>VFQS010001519.1_pt1 | contig 21099 bp, 21 predicted proteins | sample 3512361 | NCBI WGS metagenome assembly VFQS01 (sample SAMN10412375, study PRJNA504923) | tailings metagenome | isolation source: Relicate 1 Philex TSF3 active mining | place: Philippines
ATATTTCCGTCTCGAGCCCTCATTTAGGCAGAGGGCGAGTTTATGAGAGGGGGTTAGAAAAGGGAAATTCGCTAAATCAGGGCTTAGAGCCCGACAGCGGTGATCACCGCGAGGGCGAATCCCCCGCATACCACCCAGGCCACCAGCCCCACCATGAGGGGTTTGGCACCCAAAGCCTTAATTGAGGCCCACTTCACGCCGAGGCCCATTCCAAACAGTCCCAAGGACAGGAAGATCTTTGAGAGCTCCTTGCCCGCGGTCATTGCCGACTCTGGCAAGGAAAGTGCGTTGACAACTAAGGCGCACACAACAAAACCTAAAACAAATGTTGGCGTCGCAGTCCGTAAAGACTTTTTTTCTGCGCCATGATCTTTGCTGCTCGCTGACAAGAAAAGAATTAATGGGATAAGCAATACAACTCGGGTCAATTTCACAATCACCGCCGAGTCCAGGGCCTCTGGGCTCATTAAAGATGCGGTTGCTATTACTTGACCAACATCATGAACCGCAGCTCCAATCCACGCACCCGCAGTTGCATCACTCAAAGAAAATAGAGTTGCGATAGTTGGAATTACAAATACAGAGAGTGTTCCGCATAAAGCTACCAACGCCACCGCATACGAGACATCTCGCTCTTCACTCTTACGAGTAGAGCTAATTGCCGCAATAGCTGTCGCGCCACATATTGCAAACCCACCAGCAATAAATGTTGAAAGTGAATCACTAAGACCCGCACGTTTTGCAAAGTAACGCAACCCTAAAAATACACCAGCAACAATGAAGACAACTGCTAATAATCCGCGCGGTCCTACTTCTACAAATTTATCTATTGAGATTTGAAACCCTAAAAGCACCACTCCGAGTCTTAAACATTTTCTCGCTGCAAATGTCGCGGCCTCTTTACCTTTACTCGACCAGCCACCTGCATTTACCAAAATCAATCCAAGTACCATAGAAAAAAACAGTGGAGAGATGGCTCCTTCAAAACGATTAACTAAATAGGCAAGCGCTACTCCAAAACTAATTATGGAAAAGTATTTAAGGTTGTTGGTGGTTAACTTCATGAGAAATTAGCCAAACCCAATTTCTGTGACCAGGTATCCAAATCCTTTAAAACCGGCTCTGCGATGTTGATTTCACCAGAACCCAAATTATTGGGGTGTAAACGCTTGCTTCCAGGCACCCGGCCACCGGTTTCGGTAATGCTGGACGCTAATTTATTAAAGTCATTGTAGGAAGCTGAATCCCCCAAATCATTGGGATCAATTGTGATTACGGTGTGCGAAATTCCTTGCGGTTTGGTGTCATCATCTGGATTAAACATGTCAGGCACTTCGCGAGATAAAGCGCCGCCGCTTAATCCAGCAGAAAGTGATTCCACCATTAGACCAAGTGCAAAACCTTTTGCACCGCCAAGTGGAGCAAGCATTCCCATTAGGGCTTCTTTCGCATCAGTAATTGGCTCGCCTTTGGAATTAACCGCCCAACCTTCTGGAATTGATCCACCAGCTTTTGCCGCATTTGCAATTTTGCCGCGCGCAACTGCAGAGGTAGAAAGATCGATAATCATTGGTGGATTGGAAGGAATGCCTGATGCAATCGGACTTGTTGAAAGCAATGGTGCATTTCCACCAACCGCTGGCATAACCGCTGGGCCATTGGTGAAGATCATGGAGATCTGTCCGGCATCAAGTGCGGGATAAAGATAAACCCCAAGTGCACCGCAGTGACTGGAGTTTTTAACGGAAACTAAAGAGACGCCAAACTCTTTTGCTTTAGCCACTCCTAATTCAGCTGCTTCCCAAACCTGCCAATGTCCTAATCCATCTTCACCATCAATACTGGTAATTGCTCCGCGCTGGGAAAGCACTTTTAGATTTGCATCAGCGTTTACTCCGCCCATTGTTATGCGCTGTAAATAGAAAGGTAAACGCATCAATCCATGACTTGGATTTCCCCAAACATCTGAGGTAACAATGGCGCGAGCAGTTAGCGCAGCGTTTTTTTCTGGAACTCCTGCTGCGACCAACATCGCAGTTGTATGACTTAATGCATGTTCAGTTTTGATGCTCATTATTTGGCCTGCTTTACTGCGCCGACCGCATACTTCTGGGCTCCCCCAGTCAGAGCCGCCCTGATTTCACTTACTAATACTTGATTAATTGCGGCCTGGCTTTCTTGGGTAATTCCCGCAACATGTGGGGCTAAAACCACATTACTTAGATCGGTAAATCGATGATCTTTTGGAGGTTCTTGAGCGCGAACATCAAGTCCGGCACCAGCAATTACTCCGTCGCGAAGAGCTTTTTCTAGATCAGCTTCGTTAATTACCTCACCGCGTCCTACTGAAATCAAAATAACTGATTTCTTCATTTTGCTTAACAGCACACTATTAATTACATCTTTGGTTTCTGCAGTAGCCGGGAGATGAATTGAGATGTAATCAGATTCAGTAATTACCTGCTCCATAGAAACTAACTCAGCATTTATTGATTGCAGGTAATTAGCATCTGGTTTTGCAAATGGGTCATACGCTAAAACCTTAACTTTAAATCCCTTTAATAATTCTGCGGTGGCTCGAGCGGTTGCTCCAAAGCCAAGTAAGCCCCAAGTCTTACCCGTAATTTCACGACCGGCTTTGCGGTTCCACTCTCCCGCTCTAGTGCTGGCATCAAGTTCGATTAATTTGCGTGAAATTGCAAGCGCCATCAAAACTGTTTGTTCACCAACTGCAACTGCGTTAATTCCTAGCGCAGCAGCCACGACAACGCCATTATCATCGGCGGCTTTTACATCAATATTGTCTAAGCCAACTCCAGCTCGGGCAATTACTTTGAGTTTTGGAGCGGCTTCAATAATTTCTCTAGTTACCTGAGTTCTATTTCTTACCACCAGGGCAGTTGCATCTGCCAACTTTGCTTTCAACTCATCCTTATTACTCCAAAGGTCTGGTTCGCGAAGCACAGGAAAAGATTCTGCGAGCGCCTCGAATTCTGCGCTCCAGACATCCTCACTTATAACAATCACGAACCAGTCCCTTCTTCTAAATTGGAGTTAATCGAGTTTTTCTAGCTATGCGCTGATGTACAACTTGGTGAAGGTGTACTCGCGATGACCTAGCGCTTCTGCAGCACATAGTCGGCCATTTACAGTGCGTTCAATGACCTCCATCATCATGTCGCCAGCCTTGGTCAGGTTGTACTCCTGACGCAATAGACCAGAAACATCAAGATCGATGTGTTCCTTCATTGAAGCTGCCGTCTTCTTATTTGCAGTTAACTTCAATACTGGCTCAATTGGGTTTCCAATTACATTGCCTTGGCCAGTTGGGAATAAGTGGATAACTGCACCAGCAGCTGCCATCAAAGTTACGCACTCTGCAGCAGCAGATGAGGTGTCCATGAAATACAGTCCCTGCTTACTGCGATCTGGCGCTTCAGCTGGAGCAAGTACGCCAACCACAGGAACAGATCCGGTCTTGGCGATGTTGCCAAGAGCCTTCTCTTCAATCGTGGTTAGACCACCAGCAATATTTCCTTGTGTTGGTTGTGAACCAAGAAGGTTTGCACCGGTGGATTCAATTACTTTGATGTAATTGTCATAAGTCTTTTGGAATAGATTGCGGCAAGCATCATCGATGCAGCGCTCTGCAATTAGATGCTCTCCACCTGTTAGCTCTGATGTTTCACCAAAGAAAACAGTTCCGCCAGCTGCAACCCAGCGATCAACCGCTTCTGAGGTTGTTGGGCAAGATCCAAGACCAGAAGTAGTATCTGATTCACCGCACTTGATTGACATAATCAAGTCACCTTCAGTTGCTGGTTCGCGGGTAATCTCAGAGGCATCTTGTAGGAAGATCTGTGCAGTACGTGCTGCATCTGCAATAACCTGCAGATCGCCCTTGCCTTCAATTGAGAATGAAGCAACTGGCTTGCCTGACTTAGCAATTCCAGCAGCGACTCTCTCAGTCCACTTTGGTTCAATACCAATAACCACAACCGCAGCAACATTGCCATTTAGGCCGGTGCCAATCAGGGTGCGGAATGTGAGCTCTAAATCCTCGCCAAATTGCAGACGACCGTAGCTGTGAGGCAGCGCAAGAGTGCCAGGCACTACTTTCGCAACCGCTTCAGCAGCAGCATTTGATAGGTCATCGACCGGCAAGATAATTACGTGATTGCGAATACCCATCGACCCATCTGGGCGACGGTATCCGGTTAAGCGCGGCTTGCTTCCCATCGATAACTCCTCATGTTGTGTGTATGTACGTAGTCGCCTTTTTTGATCGGCTGTGATGCGATGCCGACCTTAATTCCATATTTAATAATTGCTTCACCTTCGGCATGATCCTTCAACGCAAATTTATGTCCCAAAGGAATTGCGTGATTCAAAACCGCGGTGTGCTTGGTTTGCTCTTTCACCGATAGACCCTCAAGTGTGCCGGGCTGCAAATCATCATTTGCAACAGCAACTGAATCGCCATCATGGTGAAGGAGAAAATCAGGCACTTTAGCCATAACTAGTTCCTTTCCATTTCTCGATTACTCCAATATCCCCATCAACTCCGGGCTCCTGCAAGAAATGCATCGAGCTCCGCTTTGGTAGGAATTCCACTTTGACCATCTAGCGCGCGACAAGAAAGTCCGGCGACGGTATTTGCAATTGCCACAGCCTCTTCAATTGGTTTGTTCCAAACTTGGGTGGCAACTAATGCACCATGAAAAACATCTCCCGCGCCAAGGGTGCTAACAATCTCAGTCTTGATTGCCGGAACGACTCCGGAGTTAACTCCGTCAGAGTAAACACTGCCTTCGCCGCCTTTTGAAACTACAACAATATTCTGATCTTTGGTGGCTGATGAAACATCGGTAGTTATGTTCTCTGATGGTGCATATAGATCGTAATCGGCAGAATTTAATCCCGGCGTTGTGTATCCAATATCGATAGATAGTTTTGCGCTACCACCGCGCACTACGCCCCAATCCTTAATGGTCTGCATGCCAAATTGATCTACGTGAATCCATTGATATGGGCTTAAATCAGCTGGTTTCGCGGGGCGCTGACTATGCGGCTGGACCATGATCGCGCGGGTTTGTTCACTCTTGGAAACCACAATTGTTCCAGTGGCCGTCCGCACTGATCTATCAACTACAACATTCTTGGTTTCAATTCCCTCTCTTGCAAACATTTCCAATATAGCTCGCCCATCTTCATCGTCTCCAATTACGCAAGACACAGCTACAGAAACTCCAAGTCGGGAAAGTGTCACTGCTGCTGTTGTGGCTGGTCCCCCAAAAGAACTTATCGATTGAACTGCTATCACGCGTTCATTAGCCTGCGGATATCTTTCGACCAAAACAATGTGATCTCGAGTCGCCATTCCAACACAAAGAACTTGTGCCATTAAAGATTCTGCGCTTTCAAATAATTGAACCAAGCATCTCGCGCATTATGTATATGTTGAATGCACATCAAGCGAGCCGCAATTGGATCTTTTTTCTCAATTGCATTGAGAATCAAAGCATGCTCATCTTCCGAGGCGTCAATTCTGCCTGGCAACTTTAAAGTGTTGTCCATGGACTTGAACATGATTTCCTGCAATGTTCCCAAGGTTTGATTTAGAAAATGGTTTTGAGCACTTTTCACAATTGTTAAGTGAAACTGCATATCAAGGCGACGAACTAGTTCAAAATCGATTGGAGCTTTCGTTACAGCCTCTTTCAAATCCTTTGCTGCAGCTTTCATCTCTTGAAGTTGCTGATCTGTTCTACGTTCAGCAGCCCATTCAACCGCCGGCGCTTCGAGTATCTCGCGCATCTGGAAAAGCTCTTCCACTGTGTGCTGCGCAGCTTTCAGCGAATCGCGTAATCTCTCGCCCTCTTCTTCATCAAGAACAAAGATGCCAATTCCATGTTTAACCTTTAGGCGCCCCTGAACTTGCAGTATTTGAATTGCCTCGCGCAATGATGGGCGGCTTATTCCAAGTAATTTAGCTAATTCCCGCTCTGACTCGAGTCGATCTCCAGCCTTGAGACCGCGATGCTCCATATGGTCTAAAAGAAGTCGAACCTGACTTTGAAGTCGAGGTGGATTATGAATCAGCGGAGTCGACATCAGCCTTTAACCGCACCAGCCGTAAGTCCTGCGACAAAAGTCCTCTGCATCAATAAATACATAATTACCATAGGTACTGACGCGACCATCACAGCAGTAAAGATCATAGAGAAGCTAATTGCGTATTCGCCTCGGAAATCCAGCATTGCTAATGGCAAAGTTTTTTTATCCTGTTGAGTGATTAACAGGAGTGGGAAGAGCAAATCGTTCCAAGTGATAACGAATAAGAAAATTGCTACAGCACCCATTGACGGTTTTGACAAGGGTAAGGCAATTGATCTGTAAAGTCTCACTGGGCCAGCGCCATCAATTGAGGCAACTTCATACATTTCAGCGGGTATCTGCCTAAAGAAAGCGGTTAGGATAAAGATGGCTATAGGCAATGTCGCAGCGATATTAATTAAAACTAATCCGGTTAGAGTGTTATTTAGCTTTAACTGAACGAATAATTGAAAAATTGCAATAATGTTTGTCGCGGCTGGGATTGCTAGCCCTAATGAAAACAAGACAAATAGAACCTTGCCCGTGACATTGACCATTCTTGCTATTCCAAAAGCGGCTAAGCTAGCCAAAAGCAAGGTGATTACTACCGAGAATCCGGTCACGATAACGCTATTCAAGAAATTCTGTTCAATTGCACTTTCTGTGAATAATCGTTTGTAATTAGCCAGAGTCCAATCGATTGGTGGCAACAACGGCCGGTCATAAATTTCAAGATCTGACTTAAAAGATCCGAATACCACAACCATAGAGGGCACGATTATTAACGCAGCAAAAATCACGAGCGCAATAAAGCGGGATATGCGATAAAACACGGTTAATACCTCTCCCTCAAGATACGACGCTGCAAAGCAGTCAATCCCAAAATAAAGAAGACCAGGATTATCGACTGCATCGCTGCGTATCCAAATCGGAACTCGTTAAAAGCGGTCAAATAAACCAGGGTCACAAAAATATTTGTTGAGTTATTTGGTCCACCCTGTGTCATTGCATAAACCAAGTCAAAGGCTCTAAATGATTGGATTGTTGTATAGGCCATCACGACAGCTGTGGTAGGCAAAGCCATTGGCCAAGTAACGGCCTTGAATTGTTGCCATCGACTTGCACCATCAACTTGAGCTGCTTCGTAAAGTTCTTGTGGAATCTGCTGGAGCCCAGCAATATAAACAACCATCATCTGTCCGGTATGAAACCAAACCTGAGTAAACGCTATTGCTCTCAGAGCAGATGTTTCGCTACCAAGCCAGTTAAGAGCAAATGCATCGAGACCGATGCTCTTAAAGACAACATTGATGCCGCCGAAATTTGGGTCGTACAAGAATAACCAAATCATTGCAACAGAAACGGATGACAGAATTGTCGGAAAGAAATAAAGAGTTCGGAGCGCAATAGAGCCCCGAGTATTTTTTAGTAAAAAAGTTGCAAAAAGAAGAGAAAATCCGGTTTGGAAAATAACAACTAAAAATGTAAATTCTAAATTGTTGCCAAACACCTTCAGGAATAAATCATCATTAGTGAGCATATTCTGTAGGTTACGAAGACCCACGAACTCCGGCTCTACAATTCCATCCCATTTGGTGAGCGCATATCTGAAGTTACTCAAGACTGGGTACAGGTATAAAACTGCATAAATTAAAAACGCAGGTAATACAAAAAGTATGAAGGTACGGTCATGCTTCCGACGTAATTGATCGGTTTTTCGCTTTTGAGAACCGGCGCCCTTTCGGGCGCCGGTCTCGACTGTGTTTGAGCTAATGATTAGCCCTGCAATTTCTGCTTAATTTGCTTGGAATAATCTTCCAAGGTTGCATCAATTGGCTTGCCTGCTCCAGCAATCGCAATTAGAGCATCTTCCATCAAATCGCGGACTCCCTGGTTTAGCCAGAGGAAGCGAGGTGCAAGAAGAGTCTTCTTGGTCTGCCAGATTGAGGTATTGAGTAGGTCAACGTTCGCGCTGTAGTTAACATCAAGAACGTTTACATGCTGAGTTGTTCCAACTGCATAAATCTGCGCAACTGGACCGGTTAGTAAGTAAGAAATGAATGAACGAGCGATCTTTTGATCGGTTGTTGATGCATTCTTGTTTACGCTGAGGATGAAGGTGTTGTTGTGAATACCAACATACTGTGGCTTCTCATCAGTAACGATGAGTGAGAACAAGTTCATCTTTCCTGCCATTGCAGGATTAACAGCCTTGATAGCACCCATGTTGAAGCTACCTGTTGGGATAACTGCAGCTTTACCGGTAGCAAATAGATTGACTGCAGCTGGATCTGTAACACCAGTTGCATTGTCAGGGAAGCAACCTGCATCAGCCATCTTCTTGTAACGCTGAGCCATGTCCTTGAACCATGCTGAAGTTAGATCAGCTTTTCCTGTATCAATAGCTTCAATACGATCCTTAAGAGTGTCGTAATCAGGTGCTGAGTTCATCAACATTGAGTTGAGCATTTGACCTGCGTTTGGACGGAATCCGCCAGACCAAGCTAGAGGAACATAACCGGCTTTCTTAGCAACACCGCACCAAGCCAATAGCTGTGTGAAGTTTGTTGGGAGAGTCCACTTTTCCTTAGCAAAGATTTCAGTGTTATAGACAGGATTATTAAATAGGTAGTGATAAGGAATACCTAGTTGACGTCCCTTGTATTGACCCGCTGTAAGGCCTGATGCAATTACGTTCTGTTTTGTGAAACGTTCATTGGAAAGATCGGTCATCATGTCGCCCACGGCAAACTGATTGAACTGGGATCCGCGGAATGTAGTGAATACCGCAGCTTTTGGAGTCTGACGAATCTTGGCAAATGCGGTGTTGGTGTAGTCGCCAGAAGGCATGATTACCTGAGTAATCTTTGTGCCAGGGTAACGGGTTTGATAGTTATCGATAATTGTCTGAAGTGTTGCGCGATCTTCCGCTCTCCAGTGCCAGAACTCAATTGATCCCTTTGGTGGAGTCAATGCAGCAACCGGACGGCCACTACCAGAGTTCAACTTAACGCGCTGCCAGGTCAACTTGCCATTTGATCCCTTAACGCAGACCAATGAAGATGAACTTGTACCTGTGTTAATTCCTTCTGTTGTGCACTTTGCTCCGAGTCTTTCGCCAGCTGCGAAGCTCTGAGAAATAGGCACGATTGTTGCTGAGATTGCAAACAGACCTGCAACCACGAGCTTGAACGCCTTAGCGCTCGTTCCTTGCTTCATGCTTTCTCCTTATTCGAGGGTTTTGTGGTGAATCGCCTTGATTACCACTCGGTTAGCGGAATGGCTAGCAATTCCGCCATCCTGCGGACTTCTGCTCGTATGTCTTTCCAAGCGACAACTGTGTGATGAGGAAATCCGTTATGAATTAACCCATTAATCAATTGCCGTGCTGGTGCAGATGTACGAACTGTTGCTGTATTACCTTGGAACCGATTAGGAGCAGATAGTGATTCACCACTAGTCATTACTAATCGGAGTTTGCTCGGATTTGCTGGATCGATATCGGTATCCAGCCGAACCAGAACAACAGGACCGGTCTTCAATGGGAAGTTTCCGGCCACACCTAGTTTTCTATTGCAGTGGATGTACTGCGTTGCATTTTCAGGATCAACCGCCAAAGTTGTAGAGGCAGAGCCACAGTGCCAAATGCGGATGATGTTTTCATCCTCCTCTAAATCAACGGTATCTACCAAGTAATTTGTGCCTGAACCTAAAGCCTCCAAAAGCAGCATAGTTACTGCGCCATAAACATCTCTTTCGCAGGCCGCAGGGGTACCCCGAGTAGCGGTGCGTCCCATCGCGCCACATGGACAAGCGCCTAAATCGACGGCGAAATCCGGCCAGCAACGCATCGCGATTGCTGAGAGATTGTTTGATTCAATCCAATTTTTTAGCGCCACTGTCGTGCTGGCGTTAATCCGCGCCTCTTTTTCTGGCACATTCTTCAATGAAGGTTGAGCTGCGCATGCATCTTGATACTCGGCGCTTTGTTGTTCCTCTGGAACAGCAGCAATTTCAGAAAAAATCTCTGGAATGGTTTTGTTTATTACATTAATGCCGAACTTTGTTGAAAGTGCTGCCGCATCATAAGTACAAGGTGTGAAACCAGCCGGGGCATCACCGATTGCGCCAACGGTTCGGCCTTTTAGTAACTCCAAAGATTTTAAAACTTTATCGGTGTCTGCAAGATTGCCCTGCAAAGTTTCGGGCTGTCCAACATCTGGCATTACTCCAGCTAACGCACTCTTCAATCCTTCTCGTACATGGGCTTCATCAGGGTTGCCATGTAGATGGGTAATGCGCTTTCCATTTACGCGAAGTGCGTGTGCTGCAAGATTTGATCCGCACATTGAATTTAGAAGTAGGCGATCTCCTACTTCACCAAATTCACGTACCGACCAAAGCAGCACTTCACCTTTTACCTTTGAGAGAAGTGAAATCGCAGCAGATGCATCGGCAAATGATGCATTGAATAAAATATAAAGTTTTTCATCATGGTTTAGATTGGCCTCCGCACTTGCGGTGTCCTCTGGAGTCATCACTAAATTTTCTGGACCATTAATTGTTGCACCTAAATTATTTAACAAAGTGCGGGCTTGTGCGTAAAACTTCTCTGCAGCAGCCACATCAAAAGTTGGTCTCGCTAATGCGATCAGAGTGCAGCTACTCATTAATTCCACCCCGCTGGAAGTACCTCAGTCATTAATACGGGACGACCTTCTGCAATGCTCTTTTGAGCGGCTAAACCGGTAGCCACGCTGCGCAAACCCTCTTCTAAGCTCACATCAGGGGTTAAAGAACCTGTCTCAATCGCTTTGTGGAATTTTGTGTGCTCGATAAATGAAGCGCCGTAATGAAAACCTTGATATTTAATCTCAGGGTTCCAAACTTTTCGCCGTTCAATTCCTTTTGCTTCTGATGCCCTGTGATCCCAATTTTCAAAATTACCTACATCAGCTCTTTTTCCATACCTTAATTCAAGTGATGGGAGAAACGATTCAACTTTACCTTCATCTCCCACAACGGAAATATGCTCTTTATCTAAAGTGTTTTCCACAAACATGCACAAATCAAGCATCGCACGTGCTCCACTTGGATATTCAAGGATTACATATGCGCTATCCAACATGTCCGCTGCTTTGCCATCGTATTTTTCATCTAAAAAATTAACACGCTGAGCACCCGATGCAAATACTCGTACCGGATTTTCTCCTGTTATGTGATCCATTAAGTTGAAATAATGACAACACTTTTCAACTAATGTTCCACCGGTTTTTTCAGTAAAACGGTTCCAATTGTCTACTTTGGGATAAAACGGTTCACGATGTTCTCTAATTGAAACTTGATGAACTTTCCCAACTCCACCATCATGAACAATGTTTATTAATTCGGCTACCGGTGGCATATACCGGTATTCCAGACCCATCCAAACTAAACTTTTGCGATCTTTTGACCAATCAATAACTTTTTTACAATCTTCGATATTTGTGCAGAGAGGTTTTTCTATGAATACCGCAAGGTTAGTTTGTAGCGCGTCTTCCAAGATGTCTACGTGAGTGAAATTTGGAGTAGCGATTATGACTGCATCGATCTCATCAGATTCCAAAAGCTGACGGTGATCACTAAAGGTTTTTAATTCATTTCCAATCAGGGATTTTGCTTGCTCAATAGAGCCTTGATTCGGATCGCTCACGGCCACAACCTGCGCGCCAGGAATATTCTTTAGATTTTCCGCGTGCTCACGGCCCATCGCGCCAATGCCGATAATTCCGTATCTGACCACTGCGCTCCTTAATGGGTCCGGCTGGTTCGCCTGTTCAGAGGTCTGACCTCTGAATCGGGAGCAGTCTTCTCTGCCCAGGCATGACCGTCAATAACTTTTAGACCCATTTTTTATAACGATTTGATAATCCCGTTGGATTGGCCAAGCCGGGAAATAGGGTGAGGCAGTGACCCGAGCTCGAGTGAAGGTAGTCCCAGAACCCGGCGATGTTTATCGCGCCTTTACGCAAAGTTTTATTCAGCAGTTGGAGCAGGCGCAGGCCTCTAGTGAAACCCTAAATTTGATTTTGCCGATCGGACCTACGGCGCAGTATCCCTTGATTGCCGCTGAAATCAATAACAAAAAACTTTCTATGAGAAATCTGCGCATAGTTCTGATGGATGAATATTTGAACTGGCAAGGCCGACCCATTCCGAGCTCTCACCACTTAAGTTTTCAAGGACAATTTGAAAAATTTCTTGATTCTATAGATTCCGATTTGAGACTCAAAGAGCAAGATTGGGTAATTCCAGATCCCTTCGATATTAACCGAATCGATAATTTCATTTCAAAGAATGGTCAAATCCACACCTGTTATGGAGGCATCGGGGTTCACGGGCATATCGCTTTCAATGAACCACCTGTTTCTAGATACGGCTCCATTCCACTAGATGAATTTCGGCAAAGCGGAACCAGAGTTGTGGTTTTAGCACCAGAGACGATAACGATAAATGCCTTGCGCGGTAATCACGGAAGATTCTCTGATTTTCCGACACTCGCAGTAACTATTGGGATGAAACACATTCTAGCTGCAAAGCAAGTTCGACTTTTTGCAGATGGTGGAAGTAGGCAACATGAAGCTATTCGTCAATTCGTAGAGGAAAAAGAATCCGTTCTTTACCCCATAACTCTTCTGAAAAGTCATCCAGATGTCACAATATTGGTCGATGCCAACACCGGAAGCGAACTTAAATCTTGATTATTCGGGCAAAACAACTTGTCGACAGCCAAAGCATTACGAATGATGCTGATATCCATGTAGTCGATGGAAAAATAGTCGCCATTTCTTTAGCTACATCCGCAAAGCCCGATTTCACCGCAAATTTCGTGGTTCCAGGGTTCGTGGATGTACATTGCCATGGAGGCAATGGGTTTCACTTCTTTGATGAGGCTCTTGGAGCTGCAAACCAGGCCGCGGCCTTTCACCTCAAACACGGTTCCACATCGATTATTGCTAGTTTTATTGCCGCCCCTATCCCTGTGCTTAGCAAGCAAATACTTTCTTTAGTCGGGCAGCTTCCATTGCAAAACATCGTGGGAATACACCTAGAAGGGCCTTACTTATCAGAAACTTTCTGCGGAGCTCATAATCCAGAATTTCTTTCTGCGCCGAATGTTTCAGAAATTAAAGAGCTTCTGACTCAAGGTGCTGGCTGGATAAAGATGATAACTATTGCACCAGAACTGCCCGGTTCAATGGAATCTATTTCATATCTAAAGTCACAGGGTGTAATCGCCGCGATTGGACACTCAGACGCAGATGACATCATTACTAAATCTGCAATAGACAATGGGGCATCTGTTGTAACGCATTTCTTTTCTGCTATGCGGCCCATTCACCACCGTATAGGCGGCATGACTCTCACTTCCTTATTTGATGATCGTATTTACCTCGAATTGATTTTGGATAATGTGCATATCGCAACAAACGCCATTGCAATCCCTTTACATTTTGCTCCAGAGAGAATCCTCGGAATAACGGATGCTTTAGCGGTGGCTGGTCAACCAGATGGCGATTACACTCTTGGAACAACTCAGGTAGAAGTTCGAAATAGCATTGCTAAGATCAAAGGCAAAAATCTTCTAGCCGGAAGCACATTGACTATGAACAGATCCTTCAAATCCGCCGTTACCAAATTGGGGCTCACGCCAAATCAAGCGGTAAGAGCATTTTCTACTCGGCCAGCGCAATTATTCGGGCTTGATAATGTGGGAGACATACGAGTCGGCATGGATGCTGATCTTGTATTAATGGATCAAAACTATGAATTAAAAAATGTGATTTTTAAAGGATCTCCTGTATAGCTGGACGGATTCGTCCCTCAATTTCGTTGCTGGGCCAATTAGATCCCAAAGTTATGAATTCAAAGCCTTGTGCATTGGTAATCAAGGTATCTTCAACTTTTAAGCCTTCCGCAGAGGGGTTCCAAGCGATTGCTTGGTTTGGGGCAATTAGTTGACTCGATTTCTCGTGCGCCGGGAAATCTCGCGGCATGTAACCAGTAGGGCCACCCTGGTGATGTTTAGTCCATTCATCGCGGGCGAATCCCTGCTTCAGGTAGCTGATTTCTCCAGCCTTGAAAGCTTCGCCATAAGTTTTCCCCGGCATTGTTTCATTTAAAAATGCTGCCTCTACATGTAACAGACGAATGTATCGCTCCTGCATTGCGCTTGGAATTGCACCAAAATGCACAATTCTTGTAACACTTGCAATTAAACCTTTTCTTCGGCCACAAATTACCCCCATGGCCATTTTTCCGGCTTGCTCCAAAGTAGGAAGGGGATGTCGGAACTTCTCGATTCTGTTCTCTCCTGCAACCAAAAGCACGACTGGCTCAAGATTGCGCTCCCACATCTCTTCCGCAATTTCACCAGCAATCTCAACTTCAGTCATTGATGGCGAAATGTCATTCATAGCTTCACTCAAAGCATTTGATGCATCCATTCCAATTTCTCGAAATCGCGCTATTTCGTATTCGTTTAGGTTTCTGCGTAGATTCTCTATTTCGGATGCAAGGTTTACTCTCTCATTTTCGAGACCATCAACACCAATACGAGCTCCTTTTGGTATCTGTGCCTCTCTGGCCTCAAACCAGTTAACAATGATTAATTCTTCATCACCCGAAAGCTCTTCCGCCTCTAGTCTCGGGGCTTCAATTTTGTTAGTTACCACAACAATCCGGTCTCTATAAACAATTACATCTAGGCATGCCAGCTCTATGGTTGTTGGGATATGTGCTCGGCCACCAATTATCCAAGCTACGTTCGCACCCTTTTTTAGAACAACGGCATCCAGATCACGGTCCTTTAACAACTGGACTATGCGGGCTCTTTTTTCTCTTTGTTCTAAGGCGTTCATAAGCCGAATTTAACACTTTCAATTGCATCGATGATTGATTGCCGTGCGCTCTCTATGTCAATTTTTTTCACAATCCGCTTAGTGCCTTGCGAGTTCTCATGGAACTCAGTTTTTCCATCATCAGATACTTTAATATCTCCAAGATTTGAAAACTCAAATAATTCAGGCTTGCATTTCATTAAGAATGCAATTGAGTCATGCGGCACAATCCAGTCTCGGTTCCAATATTTAGCCCATTGCTCTATCTCTTTATAAAGCAATAAACCTGCGGCTCCCATTTTCTGTAAGGAATGGAATTCTTTGATATTGATTTGCAATTCTGAGGTTATCTCTATACCAACGACATCAATCCTAAGAGCAGAGTGCAAAACTTCTTTAGCAGCAACTACATCGCTAATAATGTTGTGTTCGACTTTTCCAGGGGAGAACCTTCCCCCCATTAGATAAATTTGTTTAAGATCGTTTAACAATCCTGCAGAATTGCGCAAAACTGTTGCTAGATTAGTAAGAGGTGCAATTGCGAGAAGCTCTACAGATAAATCCGATTCCTTGAGCAAACTAATTATGTGCTCAACACCTGATGAAGTCTGAATCTTCTGAACATTTAAAGCCTCATGAAGGTTTCCCTCCATTCCTGAAGTCCAAACCTCTTTTCTCGAAATTGTTTTGCTCTCCCCTGCATAGACTTCTAAATTAAAGCCCATTAATCGACCGTAATTGCTGGCAATCTGCGCCCTCGTTTTTACGTCACCGTAAACGGTAGTGAAGGATGTTCCATAAAAAGGTCGTGAACCAATTATCTGGGTCAGAGCCAGAGCATCATCCACATCTGTGCCAATATCTGTGTCTATTATTAAGTGATTAGGCATGACTAAATTCCTCACGCCATCTCGGTGGAACAGACCCAGCCTCAGAAACTGCCGCAGCAGCCCAATTGATGCCGGTTTTCACCGCTAATTCAAGGGAGGTTTGATTTGCCATGCCGACCAAAACCCCTGACAAGAATGTATCTCCTGCTCCCGTAGCATCTACAACCTTCGTGGGCTTTACGGGAATCACTTTTGAATCAGTTGAATTAATTATGCGAACTCCTCCGGCACCACTAGTGATGATGGTTGTATCGAATCGTCCGGTATCTACCTTTAAATCAGAACAATCTTTTTCAGATCCAATCATGCAGGAAGCTGTTGTATTTGGATTCGCGATAGCCGCCATGCCGACAATAGTTTTTGCGCCAGTTTTATTAGCTTTCTCCAAATAGGGAAGATAGAAATCTCTCCAAACGGGAAATACCACAATTTGGTTCTGAGAAAACGCAATTTCAAAATTCAGCTCGGCAAAACGATTTTTCTCTAAAGCAAATATCGTTCGCTCCCCCTCGGCATCTATTGTGATGATGGCATGCAAAGAGGGTCCCGGTAACTCTTTCAAGTTGTTGCTATTAATCTCTAAACTATCTATTAGTTCTTTCAAATTTTTACCGATTTCATCAGTGCCGACATAGGAATACAAAAAAGTCTCGACTCGAGCTGAAGAAACTGCGGCAGCGATATTTAACCCGGCTCCGCCTGCTCTTTCATCACGTTGCAAGCTTTGGGCAAAACCACCATTTTCAGGGTACTTGTCGATTTTTACGACGGTATCCCACGAAGTAGGGCCAAAAATCAGAACTTGCTTCATCGCTTTGCCAGTCTAGTAAAAGCTACCTTTAAGGCTTCAGAAAAACCATTAATTCCATTCCAATCCACCTGTCCTAGCCAAGGAATTTCGAAAACTTTTTCTAGTCCTTCCGGACGTAATGCGATCAAGCTGGCCGACAATGCAGCTACTGTGTCTGTATCTCCGCCCAAAGAGCAAGAGACTCGCATTGCATCTAAAGGCGAAACAGCTGTTTGAGCTACCCATGCAATGGCGTTAAAAGTTTCTAAAGCATCATTTGAAACTCCCTGATTATTCCCGTTCCAATCTTTACTAACTTCCAGATTCCCTGATGCAAAGGCGCTAGCCAGCGAAAGTGAAGATTCAACGGCATACAAACGATGTGTCGAGCTCGCTAGGGCTCTTACCCAAGTATTCCGCTCTGATTCATCATTAAAAATCAGACCGAGCAACGCAGTTCGCATCATTGCACCATTAGTCAACCCAATTGAATTAACTTCTTGCTCTTTAACTTGCATTCCCAGAGCGGATCGAGTTGTTGGTCCTAATCCACGCAAATTGCGTTGATTAGTTCGCAAAAGTTCAATAAAAGATTGTGCTGCGCGTTCCGCTGATTCAGACTTCAGAGTAAGCAAGGTCAATATCGTTAGACTAGTGTCATCACTCGTTCCGCCGAAAGGCCAATTTTCCTTCGCTCGCAATTCATTAGGAACATCCGAAACAATCTCAGAGAATTCATAGTAAGCGCCAAACGCATCTCCCGCCGCATAAGCGACTAGAGCGGCGGTAAATTTCCTTTCAGAACTACTCAGTTGCTCCCAAGATTTTGGGAGTAATTTCGCAATTTCGGAAGGAATCTCCATTACTTAATACTAGTTAAAGAGTTTCTAAATTGTTAGTCTTGGCTTGTGCTGGATGACTTGATAAGTGAGTCTTTTTCCAATAAATCTTATTTCTCCAATCCTTATCCATTATTTGAAACTTTGCGGAGGGAATCTCCGATTTTCTATAGCAAGATTATTGGCGGATGGGTGTTGACCAAGCATGAAGATGTAGATTCTGTACTTAGAAATTCTGAGGTTTTTTCCAGCAAAGGTCGAATTACCCACCTACTTAATCAGTTGGAGCCTGACCTCCAGCCAGAACTTGAATTGCTTCATTTTCATTTTGCTCGAGGCTTGGCGCACTCAGATGCGCCTGAACATAGACGCTTGCGCGGGCTTTTGGCACGTGCTTTTACCCCAAAGATGATTGAGAATTTACGTCCGCGAATTCGTGAAATAGCAACCGAAATAATTGGTTCATTAACAAATGAAGTCGATCTCATAGGTGACTTACTTACTCCACTTCCCGCTCGGGTGGTGGGCGAACTTCTTGGGTCTTCCAACGAAGACATTCCAGATCTCATTCGCTGGGCTCATGCCATTAATGGGTTGTATGAAAAAGGCGGACGAATTTCTGCAGATAAGGCGCTGCATGCAGAAGCGATGCTCAAGGAGATGCGCAATTTTGTTGGCAAGTTAATTCAAGAAAGACAGTTAAAGAAAAAACGAGGTACCCTAAAAGGAGACGAGGATGTTCTCTCTGCATTGGTTATGCAAGAAGAAGATTCACTAACAGAGGATGAAATGCTCTCAACTATGGTTTCCCTTTTTGTTGCGGGGCATGAAACTACTACCCACTTACTGGGTAATGGTTGGTATGCATTACTTAATCGACCAGAGTGGATTTCAAGAATGAGACACGAGTCTTCCCTAATACCAATGGTGGTTGAAGAAATTGCCCGATTTGATGGTTCCGTTCCAAGATCCTGGAGATTAACCAAAAACGAAACTGAAATCAGAGGAGTGAAGATTCCTGCTGGAGATTTAGTGCTTCCTATGCTCGCTGCTGCAAATCGAGATGAAGAAATTTTTGAAAGTCCAAACGATTTTAATCCGTTACGAGACAGCAAAAAACATTTAGCATATGGAAAAGGGGTTCACGTATGCCTTGGCGCACCGCTCGCCCGCATTGAAGCTCAAGAGGTTATTTCGTTGATTCTTGAACAATTCCAGAATATCGAATTTGCTTCAGATCCTAGTCAGTTAAATTGGCGCGAGGACTTAGCTTTAAGAGGTTTATTAAATTTGCCGGTTAAATTAAGTTAGAAACTTCGATACCAAAACGGGCTAAATTAGCTTTTCCGCCATCTACCTCGGTGAGCACAAAAGGTTTTCCATCTGGGGCGATGCAGTATGAATTTTCAAAATGTGAGCCATGTGAGTTATCTGTTGTGACGACGGTCCAGCCATCAGCCAAAATTTTGGTTTTGTGAGTTCCCATTGTGATCATCGGCTCGATTGCAAAAACCATTCCAGCTTCAATAGTTGGCCCATGACCTGGTTTTCCATAATTAAGAATGTGTGGCTCCATGTGCATTGCGGTACCAATTCCATGTCCACCGTACTCACGCAAAATTCCATAATTGCCCTGCTCATTTGTGTATTTTTCAATCGCGTGACCAATGTCAGAAAGTTTTGCACCGGCTGCACCTGCTGCGATTCCGACCCACATGGATTCTTCACAAACATCCAACATCTTTTGGCGGGCATCATCTTTCGGATCAACAATTATTGAAAACGCAGCATCTCCATGCCAACCATCAATTACTGCTCCGCAATCAACGGAAACTATGTCTCCCGGCATAATCATGCGATCGCCTGGAATTCCATGAACGATTTCCTCATTAACAGAAACACATATCGTTGCGGGATAACCGTGATAGCCCTTGAAGTTTGAAGTTCCGCCACCGCGTTTGATATTTGCCTCTGCAATTGCATCAAGTGCACTAGTGGTAATTCCTGCTTTGATATTTGCCTTAACAATTTCCAAAGTGCTGCGAACTAAGAGTCCGGCTCGGCGCATTGTTTTTAGCTGATCCAATGTTTTGATCTGGATCGCCATGATTTAGCTCAGTTTCTGAGAAAGGGCGCGAATCGCGCTACCGGTAATTTCCGAAACCTCACCGACCGCAGGGATTGTTATGAGCAACCCTTCGGTGCGGTAAAAAGCAATGATTGGCGCGGTTTGCTCGGCGTAAACCTCAAGCCTTCTTGCAATTACCTCTTCTTTGTCATCATCACGTTGGTAAAGCTCGCCGCCACAGGAATCACATTTATCAAGCTGTCCTGGGAAAACTTTTCCGCATCCACGGCAGGTACGACGAGATGAAAGCCGTTTGATAATTTCTGAGTTTTCGATTGAGAGTTCAAGAGCTGCATCGATTGGAGTTTTCTTTTCGGCAAGAACCGCTCTTAGCACCTCTGCTTGTGCCACATTTCGTGGAAAGCCATCAAGCAAGAATCCATTTGCGGTATCTGCATGAGTTAGACGATCTTTCACCATCGCATTGGTAACAGAATCTGGAACCAACTCACCTTTATCCATATAACCCTTGGCTTGAAGACCAAGTGGCGTTCCCTCTTTCAGATTCGCGCGAAAAATATCGCCGGTTGAAATATGAGGAATTGAATAGTGCTGGGCTAGGTGTACCGCTTGAGTTCCTTTACCTGCACCTGGTGGTCCAACCAGGATTAAACGCATTAGCGCAAGAACCCCTCGTAGGAACGCTGTTGTAGCTGGCTCTCAATTTGCTTTGCAGTATCAAGACCAACACCAACCACAATGAGAATTGCGGTTCCGCCAAATGGGAAGTTCTGTGAAGCACCGAAAAGCACCAAGGCGATAATCGGAATAACCGCAACTAAGGCTAGATAAAGCGAGCCAGGAGCAGTGATTCGATTTAGAACATACTGTAAGTAATCGCTGGTTGGCTTACCGGCACGAATACCTGGGATGAAGCCGCCATACTTACGCATGTTTTCAGCGGTCTCTTCTGGGTTGAAAGTAATGGCAACATAGAAGTAAGCAAAGAAAATAATTAATAGAGCATAAGCCGCGATGTAAATCGGGTGATCGCCTTGCACAAAGTTAGTTGAAATCCATACCGCCCAAGGAGCTTGGGAGTTGGTGAAGTTTGCGACCAAAGAAGGGATGTAAAGCAATGAAGAGGCGAAAATTACTGGAATAACACCTGATTGATTCACCTTGATTGGAATATAAGTTGTGGTTCCACCGTACTGACGACGACCAACTTGGCGCTTTGCGTATTGAACTGGAATACGACGCTGTGATTGTTCAACAAATACAACCGCCGCCACAATCAAAATACCTACCGCCATAATGAAAAGGAAGGTTGGCCAACCGCGGGAAAGCTTGATGGACCAAAGTTGTCCTGGGAAGCTTGCTGCGATTGAGGTGAAAATCAAGATTGACATACCGTTTCCAACACCGCGATCAGTGATCAATTCACCAAGCCACATGATTACCGAGGTACCGGCGGTCATAACGAAAATCATTGTGACGATGCGCTGCCATGAGGTATCAGGGATGATCGCTTCGG
>VFQS010001521.1_pt1 | contig 21073 bp, 14 predicted proteins | sample 3512361 | NCBI WGS metagenome assembly VFQS01 (sample SAMN10412375, study PRJNA504923) | tailings metagenome | isolation source: Relicate 1 Philex TSF3 active mining | place: Philippines
AAAGTAAAAAACTTTATATAAAGTAAATTAAATATTTTTTTTAACAAATTAAATATTTTTATAATAATTTTATTATAAAAATATATATACATTGAAGATCTAAAATGCTAATAGAGAATTTAATTTTAATGTTTTAATATATTTATAAATATCATTTTGAATATCTTTTTCATATATTTTAACGGAAGCACTGTTATCACTATATTTTGTTACGACGTATGTTAAATTATTTTGTGAATCACACAAAGTTTTTACAAGTAATATACTTTTATCCATTTTATAAAAAATATAAAGTTAAAATAAATTAAAATAAAATAAAAATAAAAAATTTTACTAATTTTAGTTTAGATATTTTTTTATTCTAACTCTTCTTTAATAAAAGATAAATATAAAATAAAAGAGAAAGATATAATATTTTTATTATTCTCTTCATTTATAATTAATTTATAATATTTATTTTCTCCATTACTTAAATTACTATATATTGTTCCAATATCATTAGCATAATGATATATTTTATAAAGTGGAACTAAATCACGATTATTATTATCTTCTTTATAAAATATTTTTTCTAAATAAAATACTTTATCTTCATTTTGATTATATAATTTAATAAATTTCTCTTGTGATGGACGATATTCAATATAATAATTAATTGGTTCATCATCATCTTTTGTTTGATAAATAAAAGTATATTTATTATAAATCTTATTAATAATTTTAGTAATTTCGCGATTTTTAACATCATTAATATTTAAAATAATATGTTCATCAAATAAACCTTTACATTCTAAATATTTTAATTTATTTTGGTTTAAAATCGAAAAATTTAAATTTTTATTATTACTATTTTTATCAACTATATATAAAATACTCTCTTTTTGATTTTGATTTTGATTTTGATTTTCATTTTCATTTTCACTTAATAAAATATCTTCTTTTTTTAAATATTCACCTATATTTTTTTTAAAATATTCATTATCTTCTTCACGAACTTTTGTTTCATTATTTTTTGGATGATTAACTTCATTTTCTATTTCTTTATTTTCATTATCTTCATTTCCAAAAAGATTTCCATCATCATCAATATTAAATAAAAAATCATTTAAATATGCTAAATTAATAAATGTTTCTGTTTCTTTATCTTCTTTTTTTTCTTTCATATCTTCTTTAAAAAAGTTTTTCATTTGTTTATAAAAAAAATATAAAAAAAGTATTAAAATTAATAAAAAGAATAATAAAAAGAATAAATTAGTAAAACCTTCATATACTCCTATTTTATCAATATTTGTTGAAACCATATTTAATTCTCTAAATATATTATAACTATATTATATTTAGAAATCATTTTATTTATCTTTACTTTTTAAGATTTAATTATTTTTAATTAAATTTGTTGAAAAACATTTTCACTTTTAATATAATCATCTTCTATAACACCAACTTTTTCAAACATATGTGTTTGAACTATACTTTTCATCTTTTTATCTTCATCATCACGAGCACTCATATCAGGTCCTTTATTAACTTCTAAAATAAAAGGGTTTAAATCTTTATCCATAATAACATCAACACCGAAAAGTTGAAAAGTTATAGCATTATGTGCTCTAATATTATCTGATTGATAAAATTCATTAGATAAAGCAACACACATTTTTTGTAAAATATTATTTATTTTAACAAAAAATAGTGAGCCAGCATTTGGATTATCTTCTTTTTTATTAATGTAAGAGCGCAAATCATCAAAAGTGCGTGGATTTTCTTTATAAACATTCATATCAAGATGATATGAAGTTATATTTGATTCAAAATCTAAATCATTATCATTATATTTTTTTTTAGTATAAATACATTTTCCTAAATTTGAAATATAAAAATCTTTTTTATCATTTTGTATAATAACTAATAAATAAATTCGAAGATTAACTTTATAACCATTTATTAAATAAAGGTCTCTAATATAATTTTGAACCACTTTATATTCATCTTTTGGTCCATTTATTATTTCATTATAATCTTTTGTTAATTTTAAACCCTCTTTTCTTTGGACGTTCTTTTTCATTATATATATTTTATCTTTCTTATAATCACGTTCAAATAATTTCATATCATTATAATCATCTAAAACATATGATGAAGGCATAATAGTTGAAGCAATATCAAAAGAGTAATATTTTTTTAAAGTAGCCCATATATTATTTTTACTAACCATTTTATCACAACCATTAATTCCGAAAATATATAATTGTTTATCTTTTTGAATATCTTCAATTTTAATAGATGGTAATTCACTTTCAACATAATTATAACCACAAGGCATATATAATTCCCAACTTTTATTACTATTTGAATAAGTATTATTATTATTATTTTTTGTTTTATTAATATGAGTTATATTATATTTTTTAAAAATTTCATCAATAATAGGTGAAATAGGTTTATCATCACATTTATAATATGTAGAAACAGCGTTTTTATTTTTATTTTCAAAATTTTCTAAATTATAATTATTTAAATTAAAGTAATAAAAAATTAAAGTAAATAAAATAATAGTTAAAAATATATATAATAAAAATTTATTTTTTATAATTTTATGAAAATAATTCATTTTTATATTTTATATTATTATATTAAATAATTTCAATTCTAATTATTAAGTATATATTATTTTTAATTTATAATAAATAAAATTCTTCATTTAATATAGTATATATTTATAAAATATGAATAATAGTAATAATAAAAAAAAATGGCATAAATTTAAATTATCATATACTTTTTTAATTTTAGCTCTTTTAATATATATTTTAAGACCATTAAAAATAAATAAAAATAATAGTGCTAATGAATTATCTTTAATTACATCAATATTAGCTAAATCATTAACAAAAGATAATTATGAAAGTCAATTAAATAATATAATTAGTCAAATATGTGATACTTATATTAAAATAAATAGTGCAAATATAGAAAGTATAAAATCAAAAGAGAAGATTTCGGAGAAAATATTAAATATAATTAAAAAATTATTAAATGTTGATTCATATGTTGATTTTTATAATAAACTTATAATGTATGAACCTGAAACAAAAGATAATAAAGATTTTTTTAAATATATTGTTTCATTAATAAATTTTGAAGGAAGATTAAATAGTAATAAACAATTAAAAGAGATTGCTTTTTTAGTAAAAAGAGGAGATACATCAGGTCCTTTAAATATTAAAATAAGTTCAAATAATAATTCAAATATAAACGATCAATTAAAAGTTTATAAAAATTATTTATTAAATATTTCAAAAGGTTTCTTCAAAAATTTTGCTAAAAATAATAATATTCAATTTATTAATTCAAAAGTAAGTCTTAAATCTTCAAATAATATTGGTTCAATCCCAACTAATAGTAATTTATCAACAAACAGTGTCAAATTACCTAATAATAGTGCCAAATTATCTAATAATAGTGCCAAATTATCTAATAATAGTGCCAAATTATCTAATAATAGTGCTAAATTATCTAATAATAGTGCTAAATTATCTAATAATAGTGCCAAATTATCTAATAATAGTGTTAAATTACCTAATAATATTTCCGGAGGTGGAAATAATAAATCAAAATCTAAATCAAAAGTTAAAAATATGTGGTGGTTAAAAAAATATATGTAATAAAAAATGAATAGAGTATATTTCCCCGAACAATGTTATAATTACTTTTATTCAAAAAAATATTAAATTCTTTATACAATTATTTTGAAACATATTAGTTATAATAATGTTCGCAATGCTTATTTATCAATCTTATTAAAAATAAGATTAGATAAAATATCGGGGAAAAATATAAAAATATAAAAATATAAAAATAATAATTTATAAAAAATATAAATTATTAAATAAAAAATAAAAAAGGAAAAATTAAAAATAAAAAGTATAAAAGTAAAAGATTAAAAGTATAAAAGTAAAAGATTTAAAAATGAGTTCATACTTTTTATTATTTGATAAAAATAACGTTCATAAGATTGATGAAAATAAAAAACATCATAATTTTCCATATATTTTGGATGATTTTCAAGAAGAAGGTATGTATCGAATTCATAATAATGAGAATGTGCTGATTACAGCTCATACAGGTTCGGGTAAAACGACATTTGCATTATATGGTATTTCGCAAGCATTAGCATTAAATCAAAAAGTAGTTTATACAAGTCCTATTAAATCACTTTCTAATCAAAAATATGCTGAATTTAAAAAATTATATGGAGAAGATAATGTTGGTATTTTAACAGGAGATATTAAAATGAACCCAGATGCTCCATGTATGATAATGACAACAGAAGTATTGCGAAATATGCTTTATAAAAAAGAGAATGAAAATAAATATGGAATAGTTATTTTTGATGAAGTTCATTACATAAATGATAAAGAGCGCGGTAAAGTTTGGGAAGAAGTTTTAATATTATTACCTAAAAATACAATATTAATAATGTTATCGGCAACAATTGAAGGAGCAGAAGAGTTTGCTACGTGGATTGGAAAAATAAAAGAGCGAAATACAATGTTAATACCGACATCACATAGAGTAGTTCCATTAAATCATTATATATTAAATTATGATGAAGGATTTTATGAATATAAAAAAGATATTGAAAATAAAAAGAAGAAGAAGAAAGATGCAGGAGAAGAAGATGATGAAGAAGAGGAATTAGAAGAAGAATATTTAGATATAAAATCTGTAAAATGGGCTTCGATGATAATGGATGAAAAGAATAATATAATAAATGTTGCTAAAATTCGCAAAAGTTATAAAAGCTATGATTTAAGAGAAATGATGAATGTTGTTATAAGTTTATTACATAAATATAAGATGACGCCAGCATTATTTTTTGTTTTTTCTCGTAATCAATGTGAAAAACTTACTTCAAACATTTCCATTAATTTAATCGATCATAAAACGCGTTCAAATATAATTCACACTTTTAATAAATATATGTATCCTTATAAAGATGTTTATGAAAAATTGCCAATGTATCATACTTTATATGACTTATTATTAAAAGGAATTGCTTTTCATCACAGTGGTATGGTTCCTATTTTAAAAGAGATTGTTGAAATCTTATTTGGAATGGGACTTATCAAAGTTTTAATAGCAACGGAAACATTTGCTGTTGGAGTAAATATGCCAACAAAAACAGTGTTATTTCCATCATTAGAGAAGTATGATAATAATGGATTGCGATATTTAAATCATGCGGAATATATGCAAATGAGTGGAAGAGCAGGTCGGCGAGGATTGGATAAAATAGGAAATGTAATTATATTGCCTTCAATGATATTACCAGAAGATAATATATTAAATAATGTTTTAAATGGAAAAAGTCCAAAAGTTGTGTCGCAATTTGTTCCAACATATCAATTTGTTTTGAAACATTTATATAATATATATATGGTATCAAATGAAGAGAATAATGTTAATATAAGTAATTTTTTGGAAAATACATATTATATGGATAGTCATTCAAAAAATGTATTAAGTTTATTAAAAGAACGCGAATTATTAGAAAAAGAGTATAATAGTATAAATAGTGAAAATATTGATATAGATAATAATGATTTAATGGAATATAATAGAATATATAATAAATTGTATGGAAACGCTCATTTAGGGAATTATTTTGTAATAAAGGAGAAGGATAAAAGGAAGATGATGAGTGATATGGAGAAGATAACGAAAAAGTATAATAATCCATCATTTGAAATACGATATAAAAAGTATGGAATAAAAGCGGAACTTAAAAATAAGATAAATAAAATAGATAATGAGAAGAATGAGAAGTATTCATTTCTTTTTCAAAATATTGAAAAGATGAAGATGATTTTAATGAAATATGAATATATATATGAAAATAATACTTTAAGTAAAAAAGGTATTGTAGGAATGAGTATAAATGAGTGTAATGAATTATTATTTGGATACTTATTGGATACATATGGTAAAAATGCTAATATAAGTTATGAAATGTGGATAGCGTTATTTTCATTATTTATTGAAGAGAAAGGTAGTAAAGAAGATTTTATAATATCTGAAATAGAAGTTCCAGAAATAGTTAAAAGCATAATAAGAGATTTAGAAGTAGTTGGAAATGAGTTTTGTAATGAAGAGTTAATGGAAAAGATTAATGTGGAAAATAGTTATAATTTGAATTATGAATTTGTGGAAATAATGTATAAATGGGCTTCTGGATTATCATATAATATATGTATAGAAAATTGCGAAAAGAAGATGTTTGATGGAAATTTTGTAAAAGCTGTATTGCGAGTTCAAAATATAGTAGATGATGTTAAAAATATATGTAAAATGGTGGAACATATGGAATTACTATTAAAGTTAGAAAACGCACAAATTACATTAATTAGAGACATTGCTCAAATTAATTCACTTTATATAAAAATGTAATAAAATATAAATATTTTATAAAAATGTAATAAAATATAATTATTATATAATAATGTAAAATAATTAAACTTAAAATAATTAAACTAAAATTTAAAAATATAATATAAATATAATTAAATTAAAAAAATAATTAAAAATATAATATAAAAATAATAAAATATGTAAAAAAAAAATGAGTTATGAAAATTTAAGTAAAGAATTAAAGATAAATATTTTTTCATATTTAGATTATGAAACATTAGAAAATGTAAATATATTAAATAAAGAGCATAATAAATTGTATAAAGAGATAAATGAAAATAAATATTTTGAAGTATATTCAATAAAAGAATATTATGTAAATACAAAAAATATAAACGCAAAGTTTTCTTCATTATTATTTATAAAAATTATTTATTATAATAATGATATAATAACATATAATTATATAAAATATGGTAATTATAATGAATATAAATATCCTATTTCAAATATATTTTTATATATATTATCACATGATTTAACATATCCATCTCATGATAGAAGTATAACAATAAGTAAAAGTGAATTTAATGAAACATATAAAATATACAAAACTCAATTATTTAATAATAATAAAAAGAAGTATATTAAATTTTTCTTTCAATCAATAATGATGTATATATTTTTTTATATTCCATTAGCATTTATATTGATAGCATCATATTTTTTTTATTATACATTTTTTATATTATGTTTATTTGTATATATATTTCATATGATAATAATGTATGAAATATTATTAACAACAATTGTTTCAAGAAATATATCTTTTATATAAAATAAAAAATTATTTAATATAAAAGTGATATAAAGAATATATATCTAATAAAAGATAATCATATAAAAATGGAAAATAATAATTTTGAAAATTTTAATGAAATCAATGTAAATAAAAATAGATGTATAGGATATAATAAAAATGGTAAAAGATGTAGAACGCGATTACGGAAAAATCAATATTTATTTTGTTGTGAAAATCACAAACCATATAATAAGGAAATAATAGAAGATGGATGTTTTTGTTGTATGGAAAAGATAATAAATCATAAAGATGCACTATTATTTAAATGTAATCATTTAGTTCATAAAGTATGTTTTGAAGAGTGGATGAAGAATTGTACATATGAAGTTCCAATATGTATATTATGTAGAGGTGAAGTTTATAATAATAATAAAAAGAAAGAAGAATTAAAAGATTTTATATATGATGAAAGTTTATTTTATATTAAAAATAATTTAGAAGAATTGAATGAAGAATTAAAATCAATTGAAAAATTGTTATTAAATAATAAATTTATTTTTGAAAATCAAAATTATTTTTTTAATAAATAATAAAAAATGATTATTATAAATAAAAGAATTAAATAAGTTATATTAAAAAATATTTTAATATAATAAATATAATAAAAAAATGTATATTTTTAATATAAAGTTATTTATAATTTTATTAAACATACTTTTATTAAATGCATCACATTATAATAAAAGTGTAGAAGATCCAGTTGCTCGTCATGATTTATTACAATGTAGCACATATTTATGTCCTAAATATAGATATTTAGCACAAGAGTATTTAGAGAAAGGATGTGTAGGTGATTTTTATGTGCCAAAAGATTATTTAGAAAATAATAATTGTGAAAATAATAAATGTATAAATAATGATTTAAAATTAAATGAAATTAAATTAAATAAAGAAGAAGAGAAGAGTGTTTCAATGAATAGTTTATTATTTTTAAGTATTGTTTCGGGATTTATTTCATTATTTTTTGGATATCAATTTGGAAAATATGAAAAAGCAAAAGAAATAAAATTACATATTAAAGAATTAGATGAAAATTATTAAAAAAATAATTTAAAAAAATAATTTAAAAACGCGTTGATATTAAAGAACTTTATTATTAATATATAAATAGAAATAATAAATATATATTTTTATTTCAAAAAATGGAAAATATTGCTAATTTTGAATTAAAAAGTAAATGGATACTTTGGTATCATCCAACAGAAAATAATGATTGGTCGATGGAATCATATAAGAAAGTATTTGAAATAAAAACATATTATGATTTATTATATATAATGAAAAATTTAAAAAACATTTCATCAGGAATGTTTTTTGTAATGCGTGAAGGAATAAAGCCAATATACGAAGACCCACAAAATATGATTGGTGGTTATTGGTCAATTCGTTTAATGAAACGTGATTCATATGATTATTTTAAGAAAATAGTTTATTATATAGTAATGGAAAATCTGATGAAAAGAGAGGATCACAATAAGAAGATAAATGGATTAAGTATAAGTCCAAAGATAAATAATTGTATTTTTAAAATATGGAATAATGATTATATTGGATTAAAAACAAATGATTTAAGAAAAGATATTGAAGGATTAAGTAATCATTTTGAAAGCACTTTTTATCTTCAACATAAAGAGTAAAATAAATTATAAGTAATTATAAGTAAAAAATAAATTATAAGTAAAATAAAAATAAGTAAAATAAAAAATAAAAATAATTTTTTTATAAATTAAAAATAATTTATAGAAATAATATCTAAAATAATAATAAAAAGCGAAAAAAATGAAAATAGATTTAAATGAATTTACTGAAAATGAATTTATTCAAGATATGAAAGATTTATATATTTTTATGGGAATATTATTTAAAATTTCAGAAGAGTTTTTTGATTTAATGTATGGAAACATATATGAAAATAAGGAAACAAAAACAATTTATTATTATGATGAAGTTTAAGCTTTAATTATAATAAAATCGTCATCATCATCTTCATTAATCATATTTTTAATATCATTATTAATTTTAGTAATAACAGTTTCATCATCATCATTATTAGTGTCATTAAGTAAAGTAATCTTTACTTCATTACTATGCTCATCAACATTTAAATTATATTTTGATTGATAATTTTCATATTCATGAACGACTTTTTTATAAATATCTTCTAATTGATGTGGTTTATAAGACTTATCAATAACCAAATCTCTAAAATGAAATGCCATAAATTTAGAACCTTCATAACCGTGTTTATTAATACTAAATTTGCGATAAATTTTATTTCCAAAAAAGTCTTTACCACGAACTTCCCAATAATCATAATTACCGCATTTTCCGTAGAAAACACCGGCTTTACCAGAAGTATTATTAACACGTAATTTGGCGTCACCAATTTGAGATTTCCAATCTTTTTGATGTTTAGACAAGATACCAATATTTTCATCACGATTATCTAAACGATTTTTATTTAAAAAATCTACATGTTCTAAACCGTATTTAAGAAGATGAAAAGGTATATAATGACGTTTATTTTCGGCAGAAGAATTTTCTTTTTGATTTAATGTTTGAAGCATATTTTCATAAACATATTGAATATTTTGGTCATTAGAAGAGTTTTTAATAGAAATTAAATAAGAATTAAAATTTTGATATTCGTTATCATTCATATAAGTAGTAGCATAAGTGGAATTATTTTGAATACGCCAATCAAAATTTTCGATTAATGAAACATCTTTTTCATTAACAATTAAATATTTATTAGACACATTTAAATTAACTTTATAATATGTATTTCCATTTTCATCAACTTCAATAGAATAAATATTTAATACTAAATTATTTTTAATAGAATAATCTATTTTATATTGATAAGCGGATTGATATGCTAAAATACGGGAAGCTTCATCGAAATAAGGAAATTTTTTCTTTTCAACTAAATTTAATTCTTTATTTTGATAAGTATATGTGTAATAAAATTTATCTAAATTTTGTTTAACAACACCAACATATTTGCGAAGATTATCTGGATAAATTAAACTCATAATTTATATTCTTTTAATAATTAAAAATATATTTTTTAATTATAAATTACGTAATTAAAGATATATAAATCAAATATATTTTTATAGAAATCAAATATATTATTTTATGATAAAATATAAAATATAAAATATGACAAAATATTATAGTCAATGTGGAGAAGATAAATATATTTACGAAACATATTTTCAAAATAGTAATATTGAAAATCCTATATATTTTGAAGCAGGAGCATTAGATGGAATAAAGTACAGTAATACAAAATTTTATGAAGAAACATTAGGATGGAATGGAGTTTTAGTAGAACCAAATCCGATTGAATATAATAAATTACTTAAAAATAGAAATAATAAAAATCATTTTTATAATAATATAATATCAAATAGTAAAAATGAATTAAATTATATATATGTAAATGGTGGTCATTCTGCTGTTTCAGGAATAGTTGATACCTTACCACAAAGTCATTATTCAAAATATTTAAATAAATGTAATACAATAGAAGTTAAAATGAAACCAATATCATTAGATAAAGCATTGGAAAATGTTGATAAAGTAGATTTTTTTGTATTAGATGTAGAAGGTCATGAATTAGAAGTATTACAAAGTTTTTCATTTAATAAACCAATATATTTAATGTTAATTGAAAATTTGGATAAAGATTGTATGAAAATCCGTGATTTTTTAGAAAGTAAAGATTATAAATTAATTGAAAATTATAAACATAATGAAATATATATGAAAAAATAGATTAAAATAAAATATAAAAAAAAATATAGTATTTAATAATAGTAAAATGAGTGATTTAGGGCATTCAAAACACAATAAAAGTTCAAGAAAAGAACTTAAAGAGTTAAAGAAAATATTTGATAATAATAAATTTTATTTAAATAAATCGACAATAAAACAGGCGGGATATGGAGTATTTTCAAATAAAAATTTTAAAGCAAAAAGTCGTTTAGATGAATATATTGGTGAAATAATAGATGATGAAGAAGGAGCAAAAAGAAATGATAAATCATATTTTTTTCGAGTATTTCATAAAGATGGTTCAAGTCATATAATAGATGCTTTACCTCACGAACATTCAAATATAATGAAATTTGTAAATGGTGTTAAAACACCACAACAACGAAAAAGACAAAATTGTGAAGCATATCAAAGAAATGATAAAATATATTATAGAGCATTACGGGATATAAATGTTGGAGATGAATTATTGGTCGATTATGGACCGACATATTGGTTAAAACCAGAAGAGTTAGAGAAATTTTATAGTAAAATGTAATAAAAATAAAAATGTTAAAATTATAAAAATATAATATATTTTTATAATAGAATAATAAATGAATAAAAGTCATTTAAATAATATAAATATAAATGGGTTTTTAAGTCATACATTAAAACATGAATATCTTAAAACTAATTTAAATAATATAAATATAAATGGTATTCATTCATTTAAAAATTTAAAAGAAGAAATAATAAGTGAAATAACAGAAAATTATAGTAAATCAATATTTAATAATAGTTTTATACATCATTATTTATTAGATAAATATATTAAAGAAGGAGATGGTAATGAATCATATATAGTATGTAATATGTTTATAAAAATATTAAAATATTTATATAATAATAATAATAAAAATAGTAAAATAAATGAATTAGAAGATTTATTATTAAATAGTTATAATATTTATAAAGATATATACCAAACAAATTTATATCATAAAATAGGAGAAGAAGAATATATAATATTAGGAGGATGGATTATAACACATCCACATGCAATAGTTTTACATATAAAAATAAATAAAAATAATTTAAATAAAAATAAATTAAAATATGATTTGAGTATATTTAATTCAGGAATGGGTGTAAATTATCATAATCCTGAAATTATAAATAGTAATGAACATATAGTAAATATAGGTATTAAATATAAAAATCTTGATATAGAACAAATAAAAGAAGTATATATATTATATTATTCATTACATATTTTTTATAATGATAGTATAAGTAAATATATTAAAGATTTTAATAAGGTAAATAAAATATTTAATAATACTTTAACAGAAGATAAAGAAAAGAATAATATTAAAATAATATCTAAATATGAAAATATCAATACTAATGATAATGATAAACGTATTTTAAATAATTTTATAATACAATATATAAATAATAGTGATTCTAATAATAGTGATTCTAATAATATAAGAAATCAAATATATTTTGATATAATATATAATGATTATTTTACAAGTTCAATTGATAAATATTTTTATGATAATATTAATAAAATATGTAATAAAAAGAGTGAAGTAATATTTAAAGATGAAAAACAATTTTCAGGTTCATGTTCATTTTATTCATTATATTATTTTATAAAATATTATTTTGAGAAAAATATATCAATTGAAGAGTTTAAAAAATTTGATAAAAATATGAAAAATTTAATATTTAAAATAATAATAGAATTAAGTAAAAATGATAATTATAAAAAAAATTTAAATGAAATAGAATATAATAATTTTTTTTCAAATATTGAATTATTAATAAAAGATTATAATAATTATGAGTTAATTGAAGCGAAAAAAAATTTATTTAATTATAATTTATCAAAATCTTTAAAAATAAATTTTGAATATAATGACGAATTAAGTATGGATATTTTTAATAATTTAGAAGATCAAATATATTATATATTTGATGATTTAAAATATAATAAATTAATAAATATAGATAATTTATCAGATATACAAAATATAATGTATGAGAATATGTTATTTGTAAAACATGATAATTATTCAAATTTGTCAAATGATTTAAAAAATAATTATTTATTAATAATAATTTATATACAAAACGCACTTATTTTATTATATGAAGAAATAATAAAACTATTAAAAAATAAAGAAGAGTATAATATATATTCAAATACTCAAAATTATAATGATTTTAATCCAAATAAATATGATTATACTAAATTATCATTAAAATCGACATTTGAATTATATTTAGATATTTATTCTGTGGAAAAAACAACACAACCATATGTATTATTTATAATATTATGCGCACATAATGTAAATAAAAAAAATAATAAAAATAATAACAATACAACAAATAATAACAATACAACAAATAATAACAATACAACAAATAATAACAATACAAATAATAAAAAATTAAATATATTATATTATATATTACAAGATAATAATTTTACTGATTTTTTATATTATGATAAAATAATATTAAAAAATGATATAAATATGATTGATATATTATTAGATAATGAAGATTATTATATACCAAGTGAAGTATATAAGTTTGAATATGAAAAAATAGATAATATATTTGGTATAATATATAATTTATATATTTTAAATGAAATTCAGGGTGATAAAAATATTTTAATCAAAAATAAAATAATAGAAATAAATGATAATAATAATTTTAATATTGATATGAATAATAATTTAATAAATATTTTGAATGTTTCATATAATAATAATGGATATTTTATGTATAATCAAAATAATGATTTTATAACCTATTATGATATGTATAAAATATTAAATATATTATGTAATTTAAAATCAAAATATGAAATATATAATAATTTATTTAATAATGATAATTTATACAATGAATTTTATAGTAATAATATAATTATGATAAAAGATAAATTAAATATAACAAATAATGATGAAATAATAAAAAGTATGTATAAAAATATAAATATAGAATCAATATTAAATTATGAATTAATTAACAATAATTCAATAATATATATAATAAATTTAATATTTAATTTAATCAAATATAAAAAGAGTGAATATGAGAAAAATAAAGATAAAATAAAAGAGTTATTAAATGATAATAATAATATAAATTATAATATAATTAAATATATAATAGATGAAGAAATATTATTTATAAATGAGTTTAAATACACAATTTTTAATTTAAATATAGATATTATTAATAATATATTTTTTTATTATAATAATATAAATAATTTAGATATAAATAAAATTTCTAACAATATTAGAAAATTATTATTAAACAATAAAGATGATATAATTAAAGGATATAAAATGGTATTATTAAGTGAATATAATAATAATTATTATGATATATTTATTAAACAAAATATAAAATATTTATATTATTCAAATAAAATAAATTCAAATAATATAAAATTAATTAAAAAATTATATTTAATTAATAAAAATAGAGAAAAACTTGATATAACATATAAAAATGAAAATAATGAAAATAATGAAAATACTGATTATTTATTAATAGATAATAAATATATAATTTATGATAATGGAGATAATAATAAATTAAATAATAAATTAAAATTTATATTTAATAATATAATAAAAATATTAAAATATAATAATATAGATTATCTAACATTATCAAAAGATAATGAAATAGATATTCAATTAATAAATTATGTAAATATAAAAATATTATTTGATAATAATAAAAATGAAGTAATATTATATGATAAATTGTATAATAAGAAGTATGAAATAATAATTCAAACAAATAATAATTTATTACAAAATATAATGAGTAATATGAATAACGGAATATTATTAAAAAATAATAATACATATTATATATTTTTATTATGTACGAAAAATCATATAAATAAAATGATAAATGTATTACATAAATCATTAAAATATACACAATTAGAAAAGAGTGATATAAATACTTTTACTCAAATATATAATAATTCAATAAATCAAATAAAAGATAATTATGCAATATGTGAATTACATCATTCATTATTATATGTAATAAATGACAATATAACAGAACAAAATATATATTTTATTTCATTATGTTTATCAAATAAAAATACATATATATATTTAATGTATGATAAATATTATAATTCTTTAATAAATGACGATACACCATATTCAAATATATTAAAATTATTAATAAATAGTGAAATAATAAATATAGGATATTGGGTTTTATTGAAAAAGATAAATGTTAAAAATAATAATATAATAAATAATTTAGGTAATAATAGAAAATTAAATGAATTAAATAAATTATTATATAAAATAGATGATTTTAATCAAAATTTAACTCAATTTAATCCAAATAATAATTTTAATTTACCTAAAAATAATAAAAATTTAAAACGTTATAATACTTTAATAAAGAATTTAAAAAATACATTTAATATATTATTTGAAAAATTTAAAAAAAATAGTAATAAAAAAAGTATTTTAAAAATATTTATGGAAACAAACACTAATATTGATGAATATTTAAAAAGTGTATTATATTTATGTAATAATAGTAATACTAATTTAAATAAATTTATTAAAAATAGTAAAGATAATGGTTTTAAACAATTAAAAAATTTATTACCAATAATATATGATAATCTTTTAGATTATAATTCAGAAAATATATATTATAGTTTGCATAGTGCTAATATAAAATCGTTAGTAAATATTTCAAATATATTATATGAAAATTCACATTATTTATATATAAATATGTATATTAAAAATGTAATAAATATATTAAATGAAATAAATGGAATTAAAGATTGTATGACAATGATGGAAATATTTAAAAACATAGATGAAAGTGTAGTATTATCAACAAATCAATATTATAAAACAAAAGATAATAAAGTAAAAATTAAAGAAATATATCAAATATTATTTGAATTAGAAAGCGGAAATTATATAAGAATTCAACAAATTGATTTTATTAATGAAATATATTCAAATATTAAAAATAATAATTATGAAGTGGCATATCAATTATTAATGGGTCGAGGTAAGAGTAGCGTAATAACGCCATTAATAATAATGCGTGAATATTATGAAAATAAACAAAATAAATTTGGAATATTATTACCGGAAACATTAGTATCATCAGCATTTAAAGAGTTAAATAAATATACAAAATATATGAAAAATATTAAATTATATAATTATGGTAAAAGAAATATATATAATGAAATGGAAAATAATCATATATTGATAATAAGTGATAATGATGCTAAAAGTGAGAATTTAAATAATATTGTAAAAAATAGAAATACTTTAAATATATTTAATGAATCATATTTTTATATATTGGATGAAATAGATAGTATGATAGACCCATTAAAAAGTAATTTGAATTTATTATTAAATGAAGGTATTGAAATAAAAAATATAGAAAATATTTACCGAATATATTGGAATATATCATATGATATATTTAGAAAAAGTAAAAGTAATGTAAAAATAAATAATAATTATAATATACAAAATAATGAAAACAAGGATAAAATAATAAATAGTATAAAATATATATTAGAAAATAATTATAATGGTAAAAATGGATATGGTTTTGGATATTATGAAAAAGATAAAAATTATTTTTATAATTTGAAAGAGTTATATATAGCAATACCTTATTTTAATGTTAAAGAGCCATTAAATGGGTCAAAATTTTCTGACATATATATAACAGTAATAAGCACAATATTAAGTTATATGGAAGAGTGGTATAAAAATAAAAGTATAAGAGTATATGATTTATTATTATATATTGAAGAGTATAATAATTGTAATAATATAATAAAAGATTTAAATGTATTTAAATATAATTATCCAATATTTTATGAATTGTATAAAGATAAAATAAAAGATATAAATTATTATTATGATAAAGTATTAAATAAAAAAAGTATAAATGAAGATAATGAATTAATATTAAATACATATTTAGTTAAAATAAATGATGAAAATACTTTTGAAAAATTATTAAATGAATATTTAATAAATATTATATTTAAAAAATTTATTAAAATAAATGATATTTATCATAATATTTCATTTATTGATATATTGGGATTAATTAAAAAGAAAGTTATGTTCACGGGAACAACTGATTTTATTTCTCCAAAAGAAGAATTTAATAATATTTTTAATAATAATAATAATAATAATAGTAATAATATTTTTAAAAATAATACAGCAAGTAATAAAAAGAATATAATAAATCAATATATAAATAGTTTATGTAATGAAATAAAAGATGATAAATATTCAAATGGAGCAATAAAAACATCAATATTAGGTTTAATAACAGAAGCACCGCAAATTAAATATTTAGAATTATCAAATAATGAAGAAAAAAATAGTAGTGAAAAAGTATTATTAAAATATTTATTTGAAAATAAAGAGATATTAAAATATGATGCTTTAATTGATATTGCTGGATTAATAATTAATACAAATCTTTTAGAAATGGTTGAATTGTTATATAAAGTATTTAATGGAACACGTTTTATATATTTTGTAGAAAATGGTATTAGAAAAGTATGCACACATATAGTAGATAATAATTTAATAATAAATGAATATAAAGGAAATAAATTAGAAGTAAATTCTTTTATATATTATGATAATAAACATATTGTAGGTATAGATTTTGTCCAAAATATAGAAATGAAAGGGTTAGTATTAGTAAATAAAAAGTGTAAATTAACGGATGTAGCACAAGGTATATATAGACTTCGTAAAATAAATATAACACATACATTTGATTTTTACGTTCATAAATCATTTTATGACGAAATAATTAGTCATAATGTTAAAAACGGTAAATATAAAAATAATAATAAATTAAATATATTAGAAAAAATATATGATATATTTGTTTTAAATGGTATTAAATATAAGAATAATTCAAAAGAAATATTAGATAATCAATGTATTAAATATTTAGCAAGAGAATTAAATAATAAAGATGTTAATTTTTATATTGAAAATATAAATAATAATGAAAATAAATATGTAAAAGAGTTAAATAAATATTTTAAAAATATAAATTTAAATAATAAAAGTAATAATATTAATCAACAATTAATTCAAAAAGAGTATAGTTATGAAAAAGAAGAAGATAAAGAGAAAGAAAAAGAAAAAGAAAAAGATAAAGAAGGAGATAATAATAAAATATTAATTTATATGAATAGAATTAAAAGTATATATAATTATAATTATGTATTAAATAATATAACATATAATCAATTTTTTAACAAAGAATTTGATAAAATATATACTTTAAATAAATATATATATTATAAAATAAATAAAAATCATATATTAAATTCTGAAAATAGAAAATTTAAAGAAGTATATGTTAATAAATATATTAAAAATTTTAAATTTATTATAAGTAATATTTTAAAAAAATCTGATGAATTAGTAAATATACTACCAAGTAATAATAAAGATAATATATATAAATTTGTTGATGATTATAATAATTTTATATCAGATATAATAAAAAATCCTTTAAATGAAATTAAATATAAAACTGAATATTTAAATTTAAATGATACTAAAAATATAATAAAGAAGATATTATTTAATATAATATTTTTTTATTATATAATAAAAATAAAAAAAATAGATATTCCACATTATATTTTAATTAAGTATATATCAATGATTGATGAAACTAAATTTAGTTTTGCAAATAATATAGAAATTAAAGAATTATTTAATATAAATTGGATGGAAAATAATTTTTTAACAATATTTACAAATTATATAAAAAATGAATTAAATAAAAATGAAATATTAAAAAATATATATGAAATATATTTAATATGCGCAAATAATGAAATAAATGCTGAATTAATAGAGAAATTCAATAATGATTTTAATAATTTAATAAAATTAAGATTTAATAAATCATTATTAAATATAAATAATAATAAAATAAATATTTTAAATAATAAATTAATATTAAACATATTTAATTATTATGATTTTAAATTTGATAAATCAAAAACAATGACTTATTTATTAAATTATGATGAAAATGAATATTATTTAATAAATTATTATGAATATTATACATTAAAGGATAAATTATTAAAAAATAATAATAACAATAATAATAAATTGAAGATATATGATAAAAATATGAAACAAATATTTCCAAATAATAATAATTCAAATATTTTATTAAATAATAATAATGAAAAAAATAATGAATTAATATTAATGTATATGATAATTTATCAAAAAGAGTTTGATATAAAAAAAATATATGAAATATTTAAATATTTATCAACATTATCGAAAGACAAACAATATGAAATATATAATTTATTTAGATTTTTTATAGTATCAAATAAAAGTTTTCATAAACAATTTGATATAAGTATAATAAATGAAAATGACTTATTTAATATATTTGATGAAAAAATTAATAATAATACAAAAAATTCAATATTTTTAAATAATATTAATATTAATCTATTTAATAATAATAAAGATAATGAAAAAATGTTAATTGATTTTTTCTATTTAAATAAATATGATAAAAAATTACAAAAAGATATATTAAAATATATTAAAAATAAAATAAGTGAAGAAGAATTAGTAAAAAAATTGAAAAATATTTAATTTATAAAAAAAAAAATAAAAAAATTGAAAATAAAAATAATTATATATTTTTGTGTAATATATTATATAAAAAATTATTTTATATAATGAGCGTTATAAGAGATTTTCCGCAATTAATGGATGAAGTTCATCCAACTTTGAATAATGATTTGGAGAAAATATTTAATTTAAGCATTGGTTCTCATAAAAAGATAATATGGTATTGTTCGAAGAAAAATTCGTGTGGTTGCGAGCATACTTATGAAATGGAAATAAGAGGTAAAATAAAATCAAAAGGGTGTAAATTTTGCACAAATGAATTATTTTGCATACATAAATCACTATTATATACACATCCAGAAATAGCAAATGAATGGCATCCTACAAAAAATGGAAATTTAAAACCCGAACATTTTTTATCAACAAGTCATATAAAAGTGTGGTGGATTTGTAAAAAAGCAGAATGTGGATGTATTCACGAATATGAACAAGAAATAAGAGGTAAAGTAAAATCAAAAGAATGTTTATATTGTTCAAAGTATTATATTGAGTTTCATAATTCAATTGCTTTTTTGTATCCAGATAAAATGGAAGAATGGTATTATGAAAAAAATGATAAATTAGGATTAGACCCTACTAAATTATCTCCTAACTCACAATATCAAGCTTTTTGGAAATGTAAAATTGGATGTAAATTTAAAGATGAAAATATTTTTAATGAGAAAATAAATAAAGAAGATTGCTTACATATATTTAAATCAACTATTCAAAATCGTATTGTAAATAATACACAATGCGTGTTCTGCATTAATACTCCGCAAAAAACATGCTACCATTCTTCCTTTGAATTTTTATATCCAGAATTAGTAAAAGAGTGGGATTATGAAAGAAATAGTGATTTAAAACCATATCAAATACCACGATGTTATGATAAAAAAGTATATTGGAAATGTTTAAGTAATGGATGTGAATATAAAGATAGTTGTAATGATGATGCATGTCATCATAGATGGTATATATCTGTATCATGTAGAACAAATAATAATACAAAATGCCCTTACTGTTTTGGCGGAACTGATAAAGTGTGCAGTCATAAATCATTCTCTTTTTTAGGTAAATATCATTTGAATGATTGGGATTATGAAGAAAATAATAAAATTGGATTAAACCCAGATACAATTTCATATAAATCAAATAAAAAAGCACATTGGAAATGTAAAAATAACCATAAATATATTAATACTTTAAATGAAAAAATGCGTGGTTTATATTGTCCAGAATGTAAAACTACAACACAAAAAAATTTAATGAATTT
>VFQS010001522.1_pt1 | contig 21070 bp, 16 predicted proteins | sample 3512361 | NCBI WGS metagenome assembly VFQS01 (sample SAMN10412375, study PRJNA504923) | tailings metagenome | isolation source: Relicate 1 Philex TSF3 active mining | place: Philippines
GTCGCTGGCAATGAATAGTCCAAGTTTTGTGTTTCGAATCGTACTGCGCTTGTTGTTGTAAATTGCCATCTTCAGGATGGTAAACCAAAAACCACCTGCCTTTTTCTGTGTCGACGATTTCCCAAAGCAGTTGCTCGTTATTTTTGGCTCGGTAACAGTTTTCTAGGTGTTCGAATGAAATAAAGCCTTCTTTGAAATAAACCTTTCTTGCATCGCTAAAAATATCCGTAGCTAAGAAATCTTCAAATCCAGTTTCAAAAATGAGTGCAAATGCACTTTGGTTATAAAGCGTAAAACTAAATCCGGCGACACAAATACTGCCTACAGGTTTCATTTTTTGCAGGTGTATTGGTAAAGGTCTGAAATGAATTTTTGAAGGTCATTACGTAAATTTTCCTCCTCAACGTCAAATTCATTTAAAATTTGTTTTTGCAGTGCTTCGTAAGAGATGTCTGGATTCAACGCATCCCATATGTAGGCACCAAGTTCATTGAGCACCAGGTACTGATTGAAATCTGCAACGTTGTCTTTGAGGGGAATGAGTAGGAGCTCTTCACCGGTAGGTTTGCAAACAAAGTTCGATTTCGCCTGGGAAATTTCTTGAAGCGCCGAATTCATAAGCTAAAATTAGTGTAATTATCGTTAACGGCATATATGCCGATGTTGGTTTTTACGAAGCCCCGATTTTAGTCGAATGCCACAAGATCTATTGCAACAAATTGCGTTCGAACTCAACAAGCGCTACCGACTGAGGTATAAAACAAAATTGGAATTTTCTTACGATGCTAATGTCGATGAAAAAACAATTCGCAGGGTACTAAATGGCTCACAAAACATTTCCATTCTGTTATTAAATAGATTGTGTTGTGCCCTCGACACGACGATACTAGAACTTTTTCAAAGCATTGATAAATCAGAAGTTGATCACAAAAAAAATCCTGCCGTTGGGCAGGATTTAAATATTGAATTGTAAGAGAAAGCTTACTTCATGCGCGATTGCGCATTGAATTTTTTGTAGTTCAAAAGTGCTTTAAAGTAGAGTTCGGCGCCGCCGATGCCGCCAGTGGCTGCGTTGAGCTTGGAGGTGTTGGCGTCAAAAGACAAACCAAAGCGGAACTGAGAAACTTTCATGCCGAAGGTGGCTACTACTGCATCGCTGTGGCGGTAGTATACACCGTAGTTGACGCAATTTGATTTATTGATGCCAGTCACTTTGGAGCCTTCCTTGATGGTGTTTTCAAAAGTGACACCAGCTGTAAGGCTGTTGGTATTGCCTGTACGGAAGTATACAAAGTTAGGTTGGATACGGAAATCTGGATTGCGCGTTGCGAGGTCAGCACCACCTTGAACAACCATTTGCATGTACATTTTATCGCCACTGAAAGACCACGCCATTTTAGGTTTGATGAGGTGATTCAAGGCATAGCCTGCATAAAATGAAGAGCGGCTATTGATTTGGTGTTGGAAATAGATTCCGGTACCAAGATCTAGGGTGGCATAGGAGGCATTGATACTGTTTTCTACAGCAGTTGCTGGATCGAAAATGGTGCCGTTCCACTGGTTTTCCCAAGTTTGGCCTGAACGGTCAGAAGCTTGTTGAATAAAGCCAGGAGCCAAACCAATACTGAGTTTGTTTTGACGATCCAGTGCAAGCGTGTAATTCAACGGAAGAGACACGCTAAGGGTAGTGAGGTTGGCCGCTCCAGACTGATCGCTGAGTACACTGAAACCTACACCAAAATTATTGCGATTTGACAAGCCTTCTTCTTTGATCTTGAATTCGGCATTGACAAAATTACTCCGAATACCTACGCCCATTTCCGGAACAGTTAGCCACTGGGAGCGGTGATTGGCAAAAAAGCTCATGTCTCCAGAACCAGTTGCAACTGCCCCCGGGTTATAGATCATTTGAGACTGAGACCAATTTGAAATAATGCGGTCGTGTTGTGCTGTTGCGCTCAAAGATGCTGCAAGAGCAAAGGATAAGAATACGTTGCGTTTCATGTGCTTATCTGAATAGGGTCACGTTGCCTTTGCGCGAGCCAGATCGGCCGTCAATGGTACGGAAATTTAAAATGTAAGTATAGGTTGCAGGATTCATAGGCTTGCCTTTGTAAGTGCCGTCCCAGCCTTCGTTTACGTCGGTGGTTCTGAATACTTGTTGGCCGTAACGGTTGAAAACACGCAAGTCTATTTCTGCAAGAGCACCCCCTTCTTCAAAGCCATTGGCAAAGTTGCCATCGGCATCTACGTTGGTAAGGACCCTGAAATAGTCGTTTTCGTCATCGCCATTCGGCGAAAATGAGTTTGGCAATTCGATTTTAACTTGATTGGCAAAGTTGACAGTTACCAAGACGGTATCATAGGCGAAGCAGCCATTGAGACCGTACTGAACAACATAATAAGTGGTGTAGAAAGGTGTAACCGTCAGTGAATCGCCGGCAATACAAGCAGTACAGCCCGGAATGCTATCTGCACTTACACCACTTGGATACCAAGTGAGGTTGCCGCCAAACGGCGCGCCCTCTGCGTACAAATAAGCTTCTTGGAACATATCGATGGTAGTGTCAGGGATGACAACATAAGCACCATTCAATGTGTCGGAAAGCGTACTGCTAACAGTTGGCATTGGCAATACGGTAATGAAATTGGTAATAGTACTTACGGCACCCTGCGCATTGGTTGCTGTCAAGGTAATGGAGAAAGGACCAGTTGTACCTGCCGTATTGAAACAAATTGGACCTGGGTTTTGCCCAACAAAAGTGGCAGGTGTACCGTTCTGGAAAGTCCAAAGATAGGTGAGGTCATCGCCGGTGGAGTTATTCACGACGTAAATGCAGTCTCCCTGACAAATGATGTCATCTGGGTCAGAAATAGTGAAGTTAGCTGATGGCGCCTGGGCATAGGTCAACCATGCAAAACAAGAGGCAAAAAATAATGTAAAAGCTTTCATACGCTTGTTAAAGTTGTACAATCATACGAAAGTACGTAAAAAAGTTTCAATTCGTGCAATTCTTATTGCGCCATCAATGTAAAGAGCTCTTTTACAGGTGCGCAATCATGAACTCTAAAAATACGTGCGCCTTTCGTGTAGGCCAAGGTGTGCAGTATACTCGTTCCATTGAGTGCCTCGGCAGGCGTGCAATTTAAAATCTTGGTAATCATTGATTTTCGAGAAACCCCAATGAGTAGTGGTGCACCAAGTATATGTAAGTGTGCTAATTTTTGAAGAAGTTCATGGTTCTCTTCAAGTGTTTTGCCAAAGCCAAAGCCGGGGTCAATGAGGATATCGGCACAACCCAACGCTTTGAGTTCAGCGATTTTTTGGGATAGGAAAGAGAGTGCGTCGCTAATAATACCCTTTTCTTGAAGGTGAGATTGTGCGCTGTTGTCTGCTGAAGCACGATTATAACTTAAAATATACGGAATTTGATGACGACTCACCACTGGCCACAACGTAGGATCGAATTGTCCGGCAGAAATATCATTGATGAGGTCTATGCCTTGATCTATGCCGTGTTGGGCAACCGCTCCATAATAAGTATCAAGTGATAAAAGGGTTTCAGGAAATTCGCTTTTTAAAAGTGAGATGACCTGCCCCAAACGCGCAATTTCTTCTTGCGGACTATTGATGGCGGCACCGGGTCTAGTGGAGCTGGCACCGATATCGAGTATGTCGGCGCCTTCGTTGATCATTTGTGCTGCTTTTTTTAAAATCGCATCCGTCGAAACTACGCGGCTGTTTTCGTAAAAAGAGTCAGGTGTTATGTTCAAAATTCCCATTATCTTTGGTTGGCTAAAATCGTGGAGTTGGCCTTTGATATTCAAAAACCGACTCTTCTGAAAAATACCACCAAGCTCCTTAGATGCACTCATGACACAAACACAATTAGAATACGCAAATGTAATGACTATTTGTCGAGAGATTTTTGAAAAAAAAACGCTCGATTACGGTTTGTCTTGGCGTATACTGCGCCCAAGTTCTTTAACTGACCAACTTTTTATCAAGGCACAGCGCATCCGCACCATTCAAGAAACAGGAAAAAACCTCGTTGGGGAATCTTTCGAGGATGCTTTTCAAGCCATTGTGAATTACTGCATCATGGCAATCATTCAAGTGAGAGCACCTGCCGATATCCAAGACAACATGACTACAGCAGCGGCCATTGCACACTACGATCAAATTGCAGCTGAGGCAAAAGCGCTAATGGAGCGTAAAAATCACGACTACGGCGAGGCCTGGCGAGACATGCGCGTCAGCTCACTAACCGATCTCATTCTATCCAAAATATTGCGCATCAAACAAATTGAAGATAACGCCGGCGAAACCAAGGTTTCCGAAGGCGTAGAAGGAAATTACTTCGATATGCTCAATTACAGTGTTTTTGCCCTGATCCATTTACAAAATTGTTAAGAGCCTGTTAAACTCTATTTCATAAATACACTTGCCATTAATTTAGACCTAAACTAAAATTATGCACCCAGCAGAACGTTATTTACCTTGGAGCATCCGCATACTCATTGCAGCGCTTTTTTTGGTATCAGCCTATGGTAAAATCTATCCAGATCCTTCGGCCTATGCCACTATTTCCATGTTTGAAATCAAGCAGTTGTATCCGCTCGGTTTTTCTATTGAGCTTGCCAAGATTTTCTCAAGAGCGTTAATAGGGGTGGAGTTTGGTTTAGGGGTCTTGTTACTTTTTCCTTTTGATCTTAAAAAATGGGTCATTCCAACCCTCATTGCCATGCTTGCCATTTTCGTGGCACACCTCAGCATCGAAATTATAAACACAGGCAATAAAGGCAACTGCGGTTGCTTTGGCGCGCTTTTACCCATGACCCCTTTAGAAGCAATTATGAAAAACGTACTCTCCATTGGCCTATTGGTCCTTTTGATCAAGCGCTACGGTGCGCAATTACCGCAAAAATCAAACATATGGTTTCTTACGACAATTTTGAGTTCATGTATGTTACTGATGTTTGTTTTCATTCCAACTTACAAAGCGGCTACGCAAAGTCCAGTGCCAGCCATGCAAGATCAAGTTTCAGATCCGCTAGGAAACGAAATTGAAGTTAGTCCAACAAAAGACACAATACGCGCAGTCAAGACCCCAATTGGAAAAGACACGACGAAAGTTCAGCCAAAAGAGCAAGGCCCCAAAATGAAAAAGTCCGGGTATGAAAAATATTTTGCCAATATCAATCAAGGTAAAAAGCTGCTCTGTTTTTTTGCACCAAGCTGTGACCACTGCCGCGCTACAGCCAAGCAGCTCACCGCACTAAAAAATAGCACCCCAGACTTTCCGGAAATTCAAATTTTGTTCATGGATGAAGCCGCCGAAGAAATACCTGCGTTTTTTCAATTTGCCGGAGCTTCTTACAACTACAAAGTGCTTGACATCATTGAGTTTTGGAGTGTTTTAGGCGGTAACCGCGATGTGCCAGGAGTTGCCTATTTATGGAATGGCAATCTCGTAAAAATGTATCATGGCCCTGAGGGTGCCGATGCTTTCAACAAAGCAGACTTGAAAACCCAATTAGAAAAGAAGAAATTGCGCTGATAAAACGCGTATTTTCGTTCTATGCGAAAACGAATACTAGCGGCAAATTGGAAAATGAATTTGACGCAAACACAAGTTGACTCTTGGTTAGCTGCTTTTCAATCCAAAAATTGGTCTTCGGAAAGTGCCGAAGTTCGGGTATATCCGAGCGCCGTTTACCTTAAAGATTTTCAAGATTTTCGGATCCATCAGGGTGCGCAGAATGTATATTACAAAGAACGCGGTGCCTATACCGGGGAGCTTTCGATTGAGCAACTTCAAAGTGTTGGTTGTGCATCTGTTTTACTAGGTCATTCCGAGAGGCGTGAATTCTTTCAGGAAAGCAATGAATTGATCGCACAAAAGGTCGAGGCTTGTGTGCAAGCAGCTTTTCCTTTTATCTTATGTTGTGGAGAACCGCTAGATGTTAGACAAGCCCAAAACCATGAAGCGTTTGTGCTGGACCAACTTCGAAAAAACCTCGAGCACCTTACCCCAAGCCAATTAGATTTGCTCGTGATTGCATATGAACCCATTTGGGCAATAGGTTCAGGTTTAAGTGCCAGCGTTCAGGAAATTTCTGAAATGCACTTGGCGATCAGGACATTTTTAAGCGAACAATTTGCTGAAGCGGGTCAAAATGTGCCAATCCTGTACGGAGGCAGTGTGAATGCTGCCAATGCGGGCGCTATTTTTGCTTGTGCAAATGTCGACGGCGCGCTTGTAGGGGGCGCTTCTTTGGATCCAGACACCTTTTATCAACTTTGGTTAGCCCTTTGCGCATGAATTACTATGAACTTACGCTGAAACTAGCTGCTTTTGATACCTGGCACGACATCTGTGTGGCTTATTTAGCAGAACACGATTACGAGAGTTTTGTAGAAGAAACCCCCAATCTTAAGGCCTACATTCAAGAGTCGTTATACGATGGAGCTGCCTTGCAAGCCTTATTAAAACAATTAGAAGTACAAGGAGCTGGCATTTTGGGTTACGATCTCATGTTTTTGCCGCAACAAAATTGGAATGCAACCTGGGAGGCACAATTTGAGCCTGTTTTGATTTCAGATCAGCTGCGTATTGTTGCGCCTTTTCACGAATTGCCTGCTTTTTCGGGCATCGAAATCAAAATTTTGCCAAAAATGAGTTTTGGTACCGGTCATCACCAAACCACCCATCTCATTTGTCAGCAGATGCTGCAAATGGACTTTCAAAATAAAAAAGTGCTTGATATGGGCGCTGGAACAGGCGTGCTGGCCATTCTCGCAGAACGACTTGGTGCCAAGGCAATAACAGCCATAGAAATAGAAGCTTGGTCGGCAGAGAATATCCTAGAAAATATGGCGCTAAATGGTAGCGAGCGCATCGAGGCAATTCATGGCGGCGCAGAAGCCATCACAGGTAATGATTTTGACATCATCTTGGCCAACATTAATAAAAATGTGTTGTTAGCCCAATTGCCTCAATATAGCGCGGCAATGCGTACAGAAGGCTTGTTACTTTTGAGCGGTTTCTTCGTTACCGATGTGCCCGATTTACAGGCAGCCGCGGCTGCTGTTGGTTTTGAACCCCATGGTGTCTTTGAACGTGAAAATTGGGCTGTTTTGCTCTTTAAAAAACGCTAATGAAAAACAAACTCTCCTTTCTTTTTGGCTTCCTTTTGCTCTTGCAGACAATTTGTGCCCAAACTTTTCCTGCTGATCGCGATAAATTTGTAAAAACTTGGCAGCAACTTGTTACTGACGACGGTGCACAAGCTTACCTCAAAGACCAATTGCCCCAATTGATCAAAGGTTCGACACTCAATGACACCCAATTCAAAAAAATACAAGACTATTGCAATCAATTGAGCACAAAAGAAGTGCCGGTTTACCCTGATCTGTACTATTTTTTACAAGCGAGTATTGGCATTGTCCAAAATAAAGTTCAGCCCGATCTCGTGAATCCTTGGTATAAATATGTAACGGACTTTGCTGCCAATCCAGATGAAAAATTGACTAGTTTTTTGGATTTTTCTGTCGATTTATTTCGTTTCAATGCACTTTATAAAGAAGCTGATTTTTCTTGGGTTGTCAAAGGAGGAACATTGCGTTGGGTCGAGGGTAAAAAACTCTATTTGGATGCAAGCGGGGTCTCACTCAAATGCATTTTGTACGACGAAGATAAAAAACCTGAAGATTCAATCGTCGTTTACAATACTTCCGGAACCTATGACGTCCTGACCAAACGCTGGGAGGGCAAAGCCGGTACTATTACGTGGGAAAAGGTCAAATTACCCAAAAATGAAACCTTTGCAACCTTACGCTCCTACAAAGCGGACCTCACGACCGCCAAATTAAAAGCAGACACCGTTTCTTTGTCAACGCCCTATTTTAGTCAGCCCATCTTAGGGAAACTCACTGACCTCACCCGCAGTGATTTATCGGAAGGGGAGTCAGCGCCCCAGTTTGTCTCTTATGAGAAAAGACTGCAGATCAAAGAACTCAGGCCTCAAATGGATTACGAAGGTAGTTTTACCCTTGAAGGTGCAGACTTCATTGGGCAAGGTGCAACAGGTAAACCAGCTAAATTATTGTTTAAACGAGAAACAAAAGTTCTTTTTGAGATTCGTGCTGCCGGGTTTCAGATGTCACCACAACAGATCTTGGCACGCGGTGCCTCGGCTGTTTTGCATTACAAAAATGGCGATTCGCTCACTATTCAGGAATGTTTCTTCACTTTTGATGAAAAGCAACAACAATTGCGTCTAGCTGCTGCACAGCGTGGTACCGACTACTTGCCATTTGTCGATTCCTATTTTAAAGTGTATTGCTACGCGCCGGTGCTCACCTGGAAAAAAGGAAGTGCGGATCCTTCTTTTACTTTTGATATTGGCACCGCGCAAGAAAGGAAATTAGCGCGTTTTGAATCGATGAATTATTTCGATAAAGCACTTTACAGTCGTTTTGCAAGTACCGGCGCCAATGATCCTTTCACACAGTTTTCGTTACTGGTAGATAAACAAGGCAAAACGGTCTTCAGCGAAGGCGAGTTGGCCAATGCACTGAAAAAAACCATCGATCAGATCAAGCCGTTGCTTGTCGATATGGCCAATACCGGTTTTTTATTGCCTGATGCCCAGCCAAAAAAATGGCAGGTTAGTCCAAAATTACTGGCGTACGCTGCAGCAGTGCAAGGTAACGGTGATTTTGATAACTTACGCATCGAATCTGATTTGCGCAAAGTCAAAGAAGAAGCATACGCACACATCGATTTAGTCAAGCAAGAGCTGGTGCTGCGTCATGTCGAACAAATTACGCTATCTGCTGTCCAACAAGTAAAAATTTTCCCTGATACCACTGTTGTGTACATGTACCAGAACCGAGATATCGGTTTTTCGGGCTGGTTAAAAGCGGGAAAATGCGAAGTGCAAACGGCTTATGCTAAATTTGACTACGAAAATTTCTTGGTGAATTTGCTCACGACCAAAACGACCGGTTTTCGGGTGAAACCTTTGCGCAAAGAGGACGGCACTGAAAGCATTGAGTTATTAAGTCGTTTGACTGGAGTGAGGGGCACACTCTATATAGACGAAGCCAACAATAAAGCAGGAAAACCCAGTACCCAAACGCATTTTCCGTTGCTTCAAACAGTGGCGCCATCTAAAATCTATTACAGCGACCGCTCCATTTTAAAAGGCGCCTATGACTCGACACGTTTTTATTATGAAGTTGCGGCCTTTGAGCTCGATAGCCTCGATAATTTTGTCGAACAAACACTTTCTCTGAACGGCGCACTTCACTCGGCAGGTATTTTTCCAATCATTCAACAGCCGGTGCGCATCATGAACGATTACGCCTTGGGTTTCATTACCAGTGCACCTGCTGAAGGTTACCCTTTTTACGAAACGAATTCCAAGTACAAAAACCAAATTTATCTGTCTCACAATGGCTTGCAAGGAGCAGGCAGCATTGACTTTTTGCACACCACTGCCGTTTCTAAAAAATTAACTTTTTTACCCGATTCGACCATTGGTTTGGTCGCTTTCAATGCACCTGAGCAAAAAGCTGGTCAGCGCTATCCGCTGGCGAAATCAGAAAAGGCATATATGAGCTTTGAGCCACGTCAAGAGCGTTTGCGTATCGTATCTTATGGCGACGAGCCGTTGCTGCTTTTTATAGAAGAGGTCTTGGTAAGTGGCGAAATCCGTCTGGACAAAAAGGGCATGACCGGAAAAGGCACGCTTTTTTACAAAGAAGCACAACTTGCTGCCTCCGATTTCAAGTATACAGATGTCGATATCTATTCAGACAACGCCGCCTTTGCCTTGCGCAATAAATTCTCGAGCTACGGTGAAAACCCACTCGCGATTCAGTCCGACGAAATGAAGACCCATATCAGTTTTGCCACGCGTATCGGTGAGTTCAATTCAAATGGTACAAAGAGAATTATGTTTCCTGCCAATCAGTATTACTGTCAGATGGACAAATTTACTTGGTTCATCGATGGCGAATCGCTCGATTTCAAGAAAAACAAAGGAGGAGAGACCACCTTTGAGAGTGGGGCAGACCTCGCTCGAAACAATTTCTTTTCGACGAATGAAAAACAAGATTCATTACAGTTTAAATCTTTGAGTGCCAAATACGATCTCAAAACCCAACTGATCTTGTGTGATGCCGTGGAGTATGTGCAAGTTGGTGATGCACGAATTTTTCCGGATTCGTCTCGCGTACGGATCAGAAAAGCGGCAGCCATGGACACCCTTAAAAACGCCCAAGTATTGGCCAATTACATTACCAAGTTTCACCGTTTTGAGCAAGCAAATATTTATATCGGCGGGCGTTTGGCGTATAATGGAAGCGGCGTTTATCCATATTTTGATCGCGATAGCACCAAAAGCACCATACGGATGAACACAATAGCATACGTACAAACCAAAACGGTGGCAAAGGGAGAAATCTCAGAGGTTCAAGATTTCAGGCTCAGTAATGAATTTGCCTATTACGGTAAAGTTCAAATCGAGGCATCTAACAAAGGGCTCATTTTAGAGGGCTCAACAAAACTGGCACATCCTTGTCAGTACGATAAATCCTGGATGAGTTTCAAGGATACCATTTACGCCGACCAAATACAGATACCCATCCCACAGCAACCTACAGATGCCAAGGGAAGAAGCTTGGCGCTTGGTTTTCTATGGCGCAATACAGAACGCAGTGATAGCTTGCGCATTTATCCGGCTTTCCTTTCTGTGAAAGAAGGTCCTGAAGACCCGAATTTATTTGGTGTTGCTGGTTATTTGCAGTACGACCAACAAAATAAACGCTTTGAAGTCGGTTCAAAAGCGCGTTTACTCCGAACCGATACCATCTCCAATTTATTGGTTCTCGATATTGAGAATTGCAACTTACAAGGCTATGGCCAGATTTCTCTCGGCATCCAAACGACCGAAATCAACCTAGACCTGTATGGCAAAATCAGTTATGACCGCGAACTCAAGCGCACGCGAATAGCTGCAAATGCAAAAATTACGATGCCTTTAGACAACGCTGTATTTGCCGCGATGTCTGATCAATTCAAAGCCAATGAGGGTGCGCCTGAATACAATATCAAAAAGCCAATAGATGCGCTGCAAACGAGTTTGATTGCATGGTCGAATCCGAAGGATGCCCAAGAAGTTTTCAAAGATTTTGACGAAGAAAAGTTGAAGAAAATGCCAAGTTCGCTTTCTCAATCAATAATCATCAGTGGCATCGTACTCGAAACCTTTGGTAGCGACAAGCCGAGCGCTAAAAAACAAGACAAAGGCCTCCTGAGTCAGCAACAGCAGGTTGGACTTATTGCCATCAACGGAACAGCCATAGCGCAGCCGCTCACTTTTACACAAGCCTACATCCAACGTTTTGGTCAAGATGCTACACCTGGATTTTATTGGTCTTTGGAGGCCTTTGACGGAACGCGTTATGTATTTGAATATGCGCAAGATAAGAAAGATGGCAATTTAGCGGTATTCGCGTCAAATGTTAAAATGATGGCCGCAATAGATGGGCTCAAACCAGACAAAAGAAAGACCAAGAACTTTAATTATCAGACCACAGACGAACAAGCTGCATCAGTAATTTTAGCTAAATTGCGTTCCATTACTTTAAATAAATAACTAAATGTTGCTCGTTTTTGTATGCTTTGGCGCTTATATTTTAGGTTCAATACCAACTGCAATTTGGTTGGGTCGAACCACCAAAGGAATTGATATCCGCGAACACGGCAGCCACAATGCCGGTGCGACTAATACATTTCGCGTATTGGGTAAGCGAGCCGGCTGGACCGTCTTGATCATCGATGTACTCAAAGGTACACTTGCTGCTAATTTGCCTCATTATTTTCCAGAATCGTTGTTTTGGGGATACAAAGATGAACTCCTTATTTTGCAGCTTCTAGCAGGTTTTACAGCTGTTTTTGGCCATGTCTTTCCTGTTTTTGCCAATTTTCGTGGTGGAAAAGGGGTTGCAACTTCTCTTGGGATCGTTCTTGGGATTAATCCACCAGCTGCATTGGTGTGCCTCAGTATATTTTTAGTGGTGTTTCTCACCACGCGTTACGTATCGCTCGGTGCAATCATTTCTGCGCTGTGCTTCCCAATTGTATCCTATTTCTTTATACACGACGATACCCGGATCATGATTATTTTCACGGTGGTCTTGGGTGTATTGGTGATTTGGGCGCATAGAAAAAATATCGACCGTTTATTGAAGGGTACCGAAAACCGCATGAACCTTTTTTCAAAAAAAGCGTAAAAGTATAGGTTGTACCTTGCATTGTGTATCAGAAATTTATTTCTTTTTTCATTTCTTTAGTTGTTTTGCTTTTGCAAAACCAAGCTTACTTTGCACAAAACCAATCTAGTGTTGAGAAACGTGCTGATCAAGCATTTTCCAAGAAAGCATATGGTACAGCACTTATTGACTACCGCCAACTCTTGGCCAAGGACCAACAAAACCCAAAATTCAATTACCGTTACGGCGTTTGCATTTTTGAAACAGAAAATCATTTTGCAGCTGCAAAGTACTTTGATGTCGTGCTCGGAAATCAGCAGGTTCCGGACCCATTGCTATATTACTACAGGGGTCGGATTTATCAAGAAAGTTATTTTTTTAATGCGGCAATCAAGGCATATGAGCAATATCAAGCGCTGAGCGCCAACCAAAAGGATAAAAAAGACCTAAGCCAATACATCAAGGCTTGTCAAAGTGCCTTATCAGAAATTGAGGCTTACGTCCAGTTGCCTTTAAAATCGCTTTCGACCACAAGGAGCACAAAGTTTTATTCACAGTATAAATTCGCTGCTGACGACTACACATTTTACGAGGCGCCAGAATTACATGCAAAGAATAATCAGAAATACGGTCACATTCCAGTTTATGCCTACAAAAGGGGTATGAAGTACCGTATTTTAGCGTCGTATGGCCCCAAAGACACCCAGCTCGATTTATACTTACAGCGCAAAGACGCCAACAATAATTGGGGCGAGGCTTTGCGCATCGAGGGCGGAATCAATACACCCTTTTCGCAAGAGTCCTTTGCTTTTTACGATGCAGAAGCGCAAGTAATTTATTTCACCTCTGATCACAACAGCATCGGTGGATATGACCTTTTTAAAGCCAATTACGACCTTAGTTCCAATACAGTCAGTGACATACAGCGCATGGCTTACCCATATTCGAGCCCATCTGATGATCTATTTTATGTGCTTGATCGGACGCAAGACCAAGCCTATTTTGCCACCACGCGTCAGGGCCAAGTAGGGCAGTATGAAATCTATACACTGGAGGCCATTCAAGCCTTGAAACCTACTTTTGTATTTGCCGGTGATTTCCTAAACGATTTACTTCCGCAATCGAAGAGCCTCAGTTTACAATTTACAGATCTTGAAAGCGGAGCAGTATTTGGGCCATTTTTAAGTAATGAAGATGGTGCTTATCAGGTTGCAATCCAGCAAAAAGGAACGTATTTACTCGAAGTAAAAGTAGATGGAGCTTCAAAAATATACACGACAAGTTTTGAAGTACCCAATTTGAAAAATCAGACCACCCTCCAACAACAAATCCGTTATTTTGCCGATGAATTCGGAAAAGAGCAGTGGCAAGTACGCAATTTATTAATCGAGGCCGATCCCGAGCAGCAAATGGCGCAGCTATCGAAAATGCAATTTACAGCGGCGCGGGGGCAACTTCTTCAAACCGCAAGTACGGGTCAAAAATCAGGTGCTAGTTCATCCGCTTCTTTGACAAACGAATGGGGTATACAGGTCAAAGACACAGCAATGTTTATTGCCACACTCACTGATTCATTGTTGGCCGCTGAGGTCAGTCTTGAAAATCAAGTCCGGCTCATGGAGCTGTTGCGTCAAGATTTTCAGCAGCAACTCAGTGCGCGCGAAAGTATTTTAGTTGCGTTAGATCAAGCGCTTGCAATAGATGACAATAAAGAAAACATTCGGGCGCTTCAAAATCAACTTAAAACCATTGAAGCAGCCCTTGACCTAACGCAAAAATGGATAGCCATTAATCAAGCGGCAAATATCCCCGATTTAGTGCTGCTGGAGAAATTACAAGAAATCAATGAAAGCAACCAATCCTTTTTATTGCAAAATGATACTTCGGGATTAATTGCGAATTGGTCAGCACAGCGCCCACAAATCAAGCAGTATCTACAAATTGCCGCTTTTGATGGCCAAAGTGCGCTTCAGGCGGCTCAAAATACACTTGATTTACAACTCCGTCAAACCATTAAAGAAGAAACGGCTATTCAAAATCAAATCGGTCAAATAAATCAGCAAATCAAACAGTTACAAACCGATTTGCCATTGCAGTCCAAAAAAGAACAGGCCCAGACCCAAGCCCGTATTCAGCAATTACAGGTCCAACAACAAGATTTAAATCGTTTAAGCCAACAAATCACCGAAAAGCGTGCTGAACAAGTAGCCACACTGGCCATTTTCGATCAACCAGAACGCATCGATCAATTTATAGAAAATGCAGAGAAACAAGCCTTGCCAAATGCAAGTTTGCAGGCAAGTTATGAAGATCTAGTTTCAGAATATGCGCAACAAGAAGTTTTTGCGGCGCAAGTGAAGTCGAAGTTGAATTCGAACGAGAATCCAGTTTCAAATGAGAATCCGAATTCAAATGGAAATCCAATTTCAAACGAGAATTCGAATCCAAATCAAAATAACGTAGCGCAAGCTAATCCGATCTCCAACGAGAACCCGGTTTCAAATGAGAATCCGAATTCAAGTGGAAATCTAATTTCAAACGAGAATCCAATTTCAAACGAGAATTCGAATCCAAATCAAAATAACGTAGCGCAAGAAAATCCAAACGCCAACGAGAACCCGGTTTCAAATGAGAATCCAAATTCAAATGGAAATCTAATTTTAAATGGAAATCCAATTTCAAACGAGAATTCTAATCCAAATCAAAATAACGTAGCGCAAGCAAATCCAAACGCCAACGAGAACCCGGTTTCGAATGAGAATTCAATTTCAAATGAGAATCCAAATTCAAACGAGAATCCAATTTCAAACGAGAATTCCAATCCAAATCAAAATAACGTAGCGCAAGCGAATCCAAACGCCAACGAGAACCCGGTTTCAAATGAGAATCCAATTTCAAATGGAAATCCAAATTCTAAAAGAATCGATGCATATATTACTACTATTACCAATGCTGCAAATTTATCCGAAGAGGACATTTTAAAACTCCCGGAAATCGCGCACTTGACGCTTGCACCTCAAGCGCTTTTGTCGCTTGAAAAAGAACTGGAACTACCAACTGACGCGCAAGGTGCGTCTGAACAGAAACAAAATATTTTGCGAAGCGAAGAGGCACTTGGTGCATACTTAACGTATGTTCAACAAAGAACGCGCTTGGAAGAAACAAAAATAGCCTTACAACAAAATCAAATACTCATAAGGGATTGGGAGTCGAATTTTGACGGAAAAAACACCGATACAATTGCGCAATTGTTACTTGTGCAAGAACAGCTGATTGGACAACTCAAGAGTCAACAACAAGCTTTGCTTAAACAGCCAAATCAAGCCCAAATGGAAGCTCTTTTAGTAAGCGCCTATTTGCCCGCGCAGGCAGCGCTTGAACTAAATTCACAGGGAACAGCTGTACAACGCACCAATAACTTTAGTATTCAATCAACTACCAATAATGCAAGTACGATTTCGACGCCTTTGCCTGTTGGCTTGCCTTGTCCTGAAGGTTTGGTTTTTAGGGTACAAGTGGGTGCATTTCGCAAGCCGGTTCCAGCAGACCGTTTTCGGGAATTTACGCCGGTCGATGGCCAAGTTTTAGCAAATGGGCTCACGGTTTACATGGCTGGGTATTTTCAAAGTTCGGCAGAGGCGCTTGCACAACAGAAAAAAATTAGAGCGCTTGGATATGCAGATGCCTTTGTAGTTGCCTACGATAATTGTCAGCGTTTGTCATTGGCTCAGGGGCGTCAACGCGAGTCAAAAGTCAGCCTTTTTGCTGATCCAGGCCAAGGGTTGTATTACAGCGTACAAGTTGGCGTTTACAATAAACCGCTGGCCAGTGCAGACCCAATCGGCTTACCGGAACTCATTGAGGCTAAAACGCAAAAAGGACAATACCGCTATGCCAGTGGACAATTCGATAACCTCAACGCCGCCAAAGCAAGGCAGCAAGAAGCTGTTGCAAAGGGGATAAAAGATGCATTTATTGTTGCCTATTATCAGGGACAGCGCATTGATCTAGCCACTGCAAAAACCCTTTCAAATGCTGGAATTGCATTTACAACATCCAAGGAACAGCGCCAAACCCGACCAACTGGTATTTCTACTGCATTGCAACAACAAGTGAAAACCGCTGTGCTTCCGCAAATTCAAACTGTGCTTCCGCCAGATCCTGTGGTTCGCTATGAGCGCAAATGCGAAGATTGTATAGCTGAACTCTCCAGATTAAATAGGGTGGGTATATTCATCTATGACCCGGAAAAAGAGTTGGTTTTCTCTGGGCTTCAAAAAGCATCTGAATGGACAATCGTTCAGCAACTTTATCTTAAAGATTTGCGCAAACGCAATGCTACTTTAAAAGGCAATACCACAAGTATGGTTATTGAAGGTCAAATGAACGGGGATTTTGCCGATTGGTTGCTGCGCCAACAAAATCCTTATGCAATCCAACAATTGCCTCAAGGATTACAAATCGAATATATTCAAGAAGGGCAATAGCCTTATTGTGCCAATAATTGTTGGAGCACTAAATCAATTGTTTGTGTTCTGGCATTAGGTAAAGGTCCGAGTGCATCTAAATACAAGACCTTCAATTGGGAATCAAGCAAAACGTATGTCGGAGCACCTGTCCAATTAAGTTGGCTGCGTAAAATAGCAGAGGCATTTAATGCTGTTTTTTGCCATTTAGCACCTTCGAAAGCTTTGTTGTCGGCGTTGGTCCAAGCTTGTTCTGCAGGATAAAATGTCAGAATTTGGACTTTGCCATTGTAACGGGTAGCTAAGCGCTTCAGCGCAGCGAGTTCAGCAATACACTTTTGGTTGCCCGGAATATAATAATGGAGGTATACCAATTGGTTTTTTTCAAGTTGCAGATTCAGATCAGTAAGTAATTTACCTTCTAATGTTTGGCCTGGACCAAGTTTACTTTTTTCCTTGTAAAAATGCGTACTGGCACGTTTAAAGGCCACCTGCTGGCCAGACTGCGCTAAATCAAGAAGCATTTTCAAGGCGATCGTCTTGGGTATTCTTTTGGTTTGCTCGCGTTCCAAGATGAGCTGTAAGGCAACGAATTCAGCCCACGCTTGATTGTAGATTGATGGGTCTTTTTGTAAGCAAGCCACAAGTGCATAGGAATTTGCGGTTTGAAAAGCAAGCTCGAGTTCTTGACGCAGGGCCTGGTCTAATTGTGCATCGTATGCTTTGTAAAATAACTTGGCGTATTCAACGAGTTTGGGTTGCGTGTAATCTACGCTGTCTGTTTGTAGATAGAAGTTGTATTTGTCTTCTTTTGACGGGCCTCCAACGACCGAAAAGTTATCGATAGTGAGTCCAACGCTATATTTGATATAATCTCTCAAAAACGGATTCTCTTCATTGCCATATACGGCAGCGGTTTCAGCTTTGAAAGCGAGCACTTTTAGAATGAATTCATTGCTGCGGATATCCTTTAGCTGATAGATATCGGCAATGTAGTTGTCCATCCAAGCTTCAAAACCAAGTATTTGGTAATTGATATCGTTGCTGTCGAGTTTATAAAAGAGCAGCTCTATATCTGATTGTGTTTCAGTGTAGGTATTGGTTTGCGCTGGTTGTGGAAGTTCAATGAGATAGCGCGTTTTGGGTTGAACATAAAACAGGCCACAATTTTGGTCATTGCAAATTTGCAGGGTGCTAATAGCTTTTAGGTCAAGCTGTACTTTGAAAATCCCCATTGAGTCTGGTTCCACATTGGCGAGCAAGGATTTTTCTTGACTCAGGTGATTTTGAAGTTCATAAACTTGCAGTGTTGGGCTTTCCCAAAACGAAAGGCCAAGTATCTCTACTTGTGCATTCAAGGCTTGGGTAAGAACCAATGAAAAGAAGAGTAAGCAGTTGCGCACTTGCATCAAACGAGTAATTCAGGTCTGGTTACAAACGGATCGATAGCTGCACCATTTTGATACATTTCTCGGATGATGCTTGAATTCAATGCGCTATGTGCTTGAGCAGTCAAAAAGAAAACGGTTTCTATACCGGAAATGGCATGGTTCATATGGCCAATACTGCGTTCGTACTCAAAATCTTTGGCGTCTCTGAGGCCGCGTACGATGTGCGTTGCATTGATGTCCTTGCAGAATTCAACGGTTAATTTCTGAAATGAGGCCACGCGTACGCGCGGCTCTGTTTCAAAAAGGGCGGAGATATGTGCTATTTTTTTATCTGTACTGAACAGCCCTTGTTTCTTTGAATTGATGCCGACACCAATGATGACCTCATCAAATAGGTGCAGGGCCTGATGCACAATTGCTTCGTGCCCTTTTGTAAAAGGATCAAAGCTTCCTGGAAAAAGACAGCGTTTCATAAATGGTGCTTGAAAAAACTAAAATAAACATTTCCAAAGTTGCGACATGCATCGAACTGCGGTAGTTTGGAAAAATCGTGCTGTTTGCCGTGTTCAATGATCAGCAGTCCGTCTTGATGTAGCAATGCTTTTTCAAAAATAGTAGCAATTAACTCTTCGTGGAAACCCAAATGATAAGGTGGGTCGGCAAAAATAAGATCGTATTGCACGTTTTTGGCATTGCGGCAGTATATGACGCAATCTGATTTGTAAACCTGCATTTGGGCTGAAATCCCTAAGGTCTGGACATTTTGCTTAAGGTATTGAACGCAACGTGGGTGGCTATCAATAGCCAATAATTCTCGAGCCCCTCTGCTTACAAATTCAAAGGAAATATTACCTGTGCCTGCACAAAGATCGAGTACTTTGATGTCATCCAAATCGAGCATATGCTCCAGCATATTGAAAAGACCTTCTTTGGCATAGTCTGTTGTTGGCCTAGAAGGAAAACCGGGTGGTGTAGCGAAGCGCTTGCCTTTTAATGTACCTCTGATGATGCGCACAAAATTTGTTTTTGGTAGTATGTACTGTTTTGAAATTGTGTTGTGTAATTTTCAAAATCTTTGAATTGCCTGAGCAGCCCTTGAAATTCTTCGGTGTTGAATCGTGTAGTCGTATCGAAAATCAATAATGGAAGAGGTGTCGGAAGTTGTAGTTTTTGTTGTTGCGCCAATAAAAAATAGAGTACATCGGCAACTTGTTGGTACTCATTGGTAGTAGCGCCTAATAATTTGCCTTGTTGTATCGCGAACATCACAAATTGTTTTTCTTCTATAAACAACGCTACTTGGCTTTGAGGGCCATTGATGAGGCAGTATTGAAGCTGTTGACCTACGGCATGCTTTATTTGAACTGCTTGTAATTCGTATTTGGCGTAGTCATAAAGCCAAACGGGAATGCTAAAAATGATGGCAATTCCTGCGTTGTCGATGAGCTGATAACTTACATGACAATTTGGATTTACTTTACCATGATTGAGCTCATAATAATGTACCAATTTGGAAGGGTCAAAAAGTGCAATTGGGAATAAGGTGTAATCTGAACCAAACCAAATAAGTTCTTTTAATGTATGTGCTACCAGCGCCTCTTTGATTGCAGTTGAAAGGTGATCTCTTGCGAAAGGTTTGGAAAAGTCAAATGCATGTGTGCTATGCAATGGCTCAGTTGAGCCTGCATTTAAAATTTGCAGACGCGTATCCGAAAAGTGCAAGACAAGTTGCTTCATGGTTTGTTTATAAGTCTTTTGAACAAAGCCTGTTCTACAAAGCTACAATATTTAATTTTGTTAGAAGCCTTAAGCTGCCCCGATGCCAGACAATCTCCAGTTTACCCATGACCAACAACAAGCTTTTGCGCAGTTTCTTGACTTTTTGCGTACATCTGGGCAGCGCAAGTTATGGGTGCTCACCGGCTATGCAGGCACTGGTAAGTCAACACTAGTTGCGCACATAGTACAACAAATGCAGCAAGAAAAACTGGGTTTTAAATTGTTGGCACCAACTGGTAGAGCGGCAAAAGTACTTTCCAATTATGCTGGATTCCCGGCAAGCACCATTCACCGACATATTTATTTTTCTGGCGGGGAACTCAGCACCCAGCAACTTACTTTGGCCAAAAACCTGCATAAAAACACCCTTTTTTTTGTCGATGAAGCTTCTATGCTGGCTGCTGCACAGCCTTACGAAGGCAATAATGTATTAGAGGATTTACTTAATTATGTGTACATCGGAGAAAATTGCCACCTCATTTTTATCGGAGACCCCGGACAGCTACCTCCCGTCGGTCAAGAGGACAGCATTGCCTTGCATCCACAAAAATTAGCTGAGGTCTATAGTTCCATTGAAATTTGGCACAGTCATTTGTCGCAGGTTGTTCGGGTCGATTCCAGCTCTTCTATTTTAACGACAGCTACCTTTTTAAGGAATAAAAAAGCGTTTGACTTGCCTTTGTTTCCGCCCATAATAGATGGCAAAACCAGCAATGTCAGACGTATTCATGGCGGCGAATTTCAAGATTACTTAGAGCAATCAATGGCCCAAGTTGGTGCAGATGAAACAATTTTGTTGACGCTTGCCAACAAAAGGGCCAATCAATGGAATCTCGAAATCCGCAACCGTTTGTTTTATCGAGAAGAGGTGCTAGAGAAGGGTGATTTATTAATGATTGTCAAGAACAACTATTACTGGCTAGACCCGAGTTCAAAAATGGGTTTTATTGCCAACGGTGAACTCGCGCGTATAGAGAGGGTGCGTAAATTCGAGGCATTTTATGGTTTTGAATTTGCACTCCTTGATCTGCGCTTTGTAGATTATCCTGAAATCGGTTCGGTCACTTGTTTGGTACATATACAAAGCTTACTCGAAGAGGGAGCCAATCTGACAAGAGAAACGCTTAAAAAGTTGTTTTATGCCATAG
>VFQS010001523.1_pt1 | contig 21067 bp, 23 predicted proteins | sample 3512361 | NCBI WGS metagenome assembly VFQS01 (sample SAMN10412375, study PRJNA504923) | tailings metagenome | isolation source: Relicate 1 Philex TSF3 active mining | place: Philippines
AGGGTTAGGGTTAGGGTTAGGGTTAGGGTTAGGGTTAGGGTTAGGGTTAGGGTTAACAGGTGTAAAAGATGAGGTTAGGGTCGACAAAACTATTGGTTAAGGTTAAATTACACATGTCATTTCAAGTGCGACGTTTGTACATGCCATTTTCAACACGCTCGTGAATGAAGAAGAAGTGGGCAGTCTGGTCGTTGCAGAAATGCATGGTCTCTGGGGCTTTGATGTCACCAAAAACTTCTAAAAACCTCAAATCGGCCTTTATAACTTCATACCACCCATAATCAATAAACAAAAAATCATCAACGTGCATTTTTGATAACTTGTCGGTCTTTGCATATCTTTCAAGTTTTTCTTTTTTTTTCTTGTATGACTCGGGTAGTGCACCATATACCAACGAGTACTCTCGCAATGCAGGTAAGATAATTTTGTTAACAACTGGCAAGCAAATCCTGTGATGTGACCATTTTTTGGTCGAAAGCGCGTTGTCGGCAAGATCGTCGTATGTCATCAGATTGTTAAGAAGGGTTATACCTAGAGTAAACAGGTTGTCAGTTGGATTGGCAAAGTTAACAATCGGCCCACAGTAATTCATGGTAGTATTTCAAAGCTGTATTCAATTGTGATTATCATGGCTGTGGGCCAATCCTTAAAGCACCAAACTGACATTTATGGCATCCATGAAAATCTTTACCCGCTGTATCTTGTGGCGTGTCCATAGAAATCTTTAACCGCCGTATCTTGTGGCGTGTCCATAGAAATCTTTAACCGCCATATCTTGTGGCGTGTCCATAGAAATCTTTAACTTTTGACAGTCATGCTACAGTATACCCACTGTAACACAATTAAACACAGCAATGAATTCATTTGGTGACTTTGATCCTATTATGATGAACTACGAGGATTTGTTTTTTCCATTTTTGAGATCCCACGGACTCGATGCAATCGCAGAGTTGATATTTGAATACAAATATCAACTCCCAAAATTATCATTTGGTTATAGATTACCGCTTGATCACGAACGCAGCCCTTCAGCAACTTCTGTCATCGCGGCTGAAATGCAGCCCAATGGAACAATTGTCGCAACAACAATTCGTTTTTGCATTGGTGTGACATTTTATGAGACACGCGAAAATGACACACATAGAATAATTTTTGATCACCATCAAAATGTGAATCGATCAAGATTTTTACGTGACATCAAAAATCTTGGCAAAGTCGAATGGTTTAATTGGTATCCTTTGTATCAAAATCCCAGGCCAGAAAATCTTGAGCACATATTTCCGCAAGCTAAGTATGTTCTTTTACACAATGGATTTTATTATCCAGTTTACAGAAACATTGACTGGTTTTCTGAATTGGTAGGAAAGAGATTGAGAAAGTCATTTCTTTACGACACGTACAGCAGATACCACTCAGAATGTTGTTATTGCGGTTACAGCACTTTTTCCCATTGTAATCCATATCATACAGCTGGACAAACTCACGATTTGGTGTCTTGTCATCATTATTGTTGCCAGCAAACTTCGGTCACGCATAGAAAATTTTATATGGAGGTCGTCGACTTGGAAGCTCAAGAAGATGTCAAAAGAAGAAAAGTCGCACAATTCGAACACAATCTTTCTAGGATCTACTCGCAGGCAACTTCAAGTCTTGGTTTCCATTCCCACAATGTAGTCCCAACTTTAGGCACGTATCCCGACGAAGATCACTTTCCTTCGGTGTGGTTTTTTGAGACCGGCATCGAAGAAACTGGCGATGAAGACGAGTTTCAATTGGCACAGGCAGACCACGAGCAAAATTTGGCAATGAAGAGAGCGGACAACTACTCCACAATGTATGCCAGATTTTACACTGCATTAATTAAAGAATTAATTTGGCCTCCAGAAATTAATGGATTTGGATTGTTTTAATTTTTATGTTTACTATACAACTCAGAAATGTGCTGGATTAACTTAAGTAAATTTTTTTTCATTCGTTTTTTCTCGTTGTCATCCCAACTACAAGTTAATTGCACATCAAAACTTGAAATTAATCTTTTAATATCGTCATCAACATTTAGACAACAAAAAGGCAAATTTGCTTCAAAAACTTGTTCGATGTTCATTTCCATGATGTCCTGAATTTAGTTGTGTTACATAAACCCTATGTGAGTGCAATTTGATCAGTGCAAGGTCAGTACAAGGTCGGTACGAGGTCAGTACACAAACTAACTTTTTGTTTATTCAAACTCATTTTTTTTGATATATAACTAGTGTACTGAGTACTGTCCTGACCTTACTTTTTGAACTTCTTCTTTCTTTCTTTCTTTTCTTGCTAATTCAGAGTGAGAGTGAAACAAAAATTTCTCAGCCGAAAAAGTGTTGAAACGAGGTCAGTACAAGAGGTCAGTACAAGAGGTCAGTACAAGAGGTCAGTACAGAGTAGTTTTGTATGTGTAACATGTTCATTATTGAATGCTTGGTTTATTTTCTGTGTTGTGTCGTTTTGTTGCTTTATTCTGTTTGAAGTTGTTTCTGTTAAAGGTTGGGGTTAGATACTTTGACATGAGTTTTAATCAGTTCAAAAGCACCACTATTTTTGGTGATTTTAAAGTTGAAAAGAGAAACGTGTCGGATCCTATTCCATCTGTTGTCGTCAATGCAAATGCCACCTTTAATGAAAGTGTCACATTTAACAATCCTTCTATATCTGGCATCGATAAAGTTGTTGTTGGTCTATCAAATGTTGACAACACTAGTGATTTAAATAAACCTGTTTCAATTTCTGCTCAAAATGCATTAAATTTGAAAGCTGATGATAATGTTGTTGTTAAATTAACTGGTAATCAAACAATAGCAGGAAATAAGACACTGTCAGGAACAACGACGATAAACACATTTAGTGCTTCAACAATAGATGTTATAATGGATAAAGTGTATCCAGTTGGTTCAATATATATTAATTATAATTCAACCACCAACCCTTCAACACTTTTGGGTATTGGCACTTGGTCTCAAATAAGCAGTGGTACATTTTTAAGAGCAAATACATCAGGAGGAACAACCGGAGGTTCAACAAATCACAATCACAAATGGTATGAATATACTTTTGGTGTAAATGAGAAATCCATTGCAACAACAACATTTTCTGGGGCGCAATCTTATAATTCATCAGGTAATCTTATTGATGTAGACCCTACATCATCAGGACGATTGACCGGAGATATGTTTACAAGCGACACAGACCATTTGCCGCCATATCTTAATGTTATAATGTGGAGACGTACGGGTTAGCATACCATAATAACTGGTAGTCACTATATTTGATGTGAATGTTGTTGATGTTATCATGTGGAGGAGAATGGCATGATTTTTTAAATTAAATTTGTTTGTGATCGATAACTCGATAACCACAACATACTTTGAAACATTTCTGTCCCGTCAGACCTAAAAAGCTCCATGCGTCGTGCTCGAGGTACCGTTTACAGCATACAAAGCAAACGTATGTTTTATTGAAACTTTTTATGCATATTGTGCAATTGCATATCCGATCCCCCATTTGATTATGATCTATTATGTCAAGATACGCCCGTTTTGGATTTCAAGGGGCACGTGAATGTAAAGATACGCCCGTTTTGGATTTCAAGGGACACGTGAACTTAATCCATTGTTTACATATTTTTTTTAAATTGTCGCCTCGATTGATTTCATAATTAAAACATGGCCCCAATTACATACAAAAGAAATTATCAACATAGTATTAAATACCATGCTCATAGTGCGGAACAATTGTGGGATAATGCATGTGCGCCACCATCGTATCAACACGCGGTCGAATTTTTGATGGAAGGTGTTCGTAGCTTTTTGTATTTTGATGTTGACATCAGGTTGCCGTTTGATGTTGACAAAGAAATGTTTATTTCGATGGATTCTTCTTGTCTGGAAACTGCAAAACTTGTTATCAACTCTGTTATTGATTCGCCAATTAAAAGTATCTGTACGTCATCTTGTCATGATTATATTGAAGGCAAGACAAAAACAAGAATTAGCAAAATTTCATATCATATCGTGTGCAATGTATCGGTCAGCAGGGACGAAGCAAAAGGATGTGCAGAGAGATGTAACAGTTATTTATCTAGGATTATTCGTTATGATAATTCCAAATTGTTTATGAGTAATTGTTTTGATTTGAATGTTTACCATAAAGTTCAATCATGGAGGCTTGTAAGCCAGATCAAAGTTGGAGATCCGATTACCAAGAAAAAAAATATTTTGTTTGGAACTTTTGCCGATTCAATTATCCAGCATTTTGAGGAGCCTGAAATTGTGCCTATTGCTTCCAAGTTCAAAATTCTGATGAATGTTATGCATGTAGATCCATCTGATAAATTTAGTTTTTTGTGGCGGGCGTTTGAAGACAATTCGAAGCGCAGTGTTTTGAAAGTAAAGATGCATGATTATTCCTCGTGGACTCAACTTGCTATGTATTTTTGCTATTGTATCCAAAAGGATAATAATTTGGAAAACGAAGCCAGGGAATTGTTTATTAAATGTTCTATGTTGGACGAAGAGAAGTTTGATCTTTATTTGTGCGAGAAAAAAATTACTGATCACATAGGTAAAGTTAGAAATGACAGCGAGAATTTGATTAAAAGTTGGTTTAACAACGTATCTGATCTATGGTGTGATATTGGTGAGTATTCTCCTATAGTTGATCAACTTTTATGTGAAATTATAGGTGAGCCTGAGCCCGTTCTTTTTGTTCCTTATAATTTTATTCCTCTCACTGAAACTCAATATGTTGTTCTTCAATATGCGTCTACCGTGAAATTGCAAAAGTTTTGGAGACAGCAAATTACATCATGTCAACATTTGTCAAAGATTAAAATTTTGCTTTGCAATAAAAAGGATCAGCCTATTCTTGATATCTACAGTGAATTATGTATGGAATTATTAGAAAATGTTGACCGTGTTCATCTTCCGTTTGATTTTGGAAGTGGTGATGAGGATAGACAAGTTTTAATGTATTTTGCTGAATTTTGTGGCATTGATGTCTCCGATGCACAATTAGAACAATTATGTAGTTTCTCCCCCAAGGATGATGATATTGCCAAAGTGGTGAAGGAGACTGCTATGATCATTAATGAGTTGGAGCCAACTTTGGAACAAGACTTGAAGTTAGTGTGCTCATTTCATTACAGAAATGGCGATAGCGAGTTTCATCCGTTACCAAAGATGGGCCAGAGAGAAGGTGGACCATTTGAATATGTTCTTAAGTTATCGAGAGAGCCCTTATTATGGAAAACAAGAATTCCATACAAACAGCAGCTGGGATACATCTGGGATATCGCAGGTGATGATTTGCAATACTTTCGATTTGTGTTATGCAAATATTCAGATCTTTTTATCGCAGAGAAATTTTTTGGTTTTATTTCCAAGGCTTATGATGATAGACAGGCAGCTCGGATAATATATGATTTTTATCCGTTTTGGACAGTTTCTCCTTCACAAGATTTGTATGTTTATGATTATTCAGCGGGTTTATGGAGTATGGATTCTTCTATTCACCAAAAGATAATTTTTTTATGTGCTTCATTTTTGTATTGTAGCAGTTATTCTTATGGTGGTCTTGTTGAGGCAACGAAAAAAGCTATCAAGGGTTTACAGAGTTTGCAATTTAGTAAAGAATACGACTTCAAAAATCTCCAGCAGACTTCGATTGGCAAACTGTTGTTTCCTAATGGGTACTGGGATGGATTCAAGAATAAATTTTATGGCTGTCGTTCTCTCCCTGATCGATCATTGGTTTTTTGTTATCCTGAAGTATTTTTCTTTGCTCGAATCCCCGATAATTACATTAACATATGGGACGAGGGTAGCAAACTGGAAATTGCCGACATGAAGAATAAATTGTTTTACAGTATGCACGAAAAACATATTGCAGAATATCATATTGAAAGCTTATCTTGTGCATTGCTTGGAGTGAAACACAAAGGATTTTATGTTCACATTGGGGATACAAATTCTGGTAAGAGTACTGAAAAGTCCATGATTGAAGCTACATTTGGTGACTATGTTGGTACTGGAAACACCGATGATTTTGCAGTTATTAAAGATGATAAAAGAGAGGCATCCATTTCCAATTCATTTGCTTATTACAACTGGATGAAAAGATTATTGTTGTATTCCGAGAAGTCGGAAAGAAAATTGAGTGTTGAGATGTTAAAAACACATGCATCCGGTCAGGAAGATCAAGTTTCCACGCGAATTCAATATAAACCGGCAATTTTAGTCAATGTTCATTATACTATGTTTTTTTACATGAATGAAGCATTTGAGGTCACCAAGCCAAATGACTCGGCTTACATAGAACGTGCATTTTTTTATTATTGGAACAAAGTGTTCATGCCAAAAGAAAAGATTACTGATCCAAGTACTCAAATAGAAATGGACCCAACTGTATCTGAATGGAAAAATAGTTCTGTGAGGAGGCAGATGTTTTGTGCGATCATTTTGGACGGGTTTCGAGATTTTGTGTCACGTGGCTGCAAACGACTTGCAGTACCCCTTGAAATTAAGCAGAGTACACAGGAAGAAGTCGGCTCTGTTGAAACAACAAAAGAATTGATGGAGAAAATATTATACGGATTTGTGCTAGACGGAAATCCCGAAGTGGTGATGTATCGCGAATCTATGATTGAAAAGTGCAAGGAGTTGAACATTTGTCCCAAACGCGTTGGTATGAAATTAAATTACATCATGAAGACCCTTGGCCAAAAAAGTATTTATCCGGTACAAAGAAGAATCAATGGCGTGAAACAAAATTGTTGGGTTGGTATTCATGTTCGAAACAGTTCTGCTATAAAGGAGGGGGACTACTTAACCGATTTTGAGCAGTGGCAAATTTTGATGAAGACGCACAATGGAATCCTTGGCCACGAAATAAAAAGAATTCTACAGGAAGTCGCGTTTTCCTACAATAGGCTTAACATCACCGAGGACGAGGCAAAGTTGATTGAGGAATATGGATCTGCCTACCAATTAAGGATATACGAAGAACGACGCAATGCAAAGCGTGCTAGGCATCAACTTTAGCGTTGTCTTCTTCGTCAGTCTCTCGGTGAATTTCAAGGCAAGAACATAGTTTGACATTAGAACATTTTGACTTAAAGCAGAACTTAACAACAATAACTAAAAATGCTATCATTGACGACAGAAAGTAAATCCAGAAATTTTCTGATAGAGTTGTCATTTGATTATAAAAAAAGAAGTTTTTTTAGTGGTTTTCTGTCTGTCTTCTTTCTATTTCTGTGACGATAATGGTCACTTTCTTCACTTTCTTCTGATGAGCTCTCTTCAGATGAATATACCGAAGCTTGGCGTCTGCTTTCTCTTAGAGATTCGGAGTAACGATCTGGTGATCTGGCTCTATTTTTTCTTTTTTCTTTTGGACGTTCTTCTTCGTCATTCTTTCTTCGTTTTTGTTCAATTACTTTAATCCTGACTTCTTGTTGCTCTTCTTGTTTCGATTTGTTGCTTTTTTCGTGCTTATCTTCCCAAAATTCACTCTTTTTAACGTATTTTCGTTTTGGCCTTTCCTTTACTTCTTCCATGGCATTTTCTTTTAAAGTACTTTTCAAAGTACTTTCATCAACTTTGTCGCATTCATTTAAATCGGAGCCTTCGATACTATTAGTAGGATCTGACATTATTAAATTATGGCAGAAAAGAAAGACACGACAGAGGCTGTTGCAGTAGAATCTCTTTTGAGAGTTATCGGGGTCGAAAATTATTTGCCGTCCCAACAGGACTGGCGCAAACTTGACAGACCTTTGTTAATAAATTACGTGGAAAGATGTATTTCCCAGTTGCCCGAATTGGCCAGAAAAGACAAGCTTATTCTCGCCGGAATTTACAAAATGTATGATTTAGATGATTTGGCAGATGTTTTTGTTTCGGATTATGTATTTGAATTGAGAGCGTGTCAAGAACAATATGAAACAAAAATTAATAATTAAAATGGACAAATTTTTTCAGCACAAAAAAGAATATTTGTTTTCTCCTCGTTCTTCCACGAGCACTGCTAATTCCAAAAATAGCGATCTCTATTATTTCATTCCCGACTTTTTCAGTGTTCCTAATACTGAAGATTATGTGGCATCTTCAATTAGAATTGCAGATGGTACATTTCCAAATGTTTTTGACAATGTAACTCCATCCTCAAATAAATTTGTCTACGAAGAGGGTGGCTCTGTGGTCACTTTGACAATATCTGTAAATAGTTACGATATCTATGAAATGATGGCTATATTAAATTCTGTGGATGAAAAAACAGTGACATTTTCATTCAGTAGTCTTAAAGAACGCGTAAGAATTGAATCAGTGAATGGAAACCTGATCACTGTCGTAGAAAGTCCCCTGAGCAAGATGCTAGGATTTGTAGGTGGCCAGGAAGGTTATGACTTTGACGCAACATTTCCTCCCGACTTAAGATTTGGAAATAGCATAATTATTACGATGAACGACGTTTTTTGTCCCCATTATAATACATTAACCGGTACCAATTATACTTGTAGAATTCCGTTTGATGTTGCATTTTCGGAAACTCAAGTATTCAAAAGTGGAGACGAAATATTTTTTAATGATCGGTCGGATATTGATACTCTACACATAAAGTTTACAGACATAGATGGTCACTTGGTAGACTTCAAAAACAAAAATTGGGAGTTTGTTGTTGTTGTTACTTCATATTATGAAAAACGACATATTGATCATGACTCCAATTCTGAGCTGTCAATTTTGATTGAAAAGTTATTTTCTAAACTTCTTCCGATAGTTCCAGCGTCATAATTTAATGCAACGATGTGTCAGGATTTTGTTGAAGTAGTTAACGAAATTACATTTAGAAAAGGCAATCTTACCAATTTTGAAGTTGGTGATACAGGAAGTTTTTTTCGTAATGTTCCATTGCCGCCTTTGTTTCGGCCGAATGATGATGTTCTATCGACCACAATCGAGTTGGTATCTGCCCAGCTCGTTAATCCAGCTGTCGGCTTAGAATTTTCTGATCTTGACATCTTTACTTATACTCACGGCTTAACCGACTACATTATTACTATTGGTGATTGTCGGCTATACACCATTGATCAGATAGTTGTTTTTCTAAATAGTAAGATAAAAGCCCAAATGGGTAAAGATTGGATAACTAGAGGTGCACCGCTATTTAAGGAAAATCCGTCGTTTCCGGGATATTTACAGATTTCATCGAGAACCAATTTTAATCTTGCATTCCCATTATCCACAACTCGCTATAAGCTCGGAGTAGAAAAAGATTATTATGAATTCAATAGAACTGGAGGCGGCTTGAGGACGATCCAATTCAAGAACAAATTGGGCGTTCAATACAGCACCGTTAATTTCTTAGTTCTGAATGACGAGATTAACTCAAATTTCTATAATTTCAATGGTGGGTACCTCAAATACTTTGCCAAATTTGATTCAGGAGAAAACGGGCTGAATTATTTTGGTTCAGATAAGGTGACCGAACTCCCAACAATGATATCTTCACTGGAAAAACTGGATATTCGTTTTGTTGATGAAAATTATGAACTCGTCGATAACAGTCAAAGTGATTGGTCTATTTCGTTTGTGTTCAAAAGAAAATATAAGCAGCCCGACACATTGGAATTGAAACCACTAATCACAAATAAACGAGGGAGATTTTCGTATTAATCATGGACAATAATAAAGTTCAACTGGTTTTGAAATCGGCCAATATATTTGTTCAGACTTCTGGTGGGTTGTTGTATAGTGCAACGTCACCTTTTGCCCCATTTGAAAGAACTGGCGACGTAACGAATGCAGTAGGTTTTATTAACAGATGGCAGAGCAAAATGACGTGGAACAATGTAGATATAGAAACATTACTGGGGCACATGTACGAAAAAAATAACTTGTACAGTTTAAAGCTTAATAGCGTGACGTTTGGTATTACGTCAAACTTGTCAGTTTTCACTTCTGCCGAAAACAACCGGTTCTTTAATGTGTTCATTACTGGTTTGACATTTTCTAACGAGAAAACTGAGCATTTACTTTGTACAGTGAGGGTTCCTTCGGGCGCACAAGCATACATATTTAACTACTTCGATAACGAAGCATTGTTTTATGCGGATGAGCCTTTGAAAAATATTACAATTGAATATCGCGATTTTTTGATTGATACAAACGAACCGATTGGTGCATCGAACACACACGCGTTTCCTCACGCACAGTTTGTTTTTACATTGTCAAAGGTAGTTTAAGATGAGATTAGTTTTAAGGGTCAATGACATAGATCAGCGTGGGTATGATTCAAATGGTTTTCAGAAAACAGGTATCGATGTTGTAAACAGCGTAGGTTCTAGCAATGTTGCTCGTTCATTGTTAACTTTTAACTTAGATTTGTCCACCTATTTTGCCGAACAAAAAGATTTTTACACGTTGAAGTTTGTTGGAATTTTTGCAATTATGAAAAGCCTTTCGCCCGATATAATTGACCGGTCGTCACATCCTGCATTAAGAACTAGCAATCTATACTGTAATGGTTTCACAACTATAAATGGAGAGACCGAAATTTTGCTTGGGCAATACACCAATTTCAATCCTAATGAAGAATTAGTATTTGAAAATGTATTTTTTCTTACAGGTAATTTGGCAGACTACGAACATTATTATGATTACAATAGAACAAATCAAGGAGGACAAACAAATGACTTTTACAGATTTTTGTGGGGTCAATTAACATATTTTCCCACAACTTCTTCTTCTTTTGCAAGATATAGAATTACTTCGTCATCCATAACACAATTAAATAATAAAATTGTTAGAGGTGGGAGACCTGCAAGACAACCGAATAACAATGACAATTTTTTGATGAGCGTTATAGACGCAGGAGATGGAACAACCCCGGCAAGAGTAACCCAAGCTAATGGCACTGTGACAATCACCGTTTTACCAGAAAACAACGAATGGTTTATGGCAAGATATACCGACGACGTCCCATTTGAAAATTATCTAGAGTTGTCTATTTTACCTCCAACAGATCCATCGAACGTTCAACTCACCTTTCAACTGCGCGACCTGTTGACAGATCAATTACAACCAGCAGTAAATGTAAATGAAGTGTTTCCAAGTTTTAATATTGTTATTGATATCATTTAAAAATTAAATTGCCTCTAAGCTATCTTGTTTTTGGCTACTGTCATCATTCTCAGAACTTTCGTCTTTTGCCTTGGACTCAACAATAGGCTTGGTCTTCTTTCTTCGCTTGGTAATTCTGCCAAATCCATTCTTTGCGAGTTCCTCTTTTTGTTCAGGACTGAGTTCGTCAAAATTGTCTGGGTATTTTCTCTTTTTCTTTTTATCTTCTTCCGTATCATTAGGAATCGGGCTTTCCAACTTGTACTTTTTGCAAAGTTCGTTAAAGTCGATGACAAAACTACTAGCTTTATCACCAGCTGCTTCCTGAATCCATTGTTGCAAGGCTTTAGTCAGTCGGGACATTGTTTCGATTGTGTTTATTTTAATTATGTTATTCTGAGTCGCTTTCACTTTCAGCGTCCTGTTCGCTTTCACTTTCAGATTCAAAATGCAATTCATCCCAGCCAACAAAAAATTTCTGGCTCTGAGAATTGATGTAAAGAAACCGCTCTCCATTGGTTTTTTTTCTTATTGTATTGAATGCTTTTAATAATGCAAACCACTGCTGTTTTGAATATTGGATCAGTTCATCATACACAACTAGTAGGTCGCTTTTTGATATTTCAAAGAAAAAATAATCCGAAAAAAGCATCCTACACGACCGAGGAATTTTTTTATATGTTTGAGCAACCATAAATATACACAACCTCAAATGGCGCCTATTGCTTAACATTTCTATGAGAATCTCTTCGCATTCTCCTTTCAAGTGTTGTTGCACATCGTCCAAAATAATCAATGTAAATTTGTTGTTCTTTGAGTTTTTTTTTACCGTGTCATACACCGCCGAAAGGTCGGCCTGTGTTAGGTTATCTTTTATTCGTTCTTTGGGCAATTTGTCAAAAACGGAGTCTTTAATTGACGATCGTGAATTGGGAGGCATAAATAAGAAGATGTTGTAGAAAACTTTGTTAAACAGATGTTTGGTGGCTAAAAATCCCGTGATTAAGGATGTTTTTCCTGTTCCTGGTTTTCCAATCACCCCTGCCGAAAATGATCGATTGAATTGGGCAGTAAGTGCAAAATTGTCTAACTTGTTATGCAATTTTATGTCGCATGCCATTTCGGGCAAAACCACTTTAGGTTTTGAGTTTTTTCTTAATGTTATTAACGTCATATTCAGTTATGATTAAATTTTCCAAGCGACAGTCTTTCTGCTTGGATCAAAAGCAAGCAATGCGTCATGGACACTGAAAATATGAAATGTTCCAGTGATTGTTAAAGGCTTCTCGAAATTTGCTCGCAGGACCGTGCTTCCAGAATAAGTACTGACACCAGACAAATATCTTCCTTTTCCTGTTTCGGTGTCGATCGCAAGATGAAAATTGCAAAGCAGATTGCGGCGAATAGGGTTAGAAAGACGGGACGACAAGGACAGAACAAGTGCGTGAAAGTCGGCAGGGTGAACAATTAATCCTCTTTCATTCTCGGAGGCGCCTTCCTTAACTTTCACCGTTTTTACCAACACATCACCAGCTTTTCTTGCCAAATCTGACGTAACGGTCCCATTAGGGTTTATAGCAGCAATACTCATCCCATGATAGGATGGGGCGGCTTGTTCGTCGCCTCTATTAGCCCTCAAAAGTCTTCTAAATTTTTCATATACCGCCTGTGTATTTGCGTCATAACCCCCAACACCACCACCTAAATCAATTCCCAGCCTTTTGCCAGCAATAACCTTAAAAAAACTTTTGTATGGTCTCCACAATCTTGAAGCCGTATTGTCAGTGACATTCGAATAATCGTGTAAAGAAACACACCAAGAATCGAAATTAAACGCAGACGTCGAACTTCCAAAGCATTGCATATTGTCGGCAAATGCGTCCATTGGTTTATATAAAGGATCCAACCCTTGCTTGGGGTATGTTTCCCCGTTTATCAGCAGGCCAGTAAAAAATGTCAAATTTGGATTCACACTGCCTAGGTTACCTTCTATGCATCCAATGTTTTGGCCATCCGTGGATTGTCCCGGTTGCCAAGTAATTAAAAACATTTTGTTTGATGCTCTTCTTGTGTTGATTGAAAAATCGTTTTGGTAAGCTTGTCCGACGCTAGTGGGGATATTAGAGTATGCAAATGACTGTGTTTTCATGACGAATACTCCGTCCGGTAACTGTTGCAATACGTTCATCAAAGGTGCTTGTGCAAGCCTTAAATAATTTCCAACAAATTCGAAATTTGTTATAGAAATTTCAGTTGCGTCCATATTACTTCCTCCTTTGTAAAATAAATTTTCCAAACTGTTAGAATAAAACACCAATCTAATTGGGCCAACGAACATCGGGATCATTTTGTCGTTTTGTTCTCCCATCAGCCCCATTAAATTCATAGAAATGTTGGTGGTAAAGCTCCATGTGTCGGTTTGGAGTGGTTCATCACTATCAAGGGCTACAGTTCCATCTGCTTTGTACCTGATTAAATAATTGGAAGAATTTGTTAAATCGCCACCGAATTCTTTACCATTACAAATCTCATTAATATTTCTTTGGGGAGCGTTAAGAATGACAGTCCCAATAGAAGTCCCTTTGTCTTGTAAATTTTTTGTAAGACCCCCTTGGTACCATTTTCCATGCTGTCCGTCTATTCCGTTTTTCATGTTATGATAATAATAAGACAACATTCCCGGATTGTGTATGTCGTCGGTAAGGACATTTCCATTCAGCCAAACAGAATAACGATTAAAAACGTTGTGGCCATCTCCTAGGATATATGCGGGGGTGGAGCCGTCATTTTTTGGATCAACTGGGTACATATGAGGAAGATGGTCGAGTAAGTCGGTCCCGCTGGAACCGGCTTTGTCGACGGGATTCTCATTTTTAAATGTTCCTTTTAGTGTCAAATTAAAAGTTACTCTTGTCGAGGAAGGATCCAAAAAACAATTTGCAAGTTCTGGAATTTCAATTCTAATTTCAGTTGACGGTTGGAGAGTTTTTGGTAATGCAGTAGTCACGGGAATTCTGATTTTGGTTTCAGTTATTCCTGGAACCAACGCAACTGGCTTTGCATAATCTAATTGTTGAGGATAAGCTGGCTGGATATCTTCCAAAAGACCTGACATAATTACTAAAGAGCAAGAGATAAATTATGCGATTAAAAGGAAATATCTTTAATTTTTCAGACCAATCAACGTCGTTTAATAATGAAATAACTGAAGAAATTGAAAAACTGCAAGAAGATGTTTTGAATATTGCTTCTACTCAAATCAATTCACTTGAAATTGTCGATGTATTTACTGTCGAAAGCTCTGAAGATGCCAATGTCATCGGGACTCGAAATGAAACAGATTATAATAAGTACGATTTACAATTTTGGATTCCCAGGGGGGCCAAGGGGGACAAAGGAGACAAGGGGGACAAAGGAGATAAGGGGGACAAAGGAGATAAGGGGGACAAAGGCGACACAGGGGAGCTGACAACGTGGATCGTAGGAAATGTCTCAGAGTTGGACCCAGACGAGACTCCTGTAGTCACCATCCTAAATAATGGCTCAGAAGCCACAATTAGTTTTGAAATTCCTCGTGGGTACAAAGGGGACAATGGAAGCAAAGGAGACACAGGAGACAAAGGAGACAAGGGAGACAAGGGAGACCAGGGGGAAAAGGGGGACAAAGGAGAGAAAGGAGATACAGGTGATATTACTGGTGCCACTGCAGCTGCAGCCGCGTCTGCCGCTGCAGCTGCTGGAGCTTTGTATGAAGCCAACAAGGCGGCCATTGCGGCCGGCCTTTCAGCGGAATCGGCAGCTGCGGCCGCCACTTCTGCTAGCAGCGCAGCCCAGACAGCGAGTCAGTTTGCCGCAGAATATGGCCCAAGGGTAGACGAAACTGAAAGAAAAACCCAATTTCAAGATGCATCTGTGGTCACTAATAAAACATGGTTCACGAGCGATTTTGAACTGAAAAGTGACACAATAGAAACAATAACTCCTAAAAATTTTTTTTTTCAGAGGTCAACTGGAAATGTCAACATACAAGGGTTGTTATCATGCGAAGGGGATGTTATGATAGATGGAAATATTAATATACAAGAGTCATTATCATGCGAAAATGATGCTACGATAGATGGAAAACTTACAGCATTAGATATTGAAGCTGAAAATTCACTTACGGTCAAAAGGTATGCAGATGTTTCGTTTAATGTGGATGACACTATAAATTTTTATTTGCCCGCAACAGTGCATAACAATTTCGGAGTTGTTGATAACAATAATAATGAAATATTCAAGATATTTTCCAATGAGACAGAAAGTAATATCCACCTAAAAAGTAAAACGATGGCCTATAATGACATAGAAATATACCCAGCATTGATAGGAGATCCTTCTATTAAATTGAAAGATGACGGAAAGATTATATGTAAAGAGATTGGTTGTGTTGGAGAGGCTGAAGACATTTTCAATTTTATTGTTAATGGCAGTTTAACCAAAGCAAAAGATTTTTACACTGAGGATTTATCAGTCAAAGGGTCAGTGCATGTTGCGATCGCAGATGACACGGCAGTGTTCAGAATAATCGAAACTGGTGAAACGGAAGTTTTTAAGTCTATGACTTGTTATGATACATTAAATTGCGAATCCTCTGTAAATTGTTCTGGTGATTTTAGTATAATTCGGCAAGATCAAAATGCAATGGTTTGCAGTGATAATAGTATTACAATTACCAATATTATGCCCGTGACTATTGCGACGGCAAATGTTACTACATTGACTGCAGCAACGGCCAATGTCACGACATTGAATACAGGAGAAATTACTTCAACTAACAATTTAGTTTTGACGTCGCTGAATTCTGTTGAATTAAATGCAGTGGACGACATTGAAATTTATGCGACAGGCTCTGTAAATATTGGCCATGTTTTGGGAACGACCAATTTAGAAGGAAAAGTAAACATTATTTCTATTCCTGGGATAGATATAACAGGAAACGTAAATCTTATTGGAAGTCTGACGGTCAATGGCAGCCCATTTTTTGGAGCCGGGGTTGATAATTTTATTAACCAATTTATTTAAATTTAAAGGGGGGTTTCAGTATTTACATTTTGTGGTGTGGTGAGTTCTTCGCTGCTTTCTTCAAGTGATGCAAATAATTCTTCCGCTTTGTTTATGTACTTCCTTTTCTCTTCTTCATCTGTAATTTGTTCGAATGATGTCAAAATAACCCCTGCGGCCATTTTAACTATTTCGTGGATACTCATACACGTGGTAAGCAAATTAAATAACTTTTCGTAGTTTGATTCCTTTACTAACCCTGCAATTGATATTTTAAATGCAAATTCAAATGAGTTGGAGCGCAGATCAGATTCGATGAACCCAACAAATTGCTGGGCTACGTCGAATGCGTGAGTGGCTGGCGAGTCGTAAAAGGCATCACTAGAATTTTCCATGATAAATTGTGAATTTCATGTTCGCTGAAAAGCATACACCACCAAATCTTAAATTGTCAAATGTTGTGAACTTGCTTCTGTCCAGTACAAGGTCAGTACAAGGTCAGTACTGATTAATTAAATTACAATTGAAACATTAACAATGGACTTCACACCAGAGCAACTTGAAAATCTTTACAAACTTTTGGATGAAAGATACGCCCCAAGGGAAGAATTACCCAGAAAAGCCCCGAAGGTAGGAGAATCACCCAAAAAGTACGGCAGATATGCCTTGAAGGATTACACTGCAAGCACCACAGAAAACCTGGACGATCTATCAGATTATTTGTTGGTTCCATTTGCAAAAAAGGATGAAGCGAAAGAGTTAGGAGCAAAGTTTGATGGAGACAAAAGATTGTGGTATGTTCCATGCTCTTTTGCCGAAAGCAAAGAATGCTTCAAAAAATGGAGATCGTACAAAAAGCAAGAGGATGGCACTTATGTTTATGTCGACCCTAATTTACCAGGCCAAGATAAGAAAATCGATTTAGCGTGTGCATCGTGGAATTAAGTTAAACAAAAATCCGCTTCTTTTTGATATTCGTCAAGTTGTGATTTCCAAGGACATCAAACATATTTTTTTTATTTTTCACAATGTTTTGCTTCTGTGAAAAAATGCTCACGATGTCCCCCTTAGTTCGATATGCGGTTTCGTTTTTTCTGGTTTTCTGGCCAATGGTCGCACCTTTGTTAAATGTGACCACTTTGTCTTCCTTCTTTGCGACATATTGTGCAATTGCACCCCCTAAACTATGGCCTGTTACGACGACATTAGAGGGTTTGTATTTATTACGGGCTTTGTCAAGAGTTTTTTTTGCTGATTTGTATCTGTTGGTCGATTTTAGGTTTCCTGTAGCGAGATAAACATCCGTCCCAACATCACTGAGATTGTGAGTGCCGGCAACAGAAAACACCATTTTTTTTTCTTTGGGGTTGTAAAAAACTGTTTGATTATCGTTTGACAAAGACAAATCTTTTTTGTATCCTTGCTGTTCTAATTTTTTATTCGCGCCAGAATCGCCATATGACGAATTTAACACATCAAAAAGATCAATTTTTTTGGACATTTTTATTTTATTTATAAAAAGGGCTGATTTTTTCAAGCCCATAACCGTGCTGATCAATATTAGCAACTACATTTTTAGGCTCTGAAGGAACATCAACTTTTGCACTTTCAATAGCATTTTTTGGACTTTTTTGTGAACTCATTTTCTTAGTTTGCTTTTCTCCTATGAAATAATCAGCCAGCAGAGCGGACTTGTTTGGCGGGGGCAACACAGACGAATAACCAGTTGAATACGTTACAGGGTCAGATTCCGTTACGGACTTCCTGACATATTGTTTATCAGTCATATTTTCATAGCTGCTTGAATCTTTTGTCAAATTGGCCATCAAAACTGTTGCAGATTTTTTGGGGGTATAAAAAAAATTGCCAATGTATTTATTAACAGTTTGTAATCCAAACGCGGCCACTCGGGGGTTAAATTCCACACCTTTAATATTTCTCCTAACTTTTTTTGATCTGGCCATGGAAAAATTAGCTGCAATAAAAAATAATCGATTTTTGTTGAATCAAATTATGAACAGGGATGTTAAAATTGAAGCAAAAGTAACAATAAAAACTGAAGTGCCCGTCGATAGTTTAACTGTTAAAAAACGAAAACTCAATGATTGTAGTCATTTGCCGTGTCCAACGAATGGAAGCTAAGACGGGCGTTTTCGCGAATCACATTCATGTCCTTGGTTTCCAGCGCAGCTTGTCGGTGCACCCTTCTCATGTAATTAATTGAACCACCTTCCACGCCAATGCCACGGAGCAACCTAGCAATTAATTTGTCGTTTCTTCCCTTTCCTACTGGAAACACTTGAACATCAGAATTCTCATTTGCCTTTACAAGTGTTCTAAATAACACTGAAAATTCCTCGCTCATTATTCTATCGATGGGCTGGTAAACTTTAGGAACGGTTTTGGTTTTTCCAACAAAACAATGAACTTTGTTTTCGTGTACATAAAAAAAATTATCTTCGGGCAAAATCCCATTTTTTGTATTAGACAAATGCATTGCAGCATTAGAAATCGATAAACATTTTGATGGAATGTTGTCGCGAAGTGGCCATTCACAGTACAATAACACCAACATTTTTTCCCAGCAAGGTTGCGGATAACCCATAGTCGCCATTTGTTTGACTTCATTTAAAGATACAAGATTTTTGTATTTTTTATGTTCTCTGTATCCCAATTGGCGCAAATATTTACAGTAATCATAAATGTCAAATTTTACTTTGTCATTTATATTAGCATGTTTTGTCAATGACAAAAGATATGTTCGTTTGGTAAACGGATTCATTGTCGCAGACATCAAATAGTTGTACATGCAATCAATATCTCCACTGCCACAACATTTTGCGACATGTTTCAGTCGACTTTCATGTTGTAACCGGGAACTTTCTTTCATTTCAATTGTGACAAACAACAGAAATTATGCGTTTGGATTTCTCCATTGCCCACCACCACATTTATTGAAACAATTAACTTTTCTGGCTTTGCCTCCTCTATTTGGCCCCTGCTTCCACCTTTCCGATGCCAAACGCCGACCGACAGTAGACAGAATGTTTCTTCCACCGCCGCCTCCACCACCCCCGCCGCCCCCGCTACCACCTCTGCCTCTACTTCCTGAAGTGCTTGAGCTCTCGATGCTGCCCATGGAGTTTCTCGATCTGTTGCTGATTCGAGATAACATACTCATGTTATCACTAATTGGTTCGGGGTCAAATGTTTCCGTCGGTTCTATTGGCGCGGCGCGTTCTATTTGTCGAACAAAACGCCCGCCAGCTCCTCTAGCTTTTCCGGTCACGTTTGTTTTTTTCTTTTTTTTTGGTTTGTCAGGATTGTATCTCGATTTTGCCATTTATTAGTTTAAAGACAAATTAAATCAATAATGAATTAATTAATATTTTTGACAATTTCACCGCTCCAATGTTTTCTCCACTGAGCCACTTCTTTACTTGTGTATTTTTTGGGATTAAGTTCTTTCCCCTGTGACATCGCAAAAGCATTTTCAAGAACAAAAACACCACAATCGTAACCATTTGATTGAGTAGCGGATTTGGCGTGTTTTTTACTGAATGAATTTGCTGGCTGTACTTGAATGCAATGCTCAATAACAACGTCCATTCTTTTATTTAATTCTGCTTTATATTTTTCATTTGGAAATGAGTCGTATGCAATCAACTCAACATCAAAATTTCTTCTTTTCATCACCAACAAAGCAAAATGGTCAAACCTTGCTAAATGGACAGGAAAAAACACAACTTGATCAAAATAAAGGAGTTTGTAGTCTTTGAATTGTCTAAGCAAACCATTTCTAAGCCCAGTTTCACCAATTAAATCCACAGGACAAAATAAATAATCATTCGGAGCCTTTTCTTGCAACATAGCAAAACATGCGTCAATTGCCCCTGACGTTAATAATTTCCCGGGCTCAAATGATACCCAGTCCTCAACATCAAAGACAAAATCCATTGTTTTTGGCGACATGAACTTTCCAAGAGGATACCCACCTGAAATTTGTTTATTTTTGAATTCTTCGGATCTTTTTGCAAACTCTGATCTTTTTGTGTTATCATTTTCGTTATCACTTTCGCTTAAAGATGAAACGTTATCACTTTCGCTTAAAGATGAAACGGATTCTTCGTCGTCCAAAAGAGATATAATTTGCTCTGACGAACTCGGCATTTTTTTTTGTACATCATCAAGTTTCGGCATGTTTTCATTTGACAAATCGATCAGAATAGAATTCGTTAAATCTTTGTTTATTTCTCTATTGACAGCTTTATTAAAGTCGCCCGCTGTATTTTTTTTTTGTTTTTTTTGAGGAACATATGGCCAATTTTCTTCATTTTCAAGGACCTTAAATAACTCTTCGTCCGTCAAATTCGGTATTCTTTTTTTTTGTTTTTTTTGAGGAACATATGGCAAATTTTCTTCATCTTCAAGGAACTTAAATAACTCTTCATCCGTCCAATCGTTTGATATTCTTTTTTGCATTTGATTGTACTGACCTCTTGTACTGACCTTGTTTCAACACTTTTTCGGTTGAACAATTTTTGTCTCACTCTCACCCTGAATTAGCAAGAAAAAAAAAGAAAAGAAAGAAGAAGTTTAAAAGTAAGGTCAGGACAGTACTCAGTACACTAGTTGTATATCAACAAAAATGAGTCTGAATGTGAAAAAGTTTAGTTTGCGTACTGACCAAGTACCGACCTTGTACCGACTAAATTGCGAACGAGTGCATTTGCGCATCATGTGCATAATGCGCATGTCAGTTGAGCTGTTTGAGAATTTGCATTTGCAAAACTCAAAAGGCTAACCGACATACGCATAATGCGCATGTCAGTTGAGCTGTTTGAGAATTTGCATTTGCAAAACTCAAA
>VFQS010001525.1_pt1 | contig 21036 bp, 15 predicted proteins | sample 3512361 | NCBI WGS metagenome assembly VFQS01 (sample SAMN10412375, study PRJNA504923) | tailings metagenome | isolation source: Relicate 1 Philex TSF3 active mining | place: Philippines
GCGCAGGAGCAACTGGAGGGACAGTCTTTGAAGCAACCGGCGCAGGAGCAACTGGCGGGACCGTTTTTGAAGCAACCGGCGCAGGAGCAACTGGAGGGACAGTCTTTGAAGCAACCGGCGCAGGAGCAACTGGCTGGACAGTCTTTGAAGCAACCGGCGCACTTCGAATAACTGCCGGAATTGGAGAAGAAGGAGCCCTCTCACACCCACTCGCAAAATAGCAAGAATTTCCCAAAGCCTTCCAAGATAACTGCCACTTTGATAAAGGCGACGTAGGGCCTCCATATCCACTCATTTCCCATTTTTTCATTCCATAATTAACATTCATTACTTTTCCGTCTATTCCGCAAAAATCATTTCCATTCTTATTACCATCCGCATTTCCACAAATACCACTCATCTTTCCATAATAGGAAACAGGAACATTAACCTCCAAAACTCCACAATATTTTCCCTGAATCATAACCATAAATCCATTCTTTGTAATTATTTTCATTCCAGTCGCAACTGCTTTTTCTCCTTTCCATTCAATAGTCTGTCTTCCATATTTTACTTGAACTCCACCAAATCGCATACTTACATCACTCGGAATATCGACCGATTGTCCATTTACAAAAACCTTTTTATAATTATTAACATCGACTTCAATGACAACACTTCCATATTTAACAACTGCTCCGGTCATACATGATGGAACACCTGCTTTATTTGCTCCATTCTTTACCATCTTTTCTTGAACTTCGAATCCAGTCGTTTTAGCAACTGTATAAATTCCTGGTTCTTGAATATGAAAATATGAACCATCATAATTTGTAACGTGAGGGTCCCCAGAAGCCTGACAGAAGCGACGATTGGTTCCTTTATGGTCGGATGAAATGACTTCCTCGGCACTAAGAGCGCTCTCTTTCGCAACATTCTTATCCTTTACTACCATCATATCCTCTAAGCAACCAGTATAAACCCGATTATTATTTAAAATACCAAGTGATTTACAAAAATCAACTGCTTCCTTTCCTTTGTCAGTAGTCAGCCAATTATCTAATTTTTTATCATTTGTTGATAAAATATTTTTAACAACGGTTGATTCCACAACTGGCACCGGTTTTCCATGATAAAAGAATCTACAATAAACTCTATTATGATTCTCATTATTATTTGTCCATAACCATTCAGCATCACTTGGAATATTTGGGCGCGAACCTTTTCCAACAGTCATCCAAATATTTTGTCCATTATTCTTCCCATAACTTGTTGCGAGGGACCATTTTGAATCATCAAAATTGTTCCTATTCCAATTATCAGATTTCTGGGTTGAACATTTCCAGTCAGAAGGTTTTGTAATCTTTCCATTGAAAACACCAATAAATCCTGCGGGGCCTCCTTTATCAACTCCATCAATTGCGATTACATCTCCGGTATTAACAACCGTATTAAATTCATATGTTGTAGTCCATGTATCACCCTTTCCAACCTTTACACCATTAACATACAAATCAAATTCATTATCACAAGTCATAAAAATCTTGAAATTTTGAGGAGATGGTTTTGATAATAAAACTTTTGGAGGATTTACAGCAACAACCGGTGCAATTTTTCCTGAAACTTTCGGAGCCGGAGCTTTCTTAGGAGCAGGAGCTTTCTTAGGGGCCGGAGCTTTCTTAGGAGCAGGAGCTTTCTTAGAAGCAGGAGCTTTCTTAGGGGCCGGAGCTTTCTTAGGAGCCGGAGCTTTCTTAGGAGCCGGAGCTTTCTTAGGAGCAGGAGCTTTCTTAGGAGCAGGAGCTTTCTTAGGAGCAGGAGCTTTCTTCAATAATCTACGCGAACCGGTATTTTCTTCATCAGACTCTTCTTCATCAGAACTATTATTATCATCATCATACTCTTCCGCATCCAATTCAATATCTTCAAGTAATTTTCTCTCGTGATGTGTTGGAGGTCCAACAAATGATTCATTTCTATCTTTTGGAATAACGAAAAACAAAGGTTGAATAATATTTAAATCATCTAACTTATATTCTACTGACTTATCATCAATAACAGTTTCTGGTTTAATATATACATTCTTTTTTTCTGGAAGGTCATCAATCGAAATAGCGCTTATCAAAGCAAAACTAAATAAGAGAACACTCATCTTTATACCTGAGCCCATTATAATATAATAAAACAAAAACTTTATACTAAAATATTTTTATTATTTCTAAAAAAATAAAAATCGATTATGTTCAGAATAAGTTCTTAACTGCTACTTTTTTTCTAAAAATTGTTATGGATTACGAAAATCTAATATCAATAATAAAGCAAAATAAGCATAAAGATAATGGAAATGATTTAGAACCAGTTCCCTCAATATATTACATTGGTATGCTAAAATCAGGAAGCACTTCAATACAGGCCGGATTTCCAACAAAATCCGTAGCTCATTGGCACCACGTAAATCACTTCAAATCAATAAATAAAGTCAAATTACCCCCCACTTTCTCATTCATCGATTTTATAACCTATATCGGACAAAAATACAATTTTAAACCACTCATTATCGAATCCATTCGCGAACCTATTTCTCAAATAATCTCCCACCGAATGAACCACATCACGCTACATGATAGCTGTATATGTAATATTTGTAATTACTCTAAATCTCTATCCAACAGTTTAATCCAAGAAATCAAATCCACAATAACAATCGACGACTGGCTCAAAAAAATATGGCTTCCCAAATTAGTTAAATCCCATTTTAGTATAGACATATTAGAAAATTTCAAAAAATACAAATATTATGACCTCGAAAATATAAGAGTCTTATTAATCCGATTCGAAGATATCGATGAGCGCCCCGCCATATTTCAATCAATTGGACTGAACTATATCCCTACTAAATCTAATGAAACTTCATCCGTTTCAAAAGTCCGCGACATTTATAAATTCGTAAATGATAACATTTATTTCTCAGAGTCAGAGTTAGACGCAATATACAACAATCCAATCGTCAAACAAATCTATTCAGATGAAGAGATATTTGCCTTTCGTAAAAAATACAAAAATATAACAGCATCAATACATGACCAGATATGTGATGAGGTCATCAAAATGTTCGCAAAAAGAATCGAAATAGGTAATCCATCAAAAGAAGAGGTCCCCTCAATTTATTACATCGGAATGCCCAAAACTGGAAGCACTTCAATCAAGTTCGGTTTCCCAAATCACTCAGTCGCCCACTTTCACTCAGTAGCCCATTTTGAGCAAATATACAACACAACCCTTCTATCAAATAATGGTTTAGATTTATATGACATTGTAAAGTATGTTGGCCGAAAATACAACTTCAAACCGCTTATTATAGAATCCATCCGCGAACCCGTCTCGCAATTATTATCCGCCTTTTTTCAGAACCACCGGAACGAAGAGTTTCGCAAGAGCTTCATCTCTTATGAAAAATGGGTCAATTACGAGAACCGCGGGATACAATCAATTCATCTCTGGAAAAAACATTTCGGGATTGATTTAACACTCGATTTTGAGCGCTATAAATATTTTGAGTTAGACGCCGTTAAATTACTATTCATCCGGCTGGAAGATTCGTATGACCGCAAGCAACTATTCAAAGAAATTGGGTATTCTTATATTGACGCGCACCTTAAACCAACTGAAAACCCCACCTATAAAAAAATAAAAAGGACAATATCTTTTATTGAGCCTGAACTCGACGCAATATACTCCGGTCTCACAAAAGTCTTCTATTCTCCCAGCGAAATCGCATCTTTCCGGCGAAAATATACGAGCGCCCATAATCACATATACGATACACTCATCGATGCGATGATAACCAAAAGGATTGAGCTCAATAAATACACTAATCCTTATCCAACAATTTACTATATTGGTATGGAGAAGACGGCCAGTTCCTCAATTATATATGGTATCCAAAATCACACGGTAGCCCACTTTCACTCGACGGCCTACTTTGAGAGGCGCTACGAGACCGACCTATTAACGAGCAATGGCCTCGATATTTACGACCTCATAATATACGCAGGTAAGAAATACAATTTTAAACCACTCATTATTGAATCCATCAGGGAGCCAATTTCTCAAATGACGTCGGCGATTGTCCAGCATTTGAAACACTGCACCATCTGTAAAGATTCCACATTTTGCGACGACATTTTCCCTTCTGGAGTAAAAATCGACGGAATACAGAATATATTTGGCTTGATAAGGCGAAGTATAACCCCCGAGAATTGGATAAACTATCGGAATAAAGGGTTTCAATCCTTAAAACTCTGGAAAAAGCACTTCGGCGTCGATTTGAGAAAAAGGCGATACCAATATGTCGAATTAGAGGACGTCAATTTATTACTGTTGCGCTTCGAAGATATTGAATCGCGACCCCACGTATTTGAGTCGATGGGATATAATTATATAGAGACGCACTCCAACCAAACGGAGAAGAATAAGAAAGTGGGCGAATTATATATGGATATTAAACGGCGTTTAAAATTCACAAAAGAAGAACTCGACAATATTTATTCTGGGGAAGTCCGGCTATTTTATACAGATGAAGAAATTGCGGGGTTCAAGGATAAATATTTGCGCAGGTAGTTGGTCAGATTAGATACAAGACGCAATCAGTCGCAGTTGTATAAGTCGCATTGTTTATCCGGAGGCGGATGTTTTCAATATATATTTGGTCCCTGTCGCGCTCGACGATTAATTCGTCATTATTAATATTTTGGATATATTGACCGTTTCTATAATTAATATAATCTTTTTTGATAAAATCATATATTGCGAATCCTTCTTGCGCGTATTGACTATTTCTATAATTTATATATTTTCCTTGAATTAATCCATATAGAACCGCCTCTTGGAATTTTGTTGGAGTCGCATCAAATTCATCATATGAGAATATGGATAACCATGATTCATCGGTAATTGCTAAAAATGTGGAATTCCTCGATTTTTTTAAATGGAATTTGAGTTCGGGAGATGAATTGACGATGGCGCGCGTTATAGAAAGGTCAGGGATTTTTGCGATTAGATAATAAAGACTTTTTGCGTGAATTTTGAGACCCTTTATTTCTGGAACATCGGTCTCACTTTCCATATAATCTACATCTTTCCACCGGTCAGCGAGTTTCACAAAAATATCGTTCTTCATTGTTTAATTATATAGATATTATTTTTAACTTGTTTTCCAACTTAAAGGCTTCCGCCTATTATAACGAAACGAAATAATGAAACTAAAACAAGAGGATATAAAAAACGCATTTTACTCCGGCTATTTTGTGAAAAAGACGCAGGAGCAGTTAGTATCGTGGGTCGCCGGTGAGTTCAGGAAATCCAGCGATATAAAAAGCCTGAAAAAGAAGCAACAGATCCAATCGATTCTAGAACATTTTGCGAACTATTTTAATGGATTGGAAACTGGATTCAATTTATACAGTGTCCAATTCTTCGTGGATTCCGAAGAGGGTCATTTTTTTGAACTGGATAAGGACCGGCTTGAAATTATAAATCGGTATCACAAGAGGGATGTTGCGCTTTTTGAGGAAAAACCGAAAGAGTATTGGAGAGACTTCTATTTCAATTGCGACTGGGTGTCGATTTATGAAGTCCAAAAAGACGTGGTCCAACATTACCGGATGACCCAGACAAAACTCGACGAGCTCTCGCAATTCAAGTTCGACAATTTGGATAATTTGGGCGCGTATATTGCTCGGAATCCGGCGGTTCTGTTTGTTCAAGGACGTGGAATAAAAACGTTGGCCTATTTGTCGAAGAATGGATACGAGCCAGTTGAAATGGCGGGGTCGGCGCAATCGAAACACGACCAGCTCAAAGAAACATATGATGATTATTTGACTCAGAATAATGTTCGGCGGATGATGAAGGCTCTGTCGGCACTGGATATATCTCCGGACCTATTTGTTTTCGGAAATGAGGTCATCAAAGAAATCGCGAATTACGGAGTAAAGGAGCTGTATTGCTTTGATGAATTTGAGGCGAAACTGCGAATGAAAATGGACGCCTCTTTATTCAATTTTGCGATTGTCTCTTTTTCGAAGGAGAAAATGAAGACTTATAAGGAGTTGGAGACGCTTGATTCATATCGGGGGATTTTTGGAGTTAAGTATTATTAAGATTTCTGGGATTTCTGGGATTTCTGTGATTTTGATTTGAAAAATTATTAGGATTTAAAGGTGAACCATTTGTATTACCTAATGCGTTTCTACAGAAGTTTTCTGGTGTTATTGAATTAAAACGCGAAGTTTTTACACTTTTTCTAAAATTATTATTATTATTATTATTATTATTATTATTATTATCTCCATAAACATATTTACCGATTATTCAAATTAGTTCTATTATAAAATCGTATCGTTTCATTTTTTATTTTTTTAAATAATTTGTTTTTGTTAGAATCATTTAATGTTTCATTACATACTTCAATTAATAAATTAATACATGATAATATAATACTATAATTTTCATTACTAGAACTAATATAAATAGAAGTATTTGTTTCACCCTTTCCGATAATTGTTTTTAATTTTTCTAATATACTTTTTAATGTTGTAATATCAAAAAAAGATTTAAATCTTTTATTCGAATTATCATTCTCATTTAATTTTATTACATGTAAAAAGTGGTTTTCATGTAAAATCCACCATAATAAATATTTAGCATTATTTGATTCTTCTGTTTCATCTAATTTCATTAAAAATAACATTTTTTCAAAAAAAATTTTAGTATCATCTATTTCAGTATTTAAATTTTTTTTTTGATATAAATATTCAAAATAATTAATTAATGCGGTTAAATGCAAATAATCATGTAAAACTTGTCTTATAGCAGAATAAAATCTACCATCATGTGTTTTAAATGGTATTCCCAAAATTGGAAATATAGGAGACGCATATAATCTATTAAATTTTTCTACTTTTTGAAAATAGCTTGTAAAAATAAGCATACTATAATTTGTTGAAGATAATGTGTATTCAAATAATGGTTTGATTTGTTCCTCAACATAACCAAAAAAGTCTTGACCCATTCTAAATGTATTTTTTATATTATTATGTGTAACATGTCTATATACAACTATTTGTTTTTTACTTTTTTTAAATAAATTACTTAGTTTATTATCATCTTTATCATTTATTTTTACTAAACGTTTTTTAGATTTACGAGGATCATATTTTATTCGAGAATCATACCATCTGCAAAATAAAAGATGTAGATTTAATAATTCTTTATACAATCCACCATTTTTAATAAATTCATCTAATTTTTCTAAATATAAATTATATGCTTCAACTTCTAAGTCATGATTACGATTTCCATATAAAATATAGCTATTTAAAATACAAGATATTTGATTTATAAATAAAAAAAATACATAATCCCTAATTGGCCATTCTGGTTTAGGTATACCTGATAATCTTAATAATAGCCATTGTTTATACATTTCTTCTGCACTCCATGTTTCAAATTGGCTTAGATTTTCATTTGAACCATTTATAAACATCTTTAATTCTTTTGTTTCTTGTAATGTTATATTTGAAAATTGTAAATTAGTAGAATATCTATTAAGTTGATTTTTTTTAAAATTATTAATTTTACTATCAACATTATAATCTTTATCATTATCATTTACAACTTTAATTTTTTCTCCCTTTTTTAATTTATTAGTTAGTTCATGATTTAATTGAATTGGATAATCATTTTTCAAAAAAAATGATTTTTTTTTAAATCTTGATGGTTGTATTTCCACTTTTTCTCCATTTGTATTTTTTACAATTTTTTTAAATGTTTGTGTTAAATAGTGTTCTCTAAAAAAATGATTTTTTTCAAAGTCATCAAGTATATTACTTATTTTTTTCTCAGAAAATAATTCTTTCAATTCATCTAAGAAATTACTCATATATTTATATTATATTATTTTCTTTGAAAAAATAATATAAAAAAGCGGTATTGCTTTGATGAATTTGAGGCAAAATTGCGAATGAAAATGGACGCGTATTTATTCAATTTCGCGATTATTTCTTTTTCGAAGGAGAAGATGAAGACTTATAAGGAGTTGGAAACGCTTGATTCATATCGGGGGATTTTTGGGATTAAGTATTATTAGGATTTCTGGGATTTTAATTTGAAAAATATTTTATATATAATATTTATGGAAGCCAATACGCGAGAAAGAATAGAAGGAAAAGATTTTGTAAAAGGTGGTGTTTATGAAGTTTATGATAAAGGTCATGATAGATATTCACTTGGAATATATTTTTATCCAACTTCATATCCAGAAAGAATGGAATTTGACTATAATACACGCGGAACGTTAAGTAAATTTTCTAAACCACTTAAATTATTAATATTATATGGTGGGATACATCGTCGGACAAAAGGTAATTATGGTAAATTTGATAAAAGCAAGATATATGGAAAACAACCAATTTCAATTATAAGAAGTGAATCTAGTTATGAGTCAATAGATTTATCTAGTTTAGATTTATCTTACGCAAAATTAAGGGATTCACATTTAGTAAGGATTGATTTATCTAATACTAATTTATCTTATGCTGATTTAACTGGTTCTGATTTAACCGGTACGGATTTAACTGGTTCTAATTTAACTAGGGCTAAGTTAGGTAAAACAATATTAAAAGATATTAAATCAAGTAGAATTATAGGAAGTCCTGACACTTTACCAAAAGGATATTATTTAGTTAATGGATGTATTATTGGTCCTGATACAATAATACCAGAAAGTTTAAGTAATAAATATAGACAAATTAAAATTGGAAATGGAAATAACATGAAACAATATTTAGTTGGTCCAAATGTTGATTTAATAGGTGTTAATTTATCTCAAATTAAAAAATTAGATTTGAATAATGCTGATTTAACTGGTGCGAATTTAAGTAGAGCGATTTTAACTGGTGTTCATTTATCTGATGTTAATTTAACTGGTGCTAATTTAACTAATGTTAATTTTACTGATGTTAATTTAACTGGTTCTAATTTAACTGGTGCTGATTTAACTGACGCTGTTTTAAGTAATGCTACGTTTAATAGTTGTAATTTAACTCGTGCTGATTTGACTGGTGCTGATTTAACTGATACTTATTTAAATGATAAAGTAATTTTAACTGGAATAAAGTCAAGTTTAATTAAAGGAATCCCAAAAAAATTACCAAAAGGATATTTTTTAGTTGATGGAATTATTATTGGTCCAGATATAGATATTCCTAATAATAAAAATAATACATTCAATACAATTATATTAAAAAAAAAATATAAAAAAATTAAAATTAAAAATAAAAACAACAAGACAAAAGAATATATAATTGGTCCAAATGTTGATTTAACTAATGTTGATTTAAGTGGGATTGATTTAAGTGGGATTGATTTAACTGGTGCTGTTTTAACTGGTGCTGTTTTAACTGATGCTGTTTTAACTGGTGCGGTTTTAACTGGTGCTGTTTTAACTGGTGCTGTTTTAACTGATGCTGTTTTAACTGGTGCGGTTTTAACTGGTGCTGATTTAACTGGTATTAAATCAGGTGGAATTAGAGGATATCCAAAATTACCAGATGGATATCTATTAAAAAATGGTTATATAATTGGCCCAAATGTTAGTTTATATCAGGCTGATTTAAATGGAATTGATTTAACTGATGCTAAATTAACTAGTATTAAATCCGGTGGAATTAGAGGAAACCCAATATTACCTGATGGATATGTATTAAGAAAAGGTTATATAATTGGTCCAACTGTTATTTTATATAATGCTGATTTAACTGGGGTTGATTTAACTAATTTTAATTTAACTGGTGCTGGTTTAACTGGTGCTTATTTAATTCGTGTTAATTTAACTGGTGCTGATTTAACTGATGTTAATTTATATTCCTGTTATTTAGATGGTATTAAATCAGGTAGAATTAAAGGAAATCCAACATTACCCAATGGATATTTATTAAAAAATGGTTATATAATTGGTCCTAATGTTAATTTAACTGGTGCTGATTTAACTGGGATTGATTTAACTAATTTTAATTTAACTGGGATTGATTTAACTAATACTGATTTAACTCGTGTTAAATTTACTAATGCTGATTTAACTAATGCTGTTTTAACTCGTGCTATTTTAACTAGAATTATATCTAGTCATATTAAAGGAAATCCAACATTACCCAATGGATATGTATTAAGAAAAGGTTATATAATTGGTCCTAATGTTAATTTAACTGGTGCTGATTTAACTCGTGTTAATTTAACGGATATTGATTTAACTGGGGCTGATTTAACTAAAATAAAATCAGGTGAAATTAACGGAAACCCAATATTACCTTATGGATATGTATTAAGAAATGGTTATATAATTGGTCCAAATGTTAATTTATATAATGCTGATTTAACTGGAATTGATTTAACTGGGATTGATTTAACTAATACTGATTTAACTCGTGTTAATTTATATAATACTGATTTAACTAATGCTGTTTTAACTCGTGCTATTTTAACTAGAATTATATCTGGTCATATTAAAGGAAATCCAAAATTACCCGATAAATATGTATTAAAAAAAGGTTATATAATTGGTCCAACTGTTATTTTAAATCATGCTGATTTAACTGGTGTTGATTTAACTGGGATTGATTTAACTGAGGCTAATTTAACTAATGCTAAGTTAATTGATGCTAATTTAACTAGTGTTGATTTAACTCATACTATTTTAACTAGAATTATATCTGGTGGAATTATAGGACATCCAATATTACTCAATGGATATCTATTAATAAATGGTTATATAATTGGTCCAAATATTAGTTTAACTAGTGTTGATTTAACTGGTGCTGATTTAACTCGTGTTAATTTTGTTGGCGTTAATTTAACTGGTGTTGTTTTAACCAATGCTGATTTATCTGGTGCTGATTTAACTGATGTTAGTTTTAATAATGTTAATTTAACTGGTGCTATTTTAACTAGTGTTAATTTTATTGGCGTTAATTTAACTGGTGTTGTTTTAACCAATGCTGATTTATCTGGTGCTGATTTAACTGATGCTATAATAGTTCGAAGTTCATTATCTGATCAACAAATACAACAAATTATAGGAGAACCACATTATGTAGAACGAGTACAAAATTTTAGGGGAAATCAATCATCTATTACTATTGATAAAAATTTATCAAATGGAAACAGATTTTCCTTAAACAATAAAAAAAAATTAAATAATTCTAATATAACAACACCATACAAAACAAGTTATACTAGATTGTTCGATTTTCTTTTAAAAAAAAGAAATCAAGATCTAATATCAAAAAGTTTTATAATTATTGGAGAACGTGGGATTGATGCTGGTGGTCCTACACGAACTGTTTTTCAAAAATGTTATGAAGTATTCAGGGAAAGATATTTTGAATGGGATAAAGATATTGTAAATTATTTTATACTAAAAGATTTAAATCCTGAATTATTTGAAGAATTTGAAAAAGCATGTCAGTTTATGATATTACTTGCTAAAAAAGCAAAAGTAAAAATATTATTACCAATTCATAATTTACTATTAAGACTTTTATTATCTGATAAACCTCATGACACTTTTTTTGAAAATAAAAATAGTTTTTTGGAAAATAAAAATAGTATTTTTGTAAAAAAAAATAATGGAACATATAGTCAATTAAATCAATATAAATTAAATGCTTTTATAGAAGATCCACTCGATTATATAGTTCTAGAAAATAATGAAGTAAAAAGATTAAGTAAAAATAATAGAAATGTTAAACCAGCAGCTGCTTCTGTGGGAGCCCAAGTTGTGGCTTCAACACTAGAACCCAATAATAACAACAGAAATAATAATAATAACATCGGAAATAATAAAAATAACCGTGGAAAAGTTAAACCAGCCGCTGCTTCAGTAGGAGCCCAAGTTGTGGATTCAATACCAGAAAACAATAATAACAACCGAAATAATGGTAATAACCGTGAAAAAGTTAAACCAGCCGCTGCTTCTGTGGGAGCCCAAGTTGTGGATTCAATACCAGAAAACAATAATAACAACGGAAATAATGGTAATAACAACAGAAATAATGTAAATAACCCCGGAAATAATGGTAATAACCCCGGAAATAATGGTAATAACAACGGAAATAATAATTTATCTGGTGGTAAACGTTTAAATAACTATAATAAATCAAATCAATCAAAATTAATTCTTGGAATGTTTCTCCATTCACAACATTTTTCAACAATGAAACAATTTATCCAAATGAAAGATTTTATTACAAAATATTGGAAACCAAATCCTACTATTTTTACAAATAAGATTGATTATTCTTATGAAGCATTTATAAAACGATTAAAATTTAAATTATCAGGTCAAAGTGAATATATTAATATTGAAAAATTTGAAACTAAAGAATTCGAAATGTATAATACTTATCCACTGATACAATTATTATTAGAATATTTAAAACATTCAAATGAATATAGAATGACATTTACAACATTTACATGTGGAAGTTATACTTATGATGGAATTATAAAAATAATTATTAATGATCATGCAATTCATAATTTAAGACCTCCGCGCATAATACCGCCATTTGTTGCACATACATGTTTTCATTACATAGATGTAAATATTGATTTAAGACCAGGTTGTGAATGTCCTGATGTTTTTATTAGTACATTAACTGATGATAGGAATAAAAAAGGAAATAATGGTAATAAAAATAATAATAGATTCAAATGTGGTTATTCATTATCAAAATTAAATATACAATTTCAAAAACGCGAGTTTAATTTAGCATAAATAAAATTTTTTTACCATAAAAAAATTGAAAATTATTTTATCAGATATATAAAATAATAAAAATGGAATACTTCAAAACACTCATTCACGGAAAAGTATTGGACACCTGCTCCATATGCCTCGAAAATATCCACGAAAAACAAGCCCACACTCTTCGTTGTAAGCACCAATTACACAAAACTTGCTATCGAAATCTCATCGACAACAACATTCATCGATGCCCCTCCTGTCGCGCAGATTTTACCGAGCGCTTCACCGCAACCTGTCAATTTTGCCAACTCCCCGTCGAAGTTCATAAGTCCGAAGCCGGAACCTTGAAATCCGGAGATTGCGAAGACTGCTATTTTCATTACGATTGCTTCAAGCGCGGAAATCACACCCACTGCGGAAAATGCAATCACGCCATCAACCCCGAAAAAGTCCTCGCAATCAGTTATCTCTATTTACAGAACGGATTCGACACATGGGTCGGCCCTTTACAAAAGTGTCGCCACGAAGGATGTAATTTCTACGGGTCTCCTCGGCGATACAATTACTGCTATCACCACCACCCAGAAGAAACTTTTAACAAGTCAATCGCGAAAGCTCTTGAATATATGGTCAGATTCACGAATATTCAAGATCAACAAGAAAGATATGACACATTTTATAAAGTAGTAAAATATCTTGATAAAAAATATGAATACACTGACTATGAAAATATAGTCCTTGATAAAAGAGATATACAAGCAAAAATTGCTACAATACTTTCGTATTGATAACATTCGTTCTTCCACAACTCAAAACTGGCCTCTGAGAATATCCACTCACCTTCATAAATGAATTCAAATCTTTAAGGAAATTATTCCACACATAATTCGGATTCAATCTCAATAAAGCCAAAAAAGAGAATGTAAGAGCACCAGCCCATCTGTTTTGAATGAAGGCGTCCGCGCTCGTCTGATTGTCCGCGCATCCACTTATCAAAAAAACATCCCCACTCGTCATCGAATAATTCCGGAGTTCAGTTATCTTCTGACGAATAAGCCAGTCATTCGGGTTAAAAACCCTTGGGGTGCGAGTTCCGCGCTTCAAATAACTGTCATCATCGCACTTAAACCGCAAGTCCGCCCCTGTTCCACTATGGCATGCGTCCAAAACGATGACGAGTCTGACACCAGCAGGAACTTTAACGGCCAAATTTGCGCGAATAATATCATCAGTAATGAAACCGGTCCGCCTAAAATCGGATGGACATATACAAGAATCCATACCACTTACTTCATCGCGGTTTCTATCGCGCTGTAAAACTCCGTGGCCAGAATAGTGAAACCAGAGTTCATCCCCCGCCTTTGCCCCTTTGAGTAAATTTAGAAACCCGATTAAAATATTATTCCGCGTTGGAAGTTTAGTTGGGTCATCATCCGTATATTTGATGAATTCAGTGTATCCCAGCGTTTTCAAGAAAGCTTCGACATTGACTACGTCATTTATACAACCATTTAAGCGGTATGGAGTCCCAATGTAATTTATTCCGACTAATAAAGCCCTTTTCATAGTTTATCTATTATTATTTTTTCATTATTCGGAAAAAATAATAGCCATTATTTTATATGAGAGACGTTCGGTTCAATGGTAATTTTAGCGTTTTAGATAATATTTTCATAAAAGAAAATCACCAGACGAATTTTACAAATACGCCCCCTAATTTCAAGGCGAACGCAACAATTGAATATAATAATATAAAAATAAATATTATTCTAACAAAAATAGAAATCCAAAATACGAAAACACTATTCCATTTTGATAAAACGCACCAGCACAAGTTTCCGGAAAGCATCCAAAATTGTGTAATCAAATTTAGTTGGCCAATTCAGCGCCCAGCCAATCTTTACACTAATGTAGAATCCGGATATTCCGCGAAATCATTCCCCAGCACTTACAACGCGGTCTATCAATACGGTCCCCAAAGAGGCCGTTCTCAAACGACGCCGATGATTGCCTGATTACAACAATGTATGATATTGCATACTCGGGACGGGGTATGACTTGAAGAATTTATACGGATAATCAAACGGATAGCGATACAAATCTTTTCTGTAAAAATTTGTTGGAGTTGCTCCGGTTGAAAGGTAATTGAATGGCGTCCTCATATAATTCTCCCATTTTTCCTTCAAATCACATTTATTTACTCCGAGAGTTATTATTAAAACAACCATTGTTATTATGATAGCAACAAATAATATAAAATAATTCATAAATACATGTTAGAAAATAAAATATTCATTATATTATTATAATGAATATCATTTACTTTATTTTAGGAGTTATTATCCTTTCCTTATTTGTCGGAAGCATAACTTATTTCATAATTGAAGCAATAAATATTAAAAATAGAAACCGTCAAACTGTTGGTGGTTGTTCAACTACAAGATTTGGATGTTGCCCAGATGGAACTACCGCCAGAAATCAAACAGGAAGTAATTGTTAAATATAATTATCACTCATAACCATACATTTCAGCTAAAAAGGCATGGATGGATTCGAATAAAGTCATCTGGATAACTGGACGATATATTCCAAATTTATTATCTGAATCATCATATTCATAATCAACCTTCAACCGATAAGTTGCCGGATTAATAGACGAGTCGTTAATCCTTCCGATTCCAGTCGTATTCAAAAACCGCATATGAGACACAATCCACATACGGACATCAAACACATTCTTCTTGCTCAGAAAAGGAACACACACAATATTCGGACGATATAACATCCGGTCAATCGCAATTTTCTTATGGAGAAGTTTAGAATTCATCTTATTCCCAATCTTCTCCAATGAATAACCAATACAAAAACGATTATATTCATTGTCAATCCTCTTAATATTATATTCTACATTCTCATGTGAATAATTCAACCAATTCTTAAAATCCATGAACGCGATATGAAGTCGCGTTTTCGCATTTACACGATGTCTGAAAAAGACGACTCTGCTGTCCTTGTGATAGTCCGCAAATTTGACAAAATACTGGGGAACTACTTTCTTCTTCGTCTCCATCTTAATACCGAACTGATTCAATTCATCTGTCTCCATATAGTCGCAATAATTCTCCAATGGAAAACGCGCCTTCTTTGTTCCGTAGAACTTCGCGCGTTTTCTCAAATTGAAAATAGTATCCACTGGAAAAGTCGTAATTGGGTTAAGAGTTGTTCCATTATAATCATAACCATATGATACAAAAACGGTTGTTGGAGTGCTCTTCTCATTCGCTTTTAATACAACATATTTCGACTCATTTTTATAGAATCGAATATTGTGTTCCGCCTTTGAGCAACAAAGGCGAACCTTTTTCAAAGTTCTTGGGACCTTTGTGTCCTTATAAAATATAGAATTGAGAAAGAACTTCGCGAGTGCGTTTGACTTCTTAATCTCTCCCTTAGCTCCAATTCCATTATATTGAAATTTGGGATTTGATAAATTCGCGCGATATTGTTCATCAGTCTTACCAAGACAAACTGATGAAATAATCGGCTTCTTCAATAAGCGCTCGACCGCCGTCTTTCTGAGAGATGGGCGCATTTTTCTGAGGTTGCTATATTTTCCGAAGTATTTGACTCCCGCGTGTAATACGTGGAAAGTCTTCGGGTCTCTGATGAAAGCGAAACAGTATGTAATACAGGTTCCATTCGCTTTCATTTTCGGAGTTGTCCATGAAAAAGATACGGGTAAATCGTCCATTTTTATACAATTATATATTTTGTTTTCTTTAAGCTAATTTTTAGAAATCTACGTCAGAATCTTGGTCTTCTTACCATTGTCGCTTATTAGCAATGAACTAATTCTCTTTTTATTATTCTCACCGAACGCCCTCGATAGTCCTACATCCACTCGCCATAGCTTATGATTACATAGTGAATTTATATTCTTCTGGACAGTGTGTCCAACAACCATATGATTTGCTCGATAATTTGCGAGTGTCTTATTCAAACGCGAACAACTCACTTCATCAACCCCAAATTCCCGCGTTGTAAGTATCCCATTCGGCCCCGAAATAATTTCCACAAATTTTTCTTTAATTTCGTCGCTCATTTTATTGTCTAAATAGAGAAAAAGAAGTGTGTTCAAGTCATGGATAGAGTATTTTTTAGAAATCTCCGGAGCTATTCCAGCGTGGCAAAAAATCCAGTCATCGTATTGAACCGCTAAATAACACTTCTTCGCAAACTGTTTAAATTCTCCCCGAAAATATTTGGCGCGACCATTCTCTCCACCCATCTCCTTTATTCCCTTAAACCCGCTATACGAAAAATTACCGGACATATTCATAAATTCATGGTTTCCAAGAAGTATTACAACTTTTCCACCTTTTTTACTTGCTGAACTCATTAATTTCTCTAAAAAATAGATGACTCTTATATCACTATCGTTCGTCCAATCGCCGATGCGATTCTTACCATCCACTAAATCCCCAATTACAACAAGATGCGTTTTTTTACCGGTCCATTCCAGCTTTTTATTTATGAGTCCCGCATATTGGAGCGTTTTTAATAATGTTTCATAGTCCGCGTGTATATCTCCAACGACAACTATTTTTTCAGGGATTTTGAAGAGTCCGATATTTTTTGAAGATGACATAAATTATATAACAATATAAAAAAATATTACTATTAATAAATATGAACGTCATTCGTTATAATATTGAGGTTATTTATAATAATCAAGTTAGATTACTTACTGTAAATAGTGGTTTATATTTAAATGAAGTTATTAGGAGAATGTTGAACTTATATGATGCATCTATATATGATGTCGCTGGTATCTATTTTTATAATAATTTAGACCCAATATATCTTGACACAACGAATGACACTGGATTTGATTATCTATTTGGCTTTTTCTATAACGTATATCAAGCGACTCGTTATTATATTGAAACAATGGAGCAACATAATAATCGGATTATTAATAATCGGATGAACTATTTAGTTCAACAATTCCAAACAAATTTTATCACTCGAAACCAATTCGCTGGAAATAACCCGATAACAATCAACAATTATTATAATAATCACACTACAAATACAAATACGAATAATAGGCAACGAAATCGCAATCGAAATAATAATCCACGCAATGATGAAATGGAACCCGAACAGGCTCCACCCCCACCTCAAAATCAAGGGCGATTATACGAAATAATATTTGATACCGCGAATATAAATTTAGACAATTATATTAATAATATATGGAATACGATGCTTAATCGGGATACGATAACTATAAACGCATTCAATACTTTACCACGGGGAACCTACCAGAATCTTCGGAATCAGAATATCATCCACCAAGAATGTCTCCGTTGTGGAATATCATTAGAGGATTTTCAGGATGATTCGGACGTTATTGTTCTTCCTTGTCGGCACGCATTTATGGAACCACAAATTCGCCGTTGGATAATTACGGACCGGCACACGACTTGTCCCACTTGTCGGGCGCCCGTGAGTAATGCGAACGCAAATGCGAACCCGAATCAAACTTAAAAGAATCTGACTATTATATGAAAATGAAACCTATTCAATCCCCTACATTATATGAAAATAGTCATGACAATCTGTTCCATCAGATGCGCTGTCATTATATAAAATTAAATATTTCTTTACATCACGAGTTCGAGGATAAAGTTATCCCCCAAATCGAAAAAGTCGCCGTTGATAAGCCCCCTATTCAAGGAACAATATTACAAGCGCGAATGAAGAAGATGCAGTTCATGAAAGTATTAAGAAAAGGAATTTCAATCGACGACGACCAAGAGGCTAATCTTCAAACTGCGAAAACAAGTGGTTATTACAGTTTTAATAATCTAATGGAAAAACTCAGCGAAAATGATACAGTGGATGAAGCTGATAAATTAAAGGCTTGGAGGCAATTGAGTCTGGACGAGCAAAAAGATAAATTAGTTGCTTTCGCAGAGAAGTTCAGAATGACAATGGATAAAGATGTTTGGGACGAATTTCAGAAGGACCTAATTAAAAAATTGAAGGCGAAATATTTTGTGGGTAGTTCCATAATCAATTGGCACAAAAATTCGCAAAGCATTCTCGAAATAAACAGTTTAGTTATCCATCCATCATGTTTTTATTGGGAGGAAGAATAGAATAGTTTAGTAAAACGATTTTTATAGATAATATTTTTTTCTTATAAAAATTAATGTTAATCGCAATATTAATTATAGTTATAATAGTCGTCGCAATAATAAATACGAAAAGAGATTGCGAGGAAAAATATATAAATAAACCTACTGTCCTTGATGGAAACCCCCCGAACTATATGGATTATAACACGGATTTGACACACATATCGAATGACCCCAGTGGAGAACCTCTCGCCTTCGACGAGAAGAACAATTTCAATTATACGCAATTGTATTACGCCTTTTTGGTCCAGTTGTTCAAGCGCATATCAGAAAAGTCGAAGAAATACGAGAAGAAGTTGGTTCGTGATTATGCTAAGAACACTATTGATTATCACAATATGGACAAGCTGAATATAATGATTCGCCCCCTCCTTGATAAAATGAACGAGCTATCCGAGAACCGGACTGACTTTTGGTTGGTTGGGTATGAGTCGTGGAAGATATACGAAGTGGCTGATTCCCCCCTCAAAATAAATCAGGTCGACTGTTTTGTCTATGAGCGCGTGGGATGGACGCAAATTCGCCTATTATTCGAAATCTGCGAATTACCGAAGAAGGAAGAAATTGGGAAATATGATTGTAAGCGGGGAGGTAAGGAGAAAAATATTGCGGAACTGACGACGCCAGAGTTTCCATTTTATCACGTGGGGACCCCCAGTCAAGACCAACTTATTCCGACGCCGACGAGTGTTCTTACATCGGGGAACGAAGTGGATTCATTTAAAGGCGTCTCATTCCCAATTCCTTGTCCATTCGAGAAAATCTGGGTGAACTGGATTGAGATTGTTAATTCGAGTTTGGTATTGAATGCGTTCGAGAAGTTCGAGAACAAGGAAATCAAAGGGTTCGATAAGCCCGTCTTCGATTACACGCTCTGGAAAAAGAAGGAGAATAGCCCCTACCAATTACCGGCGCGTATTGAGAACCAATGGATTACTTTGGACACACAACCGAAGGGAGAAAAGGCGTGGCCGTGTGGAGTCTATGATTACACTTGGAACAGTCAGGGAGTCCAGAGCCGAAAACAGCGCCCAGAGGGGGGTAAGAATTGTCGGGGAATACGGAAAGGGTTGGAGCAGGAGCCACTCACGACGAGTTTGGACCCGAGCATGTTCAATTACCCCCGCGGTATTACACAATACACTTGGTTGTTTGCGAATTCGAACAGGGATATGGGCTTACAATACGAAGGATATTAGAGGAAATTTGTTTTCAAATAAAAATAGTTTTTATTTGTTAAATATAATGGGGAACTTTTTTTGTAGGAAGGCGGAGACTGCCGCCGTTGTAAAAGCGGATTACTCCAACAATTTTTTTGAAAAGACGGACAGTATTCTCAAAACCACGGATTTGACGGATAATCAGAAGATACTATTTAAGCGGAGATACATGAACAAATTACACTCATTCCGTAATTACAAGCACATCTACGCGGTTTGGTTTTATTTACATCGGTTCCTCGCGACGACTCTCGGGGTTGCTATACCAGCTCTCCTATCCATCCAATATTATTTTGGAGACGGTTCGATGAATAATCCGGTCTATTGGACCGCGTGGGGCCTGTCTATTTTCGGAGGGTTTGTAACGGGGTATAACAATATTTTTAAAGTGGACCAGCGCTATTTTCTTTTGAGAACGATTTACCAAAAGATGAAGAATGAAGGATGGCTTTTTATACTTCTTTGTGGAAAATACAATATATCTCCGGATGAACCAAACGGGCGCAATCAAAGGCGCCATCGAGAAGTCTTTGTTATATTTATGGAATCCATTGAGGAAATCATTGAGAATTATAATAAGAATGATATGGAGACTGTTATGGCGGTTGATAGTAAAGTCAAGGGAGACGTCGTGAATGATTTGCTAAAAGGGCGCAGTATAGAAGACGGGGAGAAGGGGAATGAGATGACTATACTGGCTGGGGTGAGTGGAGGAGGGGTTAGTTAACTGTTGATTAAAACCGTATAAAAGTGTATAATGCTATTTTTCAATATTTTTTTGTCATTTTTAATTTTAAATAATTTAAAAATACTTTTATAAACAGTTTAA
>VFQS010001529.1_pt1 | contig 20958 bp, 18 predicted proteins | sample 3512361 | NCBI WGS metagenome assembly VFQS01 (sample SAMN10412375, study PRJNA504923) | tailings metagenome | isolation source: Relicate 1 Philex TSF3 active mining | place: Philippines
ACTATTCTGGCACATCGCGATGCCGTCGAGGGAGGGCGGCAACCACCCCATCTGGCCCATTGGAAGGACGGACAGATGAAGCGAACGAGGTTCACGGAAGAGCAGATCATTGGCGTGTTGAAGGAGGCCGAGGCGGGCGCGAAGACCGCTGACCTGGCCCGACGGCACCGGGTGTCGGAAGCGACGATTTACAACTGGAAGTCGAAGTATGGGGGTCTGGAGGTGTCCGAGGCCCGGCGGCTGAGGGAGCTTGAGAGCGAGAACGCGAAGCTCAAGCGACTGCTGGCCGACACGATGCTGGTGACCTGCCACGGGACTTTCATCCAGCCCTGATTAGAGCTGCGGCGGTTGTGGTTATGCCTTTCGGCGCCTTGTTTGCAATGGGGTTGCACTGCTACCCAACCCTAGACCCGAGTGGTCCAAGGTTGGGTAGCAGTGCACAAACCGGCAGACTCTCGTTATGACCGCGGGACCAGCGGGAGGCAGGTCAAAGTGAATCTAGCCAAGATTGGAACATCAATAGGTCCCAAACGTGATAATGTAGTCGGCGCCTACCGCTTCGCGTATCCGACCAAAGTTGGCTTACAGCATCCACATCAAAAAAGCCGTCACGGCGCAACCGGCTGGGAGCAAGTAGATCGTCTGCCCAGTTTTGAAGTGGGCCACGCAACCAATGCTCAATTGGAACTCCGAAGCCCATTTTGGGTCGCTCCATTATGTGTCGCGGAACGTGGCGATACAAAAGTTGGCGCAAAGGCCACTTTGCTTCGCCGTTCCGCAGTTTATATTCGAGCGGCAAACCGAGGGCAAATTCAACAACTCGATGATCGAGCAATGGAACTCGCGATTCTAAGCTGACAGCCATACTCGCCCTGTCAACCTTTACCAAGATATCATCGGGCAGGTAACTTCGTAAATCATAATACATCATCTGATCTCGAAAATCTCCAACCGACGGAAATTCAAGATCCGGACTGGAAAGAATCGTGGGGGGTTCGTGCGCACCAGGCACCAAAGAAGCGGGATTCTTTGCGTGCGAGACCAGCGAGCGGTAAAAATCCTCTGGCCCCTCGACATCCAAAATATCAGCCAACTTGAGTAGGCGGTCACCTACCACCATGTGATGCAATTGCTTCGGTGCAGCTTTCACGACACTGTCGATCAAGTTTGCTGGTGTTTGGCGCAGCACGACTGAAATAAGTTTGCGCGCGCGCCGAGGGAGCTTGTTGAGGTGCCGCCATATCTCATAGCCTTGCGCATATCGCGTATAGCCGCAGAAGAGTTCGTCCCCCCCATCGCCTGATAGGCTAACGGTGACTCCTGTGCGAGCAAGGCGGCTAACCAGCAGAGTTGGAATTTGCGAGGAATCCGCAAAAGGTTCATCCCAGTGCTGGGATAAAATTGGGATCTGATCCAGCGCATCCTGAGGAGTTACATAAAGCTCTGTATGGTCAGTACCGAGATGTTGTGCGACCCGCTTGGCATGATGCGCCTCGTCGTAGTCTGCTTCGGAGAAGCCGATCGAGTAAGTCTTGACCGGCCTTGAAGACTGACTCTGCATTAACGCGACAACGGCGCTTGAATCATATCCCCCCGAAAGAAATGCGCCAAGCGGCACGTCGGCGGCCATGCGAATGCCGACGGCATCGAGTAGCAGTGTTTCAAGTGCGTCAACGGACTCGTCTGGCGAGCCGGCAAAAGGCGTAACTCGCCCCAGCCGCGCCTTTTCGCTTATGCTCCAGTAAGCAATAGGCTCGGGCAGCTCTCCATTGTGAGGGCCTAGCTCAAGGTAATGGCCGGGTGGAAGCTTCGAAATCCCGCTGTAAATCGAATAAGGGGTGGGAACATAATTATGACGCAGGAATAGCGCGAGGACATCTCGATCGATAGCGCCCTGCCAATCTGGATGTTGGCGAAGGGCCTTTAACTCGGATCCGAAGAGCAAAGTCTGGCCCTGCACCCCATAATAGAGCGGCTTTTCCCCCATGCGGTCGCGGGCTAAGAAAAGTTTGCGATCCTTACGGTCCCAAAGCGCGAATGCGAACATCCCATTGGCTCGCTCTAAAGTTCCAGGGACCCCCCATTGTGAGAAGCCCTCTAGCAAGGTTTCCGTGTCCGAATGGCCACGCCAATCGACCTGAGTTTGCGCTTCAATTTCGCACCGCAGATCTAGATGGTTATAAATCTCGCCATTATAGGTCAGCACAAAGCGGCCATTGTGACTAACCATCGGCTGATGCCCAGCCGGAGACAGATCGATAATGGCGAGTCGACGGTGGGCCAGCGCGATACCCGCCGCTCCGTCAAGCCAGAGGCCTTCGCTGTCAGGGCCTCGGTGCACGATCGTCTGGGCCATCCGCCGGAGCACGTTTTGCTCATCAGAGAACCCCTTTCGGTCAAGAAATCCTGTAAATCCACACATCAAATTTCTCTTCCTGCCATAGAGTAATAGAGTTCAACGTAAGCTTCGGTAGTAGCGGCTAGACTAAAGGACTCTGCAATTCTCTGCCGAGCCGCCATGCCCAGTTTGGTGCGCTCCGCATCGCCCAGGCGAACCATGTCAGCAATGGCAAGGGCCAGCGCCTCTACATCTCCACGCGGAACGATCCGTCCCGTGTCAGCTACGAGCCTTGCACAATCGCCGACATCTGTTGCTATACAAGGGAGTCCCGAGGCCATTGCTTCGCCAATGACGTTCGGAAACGCTTCGCTGACGGATGACAAGCAAAAGAAGTCAAAAGCAGGCATGACTTCTTCAATGTCGGCTCGCCTCCCTAAAGCATGGACCCTGCCCGATGGCAGCATGGCGAATAAAGGTGCCAACGCGGGATTCGAGGTAGTTAGGCCCTTGCCTGCCAGTACGACATGGAGCGCTGGTTCAATCTCCATCGCTTTTGCGCAGGCCAACATGAACCCTGGAATGTTCTTGAGAGGGTCAAAGCGACCTACAAAACCAAGAATTATCGCATCCTCCCCGACGCCCAGGGTTGTTCGTGTATTTACCCGACGCATCTGGTCAGGCCTCCAATGCTCAACATCAAAGCCATTCGGGATGACGACCGCTCGATCTTGAGAAAACCCAAGAGCTTCGTGATGCTCGCGCGCTTGATGACTGTTATAAATGATCACATCCGGTTGGCGCGAGATTGTCTTGAGGCCACGGATCAGTCCACGCGTCAGGAATTTCTCGTCACCAGGATCATAGAGGGATTGGCGAATATTCCATGCCAACCTCACGCGGCAACGGATTACAGAGGCGATTATGCTGGCCATGACGTTACCATGCGGCATCCAACCTTGAACGATGTCAATTTTGGATCGAGTGATTGCCTCAGTAAGTCGCTTCGGCAATTGCGTGACTTCGAAAATGTTGCGCATATTGAGTGCGCAAACATCTATGCCTTCACGTTGCAGGATGGCCCCATAATGACCTAACCCACTCAGCGACACAACGCTGTGGTGCCAATCGGCATCCACTCTAGACGTCAACAAATTGAAGAGTGAGCGCTCAGCCCCACCAGACTCCAGACCAGTAATTACATGCAAAACATGGACAGGCACTTTCATATCACTTAATACCGAGAAAGTAGAAATACCACTGCAGGGCCAAGTACACACCCAATGCCGGAACAGCAATCATCCTAATCGATGGCCGAGAACCCATGACGGCTATTATGAAAAACGGGTAAGCTAGCGCTAAGAATCTTAGAGAATAACTGCCGGTAAAAATATTCACCGACACAAGGGCGAGTATGAATAAAGAAAATCTACCCTCAACAGTGCGCAAAATGTTTCGATAATCCATCAAGAATAGGCCCAACAGGCCAACCCAGAAACTTAGATATAGGGCGCTGCTAGAAAGATCCTGATAGTGTGCGCGCCTATCGCCGATGAGGCTCAAAAGCGTTTCGCGCAGTGGACCAATTACCAAACCCATCAGAAATCCAGCACCCAAAACCAACGCTAGTCGCAGCTCGGGCGACCAGCGCGAAAACGGGGCATCGTCTTCCGCTGTCAGTAGGCAGAGGATATAGATTGCAAGGAAAAGAACCATCGTGGTATGGATCGTAGCAGCGAAAAGGCAAAGCACCAAAGCAACTACCGCCGACCGGCGGAAAAAAATATAGACAGCATACAGAACAGTGATTGCGAGCGCAGACCTTAGTTGAGAATAAGCTAAATCAAAAATTAGCGGGCTTGCCATAAAAACTAGAGGAAGAATCCCACATCTCTTATAGACTATGATAGCTGCCGATGACAAGTATATCGTTGTAATTAATTGAAAAAATATTTGATAACCGAAAGGCATCGCCCCGTTTTGGAGGGTTTGTATCAAATACCACCATGTATATTCAGAGGTAAAATAGCTTGCTGCCGAGGAAAAATCTTGATATTTAAGGATATTTTCGCCAGTGGTAATTTGATTCTCGTAGACCTGCCGATCCCAAAGCAATTCTAGCTTGCCAGACAAGACTATTTCTGGCCATGGAATAACAGAGATGAGCACAACGAGCAGGACAAGGATTAAATAATTTCCTCGATCACGGGGATCGCCGGCCCTTTTAGATGATAATTTGTTCATTGATTTACTTTTTTATTTCTATTTAGTCAAGGCACTCAAATGCATATACTGTTTTTGGTTTCATCGATGGCGGGGGGTGGAGCGGAGCGTGTAGCGGCAACTCTCGCAAACGCTTGGTCGGATCGCGGTCATCATGTCACTCTGATGCCAACATACTCGGTTCGTGGCGAATCCGCTTATCCCTTATCGCCTTCTGTTCATCTGGATTTTCTTTCTGACCATTGTGCCCCGACAGCGGGGAGGTTGGTAAGGCTCTTAGCCCTGCGCCGCTTAATAGGTCGCAGGCGCCCTGATGTCATTGTTTCATTCTTGCCGCACGTAAACATAGGAGCGATCCTAGCATCTTTTAGAAGCGACATTCCCGTCATTGCTTGCGAACGTACTTTTCCTCCGCGCCTCTCGCCTCCATTGCCGCGATTTTACAGGCTCTTGAGGCGAATCACTTACCCACGGGCAGCCGCACTTGTCGCACAGACGGAGCACACCGCGAGCTGGTTGCGGGATCGCGCCGCACGGACTCCGATCTTCATTATTCCCAACTCAGTGACGATTCCGGTTGAGGGCAGCGAGCCGTGCATAATACCCTCCTCGTTGGTAAACGAGGCCATGCGCGTTCTTCTTTGGGTGGGGCGGATGGATAAGGCCAAACGGCCGGAAATCGCAGTTGAAGCGTTCACGATATTAGCTGCAGACCATTGCGACTGGACTTTTGTGATGCTGGGTGATGGTCCGGTCCGCAGTCGCTTGATGGAAATTATCGAGAAACGCAGACTGGAAAACAGGATTATTCTACCCGGCTTCGCCGGAAACCTCGCGGCTTGGTACGAGCGCAGCGATCTTTATGTTATGACATCCAGCTACGAGGGTTTCCCAAACACACTACTCGAAGCAATGGCATACGGTAAGCCCTGCGTGGCATTTGATATTCCAACGGGTCCCGCAGAGCTTAGTGATCAAGGCCGACGCCTCCAATTACTCAGAGATGAAGATCACATTGAACAGCTAGTGTCTGCGCTCCGGGTGCTAATGTCTGATGCCACACAAAGAGATGCTCTTGCGAGAAGCGCATCAGAGGCAAAAGAGATCTATTCACTTGGATCGATACTATCACAATGGGACGCCATCTTCACTGAGGTGCGCCAGCAGAATTAAGTCTGTTTATTTTGATGACAACAGCAATTCATCAAAAATGAAAGCTCCAAAGCCAATCGTCCAAGTGATAGCCTTCAGGATCTTTCCCCCCAATGTTGCCGGATGGTAAACTGCATCGCTGCCCCCCCTTCGCGCGTGCCATGTGAACCGCGTCAGGTTAGCTGCAACCTTGAGAACCTGAACTGGTGCGGAGAAGAACCATTTCTTGTCGTGATCAATAAATTCTCGATAGGCATAGGAAGAACCTTGAGCAATAGCTCTAAGCTTAGAAAGCGTTTTCCTGCTATTTACCAGTGAGTCCGCTTCGCGATAGTAAATACGGACGATTTCATTTACGTACCGGGTGCGATATTTACGAGCTATCGCGTTCCAGACCACACTTTCGACGACAAATCCAAGAATAGACTCCGGAAAAGGGTACTGCTTCAGTATGTCGACGCGATGAAATGCCCATTTTTCGCCTTCAACGCCGAGCCGGAAACGCAACGTGAGGTCGTCGCTATCAAGCGGGTTCGAGGGGAAGCGGTCGCCTACGATCCGACCGGCCTCATCAATGCAAAGTCCGGCAACTCCGGAGAAACCTTCGCGCTCACTTTCGGGAATGGAGTTCCACGTATCTCGAAATATCTGCAGAGCGCCAGGCGGCATTGCATCGTCACTATCCAAGCAGAGAAGGAACCGTCCCCGCGCCTCGCGGACGCCGTGGTTGAAAGCGGTCTTCTTGTGGCTGTTTGGTTGTTTGAAATATCGAATCGTGAATTGAGCTTCGTCCTGCCAGGTTCGAATCAGACGTTCGCTATTGTCAGTTGACCCGTCGTCGACGACTACCCATTCGAAATCGCGAAATGTCTGGCTAGAAAGGCTGTCGTAAACTCGCGGCAGGGTATGCGCCCGATTATATGTCGGAGTGAGCACAGTGAAAAATGTCGCAGCCATTTCGGTCAAGCCAATCGTTCAACTGCTGTCTCGTCGCGGAGGGCGATGATGTTTTGCACGATAGGGAACTGATGGTCGCGATCCGTGAGCAATGTCCATTGCCCGCTCTCGTCATTCTTTGCGAAAATCGCAAACCCTTGGGCGGTCAAGAGGTCGTGTATATCGGCATAGCGATAGCCAAACTGAGCAAAATGAGCGTCCCCAACCTCCAGGAACAGAGATCGTGTGTGCCCAAGCGCCTCAGTCAAGCCTTTAAGAACGAATAACTCAAATCCTTCAACATCGATCTTTATAAGATCAATTGGCTGATCAGAAAGCAAGTGTTGCGCGGGGACCATGGGAACCAAAATTTCGCCATTACCAATCTGATTGAGGTCATCCGAACGCATGTCGCTGAAGCGCGCCCAGCCAAAGCTTTCGGCGCAAGCCGCATTCACGGGATATACATTCGTACAGTTATTAAGGCTGATGTTTCGCAACATTAGAGAGAAAAGCCTCGGGTGCGCCTCAAATGCGTAAACTGCGCCATGCTCGCCGACAGTAATTGCACCCGCCAGGACAAGGTCTCCGATATTCGCGCCGATGTCCACATAGGTCCCACCCCTCCTCAACATGGCCCGGACAATTTTCACATCCTCAGATCGCCCGTCAGCGTACGACCAAAGGCTCATTGATAGAGCGGTGTTGAAAAAGTGAAGCTTATAGCCAGAGCGCGAAATTTTCAGCCCGAATCGACTGGCAAGGCCAGATCTTGCAAGTAATCGCGACAGCAAGAAGCGTATCGGCCGATCTTCATTTTTTATATTTTTCAGAATGGCAAGAAAGTTCATTTCGATTTTTACTCACTTCGCGAATTTCGAGACAAACGGGCGTCAAGTTCTTTCCAAATACGCCGCAATTTATACCAAGTGTTTTATAGACAGCGCGATATGCGAGGGCGCGATAGGTGACCAAAGCTAACGAGGCTGATAAGCCAGCGCCGACAATACCCAAGCTAGGCACAAACAGAAGGCAACAGCCTACCGAAATCACGAGGCCGATCGCGACGATTGCAGTGATGCGATTGTGATGACCCGTCATGTTCAGCAAATGTATCGGATCGCCGAAGAAAAACGTGACGAAATGACCAGCCGCAAGGACTGAAAGAGCAGCGCCTGCAGGCGTATAATCCGGACCGAACACAATCTGGATGATTGGGTATGAGAAAAGAATCATGACCGCTGCGGCCGCTCCGCCTACGAGCAGGATGAGGCGCGCCGTTTGACGCGACAATCGTTGCAACGCCGCCATATCTTTGCTGGCATGAAGTTTGGCATATTCCGGCCCCAGAACGGTAATCGAGGCACCATAGGCAAAAGCGACCAACAGTCCTCCTTCAACGGCAACGCGATAGAGTCCAACCGAAGTTTCGTCGGCAATCAAACCCAGAACTACAATGTCAATACGCATCAGCGCCATATAGAGCATCGCGTTGAGCATGAAGCCAAACCCAGTACGCAACAGCATAGCCGACGAGGGAACCAACGCCGGATCTCGATGTTGGTGATGCCGAACTATCGTCCATAAGTGCAAAGCTGCGGCACAGAGGAGTCCACATAGTGCAAGGACGCGTGCCTCGATCGCAATGGGAGCCTCATAACGATCTGCAATGACCATGATTGCGGCACCCACCGCCAAGGTGACGAGCGTCAGCAAGAGTGTGCCATAAAACTGATAGGCAAATGTTCTCCCTAATCCTCGTAAGATGCCGGTGCTAACCTCAAAAAGTGCGTTGGGTAGAATTATCCATAAACCGAGCTTCATCAATTCGGTAAGCGGCGTGCTGGGAAGAAAATGGAGGACGATCTGCCCAACCCCGATTGTTGCGAGAGCGGCGAGCGCGACGAGAAAATAGCCTTTTGTCACGGTCCCCACGAGTGGCCATGCCATTTGACCCCCTCGCGAAGCGGCAAGGTCGCGCGTCAAAAGTTCCGGGATCCCCAAACGCGCTGGAAGAAGAAGAAGCCCAACCGTTGCGATCACAAAGGAATAGGCTCCGAACTCAGTAGGACCCAGCCAGCGCGCGAAAATCACGCCCAGACCGACCGCAGCTGCGCGATCTAAGAGACTAATTGAGCCCACGCCCGCGGCCCTACGGAGAAAATCGCGTAAATGCATGGCTTCAAAAATGGATCTTTGCAGTCCGATCGGGCATTAGAGGCGCAAATCGCTATCTGCGGCCGGCAAGACGCCCTTGACATCGATCAGGACCGAATTGTCCGTACCGTACGCGCGTATTCCAGCACTACCCAAGTCGGCAAACTCGTGGTGCGCCACTGCGAGAACGATGGCGTCGTATGTGTCCGCAGTCGGCTGCGTTAGCTCCAAACCGTATTCATGCCGCGCCTCTTCAATATTGACCCAGGGGTCATGCACGTCAACGTGCGCGCCATACTCCGTGAGTTCTGAAATAACATCGACGACACGTGTGTTGCGGATATCCGGGCAATTTTCCTTGAACGCCAGCCCCAAGACTAAGATGCGCGCACCTTGTACCGGTAAGTTGCGCTTGATCATGATGCGGACGATTTGGCTGGCGATGTAGGCTCCCATGCCGTCATTGACCCGCCGACCCGCCAGTATCACCTCAGGATGATAGCCAACCGCCTGTGCCTTATGTGTCAGGTAGTAGGGATCTACGCCGATGCAGTGTCCGCCAACCAATCCGGGCGTGAAATTTAGAAAATTCCATTTTGTCCCTGCGGCAGCGAGGACACTATGCGTGTCAATGCCAAGCTTGCCAAATATTATCGACAGTTCATTCATTAGGGCGATATTTAGGTCGCGCTGGGTATTCTCGATAACCTTGGCCGCCTCAGCAACGCGGATGCTTTCGGCCCGGTGTGTGCCTGCCTCTATGATCGATGCATACAGAGCATCGACCCATTCAGCGACCTCCGGGGTTGAACCAGAGGTCACCTTGCAGATGCTTGTCAGGCGGTGCTTTTTGTCGCCTGGGTTAATGCGTTCCGGACTGTATCCGCAGAAAAAGTCTCGATTAAACGTCAGCCCAGAGTATTTCTCAAGAACCGGAACACAATCTTCTTCTGTCGCGCCTGGGTAGACCGTACTCTCATAGATGACAATGTCGCCCTTCTTAAGGACTGAACCGACAAGTTCAGACGCCTTTAGGAGTGGCGAAAGGTCAGGGCGCCTGCTCGCATCGATTGGTGTTGGCACTGTTACAATGTAAATGCTTGCGCGCCTTAGTTCCTCTCGATTGCTGGTAAACTCAAGATGTAGAGCCTTCATTAGTTCATCGGCATCGACTTCGAGGGTACGATCGCGGCCGCTGACCAATTCTGCGATGCGGTCCGAATTGATATCGAAGCCAATAACACGGCGCTTCTTGCCAAACTCTACAGCAAGTGGGAGCCCGACATAGCCCAGCCCTAAAACTGCAATAACAGACTCTTCCTGGTTCATAGCCTTCCTTTCTTTGCGAACGAATTTCATATCCCACTCAGCCCAAGAACTGGGCGGCAGCAAAGTCTACAAATCATTAGGCGCACGACCTCACTGTAATGAGGGGCAAATCAACTTTCTCCACGGTTTCGAAAGGAGCTGATAAGGCGCACAAAATGAAGTCGAATTACAACTTGGACACAATGTTGTCCTGCTCGCCCGCCGAATGATAAATACCCAGAGCTAGTTTTTGCCACAGGCTTCAGGAGGATCGTATTGGCTAGAGCACTGCATGGACTCTAGCCTCCCATGAGGGCACCCACCGAACGCTCACTAACCTCAATCTTGGTAGAGCGGCGTTGGAAATGCTAATGAACGCCAAAGTATTTGATTATTGCAGCACCAATCTGACTGACATGCGAGCCATCCACGGGAGCAAACGCGGATGCGTCGCACGTGAAGAAAGCAAACCCAACTTCTTGATGCATGCCATTCTTGATAGCGACAAAAGCTACCTTTGGCAGTAAAAAGTCAACGACGCCCCCTGAAGCAAATTTCGTCGTCTTCCTGATTTCGTTAGGGTAGGTCATTGTGACGAAGAGGCTAGTGCCGCGATCCTCGATTTCACCAAATAGCGGCATGTCGCAATCCAGGACCCGTACTCCCGCAAGCTTTTGGCGCGCTGCAATAGCATCCGCTCGTTCGTCAAATTCGATCAGGAAATCTCGCGACATCCGCGGGTGAACTGCAGAAAACTTGATGTCCAGAGACTTGAGAAATTCCGAATGAGATCTGAGACGATAATAGAACTTTGTTCTGTCATAGGGGACTTGAGAAAGGCCAGTTGCGACTATAATTTCTGATTCTTCGAGCGAAAGATACTCTCCGATAATCACATCATACAATTCCAGAACATCCGCAACCGGGTCATCATCACATTCCACGTACCATTCCGGGTTACGATGCGGTATACTCGCTTGAACCGGGAAAGAATTGAAGAAGTAATGATGTTGAATATGCGCACCTGCGTTGAGGAACAGTGTTGAAAAATCTGGTTTTCTAGCTGAAAACAGGGATAAATGTAGGTCATGGAGGAATAGATCCAGAATTATCGCCTTGAGCCATGGCTTCCTCCGACTCTTCAGAATCAACCCAATATACATCGCGTAGTGCGCAGGACGAGCGAATCGCATTACACCGAGCCCCAAGCTCAACCACGTGCCTAAATGGACTTCGGCTTCAGAGTTCCCGTTGACCGCCTGCGAGATGGCCGAAGCTATGGTTTTGCTCCACCATGATTTATCTGGTTGAGTCCGCGTCCACGGGTCCGGAATGAAATACGCGGGTTTTGCCAGCCTGTTTTCCGCGTTCATCGCAGAAATGACCCCCACGCAATGCCCGGATCGCTCAATCTGCTCGAATATCTGAGGAACCTTGGATCCAACAATGTCGCCCAACCGGAATATCTTGTGCTCAGAAAAGGTCTGTACCGTATGCACAGAAGGCCATTGAATCCATGGCTCCAGTTCCGAGTATGATTGCTCAGACATAGTTCGAATTCGTCGGCAGGTCATGAGCTTTTTGAGACTTGGGAACCGAGAAGGCTCAGCGAGAAGGTATTTTTCGACGACGTCAAAATTTATTTCATTCAGTTCTATGAGTATCAATGGCTTTTTATTTGGAAACATGAGCTAGGCCTTTATAAATATCGACACACTTGCTCGCAACAGCTTCTATCGAAAACAGCCTCACCGCACGCTCTCGACCATTTATTCCGTAGCGATGGCGTCGGCAATCATCTTGAATCAAGGAAAGCAATGCGCGCGCCAACTCGTCACTGTCGCGCGCTGCCACCAAGTCACCGGTCACTCCGGGATCGATCGCCTCTCGACAGCCCGTGACGTCAGTTGTGACTACCGCGCAACATGCCGCCGCAGCTTCGAGTAAGGCCTTCGGCAAACCTTCACGGTATGATGGAAGGCATACGATCGCCGCTTCGTCAAAAAGCGGTGTCATGTCAACTACATGCCCACGCCATTCGACTATGCCCTCTTCCTGCCATCCGCGCAGCTCTTTTTCATCAATTGCTGAGGGGTTATCGTAACCTGCCGCACCTGCCAGGATAAAGTGCCAATCAGGCTCTGACGCCTTTACCTTCCGAGCTGCTTCAACAAATTCATATACACCCTTGTCTTTCAACATCCGCGCGGGCAGCAGAATAGACTGGCTTTTTCTATGAGCACTGCAATTGGCGAATAGATCCAAATTCACTCCTGACCCGGGAATCAATGTCAATTGCGATTCATCGACAAGGCCGTTGTTGAGCACGAAAGCGTAATCGTCACTGTTCTGCACTATAACCCGCAAATTTGGGTGCCGAAATGCGACACCGGCGAGCGCGTCAGCTATAAATCGCACGAACCGACGAAAGACGCCATCTCTTTGACCTTTGGTATATGCATACCCCATACCTGAAATTGCCAGAACAAGGCCGCGTACACCGCAAACTCTAGCTGCGATGCCCCCGTACAGGACACCTTTGGGCGACGCACAATGCACCAATTGAGGCTTGAACCTGTGTAATTGCCATACGAGTTGAAGCAAGCCGACAAGTTCTCTGACGGGATTAAGACCAGAACTGCTGAAAGCGACGCGCTGGTGCGCGACGCCTTCTTCTTTCAATATTGCAACAGCAACTTTTTCCATTTCGTGGCTGCCGGGCTGGCCAGTGAATAACGCGACATCAAAGCCCGCACTCCGCGCCTCAATAGCCAGCGGTAATCTATGCGACACAAAGAACGCAGCATGATTCACAACGTAGGCGATACGACAATGGGTCATGCACTCCATCCTGTGATGAATGATGCAAGTGAACTAAGCAACCTACCTGATCCTTAATGCAGTATGGACTTGAAGGTACTGGGATTACAGAGTCGGCTGGAATTGATAGTGGCTAAGCTGCGCCGCTAAGATGTTCTCCACCCCTCTTATTTCTGATGATAGGCGCGAAACCAGGTCACAAATTTTGCGATCCCGTCGCGTACGTCTGTGTGGGGTTGATAGCCAGTGAGTTTCTTCAAGAGCGTCGCATCCGCCCAGGTGGCCGGCACATCGCCTTTCTGCATGTCCATGTAGTTGCGTTTTGCCTTGAGGCCCAGTTCGTCTTCTATGGCCTCCACAAAGTCGAGAAGCCGGACTTTCTCGGAGTTCCCGATATTGACGATGCGATGTGGCGCCACGGGTGAAAGGCTGTCCCATTCTTCGATCTCATCGGGGCCCTCCACCCGGGCCGGCACAGCGTCAATGAGCAGCCTGATACCTCGCACCAGGTCCTCAACGTAAGTGAAGTCGCGATACATGTCGCCGTGGTTGTAGATATCGATTGGCCTGCCTTCGAGCATGGCATCGACGAACTTGAACAGGGCAAGGTCCGGCCTACCCCAAGGGCCGTAAACGGTGAAAAAACGAAACATCGTGATCGGCAACCCCCACAGATGGGAGTAACTGTGCGCCATGCTTTCGTTTGCTTTCTTCGTGGCCGCGTAAAAAGTCAGCGGCGTGTCGCATTTGTCGGTTTCGCGAAACGGCATGTGTTCGTTGGCACCATAGACCGAGGAAGTGGACGCCATCAGGAGATGTTCGACGTCGAACTCCCTTGCTATCTCGAGGATGTTGAAGGTACCCACGATATTGCTGTCGAGATAGGCGCGCGGATTTTCGAGCGAGTAGCGCACGCCTGCTTGCGCTGCGAGGTGAACAATCACGTCCGGTTTGAATTCACGAGCTACCTCAGCCAGGCGATGGGCATCCTCTAGCCAGCACTCTGTTGCAGTAAAGCCCTGCGACTGAAAAAGCATTTGGTGCCGACGCCGCTTGAGGTTCACGTCGTAATAATCGGTCAGGGCATCAATGCCGTGGACTAGGAAGCCCTCTGCAAGTAGGAGCTTGGCTAGATGGAAACCGATAAAGCCGGCCGTCCCGGTGATCAAAATGCGCTTCATTGCTTTCTTATGGTCCTTCAGCAGTTCGGCTCGCAGCGTCGAAATACTGCTGCGATAATTTTCTTGGTTGGCGTTGCTCGTTCAATGATCCGACGACGATAGTTGTCACAGGTCGCATTTGGGCGATCATTGCAGCACTTGGGAGACGAGCCGCGTCTAGTGCCGTGCCACCCCCAGTTGCATTTCTCTTAGGCAGCTTTCGAGCGATGCAACGCCCCATTGAGGGCTGCCAAGAGTGCCATATTTGTAGCCGCGCAGAACCTGCAATTGCACCCTGCATGCGCCCTGCGCGGCCACACCCCTTTTTATCGATCCGATCAAATGCCCGATAACGCCAAACAATCATTCCACCGTCACCGACTTTGCGAGGTTGCGCGGCTGATCAACATCGGTGCCTTTGAGCACGGCGACGTGATAGGCGAGCAATTGCAGGGGAATAGCATAGACCAGCGGCACGATCAGCGGGTGGACCATCGGCATCTCGATCGTGGCAATGCAGCCCTCGCCCGCCTCGGCCAGGCCCGCCGCGTCTGAGATCAGCACCACCTGTCCGCCGCGTGCGCGCACTTCTTCCATGTTGGAGACTGTCTTCTCGAACAGCGGGCCGGAAGGCGCAATCACCACCACCGGTACGGCATCGTCGATAAGCGCGATGGGGCCGTGCTTCATCTCGCCAGCCGCATAACCTTCGGCGTGGATGTAGCTGATTTCCTTCAGCTTCAATGCGCCTTCCAGCGCCAGCGGATAGTCCTGGCCACGCCCCAGATAGAGCACGTCGCGCGCCGAAGCGATCAGGTGTGCCATGGCCGCGATGTCATCGTCATGCGCAAGCGCCGCGTTGAGGGCAGCGGGCGCTTCGAGCAGATGGCGCACGATCTCGGCTTCCTGATCGCGGTTGAGGCGCGCTTTCCTGACCGCAATATGCGCGGCGAGCGCGGCGAGCACGGCAAGCTGGCAGGTGAAGGCCTTGGTCGAGGCGACGCCGATTTCCGGCCCGGCGTGGGTAGGCAGCAGCAGATCGGCCTCGCGCGCCATCGTGCTGGTCGGCACGTTTACGATAACGCCGATAGTCTGCCCGTTGGCTTTGCAGTGCCGCAGCGCTGCAAGCGTATCCGCGGTCTCCCCGCTCTGAGAGATGAACAGGGCAAGACCGCCCTCCTCCAGCACCGGATTGCGATACCGGAACTCGGAAGCCACATCGATGTCGACCGGCACGCGCGCGAACTGTTCGAACCAGTACTTCGCCACCATACCTGCATAGAACGAGGTGCCGCAGGCGACAATCGTCAGGCGGCGCACCGCCGACAGGTCAAAATCGATCTGAGGCAGCGCCACGGAATTGTCTGAGCGGCGCAAATAGGAGCCGAGCGTCTGCGCCACAACGGTGGGCTGCTCGTAGATCTCCTTCTGCATGAAGTGGCGGTAACTGCCCTTCTCGACCATCGCCGCCAATGCGCCCGAGGTCTGGATCTCGCGGTTCACGGGATTGTTGGCGGCATCGAAGATCTCGGCCGAACCGCGGCGGATCACCAACCAGTCGCCCTCCTCGAGATAGGCGATGCGCTGGGTCAGAGGCGCCAGCGCGAGCGCATCGGAGCCAAGAAACATCTCTGCGCCTTCGTCGCCGGTCGCGGCATCGCCATAACCCACCACCAGCGGCGAGCCAAGCCGCGCGCCGATCAGCAGATCGGGGTGGCGGCGGAACGCGATAGCAAGCGCAAAGGCACCGCGCAGACGCGGCAGCACCGCGCGCACAGCGGTGACGGGATCGGCCCCGACCTCGACCTCGGCGGAGATCAAGTGGGCAACGACCTCGCTATCGGTTTCGCTTTCGAACACCCGCCCCTTGGCGGCAAGCTCGGCGCGCAGATCCTTGAAATTTTCGATAATGCCGTTGTGGACGATCGCGACTTCACCGGTCGCGTGCGGGTGAGCATTGGCCGCGGTCGGCGCGCCGTGCGTCGCCCAGCGGGTGTGCGCGATCCCGACATTGCCGGGAGCCGGATCGCCTGCCAGCAGGGTCACCAGATTCGCCAGCCGCCCCTCGGCCCGGCGGCGCACTAGCGCGCCATCTTGCAGGGTGCAGATCCCGGCGCTGTCATAGCCGCGATATTCCATCCGCTTGAGGCCATCGACCAGCCGGTCGGCCACGCTGGAGGAGCCCACGATCCCGATGATGCCGCACATAAACTAATTGATTTCCCGAAAGCCCGGATCAGCAAACATCAAAAAAGGGATCAAAGGGCTCACCTCTGGCAGGCTCTTGCGCCCTGCCAGATTGGCCAAGTCAGGCACGATCGCCTGAAGATCAGCAGGCGTGATATCATAACGCTTGATCATCGCAGATATCTTCCGAAGCGCCTCCCCCTTCTGGATTGCCTCGGCTTCCATTATTTCATGGTAATTCATGGGGTTCACGAATTTCCCGCGATTACTGATAACATTCATGGTTACTCAAACGCTCGATAATGCAAGCCGGAACTACGCCTGAGCGCCCGTCATACGCTTGACGACACCCTTGCCCCCCACGTGAAGCGCAGACCCCGCCCCGTAACAGCGATATCCTGCCCCCAAATTGAATGACCCAGCACATAAATATTACAATTAACAGGCAAGCTACCGCAGTGCGGGTGAATGAACACCCACACCGCCCCAACCTAAACTTCTCGCACCGCGCTCCGCAAACGAGCGGATGCAGCCTAACCCCGATCGCGAGCACTGCCGGACGCGCCATCCAGAGGCAGACTGGGCACTAACGTGAGCCGAAACCGCTGACGATAGTGCGCAGCGTCTTGATAACAATTAGAAGGTCTAACCAGATCGAAAAATAGCGAATGTAGTAGAAGTCATACTCAAGCTTCTCCTGCGCGGCTGCCACTTCCGCCACATTGCCCTGGTGGACCGCTGCCCACCCCGTAATGCCCGGACGCACCGCATGGCGGTAATCATAGAAGGGAACATGACGGGCATAGTCATGCGCCAGCGAGAGCGCCTCAGGCCGCGGGCCGATCCAGCTCATTTCGCCGCGCAAGACATTGAAAATCTGCGGCAGCTCATCGATCCGCCATTTGCGCAGATACTTGCCAAGGCGCGTGATGCGCGGGTCACAATCCACTGTGAATGCCGGCCCTGTTGAATCTTGGCGCATTGTCCGCAGCTTGTAGCACGTAAACGGCTGTCCTCGGTGCCCCATCCGGGTCTGCCGGAAAATCGCCGGCCCCTTGCTTTCAAACCGGATCGCAATGGCGACCGCCGCCAGCAGGGGCAACACAAAGGGTAGCGCTGCCAACACGCCCAGCAAATCGAACATCCGCTTGGTCCGCAAATAGAGCAACGAGGGTAGCAGCGCGCCAAAGTCGTTGTCCGCGTGACGGCTAAACCGAACACGGCCCGTCAGGCCCTCTTCGATATGGGCACGGTGATAAACTGGAACCCCGTGCAACACCAGCTGGGTAATGAAACGCGACCATTCTAAGCTCAGCTCGGTGTGCGGGTCAACCACGACCGCTGAAACACGCCGATCAAGCCACGGTTCGCTCAGCAAGAGCCAGGTGACTTGGCCCGGCAGATCCTTGGCGAATTGCGGCTCGACCCCGATCATGCCGATCGTGGGGCGCAAATGCCGTCCGCGCAGCGTCGCGACCCCAAAATACCACCCGGTGGCCGCCAAAAATGCAGCGCCGTAGTGAAGCCGTGCGACGGGCAAGCCAAACGCATAAAGCACAAACAAACCCACCCCAAAACTGGCCAGGAGTGTCGGCACAATCAGGCTGCGCGCCATCACCATCGGCAAGACCCCAAGCCGCTGGATCGAAAGATGCGCCAGCGCAATGGCCATCGTCGACATGACAAGCGTAGGCTCAATCTGGCCCGCGGCCACCGCCGCCCAGTAACCGGGCCCAGTCTGCAAGAGATGAATGACTTCAGGAACAACTACCGCCAGGAGCAGCGCCATGCCCAGCACGAACCGGTTGGACGCAAGCGACTGCACAAACCAGTGCGAGCGTCCGCGCAGCGGCGCAAAGCGTATTGTTGGCTGTGCCTCAATTACTGGACGATGTTCCACTCGCACCTCAAGAATCAAATCTGATATCTCGATCCTGCCCGGCTGGCTCGCCAGGTTGATCGTCAAGGGCCGACTTTGCCGTGCCCTTGTGAGTTGTGCGCCCCAAGGAATTCTTAGACTACTAGACTAAACTCTGTGCAAATTCAAACTCGTTCCACGCTGCGCGTTTCGCTATGATAAACCCCGCCGCCAAGGACATCCAGCAGCAGTGCGACCCTGCCCCGGTCATCGAGTGATTGCACTTTTGCAATCAAATCGGTGAACGGACCATGGGTGATTCGCACCTGCTCGCCAGGCTTGATCGTGTCAATTGCCGTCTCAAAAATATCACCACTGCAGCGCGCTTGAAGGGCCTCAACGACCCGGGTTGGAAGCGACTGCAGCGCGCCGCCTTCACCGCAAATCAGCCGCCGGACCCCGAATGTCCCGTTGATCGAACGCCAATGGGTCTGCGTGCGGTCGAAGCGCACAAAAATATAACCCGGGAAAAGCGGGGCCAGCACCGTATCGAACTTGCGCGCATGGCGGCGCGTCTTGCGGTAGCGCGGCAGGAAAAAATGGAAATCTTGCCGGCCAAGATGAAACGCGGCCAAAGCTTCTTTGCGGGGCTGTGTTTCGGCAACATACCAGCTGAGACTTTCTGAACTGGTCATTTCGCCCCTAGGCACCCGGATTACATCAGCGTTAAAATCTGTTAGCTGCAGCACCGCATTTTGCAAGTGCGAAGATGCTCGCCGCGCTGACACGTGGTCTAAACGCGCCAGAGAGATGATGCCAGCCAGTTTCAAGCTGTGCCCAGGGCGCGTGGAGAGCGCCAGGGCTATGGAGATAGACGGCACACTGGAGCCCCGATTGGCCCGCGAGTGAAAGCATCAGGATACCGGACCGAAACGCCCTGCGCATATCGCGCGCTGACCCGGACGAGCAGAGATCAGGTCGGTTTTGCCTCTCACGATAAAACACCTGGGCGCGTGAGCGTGGCCTCAACTGCTATGCGGATCGCTTCAGAGGTGTGTGCGGCGCCCAGTTTATCGAGCATATTGGCCCGGTGAATCTCGACCGTCCGCGGGCTGATCGCCAGGCGTTCACCGATGAGCCGATTCGGCAAGCCGTCGGTGACCGCCTCGAGAACCTCGCGTTCACGCCGCGTCAAACGGGCGAGACGGCTGCGCGCCTGGGCCTCGCGCAGCCGCACACCGGCAATCGAGACGAGATGGGCCGACCGGCGTGCCAGTACCTGCAAGACTTTGCCGTGATCGAGCGGCAAGGAGAGATAATCGGCAGCGCCGTCCAGCACGACGTCAACGACCCGGGCTAGGTCAGGAGCGTCGGCATAAGCAATAAGCGGCAGCCCAGAGCCGGCGCTGCGCATGTGCGCGAACACTTCGTTCAGAGTGTCACCGCAGTCTCCCACGAGCAGGATCCCATCGCCCGGCCAGTGCTGGATAAGCTCCTGCGCACTCTCATAAGGCGAGACACGAAACCCTTGCGCAGTCAGTTGATATGCGAGCTTAGCGCGCAAGCGAGAGTGGGTCTCAACAAGAATGAAACGCTGCGTGGCAATCATGGTTAACGCCTCTTTCGGCAAACTGCCCTGAGCCGGGCGAGCGCAGTCTGGCCGATCCAGGCTGCCGAATAGGCGATTGCCCCTATGGTGCTTAATGGCGGGATAGGCTATGGATAAGTGGGAATACTGATATTCCGAAGAGGGCTTGATGGAACGCACTGAAAAACAGGGTTAATGCCGTTTGAAGCTGCTTGCCAAATTAGCGCCCAATTGCCATTAATTGGGTCGGCTACGCTTCGGTTATCGGGGCGCCAGTCACATCTAATGCATCTTGTCTGAGCTCTTGGTCGGCGCCGCGCTGCTGCCACCTGGCTCTTGCTTAAGGACCCGTCACGGATCATGCGGCGCTTGTTTTTGAGAGCGTTCGGGAAGTCATTATCGAAACGCTGGAGCGTTTGACCGGATTTTTGCGCCATCAAGCCATTTTCGATGCCCTCAAGTCCCAGGGCGCCGTGGCGTTTGGCCAGATCGGACTGGACAGCGCAGCTCGGCGAGAATTCCGAGCCGCGATCGAGGCCAAACTCGGCGTAACGATTGCGGAGCTGCAAGTGGGCGCGGATGAGACGATCGATGCGCTCGCGCGGGATGTTGCAAGCCGCCTTTCCCCAGCGATGATCCACGCTTTGCTACCCTGAAGTGCGCAAAGCCTTGCGCAGCCGGACTGGCCGCAGCGGCTATTGGTACTCAAGCGTCAGGGAAAACGAACCCGAATAGACACCAGCGGGCTGACGTGCGCCCACGCGCAAAGTCCCGCCCAGCGGAAACGAAAACATCCCGGTTGGCGAGGCAATGCGAAATGCCAGCGGGCTGGTCGTCAATTGGGCTTGGGGCGTACTACCCACGACGAACGTTTCAAGGCGCATGGTTTCCTGTCCGCCTATCCGGCGCAACTGGACAGCAGCGCGCGTCACCGAAATCAGCACAAACTGATTGGGTGATCCATAACCTGAAAATTTTGCGGGATGGGCGCCCTCCCCGGAATACCGCACACCGCCGCCCGTGCTGAGCGAACCGTCCGGCTTGATGGTAACAGTACCAGCGCTGCTCCCGGGCACAATCCGGCCAAACTCAAGATCAGCCGTCTTGATGAAACTGAGGCGCTTGACGACAACCGCGCTCGCTTGGCCTGGCGTGCTCGCCGGTCCCGCATGAGCAGGCATGGCCGCCACCACAGCGCAGATCAATGCCGCAGCGGACCACAGGCATAGAG
>VFQS010001530.1_pt1 | contig 20957 bp, 24 predicted proteins | sample 3512361 | NCBI WGS metagenome assembly VFQS01 (sample SAMN10412375, study PRJNA504923) | tailings metagenome | isolation source: Relicate 1 Philex TSF3 active mining | place: Philippines
GGTCAATTCTACTCTGCTAACTTCATCAACGGTGGTGGTGTTACTGGTGAGTGGGCTGCTAAGTACCCAGGAAAACTAGGTAACTCTCTAAAAGTGTCTATGGCTGACCGTGACACTTACGCTGCTTGGGCTTACAAAGACGAGTTCGACTCTGCTCCAGGAACATCTGAAGGTGCTGCAATTATCGGTGGTTCTAACGATGAAATGCACATTATCATTATCGACGAGAAGGGTTATATCTCTGGCGTTGAAAACGCTGTTCTAGAAAAGTACGCTTTCGTATCTAAGGCTTCTGATAACAAGAAACCAGACGGTACTAACAACTACTACAAAGACGTTATCAACGGTCGTTCTGAGTGGTTGTGGTGGACTGATCACACTGACCAAGTTGCTGGCGGATATGACGAAACTAACTGGGGTACTGTAATGGCTGGAACTGCGTTCAAGTCAATGACTGCTCCTCTAACTCAGTCTCTATCTGGTGGTATCGACGATAACTCTTCTACTGATGGTCAGAAGATGGCAGCGTATGAGTTGTTCTCTAACGCTACATTGTATGATGTAAACCTAATCATGATGGGTAAGGCTAATTCAACTGTTGCTAACTATGTTATCGACAACGTTGCTCTAACTCGTCTAGATGCTGTTGTGTTTATTTCTCCAGAAGACGCTGACACTGGAGAAGTTATCATCGGTGATGGTTCTACTGCAGTTAACAAGATTATCGACTTCCGCAATGAACTAGGTTCTAACTCTTACTCTGTACTAGATTCTGGTTACAAGTATCAATATGACCGTTACAACGACGTGTATCGTTGGGTTCCATTGAACGGTGACATCGCTGGTCTATGTGCTCGTACTGACTACACTAACGACCCATGGTGGTCTCCAGGTGGTCTAAACCGTGGTCAGATCAAGAACGTTGTTCGCTTGTCTTGCAACCCTAACCAAACAATGCGTGATAACTTGTACCGTAACTCTATTAACCCAGTTGTTACTTTCCCAGGTCAAGGTACTGTATTGTTCGGTGATAAGACTCTTCTTGCTAAACCATCTGCGTTTGACCGTATCAACGTTCGTCGCTTGTTTATCGTTCTTGAGAAGTCTATTGCAACTGCTGCTAAGTATCAACTGTTCGAGTTCAACGATGCGTTCACTCGTGGTCAATTCAAGAACCTGATCGAACCGTTCCTACGTGATGTCCAAGGTCGTCGTGGTATTACTGACTTCCTAGTTAAGTGTGATGAGTCTAACAACACTGGTGAAGTTATCGACCGTAACGAATTCGTTGCCGATATCTTCGTTAAACCAACTCGTTCTATCAACTTTATTACTCTTAACTTCGTTGCCGCTCGTTCTGCTATCGCCTTCAGCGAAATCGGTGGCTAATATTAGATGAGGGGAGGAAACTCCCCTCGTTTAAAACGAATAAATAAAGTAATAACAAGGAGATTTTAAATGGCAAATATTGCTGACTTTAAAGCCCAGATGATCGGTGGTGGCGCACGTCCTAACCAATTCAGAGTTGAGTTGACTTTCCCATCATTCGTTACACTAGGTGTTATTGCTGGTCAAAGAGCACAGTTTCTATGCCGTGCTGCTTCTTTACCTGCATCAACTATTGAAACAATTTCTATTCCGTATCGTGGTCGTCCAGTGAACTTCGCTGGTGAACGTTCATTCCAACCTTGGACTGTTTCGATTTACAACGATACTACTTTCAACATCCGTAATGCTCTTGAGCAATGGCAATCTGGTATTCAACAATACAATACAACTAACGGTCGTACTAACCCTACTGACTATCAAGTTGACTTGTCTGTTCACCAGCTAGACCGTAACGGTGCAACTATTAAGTCTTATAAGTTCACTGATGCGTTCCCAACTAACATTGGTGCGATTACCCTAGACTACGAACAACAAAACGCAATCGAACAGTTCGACGTTGAATTTGTATACAACTTCTTCACTTCTAATGAAGGTGCTGGTGCTAACTTCGGTATTAACGTTGGTATCAATACTCCAGTTGGTACTTTCCCAGTTTAATCTAGAAGGAAACTTTTATAATGCAGCTGTTTGGCTTTGAAATTAAGCGCAACAAAGATGAGAAGGTACTGCCGATTCCATCGGTGGTACCACCATCCAATCAAGATGGCAGTACCGTAGTAAACACTGGTGTTAATGCTGGTGGTTACTATGGTATGGTTGTCGACTTAGACGCATCCCTAAAAAACGAGAACGACCTTATTCGTCGTTATCGTGAGATTTCTCAATACACTGATTGTGATGCAGCTATTGAAGATATTATTAATGAAGCACTTATCTCCGATGAAACTAAACGTCCAGTAGAAATTATCCTAGACGATGTAAAAGTTTCTGCAGGAATCAAGTCTAAAATCTCTGACGAGTTTGTTGAAGTCCTTAGACTATTAAAGTTTAACGATAGAGGTCATGAGATTTTCCGTCAATGGTATGTTGACGGTCGTTTGTATTACCAAGTATTACTTGACGAGAATAACGTCAAGGCTGGTATCCAAGAATTACGTTACATTGATCCACGTAAGATTCGTAAGATCAAGAACATCAAAAAAGAAAAGACACCACAAGGTGTTGAAATTATCAAGACTATGGAAGAGTTCTACCTTTACAACGATAAGGGTATGAGCGAACAATCTACACAAGGTGTAAAACTTCCTCTTGATTCTGTCGTTCACTGCCCATCTGGCGTGATTGATATGAACACTGGTATGACGCTTTCTCACTTACATAAAGCGATTAAGCCAACCAACCAATTAAAGATGATTGAAGACTCTTTAGTCATCTATCGTATTTCACGTGCTCCAGAACGTAGAATTTTCTACGTTGACGTTGGTAACTTACCAAAGCTAAAAGCTGAACAGTATGTTAACGACATCATGAACAAGTTCCGTAACAAGATTGTTTACGATGCAACTACTGGTGAAACACGTGACGATCGTCGCCATCTATCAATGATGGAAGACTTCTGGATGCCTCGTCGTGAAGGTGGTAAGGGAACAGAAATTTCTACTCTACCAGGTGGCCAAAACCTTGGCGCCATCGAAGATATCGAGTATTTCCAGAACAAACTTTATCACTCATTGAACGTTCCTGTATCTCGTATGCAGCAATCTGAAGGTTTCAGTATTGGTCGTTCAAATGAGATTACTCGCGACGAAGTTAAATTCAATAAGTTTATCGTTAGACTTCGCAAGAAATTCTCTGTATTATTCTTGGAAGCTCTTAAGGTTCAGTTAGTTGCTAAGAACATTATCAACATTAAAGACTGGGATGATTTCCGTCAAGGTATTCGTTTTGATTATCTAGAAGATAACCACTACTCTGAACTTAAAGACGCTGAGTTGCTGACTCAACGTGTTACTTTATTGACACAGATTGATCCATACATTGGTCGCTTCTTCTCTGACGAGTGGATCAAGCGTAACCTATTACGCATGACTGATGACCAAATCCAATTGATGGATAAGCAAATCAAAGACAGCTTAGAAACTAATATTACATTCGCCCAGAACAAAGGTGAACAACAATTGGCGCAACAAGAGCCAGTTATGAATGCTCAGCAACAGATAGCTATGCAACAGCAAGCTGCTCAACAGAATGCACAACAAGCTGCGCAGCAAGAAGCTAAACCACAACAGCAAGCTGATAAAAAACCAGAAGGTAAAAAGAAACCTACTGGTGAACAAAAAGATTCATTTGATTGGAATTAAGGAGTTACTATGACTACAACATTAGAATTAATTAACGCTATCTCTAATGGAGATGCAACTGCAACAGAAAACGCATTCAATGCTGCAATGGCAGAAAAGATTTCTGCTAAGCTAGATGATATGCGTGTTAATATTGCGCACAGAATGTTTAACGCACAAGAAGAACAAACCGATACTTCTATCGAAGACCAAGAAGCGACAGAGTAATGCACTTTAAGCAATTCATTTCTACTTTAAAAATTAAAGAACAAGAACAGTCAAACGCTGCGCTTGTAGAGGAAGTCACAAAAGAAATTTACGAAGAAATACCAAACAATAAGATTGCCGAAATTATTAAAGAATATCACGACGTTAAAGTTACTGATACATTAATCGAGACATATATTGAGTTGGCTTCCTCTAACATTTTTTCAGTTGATCCAGTTATCTGTGAATTGCGTAAAATTAACAAATTAGATACTCTAGTTGAAGGTAAGTTAAACTATACATTAGACGATGGTAGTGTTATTGCGATCAACGAAGCGACGCAAGAATACCTAAATAAATTATTACAGAATCAAAACGAAATTATTGATTACATGAGAGTGTCAAAAGAGAACTTCTTAAGTGTACTCAAACAGATCGGGGAATAAGAAATGGCAATGACATTTACCACTGTCAAGAATACTAACTTGGAGACTGTGATTCATTTCACATCTTCAGCAGCAGAGTCTGGCACTATTACTATTGCTAACCTTGCTGCAGCTACTCAAGCACGCAACGCTGATACTCCAAACGTCACTATCGTTAAGTGGAGTGTTACTGGAGAACTAGGTTCAAAGGTTACTATCAACCGTAATAGCAAAATTGTTATCGCTTGCGCACCAGAGAACGCTCCGTATATGGAAGCTAATGCTTGGGGTATCCCAATCACTAACGATGCAACTAGCGATATCGTTATTACTAACGGTGCAGCAAAAGATGTATCAGGCTTCTTAGTACTGCGTAAAGTTGCAGGCTGGTCAACTAAAGTTGAAACTGCTACTTACTCTATTTACGATAATGTTTCAGCAGTAGGAGAATAATAAAAATGAAACTAATTAAAGAAGTTTTCGACACTACTAACATTATCGTCGAAGAACGTAAAGGTAAAAAAGATTACTTTATTGAAGGTGTATTCCTTCAATCCGAACTAAAGAACCGTAATGGTCGCATGTATCCAGAATCTGTAATGGACAAAGAAGTTGGTCGTTACATTCAAGAGTCTGTTGAGAAGAATCGCGCATACGGTGAACTAGGTCACCCAGATACTCCAAGCATCAATCTTGACCGTGTATCACATATGATTGTATCACTTCGTAAAGAAGGTACTAATTATATTGGTCGAGCAAAGATTATGGAAACTCCAATGGGTAATATTGCACGTGGTCTATTAGATGGCGGCGCAAACCTTGGCGTTTCAAGCAGAGCACTAGGTTCATTAAAGATGAACAATGAAGGTGTTCAAATCGTTCAGGACGACTTTATGCTGTCAACCGCAGCTGACATCGTTGCTGATCCATCTGCTCCAGATGCTTATGTCCGTGGTATCATGGAAAGTAAGGAGTGGGTATTCGTGGATGGAAAATTCGTGGAAAAGCATATTGAGGAAACGCAGAAGTTTATTAGAAAAGCATCTAGCAAGAATTTGCAAGAAGCTAAGATTTTAGCCTTCCAACACTTCCTGAGTAAAATTAAATAATTTATAAATAATCTTATAGAACTATCCAGTTAGGAGATCAAACGATGTCAATCGAACAAAAAATCGCTGAACTTCTTGCTGAGTCACGCAAGGCTCAGGAAATCCAAGAAGAAAAAGTAAAACCAGATGGCGCTGATAAAGGTGCCAAAGATGTAACTGCTAACGCAGTTGCTGGTGACCAAACTAACCCATCCAAAGGTGACGCTGTTAAACCTGCACACTCTGGCGAAAACCCAGACAATGCACGCAACAACGTTGATGACCAAAAGGGTGCTGAAGGTGGCACTGGTACTGTTGGTGCTCAAAATCCAAAGAATGGTGACCAATCTTCTGTCCGTAAGGGTGACGCAGTTAAGGCTGGCGTTAAAGAAGACATGGACGCATTGTTCACTGGTGAAGAACTAACTGAAGAATTTAAAGAGAAAGCAACTACTATTTTCGAAGCAGCCGTTATGGTTCGCGTTAACGAAGAAGTTGCACGTCTTGAAGAAGAATTTGCAGCAAAGCTAGAAGAAGCTACTGCACAACAAATTGAGGGTCTTGTTGAACAAGTTGATGGATACCTTGGCTATATTGCCGAGCAGTGGATTGCACAGAATGAATTAGCCCTTGAAAATGGCATTAAGTCCGAAATCGTAGAGAGCTTCATCAATGGTATGAAGGGTCTATTCGAAGAGCACTATATCGACGTTCCAGCTGAGAAGTATGACATTCTTGGCGAAATGGAAGAAACTATCGGTGCCCTAGAAGCCAAACTTGATGAGCAAGTTGCAGCTAACGTTGCAATGACTAAGCAAATTGCTGAGTCTGCTCGTGCTCAAATCGTTGCTGAAGCAGCTGAAGGTTTATCTGCTGTTGAAGTTGAGAAGTTCGAAGCTCTTGCTGAAGAACTAACTTTCGAAAGCGCAGAATCTTTCTCTACTAAAGTAAAGACTATCCGCGAAAGCTATTTCACTAAACAAACTACTGAAGTTAAGTCAGTTGTAACTGATACTCCAGTTGAAACTCTTACTGAAGAAAAGAAACCACAAATCGATCCTCTAATGGCTCGTTACGTTTCTGCTCTAACTAAGTAATTTTCTACTTTTAAAAGGAAAACTAAAATGACAACTCGTCAACAACTAATGGAAAAATGGGCACCAGTCCTTAATCACGAAGGTGCGCCAAAGATCGCTGATAACTATCGTAAAGAAGTTACTGCTGTTCTTCTAGAAAACCAAGAGCGCGAAATGCGCAAGCAAGCTGAAGCTCTATTCGAAGCTGCTCCAACTAACTCTACTGGTGGCCAAATTGGCGTAGTAGGTTCTGGTGCTGGTATCGGTGGTGTTGCTGGTTTCGACCCAGTTCTAATCAGCCTAGTTCGCCGTGCTATGCCTCAGCTTATCGCTTATGATATCGCTGGTGTTCAGCCAATGACTCAACCTACTGGCTTGATCTTCGCAATGAAGTCTCGCTATGGTACTCCAGGCGGTAACGAAGCTCTATTCAACGAAGCTGATACTGACTTCTCTGGTACTGGTACTCACTCTTCTACTCTAGATGGCGACACTCTAGCTTCTCAAACTAACGGTACTGGTTTGGCTACTACTGCAGCTGAACGTCTTGGCCAAGGTGGTTCTGGTGACGGTTCTTTCGGTCAAATGGCATTCTCTATCGAGAAGACTTCTGTTACTGCTAAGACTCGTGCTTTGAAGGCTGAATACTCTATCGAACTAGCTCAAGATATGAAATCTGTTCATGGTCTTGACGCTGAAGGCGAATTGAGCAACATCCTTTCTGCCGAAATCTTGACAGAAATCAACCGCGAAGTTGTTCGTACTGTTTACCGTACTGCTAAAGTTGGTGCTCAAGTTGGTACTGCTACTGCTGGTACTTTCGACCTAGACGTTGACTCTAACGGTCGTTGGTCTGTTGAAAAGTTCAAGGGTCTATTGTTCCAAATCGAACGCGAAGCGAACGCTGTTGGTCAATTGACACGTCGTGGTCGCGCGAACTTCATCATCACTTCTGCTGACGTTGCGTCTGCATTGGCGATGGCTGGTGTTCTTGACTACACTCCTGCTCTTGCTGGTAACAACAGCTTGAACGTAGATGACACTTCTACTACTTTCGCTGGTGTTCTAAACGGCAAGTACAAAGTATATGTTGATCCATATGCTGCTAACATCTCTGCTAACCAATACTTCGTTTGCGGTTACAAAGGTACTTCTGCATTCGACGCAGGTCTTTTCTACTGCCCATACGTTCCTCTACAAATGGTTCGTGCAGTTGATCCTAACAGCTTCCAACCTAAGATTGGTTTCAAGACTCGTTACGGTCTAGTTGCTAACCCATTCGTTAACTTGGATGACGGCACTTCTGGTCAAGACAACTTGACTGCTGATGCAAACTACTACTACCGCAAAGTTAAGGTTACTAACCTAATGTAATCGGATCGTCGGTTATTAAACCGACGCTAAGATCGGTATTTCAGGGGATCTTTCGGGATCCCCTTTTTCATGGAGTATAAATAAAGTTATGGCACTTTCAGATTCTTTAGCACCTAATAACTTAAATCCGTTATCACCCAACGGGTTTAACTTCTCCATTACAAAATTGCCAGGAGTTTCATTCTTCTGTCAACGTGTAACGATTCCAAGCATTTCACTTGCTTCTATTGATAGAGCTACACCGTTCATCAATACACCAATCCCAGGTGAGATTATGACCTTCTCTGAATTGTCTTTGCAATTCTTAGTTGATAGTAAAATGGAAAACTATAAGTCTATCTTTAATTGGATGGTAGCATTAGGTTATCCAGAAGACCATGAGCAATACAGAAGATTTATCGGTACTCAAACTGGTACTATATACTCTGAGCTGGCCAAAAACTATTCTGACGCTATCGTAACTGTACTTGATGCTCAGAATAATGCAACAAACGGTTTTAAATTTTACGATATCTTCCCAATCTCACTAGACCCTATTCAGTTTGAAGCAACTGCCATGGACGTAAACTATGTGATTGGTTCCGCAACTTTTAAATACTCGTACTTTACATTAGATACTTAATTTCGCCGAAGGCGTGGAGATTATTATGACACTTGATGAGATACAAAATGAATGGGAAAAAGATGCTGAGGTAGATGATAACTATCTTGGCGAAAGCGCAATTGCTACTCCCAAACTACACTCAAAATATCTAAAGCTATTAATTGGTGTTAAACTAAAACACACCAAGCTACAAGCTGACTATAACCAACTCCGTAAAAACAAGTTCAGATACTATCGAGGCGAACTCGGTAGAGAAGAACTGCAAGCACTCGACTGGCAACAGTGGCAGGGTGTCAAACCGCTTAAAAACGAAATGGATGAATTCCTTCAAGGTGATACTGAATTGAACACTATGAAGGTTCGCATCGAATACTTAGAAACAATGATATACTTACTGGAGTCTATCCTAGGTCAGCTTAAAGCCAGAGACTGGCAAATTAAGTCAGCCATTGAATGGAAGAGATTCCTTGCTGGAATGTAATGGAAATACAAAGCAATACACTATACGCTGAAAAGCTGGATGAAGTTTATATGAGAGTTTTTGGCGACCCTTCTGTTGAGAAGGAGCTCGCTGATTTCTTTACATACGAATATCCAGGAGCAAGATTTACCCCACAGTTTAAAGCACGTTTGTGGGACGGTAAAGTACGTCTATATGATTACATCCGCAAAACTCTATACATTGGTTTATACGAATACCTAGAGAAGTTCTGCGAACGTAACGGTTATATGCTTCAAACTAAAACCGATATGCGTAGCACGGTTGAAGCTGATATGGATACTATCGTTGAGTTCACTAATTGGTTGAACCTTCATGGTCGTGGAAACCCTATTGATATTCGCGACTACCAACTTGAAGCGGTGTATACTGCTATTAACAAAGAACGTACATTACTTCTATCACCAACTGCGTCAGGTAAGTCGCTAATCATTTACAGCACAATGCGTTGGCACTTAAACAACAAACGTAAGTGTATGTTAATTGTACCAACTACTTCGCTAGTTGAACAAATGTATGCTGACTTTGAGGATTACTCTTCAGCAAACGGTTTTGATGTTAGCAATCACTGCCAAAAACTTTATGCAGGTTTTCCTAAAGAGTTTACCAAAGACGTTTTGATTACGACTTGGCAGTCTATCTACTTACAACCAAAAGGCTGGTTTAGACAATTTGATGTTATCTTTGGCGACGAGGCTCACCAGTTCAAAGCTAAGTCGTTAACAACCATTATGGAAAAACTCGATACGGTTAAGTATCGTATTGGTACAACTGGTACGTTGGATAATAAGAAAATTCACCAGCTTGTTCTTGAAGGTGTGTTCGGTCCAGTACACCGTGTAACCACTACTAAGAAATTAATGGACGAGGGTAAATTAACTGCCCTAAATATTACGTGTCTGATACTGAAATATAGTGAAGAGATTCGTAAAGAACGTAATAAAAACACGTACCAAGATGAGATGGATTTCCTTGTAGGCAATGAAAAGCGTAACAAGTTTATCCGCAATCTGGCAGTAAATTCTAAAGGTAACACGCTGGTTCTTTTTCAATACGTTGAAAAGCACGGCAAAGTTCTCTACGATCTTATCTTGAATAAAGTTCACGAAGACCGTAAGGTATTCTTCGTACACGGTGGGACTGATACTTCCGACCGAGAATCTATTCGCCATATTACAGAAAAAGAAAACGATGCAATTATTATTGCCAGCTATGGAACTTTCTCCACTGGTATTAATATTCCGTCAATCGAGAACGTTATCTTTGCTTCTCCAAGCAAGTCAAAGATTCGTAACCTTCAATCAATCGGTAGAGGTTTGCGTTTAAAAGATGGAAAATCTGCTTGTAACTTATTTGACATTGCAGACGACTTGCATTGGAAGTCTTGGAAGAACCACACGTTGAATCATGCAGCTGAACGCTATAAGACGTATGTGGAAGAAGAATTTAAATTGAAAATGGTGGAAGTGGATTTATATGGATAAACAATATGTTGTTGTCAAACTTGTATCGGGTGAAACTGTTATGGCAACCTTTGATGGTGAAGACGAGAATCATGTAAAGATAGATTACCCTATCCAAATCAAAACTGTTGTAATCCCTGAATTGCAAAGGGAATCTATTTCGGCATCTCCACTATGCCAATTTAGCGATTCTACTTCCTTCGTCTTGGAAAAGAATCATATTGTTTATATTAAGAAGTTGCATCCGCAATTCATTAAGCATTACAACAACTTTATTAAGTCGTATGAAGAGGCTTTGATCCCAACAACGAGATCTTCGATTCAGGAAACTCTCAGCGAATACTTTGACGATGCTGAAGACCTCACGTTAGAGGAGATCAACCGCAGGATTGAAATGTTAGAAGCTATCGCTTCAGGAGGTCATCCAGACGAGGAAGACGATCTCATGCTCAACGTTATGGAAGGTAACGATACTCTTCATTAACCTCATATCAAACCCGACACGGGTATTATCCTACAAAGTCAAGTAAAAGGCAAATAAATCTTACAACTTTGCATATTGGAAAATAGATTTGCCTTTTTGTACTGTTTCAACTATACTATGTACTAGCCTCTAAAAACAAAGAGGAAATATATTAATGGCACATTATGTAAACAATGCTGACTTCTTAGCTGCTCTAATCGAGCATAAAAATAAGGTTAATGAAGCTGCTGAAAAAGGTTTACCAAAACCTGTAATCCCTAACTATATCGGGGATTGTATTCTTAAAATTGCGAACCATTTGGCATACAAGCCAAACTTTATCAACTATTCATATCGCGATGATATGGTGCTTGATGGGATTGAGAACTGCATCCAATATTTGGATAACTTCAATCCAGACAAATCAAGCAATCCGTTCGCATACTTCACACAAATTATCTACTATGCTTTCCTTCGTAGGATTACAAAGGAAAAGAAACAAGCATACATCAAAGGTCGTTTGATTCAAGACATGCCGTTTGAAGCGTTTGAATTACAAGAAGGTGACGATGGCGAATACCATAACCAATATCTTGAGTTCATGCAGCAACATGGTACGTTTGATGATTCTTTTATCCAACGCAAAGAGAAAAAGAAGAAAGCTAAGACGAATACCTTAGATGAATTTATTGAAGACACCAACGACTATGGTGAGGAAGGTAAAGAAGAATGAAGGTAGCCATTATTACTGACCAACACTTTGGCGCTCGCAATGACAGTATCGCATTCCTAGATTACTTTGAAAAGTTTTACAACGATGTTTTCTTTCCCTGTTTGGCTGATAATAACATTAGTGTCGTTCTTGTTTTGGGTGACACCTTTGATCGTCGCAAGTATGTTAACTTCTATGCCCTCCAACGAGCGAAAGAAATGTTTTTTGATCGTCTTGCTAACGCAGGTATCACTGTTCATATGCTTGCTGGGAACCATGATACTTACTTTAAAAATACCAATGATGTAAACTCACCAGACTTACTCTTAAGAGAATACACTAACATTAACGTGATTGATCACCCTGCTACAATCTACGTTGATGAAACCCCAATCTGTATGATGCCTTGGATTTGTCCAGAGAACTATCAAGACTCTATCGACACTATCAAAGATACCAAAGCTGAAATCTGTATGGGTCACTTTGAAATCGCAGGCTTTGCAATGTATAGAGGAATGGAATCCCACGATGGACTTTCTAAAGAAACATTCGACAAGTTTGATATGGTTTTCAGCGGGCATTATCATCACAAGTCTGATGACGGGCATATCTACTACGTCGGAAACCCATATGAACTTACTTGGCAGGACTACAACGATCCCCGAGGGTTTCACCTGTTTGATCTTGGAACCAGAAAACTCGAGTTCATTAGAAATCCTTATAGTATGTTTGCCCGAGTCGAATATAACGATAAAGAGCAAGAGCCTGTCGATCTAGACTCGTTAGACTTGCAAGGTAAGTATGTCAAACTTGTAGTTGCAAATAAAACAGACTATTATAAATTTGACCGTTTTATTCAGAAGTTATATAATAAAGGTTGCCACGATATTAAAGTCGTGGAAGATATGTCTGAGTTTAACGAAGGTGAGATTGATGAGTCAATCAACCTTGAAGATACTCTTTCTGTTCTTGGTCACTATGTTGAATCTATCGAGACAGACTTAGACAAAGAGAAGATTAAAAACTATATGCGTGCTTTATATACTGAAGCAGTTAACATTGAGGTTGTTTAATGATTGTATTTGAAAGTATTGAGTGGAAGAACTTCCTGTCAACAGGTAATTCCGCCAATAAAGTTTTGCTGAATAAATCTACTACCACTCTTATCATTGGTAGAAACGGTGAAGGTAAGTCAACCATCCTTGATGCGTTGTGCTTTGCCTTGTTCGGTAAACCTTTCCGTAACATCAACAAAGGTCAACTAGTAAACTCTATCAATCAGAAAAACTGTTTGGTTGAAATCTGTTTTACAGTTAACAGTAAGTCATATAAAGTTATCCGTGGTATCAAACCAAACAAGTTTGAAATCTGGTGTAACGATGAATTGTTAAATCAAGACGCAGCTGCTAAGGACTATCAAAAGGTTCTTGAGCAGCAAATTTTAAAGCTGAACTACAAAACCTTCACACAGGTTGTTATCTTGGGTTCAGCTTCTTTTGTTCCATTCATGCAGTTGTCGTCAGCACAACGACGTGAAGTTATTGAAGACATTTTGGATATTCGTATTTTCTCTACGATGAACCAGTTGTTGAAGGAGAAGGCAAGTGACACTAAAGCTGAGATCGCAAGGATTGAGTTGGAGATTGCGAACGCGAAGACTAAAGTCGAAGCACAAAATGCAATTATTAAAACTATCACGGATGCGAGGGCAGATACACTTAGATCCATCCAAGAGAAAATCGCAAGCAGCACTAAAGAAGTTGAGCGAAACCAGTTGGAAGTTGATGACCTTATCGGACAAATTGGACATCTTAAAAGCCAGATTGAGGGGCAGGAGAAGGTCAAGTCTGATCTCAAAAAGGCGGAAGAAATCCGTGGAAAACTCAACAACAAAATTGAAACCATCGGACAACGCAAAGAATTTTTGGATTCACATGACGTATGCCCTTCTTGTGAACAAGGTATCCCTCATGAGCACAAGGAGACCATCCTCAGCGATCTTAACGCAAAGATGTCTGACCAAAATCAAAAAGTGGCTGAACTCGAAACCATTCTTGGGTCTCTCAATGAAAGACTTCAAAACATTAACAGTGTCTTGGAATCAATTACAGAGAAGAACATTGAACTATCAACCAAGAACTCCGCGATTACCATTATTAACAAACAGATCGCTGAACTCGAAAGAGAGGTTGAGTCTCATCAAACAGACACATCAAATCTTGACGAGGAAAAATCTAAACTGAAGTTGTTAGCGTCTGAAGCTATGGAGAAGATCAAAGCTAAGACTTCTCTACAAGAACATCGTAACTTAGAAGAAGTTGCTTCGTTGTTGCTAAAAGATACTGGTATTAAAACAGCTATCATTCGTGAATACCTTCCCGTGATGAATAAGTTGATCAACAAGTATCTGAACGCAATGGATGCTTACATTCACTTTGACCTTGATGAAAACTTCAACGAGATTGTTAAGTCTAGATTCCGTGATGAGTTTACTTATGCAAGTTTCTCTGAAGGTGAGAAGATGCGTATTGACTTGGCTATCCTTTTCACTTGGCGTCAAATTGCTAAGATGAAAAACTCCGTCAATACAAACTTGTTACTACTTGACGAGATCTTTGATTCCAGTTTGGACACTGCTGGTACTGATTACTTCTTGAACCTGATGAATACCCTTGGTGAAAACTCCAATGTGTTCGTTATCTCTCACAAAGGTGATCAGCTATTTGACAAGTTCCGTTCAGTTATTAAGTTTGAAAAACGCAACGATTTCAGCGTTATTGCAAAGAACTAACCACCCTGCAAGCCCCTGTCTACGGGGCTGCAACAAAATGCTTGCCTTTTATTCATAAATAACGTATAATACTCTTATAGATTGATAGGAGTATATTATGGAAATGCAAGCGACAGACCTTTCAGCCCGACTACTGGCTACCGAAAACCTAACAGTCGTTCGTTCGAACGTTCCTACTGCATCGTTCGATATCAAATCACGTGTATTGACTCTTCCAATGTGGAAAGAGATGACCGCAGAAATTGAAGACATGCTTGTGGGTCACGAAGTCGGTCACGCACTTTACACACTCGACAAATACATCGAGCCAATCAAAGAACAACCAAAGCTAAAAAGCTACATGAACATTCTCGAAGACGTTCGTATCGAGAAGCTCATCAAACGCAAGTATCCTGGTCTGCGCAAACGCATGAACGAAGGTTACAAACAACTGAACGACAAAGACTTCTTTGGTATCTCTAAAGTACCATCGCTAGAAGCACTCAACCTTATTGACCGCATCAACTTGTATTTCAAAGCAGGTTTTCAGTGTGGTGTTAAGTTTGACGCTGACGAAAAAGAATTCGTCAACCGTGCTGAACGTACTGAAACCATTGACGAAGTTATCCAACTCGCTCAAGACATCTACACCTTTGCTAAAGAGCAAGCCGAAAAGAAAAAGCAACAACGTATGGCTGCTGGCGAAGATGACGGTGACGACGATGGCGATCCTTTGGATGGCGATGAAGAGTACATGGACTTGGGTTTTGACGACGATGGCGACGGCTTCCAAAAAGAGGAAGAAGACTTTGAGTCTGAAAAGACTGCCAAGGGTAAGGGTGCTGGCCAAGACAAAACCGAGGAAGACCTTGAGTCTCAAACTGAACGTGCCTTCTCGCAACGTCTTGAAGACTTGGCTGACCAATCTACTGAGTATCGTTATCACAAGATTGAACAACTCCCTTATGATGTCGTCATTGGCTTCAAACAAGTTTTGAAAGACTTGGACTTCGCTTGGGAAGAAGGTTCAGTTGGTTCATACTACTACAACCGTGTGTATGGTAGCAAGAGCGTTGATGAGTTCAACGAAAAGCAAGTCAAAGCAGTTCAAAAGTTTAAGACTGACTCATTGAGCTCAGTGAACTACTTGATCAAAGAATTTGAAATGAAGAAGTCTGCTCAACTGTATAAGCGTGCAGCTATCTCCAAGATCGGTTCTTTGGACATGCGTAAGGTTTATGCCTACCAGTTGCAAGACGACTTGTTCAAACGTGTGACTACATTGCCTATGGGTAAAAATCACGGCATGATCATGATGATCGATTGGTCTGGTTCTATGTGCGACGTTATCGAGGATACAATCAAGCAAGTTATCAACCTTGCTATGTTCTGTAACAAGGCTCAGATTCCTTACCGTGTATTTGCTTTCACTAGCCAGTACACTGACCGTAACTACGAACAAGTTCGTGAAAAGCGTCACATCTATCAACGTGCTTTGCGCGAACGTAACATCGCAAACGCATCTGACTCTGTGTTGGATGGTGGTAACTTCAACCTGTTGGAATTGTTCTCTAACAAGATGACTACTACTGAGTTCAACTCGATGATCAAGAAGTTGCTTGACCCTCGCGTGTTCTGGCACCGTGGTTACGACCTTGGTGGTACACCGTTGAACGAAGCATTGCTTTGGACTTACAACAATATCGGCGAGTACATGAAGAACCAACGCATCGAAAAGATGAACTTTATTACCCTCTCTGATGGTGCTGGTGGTACTTTGCAAGCGTCTGGTGGTATCAGTCGTTACAGTTATGGCAACAAGGTTAAACACCTTGTCCGTGACCCTGTTACGAAGAAGACTTATCCTTTCGGTTACGAACCAAACCAACAAACTGAAACCTTGTTGAAAATGATTAAAGACCGTTACGACATTCGTACCATCGGTTTTTATATCTGCTCAAACCGTCGCAGTTCTTTGGCTTGCGCTTTGAAAGATAACGTGTACGATTACAAAGGTAGCACTGATGTTACTATTGATGAAATGCGCAAAGCGTTCCGTCAAGACGGTTTCTACTCTCTCCGTGGTACTGGTCGTGACGATTTGTTTATCGTTCCTGCAGATAAGACTCAGATTGACGAAGGTGAGCTGACTATCAGTTCAGATATGTCTTCCCGCAAACTGGCTTCAACTCTTGGAAAGTACCTGAACACCAAGAAAACCAGCCGTGTTTTGCTGAGCCGATTCATCGGGTACGTTGCCTAACCCTGTGGGAGCAAGGCTCCCAAGGGTGCAAAATAGTGCTTGACTAAAATTGGAAAATCACGTATAATTATTATATGTTGAGTTGAAATGTGTTTATTATGGAGAATGTGATGAGTAAAAAAGCTGAGTTCCGCGAACAGTTCGATGCTAAACTAGCCGAGATGTTCCCTGAAGTATTTACCGATGGTCTTGTGTCCCGTCGTCAAATTGACGAAGTTCGCGAAGCCCTTGGTACGAAATCCTATCCTGTTTGGCATATGGAAAACCGAGTCGCTCGTGGTATGTACGCTATCGCTGGTGGCAAGTCTAATGTTGTTATGAAAGAAGAAACTGTGCAATCGTTTGAAGTTGATTATACAAATACAGAATCCTTGATTCCAAAGAAAGATCCTAACTATGTTCCATTCGGTAACCACACCGATGTTGAGAACATTATCAAGTCAGGTATCTTTTATCCTGCGTACATCAGTGGTCCAACTGGTAATGGTAAGTCTACCATGGTTGAACAAATTTGTGCCAAGCACAAGAAGCCACTTATCCGTGTAAACCTTAACATGATGACCGATGAAGAACAACTCATCGGCTCTAAGACTCTAGAAGACGGCAACGTCAAAGTTGTTGAAGGACCAGTCCTTATCGCTATGCGTACTGGTACAACTCTGTTGCTGGACGAAATTGACGCTGGTGCAGCTAATACATTGCTGTGCTTGCAACCCATCCTTGAAGGCAAACCTTACTACTTCAAGTTGAAGAATGAAATGATTATTCCAGCCAAGGGTTTCAACATCCTTGCGACTGCTAACACCAAGGGTAAGGGTTCAGACGATGGTCGCTACATTGGTACGAACATTCTGAACGAAGCCTTCCTTGAGCGTTTCGCTGTTACCTTCAACCAAGAATATCCAAGTGCTAAGATTGAAGGTAAGATTGTTCAAAACCTTATGAACTCATATGACTGCCTCGACGAAGCATTTGCTGAAAACTTGGTCAAGTGGGCTGATGCAATTCGTAAGACTTTTGATGATGGTGGTGTTGACGAAACTATTACGACTCGTCGTATGACCCACATCGTTCGTGCTTTTGCTATCTTCAAGAACCAGTCTAAGGCAATTGAACTTTGCTGCAACCGTTTTGACGCTGCAACAAAGACTGCCTTTATCGACTTGTACGATAAGATTGCAAACCCTGAACCTGAGGTTAAACCTGTTGCACCAACTGTTGCAAACCCTGAATCGGAAGAAATTCCCTTCTAAAATAATGCTTGACTTTAATTCCATACTAGGGTATAATTCTAGTATGGAATGCGAAGTTCCATCTTTGTAAACCACTGAAAAGGAAATATATTATGTTGAAGTTCTCTGCCCTTACCCTTGCTCAAAAGCGTTTCGTTGTTGCTGCGATTGAATCCAATCCTGCTTATAATAAGAACCCTCAGATTACTCTGAAGGAATGTTCTGCCCTGTATGATGCCGTGCGTGCAACTCGCTCTGGTGCCAAGGGTGAAAAGATCGGCTATCCTAACTGGCTGTTCGCTAACAACAAAATTGAGCGTGGTGTTTACCAACTGCCTGTTCCTACTGCTGCAGAATTGTCTGCTTACCAGCAAGAACTGGATGCTAAACTTAACCCTGTTAAGAAAGCAAAAGCCAAAGTTGCTAAACTGGCTCAAGCCAAGGTCATCAAGACTAAGCCTGTGAAGGCTAAGAAGGTTGCTGCAACGGCAACCGAGGACGAAAGTGAAGTTGAAATCAGTGGCTCTCGTTTGAACCGTATCATCGAAGAATCTGCAGAGTACGACCAAGATGTCGAAGACTTTAATGCAATTCTTCGCGAAAACGGTATCGAGGTCTAATCAACCGACCGTGTAGGTAACACCATCGCCTACACGGTTTCATTTCGTCATGATGGTATATTATGGAGGACATCTATGTCTAAACATGCTAATCTTTTGAATCATCTCCAATCTGGCCACGAAGTAACTGCCAAGCAAATCACTGGTACATTTGGTATCAAGAGTGCACATCGTGCTGTTCAGTATTTGCGCGAGCAAGGTCACTGCGTCTACGCAAACAAAGTTACATTGAGCGATGGTACTGAAGGTACTAAGTATCGCATCGGTAAACCAAGCAAGCGTATGGTTGCACTAGCCAACGCAGTTCTCGGCGCATCAGCCTTTGCTGGTTAATCAGTGAACTACCTATGGGCATCTCATAGGTGCTCATAGTTGGTTTTATTGGAGGAATAATGACTGCTGATGGTAGAAAATTTGACGGTGGTAAACTTGAATATGGTTTGGTGCCACCTCTAGCATTAAAAGAAATGGTTAAGGTTCTCACGTTCGGTGCTCAAAAATATGACCGTGATAACTGGCAAAAAGTACCAGAGTCTAAACGAAGATATTTTGATGCAATGCAACGACACGTTTGGGCTTGGAAAGAGGGTGAAGAGTTTGACCCTGAATCGGGCATTCATCACTTGGCTCATGCTATGTGTTGTTTGTTTTTCTTATATGAACATGATGTGAAATACTCTAAGGAGTGGATTAATGATTAGAGGTATCCTCGCTTTTTTGATTATGTGGGTTTTGGTCGTTGGATCTATTTCTGCTTGGCGATCATTATCTGGAAAAGAAAAGTGGTCACTTGTTAAGTCTGTCACTTATGGTGGAGTTACTGCTCTAGTGGCTCTTGTTATTTTGGTTGGTATTGTTATTCTGTTTTAAGGATTTATTATGAAAAAGATTCTCGCTATTTTGGCTCTTGGTATTCTGGCAACTGGCTGTACTCGTATTGAAACTGGCGAAGTTGGTCTTCGTGTTGGTTTCGATAAACAGGTTAAGAATGAGGAATTGCTTCCTGGTTCTTTCAACCAAACCATTGTTGGTTCAGTTATGACTTTCCCTATCAAGGACGTCAACGTTAAGCTGGACGACATGACCCCTATCGCCAAAGATAATAGCACAATGAAAGACTTTGATGCTATCGTTATCTACTCTCTGAACCAATCGCAGGTTGCTGAGTTGTATAACACTAAGTCAAAGGCATTCCACGTTACCCATAACGGTGATACTTACCTGATGTTCAACTACATCTTCAACGCTGCTCGTAACGCTGTTTACAAAGAAGCTCGTAAGTACGAAGCCCTTGATATGGCTGACGCTCGTCAACAAATGGAAATTGCAATCAAAGAACAGATTCAACGTACCCTTGTAGATGAAAAGCTGGATGGCGCCATTAACGTTAGCCAAGTTCTGGTTCGTAACGTTATTCCCGCTGACTCTGTTGTAGAATCTGCCAACGCTTTGGTTCGTGCTAAGAACGAATACAAGCAGAAGGAAGTTGAAGTTCAGACTGCTAAGAAAGAAGCTGAACGTATGGCTGCTCTGGCAAACCAATCTAGCCAATCTATCGCTTACATGAATGCTCAGGCTCAACTGAACATCTCTGAAGGTGTCAAGAATGGTAAGGTTCAAACAATTATCGTTCCCTCTAACTTCACTGGATTGATGACAAAATAATGGGACTCTTTGATTCATTAACTGATCTTGCAGCGGAGGTTATTGCCTCCCCTGTAACCCTAACTGCTAAAGTAATTGATGTGACTATCAAAACCGCTGAGGCTATCCCTGAAGTTGCTGAGAAGACAATCGAGAAGATTGAAAAAGCAGTAGATAAGATTGGAGAATAATATGGATGATAATATCCTTTTAGCCCTCTTCATCTTCGGTTTCATTGGTGCCGTTGCATTGATTATCCGTGCAGTGAACAAAGCCACTGCAAAACGAAAGTCTGAATACGAAGCTGAGATGACTCGTCAACGCGAAGAAACTCGTAAGTGGCGTGAACGTATGTACGAGAAATCCAAGATGGCTGCTATAGAAAACGCTAAAGCTGTTCCGCCGAAAGCTGCTCCAACCGTCACATACTCTGCTAGAAGTGACACTCGCACTATGAATGAATCTAGCGATAATAGTTTCGTGAATGGTATGTTAACCCAGATGTTGATTGATACAACCATTGATGCATTCAAACATGGCACCGACAGAGACACTGGAGTTACATACGATCGTGAAGTAGAACGTTCAGTTGGCGTATCGTCTTCAACCCGTGAGATTGGATACGATAGTTCTGATGAACCTTCTCGTTCATCTTCTTGGAGTTCTTCTAGTTCGTCTAGCGACTCTTGGAGTTCTTCTAGCGATTCTAGTCCAAGTTCAGACTGGTAAATAGATTTGACTTTCCGTCAACAATACATTATAATTGTACTATCTTTTAATATGGAGAAA
>VFQS010001531.1_pt1 | contig 20940 bp, 18 predicted proteins | sample 3512361 | NCBI WGS metagenome assembly VFQS01 (sample SAMN10412375, study PRJNA504923) | tailings metagenome | isolation source: Relicate 1 Philex TSF3 active mining | place: Philippines
GTGACCGCCGGTGACGGGGGCGATGCGGCGCAGGCCGGCGGGGGTTTGGCCAATGCTGATCATCCCTGCAAAATCAACGGTCAGCGTCATGGTGATGAGGTGGCGGTGCGGTAAATTGTTCATTGCACAGTTGCTACCATGACGGCAGGATGGCGCAAGAGTTATCAGGGAGAGCGTTTTGGACAACATAATTGCGCGCCGTCCAGGCCCATCGGTTCAGGAGGTGCTCGACGGCGACCGTAATCCAGCGCCTGCGGTCATGCGCGTGGAATCACCTGCCATTGGGCAAAGCAGTGATGATGTTTCTATTGCGCGTTACTTCGCCAAAGACTGGCATGATCGCGAGGTTGAGCAGGTTTGGCGTAAGACATGGCAACTGGCGTGCAGGCTGGAGCATATCCCGAATGTTGGCGACCATATTGTGTATGACATCGTGCATGACTCGCTCATCGTCGTGCGTACCGGCCCGGACGAGATAAAAGCCTATATCAATTCATGCCTGCATCGCGGCACGATGCTCCGCACCGAAGGCGGGTGCGTTAAGCAGTTTCGTTGTCCCTTCCACGGCTGGACTTGGAAGCTGGATGGCGCATTATCTGTCATTCCCGGTCATTGGGATTTCCCGCATGTTGATAAGGACAAGATGAAACTTCCCGAAGCGCGCGTGGGCACATGGGGCGGCTTTGTTTTTGTTAATTTTGATGCCGATGCCGAACCACTTGAAACCTATCTTGAAAATCTGCCCGAGCATTTTGCGTCGTTCAATCTGGAAGACCGCTATGTCGCAGCGCATGTTGCCAAGATTATGCCATGCAACTGGAAATTGGCGATGGAGGCTTTTGTCGAAGCGTACCATGTACCTTTCGCGCATGGGCAGGTGCTGAGCTATTATGGGGACAGCAACACCCAATATGACGTTTGGCCCGGTGTACGCCATGTCAGCCGGATGATCAGCGTTCAGGGCGTCGCCAGCCCATCGAAGCCCGCAACGACACCTGAACAAACCATAGAGGAAATGCGCCGCGACGTGCCCTTTTTTGCGGGCAAGCCCATTGAAGTGGGCGAGGGTGAAACGGCGCGGGGCAAGCTGGCCGAACGCGCGCGGGAGAAGATTTCGCGCTCGATTGGCCGCGACATGTCTGCCCTATCGGATTCGGAATCGCTCGACCTGATCGAATATATGCTTTTCCCCAATATGGTGCCGTGGGGCGGGCAGGCGTTGCCCATCACCTACCGCTTCCGCCCGAATGGCGACGATCCCGAAAGCTCGATCATGGAAATCATGTTCCTGTTTTCCAAAGCCCCCGACGGATCGCATCCGGAACCCGCAAAAATGACGATGCTGGGGCTGGATCAGAAATGGGCCGACGCTCCGGAGCTTGGTTCGGCCGCAATGGTTGCGGATCAGGACACCGACAATCTGAAGCGGATCCAAAAAGGTCTGCGCGCGTCGAAGAAACCGGGTGTGACATTGGCGCGCTATCAGGAAAGCCGCATACGCCATTACCACGAAACGCTGGATGCATATATGGCGCGGTAGCGCATTTGAACAAACAGGCATGTTCCGCTAATGGCTCAGCCTTGGGGGAGCATTCATGCCATTAGCATTCACCGTTTACGACTGGGGCATATTGCTTGCCTATGTAGCATTGCTGGCGTTTGCGGGCTATCAGGCGACGCGGCGGACCAAAACGGCGGATGACTATTTTCTCGCCGGCCATCATGCGCCGGTTTGGCTGGTTGCGGTGTCCGTCCTGTCGACGATGCAGTCAGCGGCAACATTTCTCGGCGCCCCTGATAACAGCTATCGCGGCGATTACAGCTATCTCACAAGCAACTTCGCCGCGATCATCGCTGCCTTTATCGTCGCACGTTTCCTGATCCCGCGATTTTACGCAATCGGGGCGACCACGGTATATGAATTGCTGGAAGCCCGTTTCGACGCGACGGCAAGACGCGCGGCGGCGGGGATGTATCTCGTCGGCCGGATCTTGGCGAGCGGTGCGCGGCTGTATCTTGCCGCTATTGCGGTTTCGATGATCATCTTCCTTGATGTCGAGCCGCAACATATCGTTATCGCGTCGGCGGTGCTTGTCGTCTTCGGTGTTGTGTTCACACTGTTCGGCGGGCTGAATGCCGTTATCTGGAGCGATTTGGTGCAGGTTGTGCTCTATTTTGGTGGCGCGGTGCTGGTGCTCATCTTTCTGCTGGTGAAAATTCCCGCGCCTGCCCCGGAAATCTGGAACGCGCTTCAATCTGCACCCGACGGAATGGACAAGCTGCGTTTGTTTGACTGGTCGTTCGATTTTACCAAGCCGTTTACCGTTTGGGCGATCCTGACCGGGCTGGTGCTGCTCTATATCGGCAATGTCGGGCTCGATCAGGACACGACGCAGCGCTTTCTGGCATGCGAAAATGCACAATCGGGCAAACGCGCTTTATATGCGAGCATGTGGGCGGCAATCCCTGTGGTGGCTTTATTCATGGCGATTGGATCGCTGCTCCACATCTTCTACAACCGCCCCGACCTGATGGGCGTGAGCGTTGGCGCTACCAACGCGTTCGCGGGCGAAAAAATCACGGTCTTCATGTCGTTCATTCTGTCTGAAATCCCGCCCGGCTTGCGCGGGCTGGTCACCGTGGGCGTCATCGCGGCGGCGGCGATCAATTCTGGGCTAATCTCGATGTCGGCGGTGGTTGTGAACGATTTTTACCGGCCTTGGGTGGAACGGCGTGGCGCACCATCCAACGAGCAGCATTATGTCAGCGCCGGACGCACGGCGATGATATTACTCGCCTGTGCGCTGTTTGCGATGTCGATATTATGTTTCTATTGGCAGCATTACAGCGACACGCCTTTGCTGGAATTTGTCCTCGGCGTCATGGTCTTTGCCTATTCGGGCTTGCTGGGCGTCTATGGCACCGTGGTGTTTACGAAGCGTGGGGCGACATGGTCGGTGATCGCCGCTCTGCTGGCTGGCTTTGTCACGATCCTGCTGCAACAGCATTATGTCGTGGATAGTCTTGGGCTGCCAACGGCGTGGAAGGCGCTGGCCTTCCCTTGGCAGCTATGTATTGGAACGGCGGTCGCATTTTTGGTTTGCTGCATAGGCAAAGAAAAAGGGCCGGAGGTTTCCCTCCAGCCCTTTTGATATTCGTTTGCTGTCGTGGCTTAAGCGCCAGCGACGTCCGCCAGATTGATCTTGAGGCCTGGGCCCATTGACGAGCTGACCGCAACGCGGCGGACATATTTGCCCTTTGATCCGCTTGGCTTGTTCTTGATGACGGCGTCGATCAACGCGTCGAAGTTCTTGCGCAGGTCAGCGTCAGAGAAGCTCTTCTTGCCGATGCCGCTGTGGATGATGCCCTGCTTTTCAACGCGGAACTCAACCTGACCGGCCTTTGCAGCCTTTACAGCTTCAGCAACGTCCATGGTGACTGTGCCGAGCTTAGGGTTTGGCATCAGGCCCTTTGGACCCAAGGTCTTACCCAAGCGGCCAACGATGCCCATCATGTCCGGCGTTGCGATAACGCGGTCATAATCAAGGTTACCGGCCAACATGTCTTCCATCAGGTCTTCGGCGCCGACTTTGTCTGCACCAGCAGCGGTTGCTGCGGTAGCCTTGTCACCACGTGCGAAGACGGCGACCTTCATTTCCTTGCCGGTACCGGCTGGAAGCGAAACCATGCCGCGAACCATTTGGTCAGCATGACGTGGGTCAACGCCCAGGTTCATTGCAACTTCGATGGTTTCGTCAAACTTGGCAGTTGCCAATTCCTTGATCAGCTTCAGCGCTTCATCAACACCGTAGAGTTTGTCGCCGTCAAGATGCGCGAGTGATTTTGCTTTTTTGGTCAGCTTGGCCATCGGATCAGCCCTCCACTACTTCGAGGCCCATGGCGGTAGCCGAGCCTGCGATGATTTTTACTGCTGCGTCCATGTCGTTCGCATTGAGGTCGGCCATCTTGATGGTTGCGACTTCTTCCAGCTGCGCACGTGTGATTTTACCAGCGGTAACCTTGCCCGGTTCCTTCGAACCCGACTTGAGGCCAAGAACCTTCTTGATGAGGTAGGTCGCGGGTGGCGACTTCATCGCAAAGGTGAAGCTCTTGTCTGCAAACACGGTGATCTTCGTTGGAATTGGGGTACCCTTTTCCATGTCAGCGGTCGCAGCGTTGAACTGCTTGCAGAATTCCATGATGTTTACGCCGCGCTGACCCAATGCTGGGCCGATTGGCGGGGATGGGGTGGCTGAACCTGCAGGAACCTGCAGGCCGATATAGCCGTCAATTTTCTTTGCCATGAATGGCGTCCTTTCATTCTATCGCCGCACTGCCCTAAAAGAGCGGAAACGGGTCAAATTAAGTGGTCCAACAGACATCAGATGATGTCCTCCCACACGGAATCACGTCGCTATTGCGCCGGGAAGCGGTGCCACTATCCGCAATGCAGGTATAATGCAAGCCTTTGCGCGGTTATGCCGGCGGTGTGAGCCGCAGCAGACCCTCCTGAACGACGGATGCGACCAACGTGCCGTCCTGGCTATAAATCCAGCCATGATTGATGCCGCGGCTGCCCCCGGTCCAGTCGCTGTCCATGACATAAACGAACCACTGGTCGACCTGAACATCATTATGGAACCACATGGCATGGTCAAGGCTGGTGGAAAAAAGGCCGGGCGTCACCCAATGCAGTCCATGCGGGAGCATCGCGGATGACAGCAGCCCCATATCGGACGCAAATGACAGAAGCGCGCGGTGCATCAACTGGTCGCCCTCAATCGGCGCACGCAAGCGGAACCATTGATAATGGCGCGTAGCCTTGGCATCGGCGGCAGGACGAAAGCTGCGGAGCTCAAACGGCCGCGGATGTGCCATGTGCGCAATCATATTTTCAGGTATATCGGGATTGCGGGCTATGGCTTCCGGAAATTCCCAGCATTTTTCGGGCGGTAGCAAATCGGGCATTGCTACTTGATGTGAGAAGCCTGCTTCAGGCTTTTGGAAAGACGCGGTCAGGTTGAAAATAACCTTGCCTTCCTGCCGCACGACGACGCGCCGGTTGGAAAATGCGCGGCCATCAAAATCGCGGTGGACGCGAAAGTGCAGCGGCAGGGCTTCGCTGCCACCGCGCAAGAAATAGGCATGCAGCGAATGGACTTGTTTGTCGGGGTCCACGGTACGCGCCGCGGCCGTCATGGCTTGTGCAATAATCTGCCCACCAAAAATGCGGTCCCGCGACGGGCGAGAGAATGCCGGAAAGGTGAATTCGTCGGGTTCGTCTGCGGCGGAAAAGTCGAACAGGCGGACAAGGCCACGAACCAGCTTTTCAGCAGGTATCGCGCTGTGCGCCGCGTTCGCCTTTTCAATGCGCGCCTGTATCTGTTCAGGCGAGAGTACGGAGGTCATAGGAAAGAAAGATGGCCAGTGAAGGCCATCACTTCATCAATTCGACTTCTTCGAAATCCAGTTCGACCGGTGTCGCGCGGCCAAAGATGCTGACCGATACCTTCACGCGGTTCTTGTCGAAGTCGAGTTCTTCGACCGCACCGTTGAAGCTTGCGAATGGACCGCCAAGTACCTTGACCTGATCGCCGATTTCGTAGTCGACCGAAACGCGCTTCTTCGGCGCAGCTTCCATTTCCTGCTTCGTGTTCAAAATGCGCGCTGCTTCGGCTTCGCTGATTGGCTGCGGCTTGTTACCCGCGCCCAGAAAGCCAGTTACCTTGGCCGTGTTCTTGACCAAGTGATAAACGTCGTCGTTCATGTTCAACTTGGCAAGGACATAGCCTGGGAAGAACTTACGTTCGGCCTTGATCTTCTTGCCACGGCGCACTTCAGTAACTTGCTCGGTCGGAACCTCGACAGCTTCCACGAGCTGCGAGAGGCCAATACGCTCTGCTTCAGCAAGGATCTGGTCGCGGACCTTGTTTTCAAAACCCGAATAAGCGTGAATGATGTACCAGCGTGCCATAATATCTCTTCTTTTTCCCAAAACTCTTTCGAGTGACCGCGGCTTAGCCTTCGGCTAGCGCAAGCAGTCCCTTTACGATTGCGGCGAATATCGCATCGACGCCCAAAAAGAAGACGGCCAAGATGATCGTCAAGATCAATACCATAATCGCGGTCTGCACGGTTTCCTGCCTCGACGGCCATACCACCTTGCCGATTTCGGTCCGTACCTGACGGATGAATTCACCGGGGTTTGTCTTTGCCATATTCTGTCTTCCTGTTCGATCCCGAGGATAGCCGCCAGCGCTCCGACCGGCGGGTCGAGAGCGATATAGGTTCCGATTTCGGAAAGACTAGGCCTTTAGCGATGGATTCGGCGCGAGGCAAGTGGCTTTGGGAATGCACCCATCGCCCGCATCTGTTCTGAACGGCCTTGAACTGCTGCCGTTTTTGGCTATCCCTCAATGCTTCATCACATCAAGGAATTTGTCCACATGCCATCCGGTCTTGCCGCCTTACTCGACGACATTGCGACAATTGCCAAGGTTGCTGCTGCATCTGTGGACGATGTCGCCGCTGCCGCTGGCAAAGCAGGCAGCAAGGCCGCAGGTGTTGTCATCGACGATACGGCGGTTACCCCGCAATATGTCACTGGGTTTACGCCGGACCGCGAACTGCCGATAATTTGGCGCATCGCCAAGGGGTCATTCTTCAACAAGCTGGTGATCATTATGCCGGTTGCGTTGCTGCTGAGCCTGTTCCTGCCATGGGCCATTACGCCGATCCTCATGTTAGGTGGCGCGTATCTGTGTTTCGAAGGCGCCGAAAAAGTTTGGGAAAAACTGGTTCCGCATGAGGAAGAGAGTTTGGTCGAAGAACTCGCTGAATTGACCAGCACCGAACATGAACAAAATATGGTGGAAGGCGCTGTACGTACCGACTTTATCCTATCGGCAGAAATCATGGCGATTGCGCTGAACGAAGTGAAAAGCCTTGCCGAAACGTCGATCTGGCTGGAGGCGGGCGTTTTGGCCTTTGTCGCAATCGCGATCACCGTTGCGGTTTACGGCGTGGTTGGGTTGATTGTGAAAATGGACGACATCGGCCTGCACATGGCGCAGCGTGAAAATGGCGGGTCGCAGGCCATTGGCCGTGGTCTGGTAAAGGGGATGCCAAAACTGCTCGCCGCCTTATCAACCATCGGCACCGCGGCGATGCTGTGGGTCGGCGGGCAAATCATCGTCCACGGTTTTGGCATCCACCCCGCGGAGTTTTTCGGCCTGCATGAAGGTGCGTTGGCATGGATTGCGGATGCAGCATTATGCGGTGTCGTCGGGCTCGCCATTGGCGCCGTGATCGTCTTGGCCCATCACATGCTGCCCAAGCGCACAGCGCATTGAAGGCAGCGGATGCAGTCGATCCACATTCAACGCCTTATCGCTTTGCCCTATTTTGGTTTGGGCGGCTGGTGCTTGTTTGCACCGCATATGGTCGAACGGATGACAATCAATCCGGATTACCAACATTTGAGCGCGACCAGTGCGCTGTTTATTGGGTGTTTCGGCGCACAAGCCGTTTTGGGCGGCCTGTTCATTTGGTTTAGCCGGTTCACGCGCGCATCGTTTCTGACCTATGCCGTCGCGCTGCTGCCGTTCTTCGGCTTCAACTATTATTTTGTTTATGAATTGCCGATTTTAAACCGCTGGATGGCATTAGACTTCGGATCGAATGCTGCGATGTTTATTTTGAGTATCTGGGGCTGGCGGATGAAGATCCGCGAAGAGGCCAAATTATAGGCAGAGCCAATAAAATGGCAGGAGTTGGGGGACTCGAACCCACGACCCTCGGTTTTGGAGACCGATGCTCTACCAACTGAGCTAAACTCCTGCACTCCGCTTTTCAGCGAAGAATTGGGCCCTTAACGCCGATATGCGAACGGGGCAAGCCTGCTTTCGCACACCCGCCTTGTTCTTGCATGATATTGTCGGAAATTTAGAAGCTCATCTCGTCATATACGCGTGAGATGTCACCGGCCCATTCGCCGTGATATTTGTCGAGCATTTGTTCCGCGACGGTTTTGCCGCTGGCAACGATCTCGCGCAGCGGGTCCAGATAGCCGGTTTCATTGTCGCCACTGGTATTCAGTCGGTTGCGCGCGGCAAGCCCGGATGACGAGATATCAAGAATGCGGCCCGCAAGATCAAGCAACTTGCCGCCACCGGGTATCGCTGCGTTCAGGCCCTGCGCTGGCACTGCACTGCGCAGTGTTTCGCGTTCTTCCATCGTCCAATGCTTGACTTCGTCCCAGGCAGCATCAAGCGCGCCCTGATCGTACAGCAAGCCGACCCAGAAGGCGGGCAGCGCACAGATGCGGTTCCAAGGGCCACCATCCGCGCCGCGCATTTCCAGGAAGCTTTTCAAGCGCACTTCGGGGAAGGCGGTCGACATATGGTCTTCCCAATCGGAAACTGTGGGTTTTTCGCCCGGCAATACCGAAAGTTCGCCCTTCAAAAAGTCGCGGAAATCCAAGCCCGATGCGTCGATATATTTGCCGTCACGGTACACGAAATACATCGGCACTTTCAGCATATAGTCGACATATTGTTCATATCCGAAGTTTTCATCGAATACGAACGGCAGCATGCCCGTGCGCTGCGGATCGGTGTCGGACCAGATGTGGCTGCGGTAAGAGAGGAAGCCGTTTGGCTTGCCTTCCAAGAAAGGCGAGTTTGCGAACAACGCGGTCGCCAGCGGTTGCAGTGCGAGCGAGGTGCGGAACTTGTGGGCCATGTCGGCTTCGCTTGAATAATCAAGATTGACCTGAATTGTGCAGGTACGCAGCATCATGTCGAGGCCCATGCTACCCACTCGCGGCATATGGCGCAGCATGATGTCATAGCGGCCCTTGGGCATGATCGGCAATTCAGCCCGCGTCTTGTCTGGCCACAGCCCAAGGCCTAAGAAGCTGGTGTTGGTCTTGTCACCAATGGCTTTCACTTGCTTCAAATGCCGCCCGGTTTCCGCGCATGTCTGATGCAGGTTCTCAAGCGGGGCACCCGACAGTTCCAACTGGCCCGCTGGTTCAAGGCTGACAGTGCCGTCACTGCCGCTCATGGCGATGACCTTGCCGTTTTCGTATACGGGCTCCCAACCAAATTCGGTCATGGCCATTAACAGATCGCGGATGCCGCCTGGCTCGTCATAAGACGGCGCATGATGGTCCGTGCGGTTATAGACGAATTTTTCATGTTCGGTGCCAATGCGCCAGCGGTCCTTGGGCTTTTCGCCCTTGGCAATCGCCGCGACGAGTTGATCGCGCGTTTCAATGACGGGATCTTCGCGGTCCGAAACAGTTTTTGTGCTCATGCGCGCGGTTTAGAAATGTCGCGTCTATATTGCCAGAAAATTCCGTCAGCACGGTTACGGGGCGTCGGTAAAGGCGCAAAGCCGTGCGCGCGCGGCATCACAGGCTACTAAGCCGTCCAATCGCCATTTTTGGACATCCACACGGAAATCGCTGCAACAGCGGCGGTATCGGCACGCAAGATGCGCGGGCCCAATGACACTGGCCGCGCACAAGGATGCGCCCGGATTGCGGCATTCTCACTATCGGTAAATCCGCCCTCTGGTCCAATCAGAACAGCGCCGGGCCCGGGACGGATCGCGTCGGAAAAAGGCTCGCCACCGCGTTCATCGCAGAAATATAGCGTTCGGTCGGCTGGCCATTTGCCGAGCAGCGCGTCGATGCGCGACAGCGGGTCAATCACGGGCAAGGCCGTCCGCTCACATTGTTCTGCGGCCTCAATCATATGCGCACGCAGGCGGTCCTCTTTCAGCTTGTCGACAACACAACGTGCCGTCAGCACGGGCACAAATCGGGCGACACCAAGCTCGCAGGCTTTTTCGGCAATCCAGTCAAACCGGTCTTTTTTGATGAGCGCCTGACAAATCCAAAGGTCGGGGGTGAATTCGCGGTCACGCAATTTGGCGTCCACGGTCAAGACAAGGTCGCGTTTGTGCGTTTCGGTGACGGTCGCCAGATATTCGCCCGAAACATCATCGAACAATTTAACAGCTGCACCCTCTTTCAAACGCATCACGCTGATCAGATAATGGGCGCTGTTGCCGCCGATGTTTAAAGTCGCGCCTTCGGCCAACGGCTGTTCGACAAACAGCCGCGGCGTTGATTTTGGGGGCCAGGCGGGTGTTGCGGGCATAATGTGTGCATAAACACAAAACGCCGCGCCGTCATCTGCCAACTTCCAGATGACGAACGGGATAAATTTTGGCAGGGCATGGCTATGACCACGCAACTTGTGCCCGACAGCGAATATACCGGCATTATGAAACTGCTCCCGGCAAAGCTGCGGGGCTTTGCGTTGCTGGCACGTTTTGACCGGCCGATCGGCTGGTGGTTATTATTCTGGCCATGCGTGTTCGGTCTGGCGCTATCGGGTGGGCTGATTGCGCGATGGGATTTGGCGCTGTGGATGTTGCTTGGTTCTGTGGCGATGCGCGGCGCGGGCTGTGTCTATAATGATATCATTGATCGTGACTTGGATGCGCAGGTTGCGCGCACGGCAAACCGCCCGCTGGCCAGCGGGTTGATTTCCCGCAAAGCGGCTTGGGCGTGGCTGATGCTGCTGGCGCTGGTCGGACTGGTTGTTTTGCTGCAGCTAAACCTGAATGCGCAGCTTTTGGCGTTGGGAAGCCTTCTGCTGGTCGCGGCCTATCCATTTATGAAACGTATCACATGGTGGCCCCAGCTGTGGCTTGGGCTGGTGTTCAGCTGGGGCGCTTTGGTCGGCTGGGTCGCCATTGCGGGGCAAGCCGATGTCGCAATGTTCTGGCTATATGCAGGCACGATATTCTGGGTGGTGGGCTATGACACGATCTATGCCATGCAGGACCGCGAAGATGACGCGCTGGTGGGGATTAAGTCGAGCGCCTTGCGCTTGGGTGGCAGCGTGCGGGCAGGGGTGGCTATATTCTATCTGCTTGCGCTTTCCGGCTGGGGCATGGCGATATGGAGCGTTCGGCCGGAACAGCAGGCATTGGTTGCGCTTTTGCCTGCTGCCCTTCATTTGGTCATGCAAGTGGCTTCATTACAGGCCGATGGCAGCAATGCCCTTGGCCATTTCAGGTCGAACCGCATGACGGGTTTACTCGCGGCGCTCGCATTTTTGGTCGTTGGCGCTGCCGGACAATATTAGGGGGAGAAGAATATGGAACATCGTCGTATTGGTAAAAGTGCCGTTTTTGTCTCAGATATCTGCATGGGGACGATGACATTCGGGTCGCAAACCGATGAAGCGGCGGCGCACCGCATACTCGACCGCTGTTTGGACGCCGGCATCAACTTTTTCGACACTGCCGAAGGCTATCCTGTGCCGCCGGACATCAAATGGGTCGGCCGGACAGAGGACATTGTTGGCCGCTGGATGAAGGGCAAAAACCGCGACGCCATCATCATGGCAACGAAGGTTTCGGGATCAAGCCACACATGGTTCAAATCGCCAAAGCGCGGCGGAATGACGGTGCTCGACCGTCACAACATCATCACGGCGGTTGAGGAAAGCCTGCGCCGGTTGCAGACCGATTATATCGATTTGTACCAGACCCACTGGCCAGACCATGGCACCGGCTATGACGAAACGATGGAAGTGCTCGACGATCTCGTCCGCGCCGGAAAAGTCCGTGTTCTGGGTTGTTCAAATGAGACCAGCTATGGCCTTATGAAGTCGCTCGCGACATCGGAGCGGTTGGGCACGGCGCGCTATCACAGCATCCAGAACAACTTTTCCATCAACAACCGCCGGTTCGAAGATGAACTGAAGCAAGTCTGCCGTCAGGAAGGCGTGTCGCTGCTGCCCTATTCGCCATTGGGTGGCGGCGTCTTGTCGGGCAAATATCTGGACGGCGCGCGGCCAGAAGGTGCACGTTTCTCACGCTATCTGGAAATGACGGGCGCACGTCAGGCCGAAATGGCGCAACGCTTTGCCGGACCACGGGCGCTGGAAAGCACGATGCGGATTGTCGAAATCGCCAAGGAGGCTGGCATGTCACCGGTCACGCTGGCGACCGCATGGTCAAAGCAACATGACTTTGTCGCATCGACCATCGTAGGTGTCAGCACGGAAGATCAATTGGACGATATCTTCGCCGCGATTGACCTAAAACTCAGCGCCGAGGTGATGACCGCCATTCACAAGGTGACGAGGGAAATTTTGTACCCTATGGGGTGAGGTTAAACCCGTCTGGCCATTATTTTCAAACATCGTTTTTTCATCACTTTGTCGTCATCCTGAAGCAGTTGTGCTCTGTACGCCTTCGGCTCCAGGATGACGAGGGGGCACCCCTAACCCATTGGAGCCTCTCGGATCAGTCCGGGGGACTGATCCCTCCACTCGATTGCGGGAGGGGAACTCAGCTCGCCTTTTCCAGCATCGGTTTCAAATAATGCCCCGTGTAGCTCGCCGCGACCTTGACCACATCTTCGGGCGTGCCTTCGGCGACGATCTCGCCGCCTTTCACGCCACCTTCGGGGCCGAGGTCGATGATCCAGTCCGCGGTCTTAATGACGTCGAGATTATGTTCGATGACCACGACGCTGTTCCCCTGTTCCACCAAACGGTGGAGCACTTCGAGGAGTTTGCGGACATCCTCAAAATGCAGGCCGGTGGTGGGCTCGTCCAGAATATACAGCGTCTGGCCGGTGGAACGGCGGCTGAGTTCCTTGGCGAGTTTGACGCGTTGCGCTTCGCCGCCCGATAATGTCGTGGCCTGTTGCCCGACCTTGACATAGCCAAGCCCAACCTCCGCCAGCATCGCCATTTTGTCGCGGATCGGGGGGACGGCCTTGAACACCTCCACCGCGTCCTCCACCGTCATGTCGAGCACGTCGGCGATCGACAGGCCCTTCCATTTGACCTCCAGCGTTTCGCGGTTGTAGCGTTTGCCGTTGCATTCCTCGCACGTCACATAAACGTCGGGCAGGAAGTGCATTTCGATCTTGATCAGGCCATCGCCGCTGCACGTTTCGCAGCGCCCGCCCTTGACGTTGAAGCTGAAGCGCCCCGGTTTATAGCCGCGCGCGGCGCTTTCGGGTAACTGCGCGAACCAGTCGCGGATGTTGGTGAACGCGCCGGTATAGGTCGCGGGGTTCGAACGCGGGGTGCGGCCAATGGGGGATTGGTCGATGTCGATCACCTTGTCGCAATGTTCAAGGCCCGTGACCTTGTCATGCGCGCCCGCGATGACGCGCGCGCCGTTGAGGCTGCGGGCCGCAGAGGCATAAAGCGTGTCGATAGTGAAGCTTGACTTGCCCGAGCCCGATACACCGGTGATGCAGGTGAATGTGCCCAGCGGGATGCTGGCGGTGACATTCTTTAGGTTGTTGGCGCGGGCATTGTGGACGGTCAGCTTCTTCTTATTGCCCTTGCGCCTTGTCTTGGGCACCGCAATCTCGCGCGTGCCGTTCAGATACGCGGCGGTCAGGCTGTCTTTCGACTTCAGGATTTGTGTGAGCGTGCCTTCGGCCATGACGGTGCCGCCATGGACGCCTGCGCCGGGGCCAAGATCGACCACCCAGTCGGCGGTGCGGATCGCGTCTTCGTCATGTTCGACCACGATGACGGTGTTGCCCAAATCGCGCAGGCGGCGCAGCGTGGCGAGCAGGCGGTCATTGTCTTTCTGGTGCAAGCCGATGCTGGGTTCATCCAGCACATAAAGCACGCCCGACAGGCCGGAGCCGATTTGGCTGGCGAGGCGGATGCGCTGGCTCTCCCCGCCGGATAATGTCCCTGACGTCCGGTCGAGGTTGAGATAATCAAGCCCGACATTGTTGAGAAAGCCCAACCGCTCGTTGATTTCCTTCAGGATCGCTTTGGCAATCTGCTGCTGCTGGTTGGTCAGCGTTTGGTCGACGCTGCCGAACCATTCGAGCGCGTCGCCCACGCTCATCTTCGTCGGGGTGGCGATGTCGACGCCCGCGATTTTGACGCTGAGCGCTTCGGGCTTCAACCGCGCGCCGTGGCAGGTTTCGCACGGTTGCGAGGTCTGATATTTCGACAGCTCCTCGCGCATCCACGCGCTGTCGGTTTGCAGCAAGCGGCGGTTGAGATTGCCGATGACGCCTTCAAACGCCTTGCGCACCTTATATTCCTTGCGCCCGTCCTTAAACGTCAACTCCACCGCCATGCCGCCGGTGCCGTGCAGGATGATCAGCTTCTGTTCGGGGAGCAGATCCTCCCACGGGGTATCGAGGTCGAAGCCATAAGCCTTCGCCAGGCTGGAGAGCACTTGCATATAATAGGGGCTGGGCGGGTTGGATTTCGCCCACGGCACAATCGCGCCTTTCTTCAACGACAGATGTTCGTTCGGGACCACCAGTTGCGGGTCAAACTCCTGCCGCTCGCCAAGGCCATCGCAATTCGGGCACGCGCCTTGCGGGGCGTTGAACGAGAACAATCGCGGCGCGATTTCGGCGATAGTGAAGCCGCTGACAGGGCAGGCGAATTTCTCGGAAAACACAATTCGGTTGGCGGGAAGGCCCGTGCCCTTCATCTTGGCTTTGGCTGAACCGCCATCGCTTTCAACCGTAAGCCCTGAGCCTGTCGAAGGGCGGCTCTCGGCTGTGGGTCGTCCTTCGACAAGCTCAGGACTGCGGTTTTGCAATTCCGCCACTGTGGTGTCGGCCAAATCCACAAAGGCCAAACCATCCGCCAGCTTCAACGCGGCTTCAAAGCTTTCGGCCAGACGTTGCTGGATGCCGTCCTTGACGACGATGCGGTCCACCACGACCTCAATGTCATGCTTATATTTCTTGTCGAGCGCGGGCGCGTCTTCGATGGCGTACATTTCGCCGTCGATGCGCACGCGGGTGTAGCCGGAACGCTGCCACTCCGCGAGTTCCTTGCGATATTCGCCCTTGCGGCCTTGCACCACGGGGGCAAGCAGGAACGCGCGCGTGCCCTCTGGCAAGGCCATGACGCGGTCGACCATCTGGCTGACCGTCTGCGCGGTGATCGGCAGGCCCGTCGCGGGCGAATACGGCACGCCGACACGCGCCCATAACAGCCGCATATAATCGTAAATCTCGGTCACCGTCGCGACGGTCGAGCGCGGGTTGCGTGACGTTGTCTTCTGCTCGATCGAGATCGCGGGCGACAGGCCCTCAATATGTTCGACATCGGGCTTTTGCATCATTTCCAAAAACTGGCGCGCATAAGCCGACAGCGATTCGACATAACGCCGCTGCCCCTCGGCATAGATGGTGTCGAACGCGAGGCTGGATTTGCCCGAACCGGACAGGCCCGTGATGACGATCAGCTTGTCGCGTGGAAGGTCGATATCGACGCCCTTGAGATTATGCTCGCGCGCACCGCGCACCTTAATATGGGTGAGTGACATGAAGTAGATTGTTCCAGATTTGTTCTAAAAGCGCAAGTGCGCGAGTCTCATTCCGAAATGGGCCGAAGATTAACCAAATTCAAGGCAGGTTTTTACCTCATCTTGCATGCGTACATCACGCGCGCGGCGAATGGGGCACTGCCATGTTTTGATACAGTTTAACCGCTAGGTCCTGACCCTAGATTAACTTTCCACTTCTAACGCCGGGCATTCCATGCTCATGTGGGGCATGACTTTAGAAACAGCACCCGAACCCATCGCCACCCCCGCCGCCACTATGGTGATTTTTCGCCAAAACCCCGATGGCGGTGCGCCATTGTTGCTGATGGTCGAACGTATCAAGGCCATGGCTTTTGCGGGCGGTGCGGCGGTTTTTCCGGGTGGGAAGGTTGATCCGGCGGATTTCGATTATGCCGAAATGCTGGGCGGGCCTCTGCCATTGGATGAGGCCGCGGCGCGGCTGGCGGCGATCCGCGAGACGATTGAGGAGGCCGGGCTTGCGCTTGGGCTCAAGGGCGTTGATGACCCTGCCGATTGCGATGCCCCGCGCGCGGCGTTGCATGATGGGGAAAGCCTGCAAGCCATATGCAACCGCTTTGGCTGGGAACCCGATTTTGACCAACTCGTGCTATGGTCACGCTGGCGGCCGCCAGCGTTTGAGGGGGCATCGCGGGTTTTCGATACGCGCTTCTATTTGGTGGATGCAGGCAACACGACGCCGCTGGCTACCGTTGACCACACCGAAAACCGGGCGCTGTTTTGGGCCAGCGCGGCGCAAGTTTTGGAAAAAGCCGACAAGGGTGAGGTCAAGATCATCTTCCCGACGCGCCGCAATCTGGAAAGGCTGGCGATGTTTGGTGACTTTGACGCTGCCGCAGCACATGCCGCCGCGCATCCGGTTTCCACCGTCCTGACCTATATCGACAAGCGCGAAGATGGAAACTGGCTCTGCATCCCCGACGGCCATGGCTATCCCGTGCTTCAGGAGTCACTGGACCAGGCAATGCGGGGGTAGATTTCCCCTCCCGCCTGCGGGAGGGGCGTTAGCGCCGCTCTAAATCAATCCTCAGGCGCGATGGTGACGATTAGGCCGTCAAGCGCATCGGTTACAGGAACCTGACAGGACAGGCGTGAGCTTTCGTTCCGGTGGTCGGTGCTGTCGAGCAAGTCATTTTCGTCTTCGCTCATCTTGGGCAGGCGATCGGCAAAGGCGGGATCGACATGGATGTGGCAGGTCGCGCACGAGCAGCATCCGCCGCACAATGCCAACAATTCGTCAAAGCCATTGTCGCGGATGACTTCCATCAGGCTCAGGCCATTTTCAGCCTCAACTTCGCGGCCTTGGCCATCGCGTGCAATTACTGTGATTTTAGCCATGAAAATGCTCCCTAAACCCTTGTTTCGGCCCGCCTGATAAGTTGCCGACGTCATAATGTGAAGCGCTAATTTAATGGGGATAAGTCGGGCGGCGCACTTGGCCAAAGCGGTGGCGGCGCTTATGTCCGGACCGAACAGAATCAGAAAGACCGTCCATGACCGAAAATCGCCACGCCCCTGTTATCATTATCGGTTCCGGCCCAGCAGGCTACACCGCGGCGGTCTATGCCGCGCGCGCCAACCTGACGCCCATGATGATTACCGGTGTTGAAATCGGCGGGCAGTTGATGACCACGACCGAAGTCGACAACTGGCCGGGTGATGATGCGGGCGTCATGGGCCCCGAGTTGATGGAGCGGATGCGCAAGCACGCCGAACGTTTCGGCACGCGGATTGAAAATGACTATATTGAAAAGGTCGATTTTTCGAAGCGGCCCTTTGTCCTGACGGGTGGCGCGGGTGATTACACCGCCGACGCGGTCATCATCGCCACAGGCGCAAGCGCACAATATCTTGGCCTGCCTAGCGAAACTGCGTTCATGGGCAAGGGCGTATCGGCCTGCGCAACCTGCGACGGGTTTTTCTACCGCAACAAGCCCGTGGCCGTCATCGGCGGCGGCAACACTGCGGTCGAAGAAGCTTTGTACCTCGCCAATATCGCAAGCCATGTGACCTTGGTCCACCGCCGCGACAAATTGAAGGCGGAGAAGATCCTGCAAGACCGCCTGTTCGCGCGCGAAGCCGAAGGCAAAATCACGATCAAATGGAACCATAGATTGGATGAGGTTCTGGGCGACGCGATGGGTGTCACGGGCATGCGCATCGCCGCGACCGACGGCAGCGGCACCGAAGATATCGAACTGCATGGCGTATTCATCGCCATCGGGCACAAGCCCAACACCGCGATTTTCGAAGGGCATCTGGATATGGCTGGCGGCTATATCAAGGTGCGTGGCGGGTCAGAGGGTCAGGCAACGGAAACCAGCGTCCCCGGCGTATTTGCCTGCGGCGATGTGATGGACCATATCTATCGCCAAGCCTGCACCAGCGCGGGCACGGGCTGTATGGCTGCTCTCGATGCGGAGCGGTTTATCGACGCTGTTGGGTAAACCACCCCTAGCCCTAAACTCCCATATGCCGACCGTCCGCAAGATGCGGTTGCATGTATATGCTGTGTGAGATAGCTAACACAGCATATCGGAGGGAAGATCTATGGCATTTGATCCAGCGACAGAGACCGCGCGTTATATTGACAGCCTGGGGCCAGAGGCACTGCAAAAGGCCGAAAGCTATACCATCGCAACGCATTGGATGTTGTTGGCGGGGTTGGTTGTCACCGCGATTGTAACATGGATAATATTGCGTTCGGGATTGCTCGACCGCCTGTCGGCGAAGCTGCAAAATCGCGGCTGGGCGCTGCGGACATGGATAATCTGCGTCGCCTTTTTCGTCATTTCGGCCGTCATCAGCCTGCCCTGGGGCATTTATGAGCAATGGGGTTTTGAACGGTCCTATGGCCGGACGGACCAGCCATTGTCTGACTTCCTCGCGCAAAATGCGATTGGCATCGCGGTGTCGAGCATAATGGGCGGGCTGTTCTTCCTCGGCGTCTATGCGCTTATCCGCCGTGCGGGCAAAACATGGTGGATATGGTCCGGCGGCCTTGCGGCTGTTGCCGCGGCGGCGACGATCTTGCTCGCGCCAGTGGTCATCGAACCGATGTTCAACGAATATAAGCCAGTTCCAGCGGGGCCAGTGCGGACGGCGTTGCTTGAAATGGCGGACGAAGCCAATATTCCGCATGACCGTGTGCTGATGTTTGATGGCTCACGCCAATCGAACAACTTCACCGCCAATGTCTCTGGTGTCTTTGGTTCGGCGCGGATTGCGATATCCGACGTTGCGCTCAAGCAGGCGTCATTGGACGAGGTGAAGGCCGTGACGGGGCATGAGATCGGCCATTATGTTCTTGGCCATGTCTGGCGGATGGTTTTTGCCATTGTGTTCATTGCGATGCTGGGTTTCTTTCTGGCCGACCGGTTGTTCAACCGGGTCGCGGCCTTATTTGGCAGCAAAGCCACTATCGGCGACCCCGAAGGATTGCCGATATTGTCGCTGATCGTCTCGGTTCTGAGCCTGTTTGCACAGCCGGTGGTCAACAGCGTGGTACGTTCCGGCGAAAGCGAAGCCGATGCTTATTCGCTTCGGACGGTGAATTTGCCCGATGCGCTTGCTGGCGCGTTGGTGAAAACTGCCGAATATCGCTACCCGCGGCCATCGGCGCTGCAAGAAGTGATATTCTACTCGCACCCGTCGGTTGAAAAACGTGTGCGCCGCGCGATGGACTGGAAAGCGGAGCAGCTTAAAAAAGCGCCGCCGCGTTAGGTCCTGACCCTAAGCCGCCGCTTTCTTCTCCTGCCGGAATTTGTGCAGCAATGGCTCGGTATAGCCATTGGGTTGCGTCACGCCTTCGAAGATGAGCGCACGGGCGGCCTTCAATGCGATGCTGCCCGGTGTGAGCTTTTCGTAAAGCGGATCGCCCGCATTTTGCGCGTCGACCTTCGCCGCCATCTTGGTGAGCGCGGCGTCCACCTGCGCCTCGGTCGCAATGCCGTGCAGCAGCCAGTTGGCGATATGCTGCGACGAAATACGCAAGGTGGCGCGGTCTTCCATCAGGCCGATGTCGTGAATGTCGGGGACCTTTGAACAGCCGACGCCTTGGTCAATCCAGCGGACGACATAGCCAAGAATGCCCTGTGCGTTATTCTCAAGTTCCTGCGTGACCTCTTCATCGGACCAATTGTGGCCGACGGGCGCAACGGGAATGGTCAGCAAGGGATCAAGGCCCGGCGTCGGTTCCTGTGCCAATTCCGCCTGCCGCGCAAAGACGTCAAACTGGTGATAATGCATCGCGTGCAACGTTGCTGCGGTGGGTGAGGGGACCCATGCGGTGTTGGCGCCAGCTTTCGGATGCCCGATTTTCTGCACCATCATGTCGGCCATCATGTCGGGCGCGGCCCACATGCCTTTGCCGATTTGCGCTTTGCCGGAAAGGCCGCAGGCAAGGCCGATTTGGACATTGCGCGCTTCATAGGCTTGGATCCAGCTGCTCGCTTTCATCTCCGCCTTGCGGATCATGGGGCCCGCCTGCATCGCGGTGTGCATTTCGTCGCCGGTGCGATCAAGAAAGCCGGTGTTGATGAACACGATCCGGTCTTTCACCGCGTGAATGCACGCGGCGAGGTTGGCGCTGGTGCGGCGTTCTTCGTCCATCACGCCGACCTTGATAGTGTGACGCGCGAGGCCGAGCACATCTTCAACCGCATCGAACAATGCGTTGGTCAGCGCGGCTTCTTCAGGGCCGTGCATCTTTGGCTTTACGATGTAGATTGAACCGGCGCGGCTGTTGCGATGCGTGCCAAGACCTTTCAGGTCATGCAGCGCGCATAAAGAGGTGAACAACGCGTCGAGAATGCCCTCGGGCGCTTCGCTGCCATCGGGCAACAGCACCGCCGGGTTGGTCATCAAATGCCCGACATTGCGCACGAACATCAGGCTGCGGCCCGCAAGGGTGAGGCCGTCATAATTGCGGTCCGCCTCAAGCGCGCGGGTCATTGTCCGTCCGCCCTTGTCAAACGACGCAACCAAATCACCGCGCATCAGGCCAAGCCAGTTGGTATAGGCCGCAACCTTGTCCTGCGCGTCGACGGCGGCAACCGAGTCTTCCAGATCGATGATCGTGGTCAGCGCAGCTTCAAGGATGACATCGGCGATATGCAGCTCGTCGGTCGCGCCGATGGGGTGCGCAGGATCAACCAATATCTCGATATGCAGGCCATTTTGTTTGAACAGATAACGTTGTGTGTCACCCGATGCGGATTGCGTAACGAAGAAATCGGACGCGCCACCGGACAAAACGGCTTCCCAACCCGGGATGCTGTGGTTCAGGAAATTGCGCGCATAGGCAATGACGGCCGCGCCGCGATCCGCATCATAGCCACCTGGGCGGGCAGGCGGGGCATCGAGCGCGTCCGTGCCATATAATGCATCATATAGGCTGCCCCAGCGGGCGTTGGCGGCGTTGAGCACGAAGCGGTCGTTCAGGCTGGGCACAACCAACTGTGGCCCCGCCATCGTCGCGATTTCGGCGTCGACATTTTGCGTGCTAATGGCAAAGGGCGCTGGTTCGGCCACGAGATA
>VFQS010001532.1_pt1 | contig 20940 bp, 21 predicted proteins | sample 3512361 | NCBI WGS metagenome assembly VFQS01 (sample SAMN10412375, study PRJNA504923) | tailings metagenome | isolation source: Relicate 1 Philex TSF3 active mining | place: Philippines
GGTGAGCGCGCCGGTTGCTGGTGGGCAACCGAAGGCAGCAGCGGTTGCCGAGACCCGCGCCATGACCGCCTGGGCGCTGGACCGCATCTTCGCATTGCTGCATCCCTTCATGCCCTTCATCACGGAAGAGCTGTGGGAGAAGACGGGCGCACACGGACCCAAGCGCGACAGCCTGCTGGCGCTGGCGGAATGGCCGGTACTTTCCGGCCTCGCCGACGCGGCGGCGGACGACGAGATCGGCTGGCTGATCCGCCTCGTCTCAGAAGTGCGCTCGATCCGCTCCGAGATGAACGTGCCAGCCGGGGCAAAAATTCCGCTGGTCATCGTCGGGGCCTCCGACGAAACCAAAGCACGCGTCGCCCGCCACAACGACACCGTCGTGCGGCTGGCGCGTCTCGAAGCCGTATCGTTCGCTGCCGAGGCCCCGAAGGGCTCGGCACAGGTGGTCGTGGGCGAGGCGACGGCATGCCTGCCGCTCGCCGGCATCATCGACATGGGCGCCGAGCGCAAGCGCATCGCCAAGGAGATCGAGAAAACCGTCGCCGAAGTGAAGAAGGTGACGGACCGGCTCGGCAACCCGCAGTTCATGTCACGCGCGCCGGAAGAGGTCGTGGAAGAGTTGCGGGAGCGGCAGGTCGATTGGGAGGAGAAGGGCGCCAAGCTGCGCGCCGCACTCACCCGCATCGAAGCGGAATGACGGACAGCGCCGCGACGACGGCACAGTAGGACGGAAAGGATTGAGCGATGAAGATCCTGGTGATGGGTTCTGGCGGCGTCGGCGGCTATTTCGGCGGCAGACTTGCGGGTGCCGGCACCGACGTGACGTTCGTCGCGCGCGGCGCGCATCTGGAAGCCATGCAGACGGATGGGCTGCTGCTCGACAGCCAGCTCGGCAATCTCACGGTCAAGCCGGTGAAGGTGGTCGACGACCCGGCCAAGGCGGACAAGCCGGACATCGTCATGTTCGCCACCAAGATGACGGACGCGGAAGGGGCGGCCACCCAGCTCAAGCCGGTCGTCGGCAAGGGCACGCTCATCATCACGTTCCAGAACGGCGTCGAGGCGGCCGAGATCGTGAAGCGCGTGCTGCCGGAAGCCCACGTGGTGCCCGGCGTTGCGCGCATCGCCTCGCACATTTCACGTCCTGGCGTCATCGAGCATCGCAGCCAGTTCGCCCGCATCGAGTTCGGTGAGCCGGGCGGCGGCCACAGCCCGCAGCTCCTCGCCTTCCATGCCCTGTGCAAGGCTGCCGGCATCGACGCAGTGCTCAGCGACAACATCGAGCGTAATGTCTGGCTGAAATTCGGCATGCTGGCGCCGTTCTCGGGCATGACGGCGCTGACGGGCCACACCTCCGGGCCGATCCGCACAAATCCGCGCACGCGGGCCATGATCGAGGCAGCCGTCCAAGAAGTGATCGCCGTCGGCAAGGCGGAAGGGCACCTCAAGGACGCCGACCTCGCGGCGCTGATGAAGGCGCTCGAGAACAATCCGGTCGCCATGACCTCGTCCATGGCGCACGACCGGCGCGCTGGCAAACCGCTCGAGGTGGACTTCCTGTCCGGCGCCGTCGTGCGCTTCGGCGAGAAACATGGCGTCGCCACCCCCACCCACAAGTTCATCGCCGACGCACTCGCGCTCGATGCGCCTGGCAAGCCGAAAGTGTAGGATCACGCATCAAACGGCCAGCGGCAGCGCCCTAGGAGACGACGACATGCCCACGCGCAACATCAGCTTTGTCGGACTGGGCGCCATGGGCGGTGCCATGGCCGAAACACTCATCAAGAAGCAGTTCCGCGTCATCGGCTACGATGTGCGGCCCGAGGCCGTGGCGCATCTGGTGTCGCACGGCGGTCGCGGCGCGTCGAGCGCAGAGGAGGCGGCGCGCGATGCCGACATGCTCGTGCTGATGGTCGTCAACGCCGATCAGGCCGAGCATGTGCTCTTCGACGACAATGCGCTGGAAGCGATGAACCCCGGCGGCACCGTGGTCCTTTGCGCGACCTGTGCCCCCGATCGCGTGGCGGCGATCGCGCACCGTGTGGATCGATCGGGCCGCAAATTCGTCGATGCGCCCGTCTCGGGCGGCGTGACCGGCGCCAAGGCGGGCACGCTGACGATCATGGCCGCAGCGCCCAAAGCCGTGTTCGACGACGCAGAACCCGTATTGCGTGCAATGGGTTCGAACCTTTTCCACTTGGGCGAGAGCCCCGGCCAGGGCGCCGCCATGAAGGTGGTGAACCAGTTGCTGTGCGGCGTGCACATCGCGGCGGCGGCTGAAGGATTGGCGTTCGCCGAGCACGCTGGCATCGACCCCAAGCTCGCGCTGGAAATCCTGTCGGGCTCGGCCGCGTCGAGCTGGATGTTGAAAGCGCGCGGCCCCCGCATGGTCGACTACGACAACATGGTGACGAGCGCCGTGGACATCTTCGTCAAGGATCTCGGGCTGGTGCTCGATTCCGGACGCGGCGCGAAGATGGGTCTGCCGCTGGCCGCCACGGCACACCAGCTGTTCCTTGCGGCCTCGGGCATGGGGCACGGCAGCGAAGACGACAGTCAGGTGATCAAGACCTATCGCGCGCTGACCAAGAAAAGCTGAGGCCGACGCGCACAGGTCGAGACCGGGAGGCGGGATGGCGAAGGGACCGACGGCGGACGAGGTGGTCGTCTACCATAACCCGCGGTGCGGCAAATCGCGCGCGGTTCTGGCCCTGATCCGGGAGGCCGGCATCGAGCCGCGGATCGTCGAATACCTCAACACACCGCCGTCCCGCGGCGAAATCGCCGATCTCGCGCGCCGCATGAAGATGCCCCTGCGCGATCTCATCCGCAGCAACGAGGCGGCCTATGCCGCGCACGATCTGGGCCGCGCGGGGATCAGCGACGACGCAATCCTCGATGCCATCGAAGCTCACCCGATCCTCATCAACCGGCCTATCGTCGTGACCGCAAGAGGCGTACGCCTCTGCCGACCGCCGGAGCTGGTGAGGGAACTCCTGCCGGCCACCTGACCGTCGTATCCAAGCCTGCCCCGCAACATGGAGTTTGCCATGACACAGCTGCTCGAGGTCGATAGCGCCGAGGTGCTGATCCTCGTCGACAACGTCACGGACAACCTGTCGAGCGCCCCGCGCTTCGTGGAAACGGAGCTATCGGCGATGGTCCGGCGCGGCATCAACGTGCTCTCGGGCGATTGCCTGTGCTGCGCGGCACACGGGCTCTCCTGCCTCGTCACCGTGAAGCGCGGCGGCGAAACCCACACGCTCTTGTTCGATACCGGTCCCGAGGAAGAGGTCTTCGCGCGCAACGTGCAACGGCTCGGCGCGGATCTCGGCCCCGTCGAAGCCATCGTGCTGAGCCACGGCCATTGGGACCACGGCGGCGGCATGCTGCGCGCGCTGGATCTCATCCGCGGGCGGAACGGCGGCCGGCAGATCCCCTACTATGCGCATCCCGGCATGTTCCATCAGCGCGCGGCGAAACTGCCCAACGGCGGCTATCGCATGATGGAGAACGTGCCGAGCATCGCGGCCCTGACGCTGCATGGCGCAAGTGTCGTCGTCACCGACGAGCCGGCAACGCCCGTGGACGGCCACTTCTATGTCAGCGGCGAGATCCCGCGCGTGACGCCTTTCGAGCGCGGCCTGCCCGGTCAGGTGAAGCGGACGGCCGACGGCCAGGGCTGGGAGCCGGACGAACTGCTGATGGACGAGCGGTTTCTCGCCATCAACGTGAAAGACAAGGGGCTTGTCGTGTTCTCCGCGTGCTCGCATGCGGGCATCGTCAACGTGATGACGGAAGCGCGACGCGCGTTTCCGGACGTGCCGCTGCACGCCTGCATGGGCGGCCTGCATCTGTCCGGCACCAACGAGGAGATCATCCCGCAGACGGTCGCCGCGCTCGGAGGGTTCGGTCTCACCACCATCGCCGCCGGGCATTGCACGGGCTGGCGGGCGATGGGGGCGATGCTCAACGCGTTCGGCGACAAGACGCTGGTGCCGCTCGCCGTCGGCAAGCGCTTCTCGTTCTGACGCGGCCGCTCGCACTGCGATGACGGACCTGCTCTTCGTTTACGGCACGCTCATGCGGGCCGCGCATGCCGCGCCTCTCGGGAACGCCGAGCGCGCTCGGCTTGCCGCTGCCGGCGCTCATCTGGGCGCGGCGACGATGGCGGGCCGTCTCTACGATCTCGGCGACTATCCTGCGATGACCGAGCCCGGCACCGTGACGGACGTCGTGCACGGCGAGGTTTACCGACTGTCCGATCCGGCGGCGAGCTTCGGCTGGCTCGACGCTTACGAGGGAATTTCCGACGACGAACCGGACCCCGATTACGCCCGCCGTGTGCGTCGCGTGGTGCTTGAAGACGGCAGCATGGCTGCCGCATGGGTCTATCTCTGGCTCAAGCCGCTCGCCGATTGCGAATGGGTGCCCGACGGGCGTTGGCACGCCGAAGCGGGCCGTACGCACGAGCCCTGAATGGGGATACGCCCGTCAGAGGGTGCGCCGGATCGCCTCGCCTACCTGACAATGCATGGCTCCCCTGCTACTTTGCATGAGACATGCGCACGCGAGGGAGGCAGCCGATGTATACGCAGGCGCTCAATTCCGCTGCCGAGGCCGGAGACCGGCCAGAGGATGCCGACAGGCTCGCCCGCTTCCAGGCCACGATCGACCGCGAGGAAAAGATCGAGCCTAACGACTGGATGCCAGCAGGTTATCGCAAGACGCTGGTGCGCCAGATTTCCCAGCATGCCCACTCCGAAGTCGTCGGGATGCAGCCCGAGGGCAATTGGCTGACGCGGGCGCCTTCCCTCAAACGCAAGGCCGCACTGCTCGCCAAGATCCAGGACGAGGGTGGACACGGGCTCTATCTGTATGCGGCTGCCGAAACACTGGGCGTGACGCGCGAGGAACTCTACACCCAACTACTTTCGGGCCGTGCCAAGTACTCGTCCATCTTCAATTACGACACGCTGAGCTGGGCCGACATCGGCATCATCGGCTGGCTGGTGGACGGCGCGGCGATCATGAACCAGATCCCGCTGTGCCGATGCTCGTTCGGGCCTTATGCGCGCGCCATGATCCGCATCTGCAAAGAGGAAAGCTTCCATCAGCGCCAGGGCTACGAGATCATGCTGACGCTCTGCCGCGGCACGGCCGAGCAGAAGGCCATGGCGCAGGACGCCTTGAACCGGTGGTGGTGGCCTGTCCTGATGATGTTCGGTCCCTCCGACAAGGACAGCTTGCACTCCGCAGATTCGGCGCGCTGGAAGATCAAGCGTTTCTCCAACGACGAACTCCGCCAGAAATTCGTCGACGCGACCGTGCCGCAAGGTCATTTCCTCGGGCTGACGTTCCCGGACAAAAACCTGCGCTTCGACGAGGCGACACGGCACTGGACGTATGGCGAAATCGACTGGGCCGAGTTCAAGCGCGTGATCGCTGGCGACGGTCCGATGAACAAGGTGCGTCTGGAGAACCGCCGCAAGACCGAGGACGACGGCGCCTGGGTACGCGCGGCGGCTAAGGCCCATGCCGAGAAGCGCCGTGCCCGCGCCTCGGCCGCCCGGCAAGCAGCGGAGTGAGCGTCATGACCGAAAGCCCGACACCTCTCTGGGAAGTCTTCATTCGCAACCGCACGGGTCTGCCGCATCGCCACTGCGGATCGGTCCATGCGCACGATGCCGAGATGGCGCTGCAGGCCGCCCGCGACGTCTACACGCGGCGTGGCGAGAGCGTGTCCATTTGGGTGGTGCCGTCCTCGGCGATCACGGCGTCCGATCCCTGCGACAAGGATGCGCTTTTCGAGCCGACGGCGACGAAGATCTACCGCCACCCGACCTTCTACGAGATCCCCGACGAAGTCGGGCACATGTGATGGCACAGGACACGGACGGCATCTTCGCGATGTGCCTGGCGCTCGGCGACGATGCGCTCGTGCTGGGCCACCGGCTCTCGCAATGGTCGAGCAAGGCGCCGACACTCGAGGAGGATATCGCGCTCTCCAACCTCGGCCTCGATATGATCGGGCAGGCGCGCCTGTTCTATCAGCTCGGCGCCTCGATCGAGGCCAAGGGACGCAACGAGGATAAGCTCGCCTACTTCCGCGACGCCTGCGAGTTCCGCAATCTCCTGCTGATGGAACTGCCGAACGGCGATTTCGCGGTAACGATGGCCCGGCACCTCGCGATATCCGCGTTTCTCGAGCCCTACTACCGCGCCCTCTCGGCATCGGCACACCGGGGGCTGGCCGACATCGCCGCTAAGGCCGTGAAGGAGATGACCTATCACGTACGCCATGCAGGCCAGTGGGTGATCCGGCTGGGCGACGGCACGCAGGAGAGCCGACGGCGCATGATCGACGGGCTCGACGCGGTCTGGCCCTACACCGGAGAATTGTTCGCGATGGACGAGAGCGAGCGTGGCCTTGCAGCCGCAGGCCTCGTTCCGGACCGTTGCACCATCCGACCCCAGTGGGAGGAGACGATCGCGCGCGTGCTGGCGGAGGCGACGCTCGAAATGCCGCGGGCCGACGCGCAACATTCCGGTGGCCGTCGAGGCCAACACACCCAGCATCTGGCGCCCATGCTGGCGGACATGCAATCGCTGGCGCGCGCCCATCCGGAGGCGACGTGGTGACGGGCGGAACGGACCTCGTCGGCGGTGGCGCCCCCGATGCCGAAGTGCAGCGCGCGCTGGCGATCGCGGCGAGCGTGCCCGATCCCGAGATCCCTGTGGTCACGCTGGCCGATCTCGGCATCTTGCGATCGGTCTCCCGCCGTGACGGCCGCATCGTCGTATCCCTGACGCCGACCTACACCGGCTGCCCCGCCACGCAGGCCATCGCGCTTTCCGTCGAGGTGGCCCTCGCGGAAGCCGGGATCCCCGATGCCTGCGTCGAAACAGTCCTTTCGCCGCCCTGGACGACGGACGACATCACCGACGACGGCCGCCGCAAGCTCGCCGGGTTCGGGATCGCGCCGCCCGTCCGACTGACGCGCGGTGCCCTGATCCTGGGCACCGAAGACGTCGCCTGTCCACGCTGCGGCTCGGTCGATACCGAGCGCATCTCCGAGTTCGGCTCGACGCCCTGCAAGGCGCTTTGGCGCTGCCGCGCCTGCCGGGAGCCGTTCGACTACTTCAAGTGCCTGTGAGGCCGCCGATGCACGATTACACGCCCCTGCGCGTTGCCGCGGTCAAACGGGAGACGGCAGACGCCATCTGTGTGACGCTGGAGGTGCCGGAGGACGATCGCGCCACCTTCGCCTTCACGCCGGGCCAACATGTTCCGGTCCGCGCGACGCTGGAGGGAAAGGAACAGCGCCGCACGTACTCGATCTGCTCCGACCCAGGCGAACCGGCCTTGCGGATCGCGATCAAGCGGCTGGAGGGCGGCCTATTCTCGACGTGGGCCAACATGCGGCTCGCACCAGGTATGATGATCGACGTCATGCCGCCGCAGGGACGTTTCGTTCTGCCTGCAGGCGATGGCAAACCGCGCGACCTCCTCGCCATCGCCGCCGGAGCAGGCATCACGCCGATCATCGCCATCGTTCGTCATGCGCTCGCCACCGAACCCACGGCGCGTGTGACGCTCGTCTACGGCAATCGGACGATGGAGAGCACGCTCTTCGCCGACGAACTCGACGACCTCAAGGACCGCTATCTCGACCGCTTCACGTTACTTCACGTGCTTTCGCGCAGCGACAATGCGGACACGCCGATCCTCGCCGGACGGGTCGATGCGGCGAAAATCCGCGCGCTGCTGGAGCGGCTGATGCCTGCTTCGGACATCGCACACGCGTTCCTGTGCGGGCCGAGCGCCATGATCAAAGAGGCGCGCGACACCTTGACGGCCCTCGGCGTGCCGCCGCGCCAGATCCATCACGAGTTGTTCTCCGCCGGGCCGACAGCGCCACAGGGGCTGACACGGCCGGCGAGCCCCCGAACCGCGGCGCCCCACGGTTCGGTCACGGACATCATCGCCACGCTCGAGGGGATCCGTCACCGCTTCCAGGCACGGGATGGCGAACCGGTGCTCGATGCCGCCTTGCGCGCGGGGATCCGTGCGCCCTATTCGTGCAAGGGCGGCATGTGCTGTACCTGCCGGGCGAAAGTCGTGGACGGCAGCGCCGTCATGCGCGTGAACTACAGTCTGGAACCCTGGGAGACCGAGCAGGGATTCGTGCTCACATGCCAAGCGCTGGCGCAAGGCGAGCGACTGGTGATCGACTACGATCAGATGTAGCGTCACCCGAGAACCGACGCACATCGCGCAAGCGCGGCACGACCGAGGGGGATCGGGGCGGATGATCAGACTTTTCGCGCTGGCATTCTTGTTCTGCACGGTGGCGGTCACGTTCGCCTCGGCACAGACTCGAGATGAGGCGGCGGACAAGCTCGTCGTCATCGGCACGGTCGACGTCAAGGCGCGTCAGAAGCGACTCGTCGTCGATGTGTCCAAGGCCGAGGGCACGTTCAAGGCCTTGCGCGTGAAGGCCAGGCTCGGGGCGGTCGCGATCAAGCGCATCGTCGTGACCTACGCGACCGGTCGCGTGCACTACGAAGATCGCGGACTCATCCGTCTCTTCGCTGGCGAGCGCACGCGCGAGATCGATCCGCAAGACGACGCCGGACGGTTCGTCGACACAGTAGAGATCGTGCTCGAACCGGATGCGCTCCCCAGCCGTCTCCGCCGGCCTGCAACGATCGAGGTTCTGGGGCTGCAGAGCCCCGATGGCGCGATGGCGACCCGCGCGGGACGGTCGGACCAGGGCGTTGCCGATCGGCCCGCCGGCACCAACAAGAAGAAGAAAAAGAAGAAGAAGGCCAAGAAGCGCTCGCGCGACGAGGCTGGCTCGGCCGATACTGCGACACGCTCCGTGCCTCCCCCCGAGATCAGCGCCCAGAAGGCTCTGCCGGGCTATTCCAAATATGCGGAAGTCGAGGTCTATTTCGGCACCACACGCGCGGAGGGGCCTCCCCGCAAGAGCGTCGCCTTCAATACCGAGATCCGGTCCTTCGGCGCCGCGCCGGCGCGTGCGATCACCTACGGCAAGGCGGTCGTCACCGTGCCGCGCGAAGGGCGCGAGCGCGGTCAGATTCCGCGACCAGAATGGGATCTCATTCTCTTCACCATTCCCTGGGGTAGCGAGGATCCAGCGCAACATTTTGCGATCTTCGAGGTCGGCACGATGTCGCCCGAGGCATTCTTTGCAGCCACGCGCGCGCATCTCGCCAAGGCGAAGACCTTCAAGGACCAAGCGTTCGTCTTCGTGCACGGCTTCAACAACAGCTTCGACGACGCGCTCTACCGGACGGCGCAGATCGCGTTCGATCTCGATTTCGACGGTTTGCCGTTGCTGTTCAGCTGGCCATCGACGGGCACCAAGGGCGGCTACGGCACGGACCGCGAGCGCATCGACCTGTCGCGCAATGCCTTGCGCGAATTTCTGGAACGTGTCGCCCGCGAGACCGGCGCCAAACGCATCCATCTGATCGCACACAGCATGGGATCGGTGGCACTGTTGCGTGTACTGGAGGATTTTGCCCGACAGCCGGTCGCGCGTCGCCCCATTCCCCAGTTCGGAGAGGTGATCTTCGCCGCACCCGACGTGACACGGGACAACTTCGACGACATCGCCAGCCGCATCAGAGGTGTGCGTTCGGGGATGACGCTACTGGCGTCGGCCAACGACAAGGCTTTGAGCTTCTCGGAGTACATCCGGCGCGCACGGCTCGGCGACAAGCCTGCCGGCTACGTGCCCCCAGGCGATCTGCCGCTGGTGACGGAGGGCGTGGATACGATCGACATTTCGGCGATCGAGGACAGTCTGTTCGGCTTGAATCACTCGACGTTCGCGGATCGCGAGGTGCTGATCAAGGATATCGCCAAGCTGTTCCTCGCCCCAGCACGCCTGCCCCCGGACAAGCGGTTGCCCCAGTTCGAGCCACACATCCTGCCGTCGGGTGGCACGTTCTGGCTCTACCGGCAGTAATCACCAAGTATCGTACCGGCACGCCCGATTCACCGAGCGGCGTGTGCGCTGTCCCGAGACCGGCGGCGACCGAACCGCCTCATCGATCAGCCAGCGCCCGGGGCCTTCTGGTCGAAGCCCACGAAAATCTCGAATTCGCCGGGGCGTGCGCCCTCCGGCACATCGAAGCTCACGGTCCGCACAGACGAGAAATAGCCAATGGGCTTATCGGTGCTGACGGCCACGCTGATCGTCGCCGTTTCCGTCTGGATGCGCTGGCGCTTGGCATCCGTCACGAAGATATTCACGGGCAGTGTGACGTCGCCCGGCTTGCCGCGTGGCCCCAGAAGCACGCGCCCCGAGAACCCGTATTTCACAGTGATACGGTTTCCAGCCAACTGGCACTCGCGTGCAGTCTGCGTGATCTCGCCGCGATGCACGACGGCCAGTCCGTCGCCGGCACGTCCAGGCTCGTAGATCGTCACGTGATGGTCGCGCGGCCAGACCAGAAAGCGCGGGCAGCCGCCGGCAACGTCGCCGCCGATCCCCATCGCATTGTTGTTGATCGCGGCGGTCAGCATCTTTTCGCGGGTGACGGGCTCGTTCGAAGCCTTCGAGGCCGAGCCGCCGCCGAACATGCCGCCGCCAATTCCGGAGGTGAGCGAAGACATGCCGCAACCGGCGGTCACGGTGCCGACGACGCTCGTCACGAGCATCATCCGCACGGCCTGATACAGCCTCGTTGCTTGCATTCCCACCTGATCCCCGTTCGATCCGGGCCGCAGCATCTGACGCGCTGCTGACCACCTTCCCCCAAGCCGAACGTCGCCACCATGGCGCTTGTTGAAATCACAAGTCAAGTGTAGCACCTCGCCACAGCGCCCCATGACCGGGGATAGTTTCGCACCGATAACGCCGTGCACCCTCAGCACCGGCCCAGACGACATCGACCGAGCGCAAATGCAGACACCTGACAAGAACGCACTGACCGTGCTCCTGGCGGCTCCACGCGGCTTCTGCGCCGGCGTCGATCGCGCCATCCAGATCGTCGAGCTTGCTCTCCGCAAGTACGGTCCGCCCGTCTACGTGCGTCATGAGATCGTCCACAACCGCTTTGTCGTGGAGGAATTGAGGCAGAAAGGGGCGATCTTCGTCGAAGAGCTGGACGAGATCCCGGAAACGAACGCGCCTGTGATATTTTCAGCACATGGCGTGCCCAAGTCCGTCCCGGCCGCCGCGCGGTCTCGTAACATGTTCTACCTGGACGCCACCTGCCCGCTCGTCTCGAAGGTGCACGTGGAAGCGGAGCGGCACAGCGAGGAGAATCGGCACGTGCTGCTGATCGGCCATGCCGGTCACCCCGAAGTGATCGGCACGATGGGGCAGATCCCGGACGGCGCCGTCACGTTGATCGAGACGGCCGAGGATGCGCGCAAACTGGTGCCCACCGACCCCACGCGGCTCGCTTACATCACGCAGACGACGCTTTCGGTCGACGATACGGCCGAGATCATCGCCGTCCTCAAGGAGCGGTTTCCGAAGATCGTGGGACCGCACAAGGAGGACATCTGCTATGCCACGACGAACCGCCAGCAGGCGGTGAAAGCCATCGCCTCCCGTTCCGATTGCGTGCTGGTCGTGGGGGCCCCCAACAGCTCCAACTCCTTGCGCCTCGTCGAGGTGGCCCGGCGCAGCGGGTGCGCCAAGGCGTTGCTCGTGCAGCGCGCGAGCGAGATGCCGTGGGGCGATCTCGCAGGCGTTCGCACCCTCGGCATCTCGGCCGGTGCCTCTGCGCCCGAAATTCTCGTCGACGAGATCATCGCGGCCCTGAAGGAACGCTACGCCGTAACGGTGGAAACCGTGCGCACCGCCGACGAGCGGATCGCCTTCAATGTTCCGCGCGAGCTTCGCGACTCGAATTGACGGCAGCAGAATCACGGATCGGGTGGGGACAATCGGCCATGGCCGTCTACACGGAAGTCTCGGAGGCCGAGCTCGGCGCACTGGCGGCAAGCTATGAACTCGGCGCGGTGGTCTCCTACAAGGGCATTACCGAGGGCGTGGAGAATACGAACTATCTCGTCGTCACCACCATGGGACGCTACATCCTCACGCTTTACGAGAAGCGCGTCGATCCAGCCGAGTTGCCGTTCTTCCTGGAGTTGATGGAACATCTGGCCGCGCGCGGGCTCAACTGCCCGGTGCCGCTGCGTGATCGCGACGGACACAACCTCCGGGAGATCGCGGGACGGCCAGCGGCCTTCGTTACCTTTCTCGAGGGCGGCTGGATCCGGCAGCCGAGCGCGACGCACTGTGCCGCGGTCGGCGAGGCTCTCGCGCGGTTGCATCTGGCGGGCAACGACTTCGGCATGCGCCGCGTGAACGGGCTCGGGCAACACGCCTGGCGTCCGCTGTTCGGAAAATTCGAGAGCCGCGCGGAAGAAATCGCGACGGGGCTCGCAGGCGTGATCGGCGAGGAGTTGTCGCATCACGATGCGCATTGGCCACGCGGGCTGCCCGAGGGGGTCATCCATGCGGATCTCTTCCCCGACAATGTGTTTTTCCTCGACGGCGCGCTCTCGGGTCTGATCGATTTCTATTTCGCCTGCACGGACGCGCTTGCCTACGACGTGGCGGTTTGCATCAACGCCTGGTGCTTCGAACCCGATTTCTCGTTCAACAAGGAGAAGGGCCGCGCCTTGCTCGGGGGGTATCAGCGTGTGCGCCGCCTGACCGATCGGGAGGTCTCGGCTCTGCCCGTTCTCGCCCGCGGCGCGGCGCTGCGGTTCCTTCTGACGCGCGCGTACGACTGGATCAACACGCCGCCGGACGCGCTCGTGCAGCGCAAGGACCCGGGCGAGTATCTGGCGCGGCTGAGCTTCCACAAGCGTGTGTCGCAGGCTGCCGACTACGGGCTGGAGGCGCAAGGATGACGCGCCGCAAGACTGCCGCAGACGAGCATAACGAGCACGCCACATCTCGACCGCACGTCGTCATCTATACGGACGGTGCCTGCTCGGGAAATCCGGGACCGGGGGGCTGGGGTGCCATCCTGATGTCGGGGCCACACCGCAAAGAGCTGAAAGGCGGCGAGGCCCCGACGACCAACAACCGGATGGAACTGCTGGCGGCCATCTCCGCCTTGGAGGCCCTGAAACGACCCTCCGACGTCGAGTTGCATACGGATTCGATCTACATGCGCGACGGCATCACGAAGTGGATCCATGGCTGGAAGCGTAACGGTTGGCGCACGGCCGACAAGAAGCCCGTGAAGAACGTCGAACTTTGGCAGCGGCTCGAAGCCGCAACGCATCGGCACAAGATCGACTGGCATTGGGTCAAGGGCCATGCCGGGCATCCCGAAAACGAGCGCGCGGACGAGTTGGCCCGCGAGGGCCTTGCCAAAGCCCGGGCGCGCTAGTGCGGCGGGGGCGGGAACTGATCGCCGCGATGGGATGAGGTGAACCAACTCGGGTTCACCCGCGTTGATTCCGGTTGCAGGCACGCCCGCTTGCGCTCAACTCCAGGAGACACCGCCGATGTCGCGTCGCCGCTCAGACCTGCTTGCGCTCCTGGTGTTCGTCGCAGTCGTGGCCGCCGCGGCGTCATTCGGCGCCGTGTTCAAGCCGGGCTCTTGGTACACGACGCTCGCCAAGCCGTCGTGGACGCCCCCTAGCGCCGTCTTCGCGCCCGTGTGGACCGCGCTGTACGTCATGATCGCCATCGCCGGTTGGCTGGCATGGCGCAGCGAGAACGGGCGCGGCGCACTCGTGGCCTGGGTCGTCGGGCTCGTCTGCAACGCGATGTGGTCGTGGCTCTTCTTCGGCCGCCACTCGATCGGCGCCGCGCTCATCGACATCGCCGTGCTTTGGTGCACCATCGTGGCCTTCGTCGTCCTGGCCCGTAAGACCTCGCCCTGGGCCAGCCTACTCTTCTTGCCTTATCTTCTCTGGGTCAGCTTCGCCGCCGCACTGAACTTCGCGATCTGGCAACTGAACGGCTGACGCTGGCACGTGACGCGCAGGCGTTCGTCTCAAAACTCCCTCCCCTTCCCGGGCACGGATCCCCGGGAGGGCTGTCATGGCAAGCGGCCCGGAGCCGATAGTGGCCTGCGGGAGCGGATACCGGCGTTTGCGTACATCGACGCTCTGCCGGGCTGCTTGCGCGCCAATCGCTGCTAGGCATGCATTTGATCGGATAATCCGATCTTTCTGGTGTTTTTCGGTCGATTTCCTATATCGACCAAAGCGGCGGGCGGATCGGCGCACGCCGATAGGGATGGGGAACGCCGAGTGCCGAGCCTGAGACAACTGGAATACCTCGTCGCTATCGCCGACACGCTGCACTTCAAGCGTGCGGCCGAGCGCTGCAACACGACCCAGCCGACCCTCAGCGAGCAACTCAAAGCCCTGGAAGACCGCCTGGGCGCGCAACTCGTCGAGCGGAGCCGCTCGCGGGTGGTCATGAGCCCACTCGGCCATCAGATCGTGGAGGTTGCGCGACGCATGCTGCGCGACGCCCAGGAGATCAAGATGCTCGCATCCTCGGGCGGCCGCGAACTCTCCGGTCTCCTGCGTCTCGGGCTGCCGCCCACGATCGGTCCTTATCTTCTCCCGCATGTCCTGCCCGCCCTGCACCAGGCGTATCCGGACCTCAAGTTGTACGTGCGGGAAAACCTGGCCGAGGCCTTGCCGCGCACGCTCGAGGACGGCCATCTCGACGTCATCATCACGCTGCTGCCGTTGGCCGGCGCGGAGTTCAGCACTGCCCCGCTCTTCCGCGAACCCCTGGTGCTTGCGGTCGCGAGCGATCACCGGCTCGCATCACGAAGCAGCATCCGCAAGGAAGAGCTCGAGGGCGAGGACATGCTTGCACTCGGGCCGGGCCACCAGCTTCACGAAGCGGTCCTCTCCCTGTGCACCGAATTCGGCGCCAAGCTGCGCTACGACTTCGAAGGCACAAGCCTCGATACGCTGCGCGAAATGGTGGTCATGGGTCTGGGCATCACGTTCCTGCCGGGCCTCTATGCCAAGCGCGAGATCGAAACCGATCCAAGCCTGAAAATTCTCACCATCGAGGGACGCGCGATCTACCGCACCGTCGGCATGGCGTGGCGCAAGACGTCCGCGCGGCAAGCCGACTACGAACGGCTGGCCGAGTTCTTCCGCACGGCAACGCGCGAAAGCTTCGCGAACGTCGCGGCCACGAGCTGACGAGGAAATCCGCGTCGCCGCGGCTTCCACGCTCCCACACGCAAACCCGGATCACATTCAATCGCGAACCAAGAGGAAGGGACCGGACCGGTGACAGAGCGATCGACGAGAAAGTGGGCACGACTTCGCCGCTGGGACTTCATCTTCAAGAACGAGGCGGCGGGCGGCGTCATTCTCGCGACACTGGCGCTTCTGGCGCTCCTCGTCAGCAATTCGCCGCTGGCCGCGCTCTACGATCAGCTGCTGCGCACGACGCTCGAGATACGCCTGGGTGACCTCGGCCTGGAAAAGCCGTTGCTGCTGTGGATCAACGACGGTCTTATGGCCGTTTTCTTCTTCCTCGTCGGCCTCGAGATCAAGCGCGAGATGGTCGAGGGTGAATTATCCACGGCGAAACGTGCCGCTCTCCCTGTGATCGCGGCCATCGGCGGGATGGTCGCGCCGGCGATCGTCTACGCGGCGATCAACAGCGGCAATCCCGAGGCCATGCGCGGATGGGCTATACCTGCCGCGACGGACATCGCTTTTGCGATCGGAGTTCTCGCGCTGCTCGGCACGAAGGTCCCCACGGCACTCAAGGTGTTCCTGCTCGGCCTCGCCATCATCGACGATCTGGGCGCGATCGTGATCATCGCGCTGTTCTACACGGAGACGATCTCGCTGGCGGCGGCGGCCGTGGCGGCGGCCGGCATCGCAGGCCTCGCGATGCTGAACGGGCGCGGGGTCACGCGGCTCGCGCCCTATGTGCTCGTCGGGCTCGTGGTCTGGGTCGCCGTGCTGAAGTCGGGTGTGCATGCCACGCTCGCGGGGGTCGTCGTAGCCTTGTTCGTGCCGCTCTACGGTGAGCGCGGGGAAGAAGCCGTCTCGCCGCTGAAGGACACGGAGCATGCCCTGGCCCCCTGGGTGCAGTTCGGCATTCTGCCAGCGTTCGCGTTCGCAAACGCGGGCGTGCCGCTGCATAATCTTTCTCTCGATGCACTGACGGCACCGATCCCGCTCGGCATCGCGCTTGGCCTGTTCGTGGGAAAACAGGTCGGCATCCTCGGTTTCGTCTGGGCGGCCACGCGCACGGGTCTGGCCGAGCTTCCGGCCGGCGCGGACTGGCGGCAGATGCACGGCGTCGCGTTGCTGGCGGGCATCGGTTTCACGATGAGCCTGTTCATCGGCGGCCTTGCGTTCCCGGGCACAGAACACGCCGCCGCCGTGCGTATCGGCGTACTCGCCGGCTCGCTGATTTCGGGACTTTGCGGCTATCTGGTGCTGCGTGCGGCGCTCGCGCCGCGAACGGTCGCTGCGGCGCACTGACAAGGCATTGCCGGGGGCGGCCCGTGGACGCGCGCCGCCCCCGACGGAACTTTCAGGCCCCCGCGACCTTCTTCGCCTTGAGCTCGGCCACCTCGGCCTCGCTCTTGCCCAACCAGGTTTCGAGCACATCACTGGTGCTCTCTCCCAGCAGCGGCGACGGTTTCACCTTGGGCGGCTTGCCGTCGAAGCGCACGGGCCACGACGGCATCTTGAAGGCGCCGACCTTGGGGTGATCCATTACCTGCATGATGCCGCGCTCCTCGAAGGTGGCGTCGTTCATGAGCTCCATGGTGTCGAGAACGGCACCCGCGGGAATGCCGGCCGCGCCGACGAGGCGGCCGGCTTCGTGCTTGTCGTGCGTCATCGTCCATTCGGAGATGATGCCGTCGATCTCGGCCTCACGCTGCGCGCGCGCCTCGACGGTCGCGTAATTGGGATCGTCCGCGAGCTCGGGCCTGCCGACGACCTGCATCAGCCGCTTCCAGTGCTCGGGATTGGCGCGGCTCGTGTAGATGTAGACGTAATCGTTCGGGCCGCCGCCTTTGCACGGGAAGATTCCGACCGGCGGATTTGCGCCCGACAGCGTCTTGGCGCCAGCACGGCCCGCGGGCTTACCGGTGCGAGCCTGCGTCGAAAAAGCGATGCGGATGTAGTGCAGCATCGCGTCCTGCATGGCGACCTGGAGGCGGCGTCCTTTGCCCGTGCGCTCGCGCTCGAACAGCGCCCCGATGATCGAAGCCGCCAGCAGCATGCCCGTGCCCGTGTCGCCGAGCGTCGGTCCCGGCTTTGCGGGCGGCCCGTTCGGGTCACCTGTGATGCTCATCGTGCCGCCGACCGCCTGGGCGATCATGTCGAACGCCAGATTCTTCTCGTAGGGGCTACCCTCACCGAAGCCCTTCACCTGCGCGTAGACGATGCGCGGATTGATCTTGGAGATCACGTCGTAGCCGAAGCCCAGCCGCTCGATGGCGCCCGGCGCGAAGTTCTCGACCATCACGTCGGCCTTGGCGGCGAGTTCCATCAGTAGTTTCTTACCTTCCTCCGACTTGAGATCGATGGTCACCGACTTCTTGTTGGCGTTGAAGATCAGGAAGTAGTGCGAGTCCTTGTCCGGGCTACCGTAGACCGCCGCGCGGCCGGGATCGCCGAGCTTGGGGTTCTCGACCTTGACGACTTCGGCGCCCATCCAGGCAAGTGCTTCGGTGCAGGAAGGCCCGGCCTCGAACTGGGACAGATCGAGGACACGAATGCCGGCGAGGCAGGACAACTCGGTAGTGTTGGTCGTCATGTATGGCGTCTCCCTGGGCGGCCGCGGCCAACGGCGGCTGGCCGTCATCTCTTCCGTGTTCCGATGGGGGAACGGTATCGCTCCCGTGCGCCGCTGCCAACCGGGCTGCGGCCGGGGGCAAGGCACGCCCTGGGCCCGGCGCGGCCGCATACGGCACTTGACGCCTCCGCGTCGCCGGCGCCTGCTGGCAGCATCCATTCCTCCCGAACCCGACGAGGCCGCTCATGACGTATGCCCACATCAAGGTCGAGACCGATGGGCCGGTCGCCACGCTCGTCTTCAACCGGCCCAACGTACTCAACGCCTTTCACAACGAGGCGATGGACGAGTGCACGGCGGCCTTGAAGCAGCTTGCCGGCGACGAGGACGTGCGCGCCATCCTCGTGCGCGGTGAGGGCCGCGCGTTCTCGGCCGGCTTCGACATGAAGGCTTCCGCCGAGCGCGACATGTCGACGGTGGAGCACGTGCGCCGGCAGATGGAGCGGCAATTCGATTTCATCATGGCCTTCTGGGATTGTCCCAAACCGACGATCGCACTCGTGCATGGGTTCTGCATGGCCGGTGCCTTCGAAGTGGCGCTCGCCTGCGACATCACCATCGCGGCCGAGGGCACGCGCTTCGGCGAGCCTGAAGTTCGGTTCGGGACCGGCATCGTCGCCATGCTGTTGCCGTGGGCGGTCCTGCCCAAGCACGCCAAGGAGATGCTGCTGACGGGCAACGACAAGATGGATGCCGCTCGGGCGCACGCCATTGGCATCGTCAATCACGTCGTGCCCGGCGACGAGTTGATCGCGTTCGGCCGGCGCATGGCCCGCGACATCTCGGCGGCGGCGGGGCCGTCCGTCTTCTTCACGAAGCGCGCGATGAACCGCACGTACGAAATCATGGGAATGCGCGACGCACTGAAGGCCTCGCTCGACATCGACGTGATCCTGAATGCAACGCCCAGCGCGGAGAAAGCAGAATTCGGACGCATCAGGAAGGAGCAGGGTCTGAAGGCCGCGCTCGCGTGGCGCGATTCCCGGTTTTCCGACAACAAGGACGGGTGAAGCATCTCTCCGGCACTTCTACGGCGCCCGAGTGTTGCAGCTCCGACACTTGACTCCCCGTGCCTCGTACTCTGGACCGAACGCCAGAAGCGCGGCACGAGATCGGCCATGCGCATACGAAAAAGGCGGCATTTACAGAATCCTGACAATCTTATCGCAACGTGATCCGTCGTGGAGGGCGCCATGATGGATGAGCAGTACGGCATCGCGACCGATCGCACGAACGACGTCGTCGCAAATGCACGCATGCGCCTGCGACAGCCTACCATTTCCACGCAACCGCAGCGCCCAGCACCTGTCAGGTCTCGGCCCATCGAAAGCTCGGATGCCGAGCAGCCGCCAAAACGGGGCACGAGTGCCTGGCGATTGACAATTTCTTACTTCAAGGCCTGCTTTTCGGCATTTCTCGTATTTTTCCTGCTGGGCACCGGGTTCTACCTCATGGGGCAGCCGATCAATTATTCGCCCGGCAAGCTCTTCGTCGCGGCGTGCTTCAGTTGGGTTTTCGGTATCCCGCTTCTCCCCGTCGTCATGGCCGCTGTCGTCATCGTGCAACTCATGCGAATCCCTCGCGGGTATGCAGACGTGCTCGTCGGCACCATCGTGGGATGCGTACTGCTGATCTGGCAATTCAAAGCAATGGGTGTCGTGACGGCCTGGGCCCTCAAGCTGTTCGTGGCATCGACATTCGGCGGCTATGCGTTCTGGCGCGCGGAAGGGATGCCGGGTGCCAGCGCCGGCGCGAAGCCGGATATCGTCTTTGCCGGAAATTGGCTGCACATCGGCCTGCGGATCGGCGCGCGCCTATGGCGATGACACCGCAGTTGACGACCTCTCAGGCGGTCAGGTTGCGTTGCAACTGAGTACCGCTGCCATCCACCCCCGATAAGCGTCCGCATCGCCCCAATACTCGAACGGCGCGAACCAGCGTGTCCCATTTCGTCTCGCCCAGCCTCCCAGGTGCTGGCGTGAACGACCCGATCCGGAGGCAAGGCGGCAAGCCCACGACGCCCTTCGGGTTCGGAAGCACGCCACGAACCGCATTTGAGCGTTCCGCGCGCGCATGCTAGGGGAACCGCCGAGATTTCACCCGTGCCCGCCAAATGCGAGGGATCAGGCCCAATGACGAACGCTCCCAAGACACGCACCGAAACCGATACCTTCGGCCCCATCGAGGTCGACGCCTCGAAATACTGGGGCGCGCAGGCCCAGCGCTCGCTCGGCAACTTCAAGATCGGTTGGGAGAAGCAGCCCAAGCCGATCATTCGTGCGCTCGGCATCGTGAAGCGGGCGGCGGCAGAGGCGAACCTGGGTCTCGGCAAGCTCGATCCCAAACTGGCCGAGACCATCATCTCGGTCGCGCAGGAAGTGATCGACGGCAAGCACGACGACCACTTCCCGCTGGTCGTTTGGCAGACGGGCTCGGGCACGCAGTCCAACATGAACGCCAACGAGGTGATCTCGAACCGCGCCATCGAAGTCATGGGCGGCGTGATGGGCTCCAAGAAGCCCGTGCACCCGAACGACCACGTCAACATGAGCCAGTCGTCGAACGACACTTATCCGACGGCCATGCACATTGCCTGCGCCGAGCAGATCGTGCACGACCTGCTGCCGGCTCTGCGCAAGCTGCACGGCGCGCTGGCGGCAAAGAGTGCGGAGTGGAAGGACATCATCAAGATCGGCCGCACGCATACGCAGGACGCGACGCCGGTCACGCTCGGCCAGGAGTTCTCGGGCTACGCCCGGCAGATCGAGAACGGCATCAAGCGCATCGAGCAGACCTTGCCTCTGCTGATGGAACTCGCGCAGGGCGGCACGGCCGTCGGCACCGGCTTGGCTTCGCCTGCCGGCTTCGCCGAGAAGGTGGCCGAGCGTATCGCGGCGATCACGGGCCTGCCGTTCACCTCCGCGCCGAACAAGTTCGAGGCGCTCGCCGCCCACGACGCGATGGTGATGACGCATGGTGCGATCACCACGGTCGCCATGAGCTGCTTCAAGATCGCCAACGACATCCGGTTCCTGGGTTCGGGTCCGCGCGCGGGCCTGGGCGAGCTGGCGCTGCCGGAGAACGAGCCGGGCTCGTCGATCATGCCGGGTAAAGT
>VFQS010001533.1_pt1 | contig 20938 bp, 21 predicted proteins | sample 3512361 | NCBI WGS metagenome assembly VFQS01 (sample SAMN10412375, study PRJNA504923) | tailings metagenome | isolation source: Relicate 1 Philex TSF3 active mining | place: Philippines
AAACAGCAAGGCTTTCTTTATCCATTTTCTGTCCCGCACAATTGGCAGTGTCACATGCGGTAAAGTCGATTACTGATACTGCTTTTGATAAACACTAAATCTACGTATAGAATTTTCCGATTATTCTGCCAAATCAGAACTTACCAAATACGCCACCAGGGCTTCTTCGGAGCGACATCAGTATCGTCCACCTGCCACATTATTGTCCCGGAATGATTCCGATCAACGAAATAATGATGATTCTTATTTTCGATTGCATCTATTGCAGCCTGTGCGTCATTCACAGTCTCGGGATCTTCATGTTTTAGCAGTTGAGACAAATGCGGAATAGCGTCTTTTCTTTGAGAATATGCCAAAAGCATACATGCACGATAACGAACTAAAGTCGCCCTATCTCTCAAAGCGGCGATTCCTAATTGAAATACATCTTCGCTTTCTCTTGCCCATTTTATCGAATGAAATAACAGAGTAACTCGTCCCTGAGACTTTCGCATTTTGGGATAATATTCAAGAAGGTATGGAAGTATGCCAACTCCTAGTGGCCGCAATAAATCCCATCCCGCTTCTACCTCAATCGATTTCGCAGTTTCAAAGGAAGCCACTATTTGTCTAATTTCCTGATCCGAAATCATTACCGACTACAATCAATGACTACGGATCATCGTACCGAATGCTTGCTCCGTTAAAATCTCAAGCAGCAAAGAATGCGGAATGCGGCCGTCGATGATGTGTACCGTGTTCACCCCAGATTTCGCGGCATCTAAAGCAGAAGAAATCTTCGGTAGCATGCCGCCAGAGATCGTGCCGTCGGCGAACATTTCGTCGATTTCTCTTGCTGATAAGTCGGTGACCAAATTGCCTTGTTTGTCTAATACGCCAGGAATATTCGTCATCATGATTAGCTTTTCGGCTTTCAGGATTTCGGCGATTTTTCCTGCGACTAGGTCGGCGTTGATGTTGTAGGCTTGGCCATCTTCACCGAAACCAATAGGCGAGATAATCGGGATGAAGGCGTCGTCTTGCAGGGCTTTGACCACTGCTGGATTGATGGCGTCAATTTCGCCAACGAAGCCGATGTCCAAGAATTCACCTGGGTTTTCGCGATCTGGCATTTTCATTTTGCGGGCACGGATTAAGCCACCGTCTTTACCTGTTAAACCAACCGCCTGCCCGCCGTAGTGGTTAATCAGCATCACGATATCTTGTTGTACTTCACCGCCGAGTACCCATTCCACCACTTCCATAGTTTCTTCGTCGGTGATGCGCATCCCTTGTACGAAAGTGCCTTGCTTGCCGACTTTTTTCAGCGCGTTGTCGATTTGCGGACCACCGCCATGTACGACAACTGGGTTCATGCCAACCAATTTAAGCAAAATCACATCACGTGCAAACCCGTGTTTGAGACGCTCTTCCGTCATTGCGTTGCCGCCGTATTTGACGACGATAGTTTTACCGTGAAATTTACGGATATACGGTAAAGCCTCAGCCAGAATCTCTGCTTTGATCTCAGGCTCTACGCCTGCCAAATGATCAGAAGTTTCGTGAGGGATGATTGTCGTATTGCTCATATTAAGGTTATCCTATGAAGAATCGGGGTTTAGCCTGAATTTTACAGGCAAATCCGCCCCTCGTTAAAACCTCATCAGGTATTTTTACACATGGCTCCCATAGTCAATTTAGCGCAAGAACTCGAAGCGATGCGTCCCGCTTTGTATCGATTTGCCATGCTACAGTTGCGAAATGCAGTTCATGCAGAAGACGCAATTCAGGAAACACTACTAGCAATATTAGAGAAGCCGGAAAATTTCCAAGGTCATTCCAGCCTGCGAACTTATGTGATTGGCATTTTAAAGTTCAAAATTATTGATTTTTTACGTAGTGGCAATCGAGAAGCGCAACTCAGTGAGTTTGGCGCGATGGATCAAGCGGACGACGATATTGTCGATCATCTGTTTCATACGAGTGGGCACACCTTAACCCCAGCGAGTGCTTGGGGTGTTCCAGAAGCCAACTTGCAGCAAAATGACTTTTTCAAAACATTAGAACTATGTCTAGAGAAACTGCCACCACAAACCGCACGCGTATTCATGATGCGCGAGTGGTTGGAATTATCAAGCGAAGAAATTTGTAAGGAATTGGGCGTCAGCTCGTCTAACTTATGGGTTCTTTTGTATCGAGCACGCTTGCGTCTACGTGAGTGTTTGGAACTCAATTGGTTCGCTATTGCCACGACAACAAAATAGGATCGCTATGTTATTTCTGTACACTTGTAAACAAGCCCATCAAAAACTCTCAGAGAATTTAGACCGTCAACTGAGTCTAACAGAGCGCGCGCAACTCAAGCTACATCTGAGTATGTGCGCATCTTGTAGCAATTTTAAAACACAGATGCAAACCATCCGTATGGCGATGAAACAAATGGCGGCAGGAAAATCATCTGACCAAGATCGTCAATAACAAGCCCTACGGCGAAAAGACGGCCTAGATAAAGTTGAACCGAAAAAATACCTGAACAAAAAACACAAGTACGACGATTCAGTTACCATACTAACTTCTTGCATTTTGGCGCCTACGCCGATTGGATACATAATGCCGACCGATTCTCAATATCAAGCCGTTCCCACGATCCCAGTTTCACAACGTATTCGTGAGCGCATCGTCAAAGCCAAAGTTCGCTATCACGCCAATGATAATATTGCTGACTTTATTGAACCAGGCGAACTCGATCAATTATTAGCGGAAGTCGAAGGAAAACTCCGTGGCGTATTAGAAAGCCTCGTGATTGATACCGCCAGTGATCACAATACTTTGGACACCGGACGTCGTGTCGCCAAAATGTATTTGAATGAAATTTTTAAAGGCAGGTATTTGCCAATGCCGCCAGTCACTGAGTTTCCCAATGCATCACATTTGAACGAATTGATGATCATCGGGCCAATCACGGTACGCTCAGCTTGCTCACATCATCTTTGCCCTATCATCGGCAAAGTGTGGATAGGCGTGATGCCGAATGAACATTCGAACCTAATCGGCCTATCTAAATATGCGCGGATTGCTGATTGGATTATGAGCCGCCCGCAAATTCAAGAAGAAGCCGTAGTGCAATTGGCAGATACATTGCAAGAAAAAATGCAACCAGACGGATTAGCTGTCGTGATGGAAGCCGATCACTTTTGCATGCATTGGCGCGGCGTGAAAGATATGGATTCAAAAATGATTAATAGCGTGATGCATGGTTCATTCTTGAAAGATCCAAACTTGCGTCGTGAATTTTTATCACTGATCAAAAAATAAGCCCACAAAATATCCACTGTGATGAGGAATATCGTATGTTAGTTCGTCTCTTATATGCCAGCCGTGCTGTCGATGGAAACCTAGGTGAAATCGTGCAGAGCATCATGCAACAATCGCGCGATCACAACCCTCAACACGGTATCACCGGCATACTCTGCCATAGCGATCAAGTGTTTATGCAAGTATTGGAAGGTGGGCGCGAAGCAATCAACACACTGTATGCACACATCTTACGCGACCCGCGTCATACCGATGTGGTGTTACTTGACTATGAAGAAATTAGTCAGCGCCGTTATGCTGGCTGGACGATGGGACAAGCAAACTTAGGCAAAATCAATCCATCAATTTTATTGAAATACTCCGCGTTACCTGAACTCAACCCTCATCGCATGTCGGGAAAAATGTCATTGGCTTTGATTGAAGAACTGATGGCAACTGCAGCAATCGTCGGACGCGCTTAAGAAATTACTGTTACAACACGATTGTCGGATGATTGCAGCACAAATGATCAGTGCTGCGGTCTTTCAGCATAGCTCGCACTCACAACATCCGGTACTGGAGCGTCAAGCGCAGCGCAAATACTACGCAGTAAATCAGCACCATCAGCGCTCAATGGATTGCCGCTGGCCTGCAACATCAGACGAATCAGAAATGGTTTCGCCAATGGTGCTAATTGTTGAAACTTGTCTAAAGCCTGCTTCACCACAAAGAAATCCAGTTGATCGCGCGCCACAAATTGTGCCGCTTGCAAATGTAGCTCTGGCATACTGTTCGACGCTTTTGCAAACGCCTGCGGCGCGTGTTCAGCAGAAAATTCGGTCGTCGCCATTAAAGAAATCATCAAAGCGGTTTCTGCTTGCAACTGTGCGAGACCCGCATATTTCACGCCAACATCGCGCCCAGACTTTGGACTTAAACGCCGCTGCAATATGGTCTGCAACACAAATTCTGCCTGCGATACTTTTTGATCTGCTGCGATCAAACGCGCACTAATTCCCAGTAATTGCTGACGCTGTTCAGCATCTAACAATTTCAAAGCCGGTGTTGCCAGATCAAGAATCGGAAGATGTAAACTGACTGCGAGTTTTTCTAATGTCTCATGCAACAAACTAACGAGCGCACATTGCTGAGGTAAGGCTTGACGCAAAATTGCCAGTTGAATTTCAAAACTAGCGGGATCACGTCGATCTAATAAAAGTCCATACACTAATGCACTAGCGGCTTTAGGATCGCGCGCAGCGTGTACCAGCTCTGCTGGGATGGTCGCGAGAGGTGCTTCTTGTTTAGCGGGGCTTGGTTTAGCTGGACTTAGTTTAGCCGCATTGTCGCTCAAGTTATTTGCACTTGATGTGGGGGCTGTTTGATAACCATACTCAGGATGAAATCCCAAAGGCGACACTGTGAGTCCAGTCGAGCTTGATCCCGCATTCGTCCCGTCGCCTGCAGCAAAACCCATGCTGACGGCATGTTCATCAAGCTCCATCTCAGGAGGCAATTCACTGGCATCCAATAATTCAATATTACGTCCATACAAACGTTGCAAACGCTCACTTAAAGGAGGATGCGTGGCAAACAAACCAGATAAAAGATTTGGCCGTGCAGCGCCCAAAAACATGTGGGATAACTGCTCCGCATTTGGATTTTTGATACGCGAACCACATTGATTACTACGTGTGAGGCCGCCAATTTTACGTAGAGCACCGCCAATGCCATCAGGATTACGCGTGAACTGTACTGCACTGGCATCTGCCAAAAATTCGCGTTGACGCGAGACCGCAGATTTAATCAAACGCCCAAAGAAGATACCGATATAACCAATCACGAACAGCGCCAAACCAAATACAAACAAGATGAGTTGTATCGATGGCCCTTTCTCATCACGGCTCCGACTACCACCGAATCGTACGCCCCACTCCATCAAATGCTGACCAAAACCCGCCAACATTTGTATCCCAAACAGCACGCCAATTAACTTAATATTCATGCGCATATCGCCATTCAAAATATGGCTAAATTCATGCGCTATCACGCCCTGTAATTCATCACGACTTAGACGCGTTAAGCTGCCACGTGTCACCGCAACCACGGCTTCATTTTGGTGATAGCCCGCAGCAAAAGCATTAATCGCATCTTCTTCATCCATCACATAGACGCGTGGACATGCCATGCCCGCCGCTAACGCCATTTCTTCGACGATATTCAACAAACGACGTTCTTGAATATCGCGCGAATCTGGCTGCACTAATCGACCACCTGCCATCCGCGCTACCGCATCACCACCATCTTTTAAGCGCGACATTTCAAACAACATGCCGCCGCCAATGAACAACAAAGTCACTGCTGTATTAGTAAAAAAGAAGCCTCGTGGATAAGTGTAAATCCCAGTACCAATTTGGCCTTTCATCCATATCCATAACAGAGCAAAAGTGCCATTCACCGCTAACACGATCGCAATCACGGCAAGCACAAATAAGAACAGCAATTTCTTACTTTCTTTATGTGCTTGCGCTTGATGTTCAAAAAAATTCATGCTCGCTAGCCCGTGCTGGAATTCAGAAATATCGACTCAGTTGAAACTTCAATTAAAAGAAACTTTGATTGCTTTACGTTCTTCTGGTGCTTCGGTGGATTGCAATAACTCAGCAAGCTTAAAGCCAAACATACCGGCAAAGATGTTGCCTGGAAATTGCTCGCACGCCGTGTTGTATTGCATCACGCTGTCGTTATATGCCTGACGTGCAAACGAAATTTTATTTTCGGTACTAGTCAATTCCTCAGTTAGCTGCAGCATGTTTTCATTGGCTTTTAAATCAGGATAAGCCTCAGATAATGCAAACAGTTTGCCGAGTGATGAGGCTAATGCGCCCTCTGCATTCGATAACTGATGTACCGCCGCCGCATCCGATGGATCGACCGCTGCTTTCGCGTTCGCAGTGACCGCTTGATTACGTGCGGCAATGACGGCTTCTAAGGTTTCGCGTTCATGCTTCATGTAGCCCTTGGCCACTTCGACCAAATTGGGGATCAAGTCATAGCGACGCTTAAGCTGCACATCGATTTGCGCAAATCCATTTTTGAAACGATTGCGGAAACTAACTAAACTATTGTAGGTGCTGATCGCCCAAAAAATGAGCGCACCGATGATAAGTAAAAAAATAATGAATCCCATATCGTTCTCCTGAAAAAAAGAGCTGCAAAATTATTTTGCAGCTCTGTTATTTTGACTTCACGCTTACTTGTTTTCTTCGTTCAAATCCACTTTACTTGGTGTTGCTAACATGGTTTTTAGCTCGTCCTCAGTAATGTATTCAAAAACTTTCACCACTTTACGCACACCATTCACACCGGCTGCAACACGTGCCGCCAAATCGCCTTCACGATGCGTCACACGTCCCATCAAAAATACCGTACCAGCTTCGGTAACAACCTTAAATGCGCTGCTGTACAAATCTTTGGTATCAACAATCGACGCTTTTACCTTGGTTGTAATCACGACGTCTGATGAGCGCGCAGATAGGTTGGATAAGCCAGATATGACTAATTCATTCTGCACCGCTAATACACCTTGAATCGCTTTCACTTCGCGTTCTGCGGTGGCGCGTGCTTGCGCATCAGCCACTTCGCCCGTCAACAAAGCAACCCGATTAAAACTATTGACGTTGATATGCGCTGCATCACCTAAAGCACGTTTGACAGCCATTTCCCCTTTCAGAACGATCGCCTTGTCTTCGGTTTGCGCGCCAAAAGTACGTCTATCGGTTGCGGCTAAAGTTCCCATCACCGCACCGCCTACCACCACGGCAACGCAGCCTTGCAAGCTGACTAGAGCAGCACAAGACAAACTAACTGCCAACAATGGGCGAGAAATCTTTTTCACTAGCGGATTCCACAAAGAATTATTCATCCGTATCACCTCCAAATAAAGCGGCATCAATGCCGTCACACATGCAATGTATGGTTAATAAATGTACTTCTTGTATCCGTGCTGTGCGGTCATGCGGTACACAGATATGCACGTCGGCATCCGTCAAGCGACTGCGCATCTCGCCACCGCCTTTACCAGTTAGAGCGATCACGCGCATATCACGTTCCAACGCGGCATCTACTGCATTCAGGACGCCTTGCGAATTTCCTGAAGTCGTGATCGCCAATAAAATATCTCCCGCTTGTCCAAATGCCTGCACTTGCTTAGAGAATACTTCTTGAAAACTATAATCATTAGCAACCGCAGTCATAATCGAGCTATCTGTGGTGAGCGCTAAAGCTGGCAAGGGCAAACGCTCACGTTCAAAACGACCAACTAGTTCCGCTGCAAAATGTTGGCAATCGGCAGCCGAACCGCCATTGCCACAAGCTAGGATCTTATTTCCATTCGATAGCGCAGTGAACATTAACTCAATCGCTTGTTCGATCGGCTCGGCAAGTAATTCTGCCGAGATCATTTTCAGTTCTGCACTTTCCTGAAAGTGCGAAAGTATGCGTGGATTTTTCATAGTGGAAGAATTATAGGGGAGTCAAGGCGAAGTAGATACCTGCTTTGCAGGTAAAAGAAAGATTTTATTACCGTTCGGCGAATTCGTCGTTCTGGCCTTTCAATGAAGCGCGACCAATCATTGCTGCCAATTGCTGTCAAGATGACTTAGATTGACATTGTAGGTCAGCTCAAGCGGAGATCACATTCTTTAACCAAATTAACTCTTCTCCCTCGATGGCGACTAAATCAAAACGGCAGGCCGGTATTGGTTTGATATTCTGCAAATAGACTTGAGCAGCATGAACTAATCGTTTTTGCTTGCTAGACGTAACGCTTGCAATCGCGCCACCAAACTGCTTCGAACTGCGCTGTCTTACCTCAACAAACACTAAATACTTGCCATCACGCATAATTAAATCGATCTCACCACCTTTACATAAGAAACTTCGCTGCAGCAACTGCAAACCCTGCTCCAGTAAATACAAAAGCGCTCGCTGTTCCGCAGCGTCACCGGTTCTTTGTTTGCTGGTACGGATCGCAGCCAATCGTCGTGCTAGCCAATTTGTTTCAGTCATAGCGTACAATCTTCATTCGCGCTTAAAATCCTTTTGAAATAGCCCCCATGAGCCAAGACCACCAAGCCGCTTTCAATCCTAGTGCTTTATTTGAAGCAGTTCAGCAGCAAAGCTATCCTAACGCGACTCTGTACATAGTGGCAACACCAATTGGCAACAGTGCCGATATTTCATTACGTGCGTTGCATCTGTTAACGCTGGTCGATGCTGTCGCTTGCGAGGATACACGCAATACCGCCCAATTAATGACGCGTTATGGCTTGCATAAACCCTTAATCGCAGCGCATCAACATAATGAACATGAAGTCGCGGCCAAGATCATTAGCCGTCTACAAGCGGGCGAACGAATCGCTTTAGTGTCGGATGCTGGAACGCCAGCGGTGTCTGATCCCGGTGCAATTATCGTTGACGCAGTTCGCGCTGCTGGTTTGCGCGTTTCACCATTACCAGGTGCATCCGCTGCTATTAGCGCTTTATCCGCAAGCGGTCTCATCAATGATCAATTTTATTTCGTCGGCTTCTTGCCATCGAAAGCGGGGCAGCGCGACAGTGTATTGCAAGGATTAGCGCATATCCCAGCCAGCCTTATTTTTTATGAGGCACCACACCGTATCATTGAGTCAACGCAAGCACTACATCAAGCTTTCGGCGACACCCGCCAAGTCGTATTTGCGCGTGAGTTGAGTAAACTATTCGAAGAAATTCATCGCTGCCCATTAGCGCAAGCCGCTACTTGGCTACAGCAAGATAGCCATCGCGAAAAAGGCGAGTATGTGGTGATCGTTGAAGGTGCAAGTGAGGAAAGCGATCAAAATGACATCGAAGCGCGCCGCGTATTGAACATCTTATTGACCGAACTATCGGTCAAACAAGCTGCCGCGCTCGCAGCGCAAATTACTGGGAAAAAGAAAAACGCACTTTACCAACTGGCATTAACAATGAAAGAGTCAAACAACGAAGAATCTTGATTGCTCAAGCCTGAATGCTACTGACATTTGCTTATCGCTGAACCACAATCGGTTTTGCGTTACCCACCGCTAATTCTTGCGCTGCTTTTTGTGCTGCTTCACGTTGCGCATAAGGACCGCCTTGCAAGCGATACAGATTGCCTTGTTGCACGATCTCCAAATGCAACTCGTATTCCGTACCTAATTTTTGCTGCTTATCTTTTAAGACTTGCATCAATTGCGCTTTACTTGCCTCTGCATTCGCACGAATCGCAAATGCCGCGAATTGCAAATAAAAACCGTTTTGAGATTTTGATGACTCTGAACTGCTAGGTGCTTTCTCTTCAGGGCGCGGCAACTCAGTTTTGATAATACGCTCTTGCGACGCGATCAAAGCCTCTAAGCTAACACCCTCTTTTTCTTCCGATTGAGCAGATTTGTCTACCACAGTCTTCGGCTGATCTTTAACTGCGCTGGCAGTTTGAGTGTTATTTTGAACGCCAACATTTGCCTGTTGGTTTTGACTGTTTTCCGCCATTCTTGCAATATCTTCAGGCAACAAACGCTCAAGCTCGACCTCGCTACTGCCCTTACCCAAATAGCCTAACTTAAGCGCAGCGGTGTAGGACAAATCCATAATCCGATTGGAATGAAATGGACCACGATCATTGATACGCACGATGATTTGTTTGCCATTGCTTAAATTTGTCACCCGCGCATAAGAAGGAATCGGCAAAGTCGGATGCGCAGCAGTAATTTTATACATGTCGTAAGGCTCGCCCGATGAAGTGCGCTTGCCGTGAAATTTTTTACCATACCAACTGGCATAGCCTTTTTGCTTGAACGGCGTCGTGCTGTCGTTAATCGGTGTATAGGTTTTTCCGAAAACTTTGTATGGCTTATTGCCGGTACGCGAGTAAGGTTCAACCACAGGAATTGGATCAACGGTCGATTCCAAACCTTCAGGAATTTCATCGCCTGGACCGTCGTCCATATAGTAACCACCACGACCAGAATTGGCTTTCGGTAAAACGGGTGCGGCACCGCTCGCAGACTTGGGTGGCGTCGTCGCTGCAGTCGCACTCGATGCAGGTTTACTTTGTTCTTGTGTCACAGGTTTTACTTTAGGCGGACTTGAACACGCACCCAATAAGATGAGGGCGAATAAGCCACCGATGTGTAAAACACGCGAGAATAAAGTCATGGAGTTGTCCTAAGATTTCATTAACTTTCGATGATGCTGTATGCTCATCAAAATACCTGCCCCCATACCCAGCGTTACCATCGCGGTACCACCAAAGCTAACGAAAGGTAAAGGGACTCCAACGACTGGCAAAATGCCGACCACCATACCCATATTCACAAAAGCGTAGGTGAAAAAGATCATCGTCATCGCGCCCGCCATTAAACGCGAAAACAAGGTTGGCGCATTTGATGCAATCATCAAACCACGCACCACAAACAAGAAATAAAGCGTCACTAAAAAGGCTGCGCCCATAAAGCCAAATTCTTCCAAATACACAGCAGAAATAAAATCGGTAGTATGTTCAGGAATAAATTCTAGATGCGATTGCGTGCCCCCTCGCCAGCCTTTACCAGTTAAGCCGCCAGAACCGACTGCGATCATCGATTGAATAATATGGAAACCTTTACCCAAGGCATCGACTGTCGGATCAAACATAATCTCAACCCGATGTCGTTGATAATCATGCAGTAGAAATTTCCATACTAAAGGCAAGCTAGCCAGACCAATGATGGTCAACGCTCCCAGCAAACGCCATGACAAACCGGCAAAAAAGATAATCGAGAAACCAGAAACAAACACCAAAATCGTTGTACCGAGATCGGGCTGCTTTGCAATCAAACCAGCAGGAATGACCAGAATCACGGTCGCAATCACAAAGTCTTTCCAACGTAATGCACCTTCACGTTTTTGGAAATACCAAGCAAGCATCAGAGGTAAGGCGATCTTTAATATCTCTGAAGGTTGCACCACCGTGCCGACATTAAGCCAGCGACGCGAGCCATTTTTTACAATGCCAAACATCGCCACACCAATCAACAATGTAACCCCAAGCACATACAAAGGTACGGCAAATCGCATCAAGGTTTGTGGCGGGATATTTGCCACTATCCACATCACAAAAAAAGCAACAACGATGTTACGGATGTGATGCTCAACTCGTCCTGGCCAATCCAAACCTGCCGAGTACATCGTCACAACTCCAGTTGAGATAATCAAAAATAATAAGATCGCCAGTGGTGCATCAAAGACCGTGAAAAGAGAACGAAAGCGCTTCCAGTAAACCGACTTGTTATCCATTATTTTTTTACTCCGGCAGGTTTCACCTCAGTCACTATCTTCGCTGGTGCTTGCGCGGGTACTTGTGGCGGTACTTGCGGCGGTACTTTTGGTTGCGTTTGTGTTGGCAGCTTTGCGGGTGTTTGCACTTGGCTTGATGCCGGTGTCGCCGTGGGTGTTGTCGCTGGAGGATTTACCGGTGCGTTATTTACCTGTGCATTAACAGATTCTGCCACCGGATTGTCGTCAGCATGTGTATGAGAAATATCTTCAATCTCATTACCGACGGCAGGTTGTACAGGAGTCGCTTTCTCAGCAGGACGCTTACCCAATAAATAATAGTCAAAAGCTTTACGCACAATCGGCGCGGCAGATTCAGAGCCATATCCGCCATTTTCGACAATGATCGCTACCGCAATCTTTGGTTTATCAATCGGGGCAAAAGCAATATACCAAGAATGATCGCGGAAACGCTCGACCGCGTGCTTGGTTCCATGCTTCTCGGTTTTTTTCATGGCAATCACTTGTGCGGTACCGGTCTTACCGCCGGAAGTGTATTCAGCACCAGCAAAAGCGCGTGCGCCAGTACCTTCACGCACCACGCCACCCATCGCATTTTTGATAAATTCCACATTCTCTGGCTTCAAAGGAATGCGATAACTTTCTTTCGGAACGGTCAAACTACGTTGTTTGGTTTGCGGATCTTCAATCTGTTTCACCAAATGCGGTTTCATCACAACGCCATTGTTCACCAGAATCGCGGTGGCATACGCCATCTGCAATGGCGTAAATGTATTTTGCCCCTGACCGATACCAAGCGAAATCGTGTCACCGGGAATCCAACGCTGATTAGCGGGCTTTTTGAAGGCAGCGCGCTTCCATGCTGTCGAAGGCAATAATCCTTTTCGCTCGTTATCCAAATCAATACCAGTGATTTGCCCCATCCCAAATTGCGCCATGAAATCGTGCATGGTATCAACACCCATTTCATTCGCTAACTGATAAAAATAAGTATCGCAAGACAAAGCCACCGCACGATACATATCAACGAAACCATGACCACCCGGTTTATCATCTCGGAAAATCTTGTTCCCAAAAGCAAAGTAACCAGGGTCGGAAATGGCCTGTGTCATGGTGCGTTTACCTAGTTCCAAGGCTGCCAATGCCATAAATGGTTTAAAGGTAGAACCAGGCGGATACGCACCAGTCAAAGGACGATTCAACAAAGGAATGTCTTCGGAGGTATTCAGCTCATTCCAACTTTGCTGATCAATCCCTTCAACAAACAAGTTTGGATCAAAAGTCGGCATCGATACAAAAGACAGCACGTCACCAGTCTCAGGTTGAATCGCGACAAAAGCACCGCGACGATCGCCGAACGCTTCTTCCACAACTTTTTGTAATTCAATATCAACCGAGAGAATCAAATTTTTGCCAGAAGTCGGCAAATTTCGAGATAGCGTTCGAACGGGACGGCCACCTGCCGAAACTTCGACTTCTTCAAAGCCAGTGGTGCCGTGTAAGATTTTTTCGTAACTCTTTTCTAAACCTTCTTTGCCGATGTAGTTTGTGCCTTTGTAATTCGGTGCATCTTCACTATCTTCGATTAAATCAGCATCACGTTTATTAATTCGACCGATGTAACCAATCACATGCGAGGCGACATCCCCTAATGGGTATTGGCGAAACAAGCGGGCTTGTACATCCACACCAGGGAAACGAAAGCGCTGCGCAGTAAAACGCGCGACTTCCTCATCGGATAAGCGAGTACGAATCGGCAAACTTCCAAAGCTTTTTGATTCTTCCATTAATTTGCGCAAACGCTTGCGGTGTTTGGGCTGTATGTCAACCAACTCAGCCAAATCATCAATCAAACTATCTAAGTCTTGGGTAATTTTTGACGGCGTAATTTCTAAGGTGTAAGCAGAATAATTACGCGCAAGGATGACGCCATTTCTATCTAAAATCAAACCCCGATTTGGTACGATAGGGACGACCGATATACGATTTTCATTGGCCTTGGTGGCATACGTGTCGTGCTTGATAATTTGTAGCCATACATAACGCCCCAATAAAATACTGAAGCAGACGAGTGCAAGCAATCCAATGACGAATAGACGCACCCGAAATAAATATAGCTCACGCTCAGTATTTTTTAATTCTGTCATGCCTACTTAACTCCAGCCTGAGATTGAGTAACTTGCTTAAATCGGACGCGTATTGTCTTTATCGACAGCACGTCGCTGAGGAGCGAGAAGAAGCCACGTTGCGAGTGGCCATAAAGCGGTGGTGACAGCACATTCTAAGAAGAATAACCATCCCGGAAAATGCGAATCAGAAGACAATAAACGCACTGCAAGTTGAATCAATTGAACGCCAAGAAATAAGGGGAAGACCTGTAGGCTTTGTACTATGGGAGGAAACCATAACACGCGACGATGAATCGAGATCGCGAAGTAAGATAACAAAGTATAGGCCAAGGCATTTTCACCTAAATACACCGCATCATGCACATCCATCAGTAAGCCCATGATGAAAGCAACACCAATTCCAACTTTACGCGGTTGGTGAATACTCCAAAACACCAAAGCTAAAGCAACAAAATCCGGCACGCCAACGCTGAGCCCCCAAGGGAACAAATTCAAGATGAACGCCAGCATCAAACTAAAGGCGATAAAGAAAGAATTGGCGGGCAATAAAATGTAATGAGGATGGCTCATTTTTTATCCTCTTTAACTGTGCTAGCGGGATTCGCACGCACATCCACTTTCGGTTGAACTGATGTTGGACTGGTTGAATTTGTTGGGGCTGTAACAGCAATTGCTCCGACTGGCGTTGCAGGCACAGCATCTGCATTTAAAGGAACCGCCTCTTTAACCGCCGCCTTATCCTCATCCTTTGCCGAGTCACGCGTCACGCGACGATTAATTTTTTCTTTTTTGGTCCGTTATTCTTCAGACTCAGGTGGTGCCAATTGGCTGGTGTCGACTAATAAAATTAAGAGCTGCTTGTGTTGCTCTAAGCCCGCCACAGGCATACACAAGACAACTTCAAAAGTTGTACTAGCTTTACTCTCTACTTGCGTTACTTTTGCCACTTGCAAACCCGGTGGATAGATTCCATCCAAGCCAGAAGTAATCAAGGTGTCGCCCAATTTGACATCCGCATTGCTAGTGACACGCATTTCCAAATAAGCTGAACGACCTCGGCCATGAATCACACTACGCATACCGCTGCGCTCAACCTGCACAGGGATTGCTTGATTTTTATCGGTCAACAGAGTGACTTCGGCAGTTAATGGAAAGACCCGAGTTACTTGTCCAATCACACCGCGTTCGTCAATGACTGGTTGGCCTAATGCAACGCCCTGTTGCGATCCCTTGTTCAAAATAATCTTGCGTGCATATTCATCACGCGCGTCATACAAGATTTCGGCTAACAATGATTTGCTCGGTGTACGCTCTTTCAATTCCAATAAGCGACGTAGATGCGCGTTTTCGCTTTCCAGTAAGCTGGTTTTTTGAACAGTTTGCGCTTGCAAAATTTGTTGCTGCTTCAATGAGCCAAGCTCGCTTTGCAGGCGCGTAGTCGAGGCAAAGTAATCCCCCAACGCATTTGCCGCATCACGCGGCATCAATACCAACATCTGCAAAGGATAAAGAACGGTCGCTACGATTTGACGTACGCGCACCAGAGAATTCAAACGCGAATCGACTACTAATAAAGCGATCGCGAAGACAGCGAAGAACACCACTTTAACGCGCGCCGATGCGCCTTGTTTGAATAGTGGTGGTGGACTATGTTGCATAGATGGACGCCAGCAAACAAGCAATAAAACTTAAAAAAAGATCTGGCATTCTACCGCTGCCAGATCTGACTTTAAAAGCTAACTTCAATAGATCATTAAGGTGCGCATTGAACAAAACTATTGCCTGCGACTTAACCCGCGTTTCAATCCAAAGAATCTCAAATTATTCGTAAGAGAACAATGATCCCAACTTATCCATGCGCTCTAAGGCCATGCCAGAGCCGCGTACCACGCAAGTCAAAGGCTCTTCTGCTACTAGCACTGGCAAGCCAGTTTCTTCCATCAACAAACGATCTAAGTCACGCAACAAAGCGCCACCGCCCGTCAACATCATGCCTTTTTCTGCGATATCTGCACCGAGTTCTGGTGGTGTTTGTTCCAATGCATTTTTTACTGCGGAAACGATATTATTCAAAGGATCAGTCAATGCTTCCAAAATTTCATTGCTAGAGATCGTGAATGAACGTGGAATACCTTCAGACAAATTGCGTCCTTTAACTTCCATTTCTTTAATTTCAGAACCAGGGAAAGCAGAACCTATCGTTTTCTTAATTGCTTCAGCGGTTTGCTCACCAATCAACATACCGTAGTTACGGCGGATGTAATTGACAATCGCTTCGTCAAACTTATCGCCACCAACGCGTACAGAGCCTTTGTACACCATGCCGCCAAGAGAAATCACACCGACTTCTGTGGTACCACCACCAATATCAACGACCATCGATCCAGTCGCATCCGACACTGGCAAACCTGCACCAATCGCCGCCGCCATCGGCTCTTCAATCAAATACACTTGAGATGCGCCCGCACCCAATGCAGATTCACGAATCGCGCGACGCTCAACTTGGGTAGAGCCACAAGGTACGCAAATAATGATGCGTGGTGACGGTTTAAACAATTTGGTGTCATGCACCATGCGAATAAACTGCTTCAGCATTTGCTCGGTGACGGTGAAATCAGCAATCACACCATCTTTCATTGGTCGGATCGCTTCGATATTGCCAGGTACTTTACCCAACATTTGCTTTGCTTCTTTACCCACGGCTTGAATTGTTTTTTTGCCGTTTGGACCGCCTTCTTGGCGAATCGCAACGACAGAAGGCTCATCCAAAACGATGCCTTGGCCGCGTACATAAATTAGCGTATTGGCAGTACCGAGATCGATTGCCAAGTCATTACTACGAAAAAAACCAAACATGTAAATTCCTGTGTATTCTGTATTGTCAATGTGGTGCCCACATCGTGCGCCCCAATGTCGCACACCACGTAAGCATGTACAGCATGAATCTGTACGAAAATTTGTTCACTCCTTACGCTGTATAAACCACGAGCAATTCAACATTTTCACAAAAAATCACGGTCGAAAAACACTTCGCCGGAATGAAAATGCAATGTTTTAAATGAACTTAACAACAAAAGAGTACAAATAACAAAACTCATTTGCATTAAGAACATGCGAAATTGCTTCTCGCGTCCTTACATCAAAACTGCCTAATTCATCATCAAACTCGACATCTTCGGCGATTTTAAGAGTATTAACCCGACATTCTACCTTATAATCCTAGAAATCATAGGCAATCTACCAAATAGAATTTGCACTTTTTCTGCAAATTTTGAAAGGAAGAAAAAAGAATGAATATACATATAAAAATAATAAATTAATTTGGCCTAGCGCTACATTTTCACCCAATTAAAACCTATCTTTAACCTCTATTTTGGCGCGCCATACTGCGAAATAAACTATGTCATTAGAATTAAACGATGTTAAACGTATCGCCAATTTGGCACGACTCGAACTTGACGAAACACAAGCCAATCAAACGCTAGAAAAACTCAATGGTTTCTTCGCCATTGCAGAACAACTCAAAGCCGTCGACACCACAGGCATTGCTCCACTTAGTCATCCGATTGCTGCACTGATGCCTGAGATTTGTTTGCGCTTGCGTGAAGATCAAGTCACTGAAAGCAATCACCGCGACGAATATCAACAAGTCGCTCCAGCGACGCAGGATGGACTCTACCTTGTACCAAAAGTCATCGAGTAGAAAGATCGCCATTCAGTCACTTTATGTGTACCAGCCGGCCGAATAACGCTGCAGGCATCACACCTTGAAACAAAGAATACGCTGAGAAAAATCCATGCACACGCACTCATTAAAACAACTTTCTGCAATGCTGCAGAGCAAACAAATTTCCGCTACCGAATTAGCGACACATTATTTAAATCGGATTGAAGCCAGCAATTTAAACGCCTTCATGCATGTTGATCGCAGCTTAACACTGGCACAAGCAAACGCGGCGGATCAAGCGCTGGCTGCAGGCGATGCTACCGCACTGACAGGCATTCCAATTGCGCACAAAGATATTTTTGTGACGCGCGATTGGCGTTCGACCGCAGGTTCACGCATGTTGGAAAACTATGTCAGTCCATTCGATGCCACCGTCGTCACATTATTCAAGCAAGCTGGCATGGTCACGCTAGGCAAACTCAATTGCGACGAATTTGCGATGGGCTCAGGCAATGAAAATTCCTATTTTGGAGCAGTCAAGAATCCTTGGGACACGAGTGCTGTTCCGGGTGGATCGTCTGGTGGATCGGCAGCAGCCATTGCCGCACGCCTCACACCTGCCGCAACTGGCACCGATACGGGTGGTTCAATTCGTCAACCTGCCGCGTTTTGCGGCGTGACGGGCATCAAGCCAACTTATGGCAGCGTCTCACGTTACGGCATGATTGCTTTTGCCTCTTCGCTAGACCAAGGCGGCCCAATGGCACAGACCGCGGAAGATTGCAGTTGGCTGCTCAATGCAATGACGGGATTTGATGAGAAAGATTCGACCAGCGTACAACGTGCCAAAGAGGACTTCTCTCGCCAACTCAAGCAAGATATCAAAGGCTTGCGGATTGGTGTACCGCGAGAATTTTTTGGTGCTGGTCTTGCCAGCGATGTCGAACAAGCAGTACGCACAGCGCTAGCTGAATATGAAAAATTAGGTGCCACTTTAGTCGATATCTCGCTACCAAAAACCGAATTGTCGATCCCTGTTTATTACATCATCGCACCCGCTGAAGCTTCCTCAAATTTAAGTCGCTTTGATGGTGTACGTTACGGCCATCGTGCTGCTGACTATAAAGATTTGAATGACATGTATCGTAAGACTCGCACCGAAGGTTTTGGTGATGAAGTCAAACGTCGCATTTTGACTGGTGCCTACGTTTTATCACATGGCTACTACGATGCTTACTACTTACAAGCACAAAAAATTCGCCGCTTGGTTGCACAAGATTTTCAAGCTGCGTTTGCGCAATGTGATGTCATCATGGGCCCAGTGGCACCAACAGTCGCATGGGATTTAGGCGATAAATCAGATGATCCAGTAGCCAACTATTTGGCGGATATTTTTACCTTATCAACTAGCTTAGCGGGCTTACCCGGCATGTCGATTCCATGCGGATTCGGTCAAGGTGAAAAAAATAGCAAACGCCCCGTTGGCTTACAAATTATCGGTAATTATTTTTCCGAAGCGAATTTGCTCAATGTCGCCCATCAGTATCAACAAGCGACTGATTGGCATACGAAATCACCGGAATAAATCGCAAATTCTGTCCCGCTAAGGGAAGGTGAATTTGAAAACATCGCTAGGTCGATAGAGAATTACAAAAGGAATGCATTATGCAATGGGAAGTCGTCATCGGTTTTGAGACACATGCACAACTCAAAACGAACTCTAAAATTTTCAGTGGTTCCTCCATCCAATTTGGCGCAGAACCGAATACGCAAGCTAGCCCTGTCGATTTGGCATTGCCAGGCGTACTGCCAGTCATGAATAAAGGTGCGGTAGAAAAAGCCATTCAATTTGGTTTGGCTGTTGGTGCCCATATCGCACCAGAATCAATCTTTGCACGCAAAAATTATTTTTATCCGGATCTACCTAAAGGCTATCAAATCAGCCAATTCGAGATCCCTGTAGTACAAGGTGGCTCTATCACTTGTGTGGTGGAAAAAGACGGGAAATCGGAAGTCAAAGTAATTGAATTAACCCGCGCACATCTGGAAGAAGACGCAGGCAAATCCTTGCACGAAGACTACCAAGGCATGACTGGCATTGATTTAAATCGTGCTGGCACGCCACTATTAGAGATCGTAACCGAGCCTGTCATGCGCAGTGCAGCCGAAGCAGTCGCCTACGCTAAAGCACTCCACTCTTTAGTGGTGTGGCTTGATATCTGTGATGGCAATATGCAAGAAGGTTCATTCCGTTGCGACGCCAATGTTTCAGTGCGTCCAGTTGGTCAAAAAGAATTTGGTACGCGTTGCGAAATCAAAAATTTGAATTCATTCCGCTTCCTTGAAGAAGCAATCAATATCGAAGTGCGCCGTCAAATCGAACTGATCGAAGATGGTGGCACCGTGGTGCAAGAGACGCGTTTGTATGATCCAGATCGCAAAGAAACGCGCTCTATGCGCAGTAAAGAAGACTCACAAGACTATCGCTATTTCCCTGACCCTGATTTGCCGCCATTACGCATTAGTCGCGAATGGGTAGAACAAGTGCGCAGCACCATGCCTGAATTACCAACGGCAATGCGCGCACGCTTCACCGAACAATATGGCTTATCGGATTACGATGCGATGATCGTTACGCAATCAAAAGCAATGGCAGCGTATTTTGAGGCCGCACTAGCAGCTTCGCCAAACGGCGACAAAGCAACGCAAGCTAAGCAAATCGCCAATTGGTTGATGGGCGATGTCTCCTCCACGCTCAACCGTGAAGGCATCGACATCAGCGCAATCCCCGTCAACGCAGCGCAACTCGCACTGCTACTGCAACGTATTGCCGATGGCACCATCTCCAACAAGATAGCCAAAGAAGTATTCGCTGCGATGTGGCAAACACCATCTGCTGATGTTGATCTAGCAGATAAAGTCATCGATGCGAAAGGCTTAAAACAAATCTCCGATGTCGGCGCATTAGAAAAAATCATCGACGAAGTAATGGCAGCCAACCAACAATCGGTTGACGAATATCGAGCAGGCAAAGAGAAAGCGTTTAACGCCTTAGTTGGTCAAGCAATGAAAGCCACCAAAGGCAAAGGCAATCCTGCGCAAGTGAATGAGTTGCTGAAGAAGAAGTTGGCGGGGTAATTTATTTCGCTAACCAGAGATAGAAGCCAAGCGTAAAATTATTCCAACTAGCAGCAGCAATGTTGCTACCGAATCTGGGAGTTACGCTGCTTCTATCTAGCACATACAAATAGCATCTAAAAATCGTTTTCGATACAAGATAACTGTACTAGTTTTACAGTTCGCTATAAATCATTAATCAATTTCACCTGCTGCCTCAAACTGTTTTCCAAATGAAGCTCGGGAAAATTCACACTGCGTCTAACACTGGTTTTCGCTTGTAGTTGACGAACCGCTCTTTTAGAGAAATCGTCGAAATCAAAAAAGTCAAAAGTTTCAACCCCCAATTGCGATGCGAACTCTGTGACTGGCCGCGTATTTGAAGCGATGACAGGTAAGCCGCTATACGCAG
>VFQS010001534.1_pt1 | contig 20916 bp, 20 predicted proteins | sample 3512361 | NCBI WGS metagenome assembly VFQS01 (sample SAMN10412375, study PRJNA504923) | tailings metagenome | isolation source: Relicate 1 Philex TSF3 active mining | place: Philippines
ACTCTCTGGCGACGATTTACAGAGGTAGACGAGTAGCGAACATGTTCACGCTCGGGCAAGTCCTTGAGGTTAATTCTGGATTGTTCTAGCCACTGTCCCCACGGTTCAAGTGAAGCAACCTCAGCCTTTATTTGCTCGTCTTCTATGATGCTGCCTTGCTCAGTGTCAATTAGGAACATTTTCCCTGGCTGCAGTCGACCTTTTCGAACGATACGGTCTGGTGATATATCTGATACGCCAATTTCCGATGCCAGGATGACAAAACCATCCTCAGTGACTATAAATCTTCCAGGCCGCAGTCCATTTCTATCAAGAGTTGCTCCAACTAGGTTTCCATCGGTAAAGACAACGGCTGCCGGTCCGTCCCACGGCTCCATCAGCATCGAGTGGTATTCGTAGAAGTCACGTAGTTGGGGATCAAGATCAAGCTGCTTTTCCCAGGCGCCGGGAATCATCATCATCATGGCGTGCGGAAGTGATCTTCCCCCCATCACCAGAAGCTCTAGGACCTCGTCAAAAGTTGCACTGTCCGAAGCCCCTGGTAGAACGATTGGCTTTAGCTGATTGATGTTCCCAAGAATCTCGCTCTTCAGCTGCGATTCTCTAGCTGCCATCCAATTGGTGTTTCCCTTAACCGTGTTTATCTCGCCGTTGTGAGCGATGAATCTGAAGGGGTGTGCCAGTGGCCATGACGGAAAGGTGTTTGTTGAAAAGCGTGAGTGAACCAAGGCTAACTTGGACTCAAAATCCTTATCTGAAAGATCAGGATAGAAAGGCTCCAGTTGCAAAGTGGTAACCATTCCTTTGTAGACAATGGTTCGCATCGAAAGAGACGGATGGTAAATCCCTATCTCTCGTTCACTTCTCTTTCTAAGTCTGAATAGAGCACGTTCTAGTTCCAAACCCCGCATCTCACCCGCAAGGAAGACCTGCTCGATAATCGGCATGGCTGATCTCGCGAGTTCACCAAGCACTTCTGGCTTGGTTGGCAGTGTTCGCCATCCAATGACCTTGAGTCCCTCTTCAGAGGCAAGTTGTTCGAAGAGTCTTTTTTCTTCTTGAACATCCTTTAGAAAGACAAGCCCTGCCCCATACTCCCCCTGAGGTGGAAGTGTGAATTGCACGTTCTTACGAAAGAACTTGTCGGGCATCTGGGTCAGGATTCCGGCACCGTCTCCAGTTCCGGCGTCAGAACCAACGGCGCCTCTGTGCTCAAGATTGCGCAGTGCGGATAGAGCCATTTCGACGATGTCATGTCCAGGCGTTCCTCGAAGAGTTGCAACCATGGCAAGACCACAGGCATCTTTTTCATTCTTCGGGTCATAAAGTCCCTGAGCATGCGGAGCTTGCGCATAGCGCACAAAAGGTGAGACGCTCAATTCAGCTCCAATCGATACTCAGTTGCCTGGGACATCGTTGGCCCGAAATGAATTAGTTAGATGCAGATTTGTCTACTGCTGTTTCATCCTCGGACTTATCGGCAGGTTCTCTGCCAGGAAGCCAGATTGTAGGTTCTAGACCAGGGTGGCGGCGCTTTTGAACCAGGAAAATTATGATTCCTATACTCAACCCGATCAGCGCTGACCAGATGTTGACTCTAAGTCCAAGGATAATCTCACTTGGGTCAATCCGGATAGCCTCAACCCAGATTCGCCCAATTGAGTAAATCACCAGGTAAAGCCCAAAAACACGGCCCCACTGCAGTCTCAGGCGACTGGCCAAGATAAGCAAAAGCGCAGCTCCGGCAAGATTCCAGATCATCTCGTAGGCAAATGTCGGGTGGAACAGCAGCCCGTCAGGCAGCCCAACTGGATAAGCCGGGTTGGTGCTAGGAATCTGAAGACCCCAGGGCAGAGTAGTTGGCAGCCCAAAGAGCTCCTGATTGAAATAGTTACCTAGTCGACCTATGCCTTGGGCAATCAGTAATCCTGGCGCAACGGCATCCGCGAGTGTCCAAAACCTAATCCCCAGTTGTCTAGTTCCGATGAAAACACCGACTGCGCCAAGAGAAATTGCTCCGTAGATGGCAAGTCCACCTTCCCAAATTCTGAAGACTGCGAGCAGGTCGGCACCTTCATAGAAATAGTCATTGGGGTGAGTAATTACGTGGAAGATTCTCCCGCCAACAATTCCAAACGGGACAGCCCAGAGAGCGATATCAAGCATTGAACCCTTTGGTGCACCGCGCCTAGAGAGCTTCCAATCCGCTAGCGCTGTTGCCACCACAATTCCAGTGAGGATGAAGAGGGCATAGAAATGAATACGAAACATTCCTAAGTCGATGTAGGAAATCTCTGGAGCGGGAATACCAACTGATAAGAGCATTTACTTATCCTAAGCCATGAGCTAAATCGCGTACCTTCAGGGTCAGTCCAGCAAGACCGCCATCTTCATAGGCCTTGATAAATGCTGTTCCAACGATGGCACCGTCTGCATAGCTGTTGACCTCTCTCACCTGTTCCGCGGTCGAAACTCCGACACCTACGCAGGTTGGTATTGATCCAGCCTTCCTTACTCGACCAACTACTTTTCTAGCGAGCTCATCGAGTTTTGCTCTTTCACCCGTAATACCCATTGTCGAGACCGCGTATACAAATCCCCTTGAGTTTGAAACCACCCGCGTAACCCTTTCCTCGGAGCTGCTTGGAGCTGCGAGGAAAACTCTTTCAAGATCAAGCTGATCAGAAACAGTAATCCACTCACCTGCTTCATCTGGAATCAGATCAGGAGTGATTAGGCCTTGAGCGCCTGAATCTTTGAGGCTTTCTGCAAAAGCCTTCAAACCAAACCTGATTATGGGATTCCAGTAGGACATAACGAGAATCGGAACTTCGGTCTTTGCCCTCACCTTGGAAATGACCTCAAATAACGTTCGTAACTTAAACCCGTTTGCTAGTGCCTCTTCGGTTGCTCTTTGTATGACGGGGCCATCCATTACTGGGTCAGAGTACGGAACACCGATTTCTAAAACACTGCAACCGTTGCTCGCCATAGCCACTAGCGCTTCCACGGACGCCTCCACTGTTGGGTATCCGGCTGGAAAATACCCAATGAGCGAACCCAGACCACTCTTTGATCTGCTACTCAGAACTTCTGCGACAGTTGGCATCAGAGAAGACCGAAATACCTTCCGGCAGTTTCCATGTCTTTATCACCACGACCGGAAAGATTGATTAGCACTGAAGATCCCGACGGCAACAACTCATTGAGCTTCTCGACACCAGCTAGTGCGTGAGCAGTCTCGATTGCTGGAATTATTCCTTCGGTGCGACTTAGCAATCTCATAGCACTCATGGCTTCAGCATCACTAATGCCAAGGTATCTAGCTCGTCCGAGGTCTTTAAGAAATGCATGCTCAGGTCCAACACCTGGGTAGTCAAGACCGGCCGAGATTGAATGTGACTCGACGGTTTGACCATCTTCATCTTGCAGCACGTAGGTTTTCGCGCCGTGGAGAACACCGGGCGCTCCTTTAGAGAGTGTTGCCGCGTGAAGGGGCGTATCAATTCCATTTCCGGCAGCCTCAAAACCCCAAAGTTGAACATCTGGATCATCAATGAAGCCATGAAACAGTCCAATTGCATTAGAGCCACCGCCTACGCACGCTGCGACGGCCGTTGGGAGTTCTCCAGTTATCGCAAGCATCTGGCTTCTGGATTCCCTGCCAATGATGCTGTGGAAATCTCTAACCATGGTTGGAAAAGGGTGTGGCCCTGCCACAGTGCCTAATAGGTAGTGCGTGCTCTCAACATTCGCCACCCAGTCCCGCATAGCTTCGTTAATTGCATCCTTGAGAGTACGCGAGCCAGTCTTTACGGCAATGACCTCAGCACCGAGAAGTTTCATTCTCGCTACATTTAGCGCTTGGCGTTCGGTATCCACCTCACCCATGTAGACAACGCACTCGAGTCCAAAATATGCAGCCGCAGTTGCTGAAGCGACACCATGCTGGCCAGCTCCGGTTTCCGCAATTATTCGCTTCTTACCCATGCGCTTGGTCAATAACGCTTGGCCCATCACATTGTTTATCTTGTGACTGCCAGTGTGATTCAAATCCTCGCGCTTGAGAAAGACTCTTAGGTTTCCCGTTTCTTTAGCAAACCTAGGCGCCTCGGTGATGATAGAGGGTCGACCCGTGTAGGTCTTATGTAGCTGATCAAGCTCTTCAATAAAGACCGGGTCAGTTTTAGCTTCTTTGTAAATCTCATCCAACTGATCCAGAGCTTCAATCAATGGCTCAGGCACAAACCGTCCACCATATGCCCCAAAATATGGGCCAGCGGAGTTGGTTAGGTTGGACATGGGTAAATCTTAGGAGACTGAGACTATTTGAGGGATAAACGTCTTCCAGTCCCCAGTTACCAAGGCCTCACCAACAAGTACGACGTCGGCACCAGAATCTCTGTAGCGCTTAACATCGTCAATGCTCCGTACAGATGACTCTGCTACTTTGATCACACCCTCAGGCAGATCCCTGACTAATTGCTCAAATAACCTAGGGTCAGTCTTAAAGGTCTGCAGATCTCTAGTGTTTATTCCAACAAGCTGTGCGTTTAGGCCAAGAGCAATGTCAATCTCATGCCTGCTGTGAGTCTCGACGAGCACCCCTAGGTCAAGCGAAGCCGCTAACTCCATGAGGTCCTTGGCTTCGGGTCCGCTCAGATGGCTCAGAATCAAGAGAATAAAAGAAGCCCCAGCCGCTCTCGCTTCGAAAACTTGGTATTCACTCGAAATAAAGTCTTTTCGCAGAACTGGGATTTCAACCTTTGAAGATACAAGCTTCAAATCCTCAATTGAGCCATTGAACCCTGAGGTTTCTGTGAGAACTGAAATTGCATTCGCACCACAGCTTTGGTAGCCAGCTGCTAGTTCGCCTGGGTTGGGAATTTCAGCTAAAAAACCTTTGGAAGGGCTGGCCCTCTTTATTTCAGCAATCAACTTGATTGTCTGACCAGGCTGCAACGCCATGTAAACATCGGCTGGTCTAGCCAGGGAACTTATCTGCTTCTCGAGTTCAGATTTCGGAACAAGCTTCTCACGAGCGGTTGAGTCGCTCAGTGCTTGAGCAAATAACTTCTCGAGCACTATTTTTTGGCTTTATCTCCGCCTACCCCATAGCCAATCGTCTTGAGGTAGTAACCAAGTCCAACTCCGGCGAGAGCAAGGGCAGCAGAGAGCCACACAATGATGGCATTATCGAGGAAGAAGAATAGGGTTCCAATTGCGAAGGCAACTATGACCACCACGACAGTTGTCCAAGCGGCAATTGAGTTTCCATGTCCTGGTTCAGATTCGTGACTTGACATTATTTTTCCTCCAGTGTCCAATTCTACGTTAAAGCTGCTCATCCCAGATTGAACGTGAATCATCTGATCTCGGCTCATCCACTCTAGATTTCGATGAGACGGGTAGAAATGAGACCCATAGGCTGAGCAGCGCGGAGATTGCAGAAAAGGAGCCAAAAACGATTGGCCAGTATGTCTGCTCGCCAAGATTCGACTCCCCTGCCAGCCCAGTGACTGACTCCTGCAGTTGCAAGCTGGCAGGCGAAATGGTGAAGTCGGTGGCAAATGCAAGATAGGAGGCAGCAATCATCACCAAAGCGCAGGCAAGCATTAGCGCTCGAGGGAATTTGCGATAGAGGGCAATCAAGGCCATAAGAATTGCAATCGCCGGCAAACTAACCAGCACTTGGCTAATGTCTGCACCAGTTAATGCCTTTTCCTCAATCGTCACCCAGGGGAGCAAAAGTATTGACCACGTTATGCCGAGGACTATGACTAGCAGTGCTATTCCTCTAGCCATCTCTCATTGCCTTTGCCGCAGAAACTGCATTGAGCACTGCTCTAGCCTTTGATTTTGTCTCTTGATACTCGGATTCGGGGACGGAATCTAGGACGATCCCGGCGCCGGCTTGGACATGTGCTCTACCATTACGAACTACAGCGGTTCGAATCGCAATTGCCAAGTCAGCATTCCCCTCAAAGTCGAAATATCCGACCACTCCTCCAAACAAACCTCTTTCGGAAGGTTCGAGTTCCGAAATAATCTCGAGTGCCCGAGGCTTCGGGGCGCCAGAGAGAGTTCCGGCGGGAAAAGTTGAAAGTAAGGCATCAACTGCTGTTTTGCCTTCTCTGAGAACTCCATCAACTGTCGAAACCAGGTGCATAACATGGCTGAACCTGTGTACCTGCATGAATTCGCCAACCTGCACACTTTCTGGCTTGCACACCTTGAGCAAGTCATTCCTAGCAAGATCAACAAGCATCAGGTGTTCGCTTCGTTCTTTTTGGTCGGCAAGTAAGGCCTCAGCTAGAAGGTCATCTTCTACTAGCGTCTTACCTCTCGGTCTAGACCCAGCGATTGGATGAGTGGTTACCTTATCCTTTTGAATTTTGACCAAAGCTTCAGGCGATGATCCAACGATATCGAAGTTTCCATGACGGTCCTGCATTCGCAGTAGGTACATATACGGACTTGGATTCGTCGCTCTCAGCGCACGGTAGATGTCTAGGGAATCACCCTGAAAGTCCAAATCAAAGCGCTGAGAAATAACTACTTGAAAGACATCCCCCGCCACCACATGCTCTTTCGCGCGCAGGACCTGTTTCAGAAACGCTTCGTGTTCTGTTCGTTCTTTCACTACGGGTTCTGGCCAGTTTGGGGTCGAGAGAATGCTCTCAGAAGGTTCTCGAAGCTCTTTCTCTAGACGCGAAAGACTCTGTGTGGTTTGTTGGTAGAGCACCTCTAAATCACAGTCTTGTGTTAGGAACATCAAACTGACTAGTACTAGTTCGGACCTGAGATGGTCAATTACAACGAGTTCCTGGAACTGAAGAAAGCTGTATAGCGGTATCTGATAATCAGAGCTCTTCGGCTTTGGCAAATCCTCAAGCAGACCGGTAAGTCGCCAGCTGATGTGACCAACAAGGCCTGCGCTAAGAGGAAAGTCAGCCGGGGCAGATTTCCAGGCTGATTGAACTTCTCTCAGAGCCTCTAAAGGATCGCTGCTGAGTTCGCCCTCAGGCAATGCTGCTTGAGTCGATGACCATTCAACTCTGTCGCTAAAATTCAGCACTCCCCGATGCGAGACTCCTACGAAGGAGTATCGCCCCCACACTCCCTGCTCCGCCGACTCAAGTAGAAAGGTTCCAGGTCGAGACCGGCAGAGTTTGTTGTAAATGCCGACCGGTGTCTCCGTGCCAGAAAATAGTCGCTTAGTTACTGGAATGACATTGAAATTTTGGGCAAGCTGCCTTGCCTCAGCAAGGCTAAGCACTGGCATCTCCGAAGCAACTCATCGTCCCAGTGTGACAAGTGGGGCCAGCTGGGTGCACCTGCGCTAGAACTGCATCGGAATCACAATCTTTGGATATTGACTCTATGTGTAGGAAATTCCCACTGGTCTCGCCCTTGAGCCACCTGGCACTTCTAGAACGCGAGTAGAAAACCATTTTCTTGGTTTCTAAGCTCTCTTTGAGTGTTTCTTGGTTGGCGTAGCCAAGCATCAGAACTTTCTTTGTAGCTGCATCCTGAACAATGACAGGGATTAGTCCCTGTTCATCAAACTTCAAATCACTGATGTCAATGTTCAATGCCTGACCTCCAGTCCAGATTTATATAGCAAGGTCTTTACTTCCGATATTGAGATCTCCTCATTATGAAAGATACTCGCGGCTAGAAGCGCATCAGCACCTGCCTGGGCAGCCTGGACAAAGTCTGAAGTCTTTCCTGCTCCACCTGAGGCAATAATTGGAAGGCCAGAGATATCTCTTATCAAACCGATCAGTTCTGAGTCAAATCCCTCCTTGGTCCCATCGAAATCTATTGAGTTCACTAGCAGCTCCCCAGCACCGAGCTGTTCAACTTCCTTGGACCACCAGAGGGCGTCAATGTCAGTGGTGTCTCTTCCGCCGCGTTTAGTGACCACAAAACCGCTCTCGCTAGGACCTCTTTTGATGTCACAAGAGACAACCAAAACCTGCGATCCGTGTTGCTCGGCAATCTCAGAAATGAGTCTCGGATTTTCGACCCCCGCGGAACCAACGGAAACCTTGTCAGCACCAGCGGCAAGAAGCTCAGAAACATCTTGAACGCTCCTAATTCCGCCGCCAACAGTGAGCGGAATGAAAATGCTCTCGGCACATCTTCGAATAATGTCGATCATGGCTCCACGACCCTCTACGGTCGCAGTGATATCTAGCAGAGTAAGCTCATCAGCACCCTCGGTGAAGTATCTAGTGGCCAGCTCTACCGGGTCTCCAGCGTCCTTCAGATTCTGAAAGTTGACTCCCTTGACTACCCTCCCGCCAGCGATGTCTAGGCACGGGATGATTCGTAATGCAACCATCAGATTCTGGCTGCGTGGATTTCGGTGACCAGGATAGCTCGAGCTCCTATCTCGTAGAGCTCGTCCATGATTTGGTTAGTCTTATTCGCTTTCACGAGTGCTCGAACAGCAACCCAGTCCTGATCAGCCAGTGGTGAGATTGTCGGCGATTCAATACCTGGAGTGATCACAACTGCTTTTTCAATGAGCGACTTAGGGCAGTCATAATCGATAAGCACGTACTCTCTAGCAACAATTACTCCTTGCAACCGCCTAAGTAGTTTCTCAGTCAGGTGCTCTTTGCCCGGGGCTGCTATCAGCCTTGCTGTTGAGCGAAGAATAGGCTCACTAAAGGGTTGCAGACCAGCTTTACGCAGCGTGTTTCCCGTTGAGACAACATCAGCAATCACATCTGCGACGCCCAACTTGATCGCGCTCTCCACTGCGCCGTCAAGCTTGACAATTGAGGCGCTAATTGTTTTTTCGTTTAGGAAATCAGCTAGTAAATTGGGATATGCCGTTGCGATTCTCAAGCCTGATATGTCGGACACGGTCTTGATTGGAGAGTTTTCCGTAGTCGCGAATCTGAAAAGTGACTCACCGAAGCCCAGATCAGCAATTTCAATGGCCTTAGACCTGGAATCCTTCAGAAGGTCCAGGCCAGTAAGACCTGCGTCTAACGAACCTTCGCCCACATACGTCGCAATGTCACGTGGCCTCAGGTAGAAAAACTCAATCTGATTTGGCTCGTCAACCACGTGAAGTTCGGCGCTATCTCTGCGCGTTGCATAGCCAGCCTCTTTGAGCATCGAAAATGCGCTGTCCGCCAGTATTCCTTTATTTGGTATAGCTACCTTTAGCATCAGAGTCTCTCCTCAATCGCTGAAAGGGACACTCCCCTTGCAATTAGGAGCAGTTGCAGGTGATAGATCAGCTGCGAAGCCTCAAGAGCTAATTCTTCATCCGATTGGTACTCAGCGGCGATCCAGGTCTCACCTGCCTCCTCCAAGAGCTTTTTTCCTATCGCATGAACACCAAGCTCCAACAGCGCGGCCGAGTTACTACCCGCTGGCTTACTTAGGGCGATTTCGGAAAGCTGCTCATAGAGCTGGTTGAAGGATTTCATGGCTATAGGTTAGCCAATTACCTAGTTCGTTTGGGCTGCGGCTTTTAGCGCCGCAATGTTATCTGCAGGGATGCCATGACCGAAGACGGCTGACCCCGCAACGAAAGTGTCAGCACCCAGGCGGGCGAGCTTGCCGATATTTTCTACTGTTACGCCGCCATCAACTTGGACTGAGACACTTAGTTTGTTGCGAGCTATCTGATTTTTTAGTAATTCAATCTTGGGTAGCGTTTCGTCAATCATCTTCTGCCCGCCAAATCCAGGCTCCACCGTCATGATGAGAACCATGTCCAAATGGCTTAAAAGGTCAAATGTCTTCTCGATTGGCGTGGCTGGTTTTACCGATACCGCTGGGCTCACTCCCATTTCCCTGAGCTTCCCAATTAGAGCTATTGGATCCTTGGCGGCCTCCAGATGAAAAGTAATGGAAGCGACCCCAAACTCTGCGAATCGCAAAGCCTCAGTATCTGGATTTTCAATCATTAGGTGAACATCTAGAGGAATCGGAGAGATCTCTTGCAGCCGTTTCACAACGGGCATTCCTATTGTTAGGTTTGGGACAAAGTGGTTGTCCATCACGTCAATGTGTGCTGCATCTGCCGTTGAGATAGCGTTTAGGGCGCGCTCCAGATTTCCAAAATCTGCAGAGAGTATTGACGGATTAATTCGCACCATTACAGCCTAATTCTTTCTAAGCGCAGCAAGAAACATGCAATCTGTTTGGTGTAGATCTGTCCAAAGTTGAACTGTCTTTCGACTCTCATTTAGCCGCAATGTGGGACTAATGCTCCTCAAAACAGGTTTGATGTCAATGAGTTGGCAGTCTGGTCTTGAGCTCAGTGCATCAACAATTTGGGTATTAGTTTCAGAAATCACTGGTGAACATGTTGAATAAAGGAGTACCCCGCCCGGCTTTAGCGCATCAAGGCCAGAAATCAATAGCTCATGCTGTATGCGATTTAGATCCTTTAGCTGACTGGGTTGCTTTCTCCATCGCGACTCTGGTTTTCTTCTTAGCGAGCCAAGTCCTGTGCATGGCGCATCCAGTAGGACTGCGTCGAAAGTTTCCTTCGGAGCTTCCTGCCCAGGTTGAATCTCGATTGTTACTCGATTATCATCACCCACTGCCTGGGCTACCAGCTTTGCTCTATGCGGGGCAGGCTCAAAGCAGACCAGCTTCGCGTCACTGTTGAGACCTGATAGTAGAACAGCAGATTTTCCCCCTGGACCACTGCACATGTCCAGAAATGTTCCCGATCGATTGCTTAGTTCCAGCATCACTAGTGCAACCAGTTGCGATCCTTGGTCTTGAACGCGGATGTCGTTGGCTAGAAGAGGCTCTGGATTTCCATTTGCGATGAACCCAATGGGTGAAGCTGAAGAATTCTCTAAACCTAGTGCCTCAAGTTTGTCCCTGGCAGATCTACTCAAGGCGGCAAGGTTTATCTGTGGAGTTTCGTTGTTTGCCCTCAATACTTCTTCAATCTCAGTCCTACCATCAAGTTCAAGAGCATCGGCAAGTGCACTGATTACCCATGTCGGATGTGAGTAGATAATCGATAGCGAGTCGAGTTTCGTCTTTCCCTCGACAGAACTTTTGATTAGGGAATCAAATCCTTCGCGATCCGCGTTACGAAGAATTGCATTGGCAAAACCTGCTGCCCTTGGTTGAATGCTTTTTACTTGCTCTACGCTTTCATTTATTGCCGCATGGGATGGAATACGCATACGAAGTAGTTGATGCAGGCCCAGTCGAAGGATCAGGCGAACATCATTCTCAATTTGTTTTCCTGAGGCTAAACGATCTATAAATGCGTCGTATTGCAACTGCCACCTGAGAGCTCCATAGGCCAGTTCTTGGACCAGTCCCCGATCCGCTTCTTCCAGACGCGATTGCCTGAGTAGCGACGGCAACAACAAATTGACATAGGAGTCATCCCTTTGAACCCGCTGAAGTAACTGCAGCGCAACTTGTCTTGCACTAGCCAATCTTCAACCCACTAAATCCCCGAGCCCAGTCAATTGCAGCCATCGGCCTCTTTCCAGCTGGTTGAACTTCAAGAAGTTCCAGTCTTGAACCTTCTCCACAAACGACTAGCACTGAATTTTTACGGCGTTCCAGTGTTCCAGTCTCCAACGGTGTTTGAGAAACAGCACTCCAGTCAATTCCTCCTATAGCACGCGCACGGAGAATTCTCAGCTCCCCACCTTCCAAGTTGCACCAAGCAGTCGGCTCAGGGTTAAGAGCCATAACCCTTGCTTCTATCTCTGGTGCAGCCATGTCGAATGAGATTTGGGCTTCTGTGCGTGAAATCTTTGGGGCATAGCTTGGCTCACCCTGTTGAGGACGAGGATTAGGTTGCTCTAGTAGTGCCTTCGCAACAACATCCGAGCCTATTTCTGCGAGCTGCAGAAGAAGTTCTGCGGCCGTTCTATTCCTATCCAATGTCAAAGGAACAGTTGAAACTACATTTCCTGTGTCTAATCCTTCATCAATCTCAAAGAGAGTTATTCCCTGTCCAGTTCCATAGATTAGAGAGTGTTGGAGAGGCGTTGCCCCTCGCCACTGGGGTAGCAAACTAAAGTGCAGATTCCACCACCGAATCTGATCTATGGCCCTTTTTGAGATTAGAGACCCAAATGCGACCACGATTACAATTTCCGCCCCTGATTCCCTAAGACTTAGCAGTACTTGTTCATCAATTTTCTTTGACTTAATCAGAGGTAGATCTAATTCGGCCGCGACTTCAGCAACGGGTGAAGCGGCAAGCCTTTTCTCTCTTCCCTGCGGTGCATCTGGCCTTGTAATCACCAGCGCGACTTCAAACTTCTTGGCGAGTTTTCTCAAAACTGCTGCTGAGACTTCTGGGGTGCCTGCGAACGCAATCTTCATTTTTTCCTAGATGTTTCCGTCATCCATGATGACACTGAGGCCTCGCACAGTCTTGTCTCCTCTTTTTAGCGCTTTGGCCGCTGTGGCAATCGCCCTGAGTTCCTTAGCGATTTTGGGACCATCCTTGTACGAATACCTGAAAAGAAGCTCAGCCCCTGTGTTTCTAACAATCTCAGCGCCAATTGTCTGGACGGCCGTCATTACCGAACTTATTTGTTCACGCGATCCGTTGACACGAGTGAACCGAACTGCCGGTGGGAGCTTTAGTTTCTTGGCCTCAATGAATGCCTGCCTTGCTAATTCTCGATGTTGACCCAGAGCGAGTGGCTTTCCTAGTTCTTCACTTAGTCCTGAGAAGTGAATTCTGGCTTCCGGCGCTAGCAGTTCAAAGGCTTCACACCAATCCCGTATAGCTCTCTGTTCAGATCTCAGACCTTGGGCAGAAAGCCAAACATCTGTGTCAAGCACAATTAGTCCTGAGTATCCTCGACCTAGCCTTGGGGCGCTTCCTGGCGTAGCGATGACAACTTGATTCCTCTTGCCTACTACCTCAGGTCTTTTCCCTCCAGCGGCTTCAAAGATAACCGCACCTGGAAACATCTTCCCTATTTCCGCTGTGGTCCTGGTGCTTCCGGATCGACCGCGTCGGAAAGTGGTTGTCTTGCAAGCCTGACAGGAAGTCGCAATCTTTGCGCAAATGCGGCAGGAAAAAGTTTGACTGGTTGGTTCCCAGATGAATCCCCCACAGGAGCACTTGATTCTCTCACCGCAGTTGGTGCAGAAAACTGAGGCTGAGGTCCCCTTCCTTGGCAGGAGAATCAGAAGCGTGCCCTTAGCAAGACTTTCTTTAGCCAAATTTAGAGAGGCATCGTCAACCCTATTCGGAGAAGCGGTGTAAGAAATCCTCGGGATGCTCTTAGCGTCATTAGTCTCCGTCAGATATTTAATTTCAACGAGCCTTTGGACTTCTACGGTTCTGTAGGGAGCCGAAAAGAGAACGGAACAGTTAGCAATATCTGACCTCATAAGCACAAGGTCACGCAGATTTGTATGTGGAGAGCCTACTTCTAGATAACTATCGTCGCCGTCGTCCGCTTGAGCAATGAATCCCAGGTTGGCAATTGGAGCATAGATTGCAGATCTTGTTCCGATAATGATGCAGTTCTGCATGAAGACAGAATTGAATTTTCGATACTTTTCTGACTTGGCACCGGACTCCCAATTAACAACGCTGACACCCATCGCGCCTGCACACTGCTCCAGCCAGTCTGCATCATCCGTCTCCGGCACCAGCAGTATTGATGAGTATCCACTGTCCAAATGCGACTGGGCTTGCGATAGAAACAGCGGCATCCACTCTGGATACAAAGATCCCGCAACTTCTACCTGCTTCCCAGCGAGTTGTGCCTGCCTTTCCACCTTCAACGTCTTCTTTGCTGGTGATGGCTCCTGTCTTTCTGTGGCGATACGAGGCATGTGGTCAGGGATAGCGAGTTTGAGTATTTCCCCAATTGCCACACACTGCCTGTCAGCAATGCGTCTTGAAAATCCCAGGATCTCCTTGGTAAGCACCGGGTAAGGGGACACAATAGTGTCTATTGGATTAGTGGCGAACTTACTCTCAGTCAGTAGCTCAGTGATAAAGCCAGTTTGCTTGACCTTTGTTCTTCCAAATCGAAAACTAACTCTTTGGCCAAAACGGACTTGCGATTGGAGCTCTTCGGGAACAAGAAAATCAAACTCTCGGTCCAGTTGCATCAGGGGTGACTCCACCGACACTCTGACCGCTTTTGACATTATTTTCCTGCAGCGTCGCGAAGTGCCTGCGCTCTGTCAGTTTTCTCCCAGGTGAATTCAGGAAGCTCACGTCCAAAGTGGCCATAGGCGGCCGTCTTTGCATAGATCGGTCTTCTGAGGTCAAGATCTTGAATGATCGCCGCGGGCCTGAGATCAAACACATCCATGATCGCTCGCTGAATATCCTTGTGATCGATTTTTTCAGTACCAAAGGTTTCGACAAATACGGCAACTGGTTTTGCCATACCGATTGCGTAAGCAACCTGTATCTCAGCCTTGTCTGCCAACCCTGCCGCAACAACATTCTTGGCAACCCAGCGCATTGCATAGGCAGCAGATCTGTCAACCTTTGAAGGATCTTTGCCAGAGAATGCCCCGCCACCGTGACGAGCCATTCCCCCATAGGTGTCGACAATAATCTTGCGTCCTGTCAAGCCTGCGTCACCTTGTGGGCCACCGATAACGAATCGACCAGATGGATTGATTATGTAGCGAACGTTAGAGAAGTCGAGCTTGCTCTGATCGAGAACCGGTTTGATTACCCTCTCTAGCACGATGCTCGCCAGCTCCTCCTGTGAAATGTCAGGATGGTGCTGTGTTGAAAGGACAACCGTGTTGACTGCTACAGGAGTGTTGCCATCGTAGTCAATCGAAACCTGGGTCTTGCCATCAGGTCTGAGCCAGCCGTTGTTAAGTTCTCTCCGCACCTGGGCTAAGCGCTCGCTAATTCGATGTGAGAGAAGGATCGGCATAGGCATCAAAGTGTCTGACTCGTTGGTTGCGTAACCGAACATCATTCCTTGGTCTCCCGCACCAAGTTCACTCAAGTGATCTCCATCACCTGCTCTCTTCTCAAGTGCAGCGTCTACACCACCAGCAATGTCTGGAGACTGAGCGCCAATCGAGACCGAAACTCCGCATGAAGTGCCATCGAAGCCAATAGCCGAGCTGTTATAGCCGATGCTAAGGAGTTTCTCTCGAACAAGTTGAGGTATCTCAACGTAACTTGAGGTTGTTACCTCACCGGCGATGTGAACGAGGCCGGTGGTAACTAGTGTTTCGACCGCAACACGAGCAGTCGGATCCTGAGCAAGCATTGCATCGAGGATGGTGTCAGAGATTTGGTCACAGATTTTATCTGGGTGACCTTCAGTAACAGATTCTGAGGTAAATGTGCGTAGCGTCATGCGGCACAGTCTACCGAGTGGCCAGCCTTTCAGCCACGAGACCCACTAGTTCAGTGGCTACCTTCGCCTTTGAGCCTGCTAGATGAAAGGTATCTCCTTCTTCAACCACCAAAACTGCAGTTTCCGTGCTTCCTAATGCATCTGTTGAGTTTCCAACCACCATCTGGAGCTTTTTGTCTAAAAGCTTTTGCCGTGCAACCTTTGCAAGGTCTTCGCTCTTATCGGCCAAGGCAAATCCCACGCAAAAAGTTCTCGGGTGCTGACTCGCATAATTTGCGACGAGATCTCTAGTTGGAGTCAGGATGAGCTGTGGGGCTTCAGCTCGCCTCAACTTCCCTGCGTACGGATTCTGTACCCTGAAATCACTCACCGCCGCTGCCATGATCAAAACGTCACAGTCAATCTCCAAGGCACTCTCAAGCTCGTCAACGCTCCCTACATGAACCGCTTCGACACCAGTTGGTAGCCCTTCGAGATTCGCTGCAATCAGAGTCACATTGGCACCGGAGTTCCGCGCCGCTTTGGCCAATTCGATACCCATGCGACCGGTCGAACGGTTGCCTATAAACCTCACTTGATCTATTGACTCTCTCGTTCCACCGGCGGTAACCACAACCTTCTTGCCAGAAAGGGGACCTCCGAGTGCAAACATGATGATGTCAGCTACCTCAGGAAGTCTTCCAATCCCACTGTCGGAACCAGTTAGTCTTCCAGAGGCTGGCTCCATAACTCTTATGCCTCTTGAAGAAAGCTTTTCTACGTTCTCTTGAGTTGCTGCATTAGTCCACATCTCTGTGTGCATTGCAGGGCAGATAACAACTGGTGCATTTGATGCGAGGATTGCGTTCATTAGTAGGTCGTCTGCAATCCCGCCAGCTAGTCGACCAATAAAAGATGCTGTTGCGGGAGCAACAATGACTAAATCTGCACTCTGTCCCAGTTCAACATGTCTTACTTGAGCGACATCGTTATACATGTCAATGTCGATGTTCTTGCCTGAGATTGCCTCAAGGGTCACCTTGCCAACAAAACGAAGGGCATTTTCTGTCGGAAGAACTTCGACATCATGACCAAGCTCAGTGAGTGAGCGAACAAGACTGACAGCTTTATACGCGGCAATGCCACCGGTTATCCCAAGCAGAATCCGCAACGTACGGGTCTATTTCTTAATTAGCTTGCCCTGGTGGATTTCGTGCAGAGCAATTGAGAGTGCTTTATCATCAATTGTTGAGTCAACCAGCGGCCCGACGTAGTTGAAAAGACTTCCCTCGTGAAGAGCAGAGTAGTACTCGTTGATTTGTCTTGCGCGCTTTGATGCAAAAATGACCAGTTCGTAGTTTGACTCAACTTTTCCAAGTAGTTCGTCAATCGGTGGGGCCGTAATTCCCTTGGTCTCCATCTAGTCTTCCTTCTTCCAGTTCCGCAGCAAATCAACAATCTCGTTGGCAGTTTTGGCCAGATCTTCGTTGATGATTTGAAAATCAAATTCGCTGGCAGCAGCCAGCTCGCCTTTAGCGGTGTTCAGTCTAGTTTGAATCTGGCTTTCTGTCTCTGTCCCCCGTCCTCTCAGCCTTCTCTCCAGCTCCTCAACTGACGGCGGGAGGATAAAAACCGATAAAACATCGTCTACTTTGCCTCGTATCTGGCGCGCTCCCTGCAGGTCAATCTCTAAAACCAAATGCTTTGAGTCTCGTTCAGCATTGTCCAATTCCTTGCGAGGGGTGCCGTAGTAGTCGTCTCCGTGCACCTTGGCGAATTCAAGGAACTCTCCATCATGGATCATCTGTTCAAAGGCTGCCTTGGTGACGAAGTGGTAGTGAACACCATCTATTTCGCCGGGTCTTGGCCTGCGCGTTGTGGCAGAGACAGACAGGCGAAAATCCGGCTGACTTGCAAGAATCTTTGAGACAAGGCTGCCTTTTCCGACTCCAGCCGGCCCGACTAAAACTAATAGCGTCATAACTCAGATCTCAAATCTTCAATTATTCTCACCAAGCCGTTTACACCAACCTGGTAGATCCCCCGAGAAACCGATGGAATTACATAGCCGCTGCTTTCACCAAATAGGTCCCTGATGCTCGATAGCTTCGCTCCCTGGAAGCCAAAGCCTGGTGCAAGAATAGGAATTGGAGTCTTTGTTTCTCTTATTGACCCCACTCCAAACTTGTCCAGATTCTGGGTTGCACCAATGACTACCCCCACATCATTCGAGCTCAGCTCCAACGCTGCTCTAACCACTCGAGCAGCCACAGACTGGTTACCAGTCTTTGCCTTCTGAATTTCCTCTGCTTCGACATTGGATGTTGCTGCAAGAATAAAGATTCCTCCCTGCACATCTCGAGCAATCTCAATCGTTTCTGACAGGGATGTTGGTCCTAAGTATGGAGAAACAGTAAGGGCATCACTTCGGAGCGGAGAATCATCGCCGAACCACGCCTGAGCGTATCCCAACATGGTTGAACCAATGTCTCCGCGCTTAGCGTCAGAAATGATGAGCAGGTTTGCTTCACGAGCGGCCGTGAGAACCTCCTCAAGGGCCATGTAACCGGTAGAGCCAAACCTTTCGTAGAACGCAACTTGGGGCTTTACGATTCCAACTCTTCCCTCGCATGCGGAAACAACGGCATAGCCAAAATCTCTGGCACCTTCAGCGGTATCCGGAATCCCCCAGTCGGCCAAAACCTCTTCGGAAGGATCTATTCCTACGCAGAGCGGTCCGAATGAGTCCCTAATATTTTGTAAACGCTCACCAAAGCTAGGCATTGTCACGCCTAAACTTCGCGTGTTCTTGAAGCGATTTCACATTAAACTTCTTTTCTCTGATGATCTCAAATGAACCGATAGCCGCAGAGAGCTGAGCCACCGTTGTGAAGATCGGCTTGTCTGCCGCTGTGGTAGCTGCTCGAATTTCATAGCCATCACTTCTGGCATCCGCACCGGAGGGAGTGTTAACAACCACATCCACCTCGCCAGTGGTAATCATTTCAACAATCGATCTTTCTCCCCTGGCCTGGGAATACTTGGCAACGGTCTGGCTTTCTATGCCATGACGTTTAAGCATTTTGGAGGTCCCATCAGTTGCCAAAATTCGATAACCAAGCTGTGACAACCTTCTTACGGGTAGCACAATTTGTGGCTTATCCCTGTCCGCTACTGAAATGAATACGGTGCCAGATAAAGGAAGTGATGATCCGGCAGCGGCTTGAGATTTAGCAAATGAGGATGGGAAGTTCGTATCAATACCCATAACCTCGCCAGTCGATCTCATCTCTGGACCAAGCAGACTGTCGACAAAGCGTCCCTCTCTAGTTGCAAACCTCTTGAAGGGAAGGACAGCCTCCTTAACCGATACCGGGGTGTTCGCAGGCAGATGAGCACCATCATTGGATGGGAGTATGCCTGACTCAATGAGTTCGGAAATCTTTTTGCCAACCATTACCAGAGAGGCTGCCTTCGCTAGGGCAATCCCAAGGGCTTTGGAGACAAACGGGACAGTTCTTGATGCTCGGGGATTTGCCTCCAAGACGTAAAGGACATCTGCCGCCAGGGCGAACTGCACATTCAATAGTCCTCGTACGCTCAAACCCTTCGCTATTTTGTGGGTTGCCTCCACCACACGGTTGATTTGACTATCGCTGAGCGTTATGGGGGGCAGGGTGCAGCTGGAATCTCCCGAGTGAATTCCAGCCTCTTCTATGTGCTCCATAACCCCGCCGATGTAGAGCCCTTCACCATCAAATAGAGCATCGACATCGATCTCGATTGCATCGTCTAGGAATCTGTCAACCAAAAGAGGATGCTTAGAGTCAACCAGGGCGTGGTCCGCGATTCTGTCAAAGTAATCAATCAGTGAAGTCTCGTCGTAAACAATCTCCATACCCCGGCCTCCCAGAACGAAACTGGGTCTCACTAGCACTGGGTAACCAATACGCTCAGCAACATCCTTGGCCTGATCTAGATTGATTGCCGTGCCATTAGCTGGTGCCTTGAGCAGTGCTGCATCGAGAATTTTTTGGAATTGTCCTCGCTCCTCGGCAAGCTCAATTGATTCTGGAGAGGTTCCCAGTATTGTCACTCCAGCTTTTTTTAATCCCTCTGCAAGTCCGAGAGCTGTCTGACCTCCAAGTTGCACTAGGACTCCTAGGAGCTCACCAGATGCTGATTCCGCATGGATCACTTCAAGAACATCCTCGAGCGTCAACGGTTCGAAATAGAGTCGATCGGATGTGTCATAGTCAGTCGAGACTGTCTCTGGATTGCAGTTGATCATGATTGTTTCATAACCGGCATCCCTTAGTGCGAAAGCTGCGTGCACGCAGGAATAGTCAAATTCCACTCCCTGACCAATACGGTTAGGCCCACTTCCTAGGATTACAACCTTCTTGCGCTCCGAAGGGACGACTTCTGTCTCTTGGTCGTAGCTGCTGTAGTGGTAAGGAGTAAGGGCAGGAAACTCCCCCGCACATGTGTCCACGGTTTTGTAGATCGGTCTTATGCCCAGACCTATTCGTATCGATCTGAACTCTTCTTCAGTTATACCTCTAAGAGAAGCGAGCTGCGTGTCGCTGAATCCGTGTTTTTTGGCTTTTCTTACTGCGTCTTCGTCCACGTTGGCTAGTGACTTAAACCATTGGGCGATCTCATTGATCAGGGCGATTTGGTCAATAAACCAGGGATCAATCTTGGTTGCATCAAATACTTGCTCTGGAGTTGCTCCCAGCCTCAAGGCTTGCTGAACTTGGACAATCCTTTTCTCCGTCGGGGTTCTCATGGCTGATAGCAATTCGGTAACTGATTCCGTCGATTTATCCCAGTGGAATGAGCTTCCACGTTTCTCAAGTGATCTAAGAGCTTTTTGTAGTGCCTGGGTGAAGTTTCGCCCTATGGCCATCGCCTCCCCAACACTTTTCATAGTTGTGGTCAGTGTTGGGTCTGCAGCAGGAAACTTCTCGAAGGCAAAACGCGGAGCCTTAACTACGACGTAGTCAAGCGTGGGCTCAAAGCTCGCCGGAGTAACACCTGTGATGTCGTTTGGAATCTCATCCAGTGTGTAGCCAATTGCAAGTTTTGCAGCGATTTTTGCGATTGGAAACCCAGTTGCCTTTGACGCGAGGGCGGAGGATCTACTCACTCTCGGGTTCATCTCAATCACAATGACTCGACCAGTGTTCGGCTCTACAGCGAACTGAATGTTGCATCCGCCCGTGTCAACACCCACATCGCGAATGATCTGAATACCGATGTCCCGAAGATTTTGGTATTCCCTGTCCGTCAGCGTCAGAGCCGGAGCTACCGTGATCGAATCCCCGGTGTGAACACCTACTGGATCAAAATTCTCGATGGAGCAGACCACGACTGTGTTGTCATTCCTGTCTCTCATGAGCTCAAGCTCATACTCTTTCCACCCCAAGATGCTTTCCTCCAGGAGCACCTCATGGGTTGGAGATGCCTGTAGTCCAGCCCCTGCTATTCGCCGCAGCTCCTGCTCGTTGTATGCAAATCCCGAACCAAGACCACCCATGGTGAAAGACGGCCTAACTACCATCGGGTAGCCAATTTTTGTCGCTATTTGTAGGCAATCATC
>VFQS010001535.1_pt1 | contig 20914 bp, 24 predicted proteins | sample 3512361 | NCBI WGS metagenome assembly VFQS01 (sample SAMN10412375, study PRJNA504923) | tailings metagenome | isolation source: Relicate 1 Philex TSF3 active mining | place: Philippines
ATAAATTCACAAACAAAGAAGGGTATCTAATATCGGAGTCTTTAGGGTTTGGAAACTTCAAAGAAGTGATGGAAAAAAGTGTTTTCTCTTTATGTCCTAGAGGTTATGGTAAAACTTCTTTTAGAATATGTGAATCTTTAAGTTTAGGATCAATACCTGTTTATATTTACGACGATCCTTGGATACCTTTCAATGACATTATAAATTTCGAAGATTATGGCATATTAGTAAGTGAAAATGATTTAGATAACTTGGATGAAATTCTAAAATCTTTAAGTGAAACGGACATAAAAAGAAAAATAGAAGTAGGTCAGGACATTTTTAATGAATACTACTCTTATGATGGTTGTTATAAACAAATTTTAAAATTATTATGAAAAAGGTTTTAGTATTAATATCAGATGAAAATTATTTGGAACACGCCAAATCTTTATTTTATTCGGCGAGGTCAATAGGTAAATGGGATGGGGATTTATGTTTAATTGCTAATAATATAAAATCAGAAAAATTAGAAGATTTAAATAATTTTGGAGTAGAATTTTTGAAAATTTCTGAACCAAACTATTACTATGCGAATTATCATATCTTTGATGTTTTCTTTAAAAAATGGGATTTTTTAATATCAATGGATTGTGATTTTACAATATTTGGTGATTTAAATAAAATAATCAATGAAGAAGATTACTCAAAAGATCAATTAAATGTGGATAAAGAACCATTTACAATAAAGTCATATTTTTGTTGGTCTGTTGATAATGGTCAAGTGGTTAACGAAAGATGTGAAGGTAGAGAACATTATTTCGATGAGTTAAAAAAATTATGTAACATCGATGACTATGGGTTCAATGCTGGGTTTATGTCTTTTAATACATCATTAATTCAAGATAATACTTTATTCAACCTTTATGAATTATCAAAAAAATATCAAGAAATAAACTTTCATACTTCCGAAAATGGTAGTGACCAACCAATATTAAACATATATTTTTATGATAAAGTAAAATTCATCGAAAATAAAAAGGTTTCTTATTGGAGACATTCTGATGAGAATACAATTACACAACATCACTGTAGGTGGGACGCACCTTGGGTTAATAACTTTTATTGCCAGAGATTGCAATCAACCTATCATAATCAATATATAAATAATTTAAAAAAATTCTATGCCGGTACACATTAATTATAAAGGTAGAACAGGTAATAAATTGTTTCAATACATAGCCGCTAGGGTGTTTTCTGAAAAAAACAATTTAAATCTAGTAACAGATTTTCCTGACACTGATATTATAAAACCAAATATTCATAAAAACTACCCAACTGACGGATCAGAAAGGACGACAATACGAATTGACAAAAGTAGTTTTAATAATGATGAAATTATTTTTTCAGGAAATAATATAAAATACATTTTTGACGATTATTTCCATAATGGGGATTTTTTCAGTAATAATTACGAGTTAATAAAAACATTTTTTAAAATAGAAAAAAATGAAAAAAATAATAAAGACATAGTTTTACATTTAAGATTATTTGATTATCTACATGGAACAGATATTGAAAACCCCACCTCTTGGGATCTAAGTGAAGTCATTCACCCAGATTATTATATTAATATTTTAGACAATGAAAGTTACGAAAAAGTTTATATTGTTGTTGATGATATTAAATGTGAATGGGAAAAAAAATATTTATCGTATTTTAAAAAATATAATCCAATAATAGTAACAAACACACCAAAGGAGGATTTTTTCTTTTTAATGTCTTTCAACAAAATTATTAACTCAAATAGTACATTCAGTTATTGGGCTAGTTTTTTTAGTGATGCCGAAAAAATTTATACATTTAAAAACGCCGGATTTTATGGTAGAAATAAAATACATATCGAACATACTAAAAATTTATGTAATATAAAAAATAAATCTATATCGGTAGATGAAAAATTTTATTTCGGTGAATAAAAAAATAAAAAAAATAAAAAAATGGAATGGATTAATGAAAAACTAGAATTATCTGAAAAGAGTTGGTATCTTACTCATAAAAATTTGAAAGAATTAATTGAAAATACCATATACACGCCGAAACTTGGTGTTGAGATAGGTGTTGCTTTTGGGAGTAACTCTTATAAATTGTTAAAAAATTTTAAAGAATTAACTTTGTATTCTTTGGACCCTTACGTCAAATATTCGGACACAGATTCCATGAGTAAACTAACCGAAGGTGAAAATGGAGATAATTTATACAATTTTGTTTTCAACCGACTAAATAATAGTTATGGGGATCGGTCTAAATTAGTGAGAAGTGATAGTAGTTACTTAATAAATAATATTGAAGATAATTCTTTAGATTTTGTTTTTATAGATGGTGACCATAGTTATGAGGGAGTTAAAATAGATATTGAAAACTCATTTTCTAAAGTGAAGTCTGGCGGTTTAATATCGGGAGATGATTATGGGCTAATACCTACGGTAGATTCAGCAGTTAACGAATTTTGTAATAAAACTAACATCAAAATAAATGTTAAAGATTTAGTTTGGTGGTTTATAAAACCTTAATTTCCAAACTATATGCAATGGGTTAGTGATAAAATATTAAAATATTTAGACTACAATGATGGAGTTTATATTGAGTGCGGAGCCAATGACGGAGTAACACAAAGTAATACTTTAATATTAGAAAAAAATCAAAATTGGTCTGGAATATTAATAGAACCTTCGAGTACTGTTTTTGAAGAATGTAAAAAAAATAGAGGAGAAAAAAATATTTTCATAAATTGTGCATTAGTGTCCAAAGATTATTATTTAAAAACCATAGAAGGTGATTTTGATGGTAATCTAATGTCTTCAGTTAATGGTAAAAGGAGACATAATTCAAACCATTATACTGTTATTGCTAAAACATTGTCCGACATATTAGATGAAAATTTTATTAATTATGTTGATTTTTTTTCTTTAGATGTTGAGGGGTATGAATACGAAGTGTTAAAAGGTATTGATTTTAATAGGCATTATTTTAAATTTATTTTAATTGAAATTTATAAGTGGGACTATGATAGTATAAAACACTTGATGGAGTCTAACGGGTATGAATTAATTGAAAATTTATCAGGATTTAATTTAGAAAATAATCCTAGTTGGGACGGAACACATAATGATTATTTATTCAAAAAAAATGAAAAAATTAAAAATTAATATTAGTGACAAAATTAATGTTGACGAATTTAAATCTCAAGCAGGTCAAGACATATTTGTTTGTTTAGTAACAAAAAGTAAAGAAAATGGTATTTTTATCGATATAGGATCTGCTCACCCGACAATAATAAGTAACACTTATTTTTTAGAAAAATATTTAAACTGGACGGGTTATTTAATTGAAATTGATGAGGAGTTGTGTGATTTGACAAAGAAAGTCAGAACGTCAAATTTAATTTGTTCGGACGCAACTAAAGTTGATTATGATAAAATATTTGAAGAATTTAATTTTATTGATTATATTTCATTAGATATTGATGGTTATAATACTTTATCTGTGTTAAAAAGTTTACCTATTAATTTGGAAAACTTAGGTATTATGACATTTGAACATGAATCATATCAAATTGGAGATGATATAAAAAGTCAATCTAGAAAAATTATGTCGGATTTAGGGTTTTATTTATTATGTTCTGATGTAAAAAATAAAAATAATTCTTTTGAGGACTGGTACATAAATCCGAATATTTACAATATTAATGATTTGAAAGTTCTTGAATCAAATAACTACGAATGGTCTGAAATTTTATTTGAATGAAAACTATTAGGGTGTCTTTTTTAGATTGGTATGATTGGATTCTTCCTGAAAGTACTAATGATAATATATTTTTATGGATTTTAAAAAAAAACTATAATGTTATAATAGATAACCAAAATCCTGATGTGTTATTCTATTCTTTATATTTTAATGACCATTTGAAATACAAAAACTGTTTAAAAATTTATGTAAACAGTGAGCCTCTATCATACAATAATTTGAGTATGTATGATCCGTCTCTTAGACACATTGTTTCTATAAATGATGCCAATTATATGTTTAGTTCGTACAAATCAAATATTGAAAAGAATTATTACATGCCTATTTTTTTATTGTGGTTATACCATCACATTTTTGTTACTAAAAAAATCGAATCTTTTGAAAGTTTATTGAAACGTAGAGAAGTTAAAAAAAGAAATAATTTTTGTATATTTTTACATAATAATAATGTTCCACAAAAAAGAAAAATAATTTATGATAAATTAAATAATTACAAATTTGTACATACTAAGTCAGATGTAAATATACCTGAAGGGTCACTCAATAAAATTAATTATTTAGAAGATTTTAAATTTTCTTTTGCAATGCAAAATCATTTTTATACAGAGAATTTTGAAAATTGGAATGTTCAAGGTTTAATAGATGAGAAAATAATAGAATCTCTGATATCGGGATCGATTCCTTTATATTACGGTAACGATTTAATAGGTGATTATTTAAACGAAAATGCTTTTTTGAATTATCATAATTTTAAAAATGATGAAGATTTTATTAATAAAATTATAGAAATAGATAACGACGATAATTTATATGAAAAAATTTCATCTGAACCAATAATTAAAAATATCAATGATTTAAGGTTAAATGAGTTAGAATCTCATTTACTAAAAATAGTAAACGAAAATATATGAAAAAGGCACTTATAACAGGTATTAATGGTCAAGACGGTTCCTATTTGGCCGAACTTTTAGTAGAAAAAGGATATGAAGTTTGGGGAACCGTAAAAAGAAATTCGGTTTCAGAAACACAATCTAATAGAATTGACCACCTTAGAGAAAATAATAAAGTTAATTTAGAATATGCCGATTTAACTGATATGGCGTCATTAGTTAGGGTACTACAGATGGTTCAACCAAATGAAATATACAATTTAGCAGCACAATCTCATGTAAGAATTTCATTCGATCAACCATTATACACGGCAAATGCCACGGGTATTGGTACTCTTAATATGTTAGAAGCGGTGAGAATGGTTTCTCCTCACTCTAAAATTTATCAAGCATCTTCTTCAGAAATGTTTGGTAATAATATTGATGATGACGGGTATCAAAGAGAAACCACTCCGATGTCTCCTGTTTCACCTTATGGCTGTGCAAAAGTTTTTTCATATAATATTTGTAGAAATTATAGAAATTCATATGGAATGAAAATATGGAATGGAATACTATTTAATCACGAATCACCAAGAAGGGGAACAAACTTTGTTACTAATAAAGTTGTTAAAGCAGCAGTAAAAATTAGTTTAGGTTTACAGGATAAATTACATATTGGTAATTTATCGGCAACTAGAGATTGGGGACATGCAAAAGATTATGTTGAAGCCATGTGGATGATGTTACAATCAGACAAACCGGACGACTATGTTTGTGCGACAGGTGTTTCGCACTCAGTAAAAGACTTATGTGAGTATGTTTTCAAGTCATTAGGTTTAAATTATTCAGATTATACTGTTGTTGATGAAAAACATTTCAGACCTGAAGAATTAGAAAATTTGAAAGGGGATTCATCAAAATTAAGAAATCAATTAAATTGGCAACCTCAATATACTTTTGAGACAATGTTGGATGAAATGATTGAATATTGGTTAAATTATTATGGAAAATAGAGTACTTGTTACCGGTGGATATGGTTTAGTTGGGTCTGAATTCAATGGTTCAAACTTTATACCACTTTCATCTAGTGAAGTAGATCTGAGAAATAAAGATCAAGTAAACAAAATGTTAGAAACTATTACCTTTGACGGAATAATTCATTGTGCTGCGAAAGTAGGTGGAGTCGGAGGAAATATGAATTTTAAAGGAGAGTTTTTTTATGATAACATCATAATGAACACTAATGTCATAGAATCCGCAAGAACTCATGGTATAAAAAAGTTAGTTGCGTTTCTGTCCACTTGTGTTTTTCCTGACAATGTAGAGTATCCATTAACTGAAAGTAAAATACATTTAGGTCCACCACATTTTTCAAATGATGCATACGCATATGCAAAAAGAATGGCTGACGTACAAATAAGAGCATATAGAGAACAATATGGTTTAAACTACAAGTCAGTAATACCTACAAATATTTATGGACCTAATGATAATTATGATATCAAAAATGGTCACGTAATACCATCACTTATTCATAAATGTTATTTAGCAAGAGAAAACAAAACTGATCTTGAAATATGGGGGTCTGGTAAACCACTGAGAGAATTCATATACAGTAAGGATGTTGCAAAACTAACCGAATGGGTCCTGAATAATTACGAAGAAGATGAGCCAATAATTTTATCAACATCAGAAGAAATATCAATAAAAGACGTTATTGATATAATAATTGAAATAATGAACTTCAAGGGTAATGTGATATGGAACAAGGAAAAACCAGAAGGACAATTTAGAAAACCTAGCGACAACTCAAAAATAAAAAAATATTTACCTGATTTTAAATTTACACCCCTTTACGAAGGAATGAAAGAAACTATTGAGTATTTTGAAAACAATTATAATATTATAAGAAAATAAGCATTAAATGACAAGAAAGAAACAACCACAAACTGAAGAACAAGAATCCAAACCTTTCTCTAAAAAAGACTTTATTAATTCAGTAATAAAGAAAAAAGTTAAAAATAAATTTCTTACCGATAATCAAGAACATTATTATAATCTTTTACGAAACAACCAAATAACCATTTGCTCTGGTCCTGCAGGTGTTGGTAAATCTTATATCGCGATGAAAGCGGCTGTTGATTTACTCATGGATCCAAATAATTCTTACGAAAAATTAGTAATTGTTAGACCTGCGGTCGAAGCAGAAGAAAAACTTGGTTCTCTACCTGGTAATTTAGAAGAAAAGTTAGATCCTTATATTTTTCCATCTTACTACCTACTTAACAAAATTATAGGTAAAGATGCTCGTGAAAAATTAAAAGACGCTGAAGTAATTGAGGTTTTTGCTTTAGCATATATGAGAGGAATGAATATTGATAATACGATCTTAATATTTGAAGAAGCGCAAAACTCCAGCCCAAATCAAATGAAGTTACTATTGACAAGAATTGGTTTCAATAGTAAATTCTTCATATCGGGAGACATTGAGCAAACTGACCGTTATAGAGACAAAAAACAATCAGGTCTTTATGATGCGATTAAAAAGTTTAATGATGTTCATGATGTTGGAGTATTCGAGTTCGGTGACGAAGATGTGGTAAGAAATCCACTTATTAGTAAATTATTAAAAAAGTATGAAGAGAATAGGGATTGAGATTAATGGTGTTTTAAGGGATACTATTGGTAAATTTACACAATTATATGAAAAACATATGATTGAAGAGAAGGGAGATGATTCGAAAACATACCAAATAGATATATCTGGTAACACCGAGGAACTGAAATCGGAAAAAGAGTTTGAATACGAAATAATTAGTGAAGTTACATCACTTAATTTAATTGATCACTTCAAGTTTAATAATGAAAACGAACTGTATGAATTTATGTACGAAGACTTCGCTATGCAAATATTTGGACATGCTGGATCCACAGAAACATTCACTTTCAACGATTTGAATGATTTATATTACAAATATAGAGAAAATAATGATTTAATAATTGTTTCAGATGAGATGGGAAAATCAAAACCAGCTTCATTATTTTTCCTGTCAAAATTCGGATGTTTATTGGAAAAGGTAAAATTTTATTCAAATACTACAAAAAATTCAATGTGGAATGAAATTGACGTTTTACTTACTTCTAATCCTGACTTAATATTAGAAAAACCAAAAGATAAAATCGTAGTTAAGTATAATACGATTTATAATAAAAATGTCGACTGTGAATATGAAATAAACACATTGAAAGAGTTTGACGAAAAACTACAAATTATATTGACATGTTAGAATTTTTAGGAGAAAATTACTATTTAGATTTGGATGAATTAGAAAGACAAGTTAGTTTTGAAAAATCTGTATTACCATCAACCACAGTTCCGGATTCCGAAACTTCAGATCAGCAAATAAGCGTAACGAGATACGACACTTTTAAAAGTTTAATTGAAGTACTTTTAACAGAAAGAGAGGATGTTGATGAAAGTTTGGGACTAAAGGCAGGTAAAGATTTAACAATACCATTCAAAATCGCATTTAATACATTATTAATAAACCATATACTAAAAAAACTATAAAATGGAATTAGAGAAAATACAAAAATTAGAACAGTCTATTGACAATCTAAAAAACAAAACTGCCAGAATTTATTTTTTGGTTCAGGACACTAAGGGTACGCCAAAAGCCTCTGTAAGATACATTTACGATATCGCATTAAATTTGAGAACTTCGGGATATAACACTATTATTATTCATGAGACTGCAGATTATAAAGGTGTTTCTTCATGGTTAGATGAAAGTTATATGGAAATTCCACATCAGTCAATTGATGGTCAAAATTTACAAATATCACCAGAAGATTTCATTGTCATACCTGAACTATATGGTCATGTCATGGAGCAACTAAAAAACTTTACATGTGGTAAAGTTGTTTTGTGTCAATCCTATGATTATATGTTGGAGACTTTACCTCCTGGTTTTTCATGGTTGAATTATGGTTTCATGAAATGTATTACTACAAGCGAAAATCAAAAAAAGTACATCTCAGATGTTTTCAAAAACTTAAGTATTGATATAATTGAACCTATCATACCTTCTGACTTTTCTAAAAAAGACAAACCCGCAAAGCCTATCATTTCAATACACACAAGAGAACAAAGAGACACGGCAAAAATAATTAAAACATTTTATTTGAAGTATCCTCAGTTTAGGTGGATTACTTTTAGAGATATGAGAGGTATTAATCAAAAGGAATTCTCTAAGTTCCTAAAGGAAAGTTTTCTTTCTGTTTGGGTAGATGAGGTATCTGCTTTTGGGACATTTCCACTAGAATCTATGATTTCCGGGACACCAGTGATTGGTAAAATACCTAATCTTCCCCATGAATGGATGAGCGAAAACAACGGTATATGGACAAGTAACACCAACGAGATAATCGATTATATTGCAACATTTACCCAAAATTGGTTAGAGGACAATATTGTTGATTCATTGTATGAAGAAATGGAATCCTCTTCGCAAAAATATTTGAATGAGGAAAATCATAAAAAAGATATATTGAACATATTCGACAAATATTTTCAAACAAGATTGGAGTCTTTTGAAGATCAAGTTAATAAAATAAAATTAAATTTACAAAACGTATAAATATGGAAAATTTTGATGTAACAGTTATATTACCACTTTCTAGTAGTAAAACAAGGTCTTTCGACGAACTTTTCGAAAGATCAATTAAATCTCTTAAAAATCAACAAGTGGGGATTAAAGAATTACTAATTGTCCATTCGACAGAAGAATCTTTAAATAATTTTTTGTCAAACTATGACTTCGATGGTTTGAATGTAAGATTAGTAAAAAATGAAGGTCAAACTGACTTTTCGAATCAAGTAAATTTAGGTGTTAATGAATCAAAAACAAAGTGGGTTTCTATCTTAGAATTTGATGATGAATATTCTTCGATATGGTTTAAAAACGTTCAAAAATATTCTGAATCGTACCCTGATGTCGACTCATTTCTCCCACTGGTTGTAGATACTGATGAAAAAGGAATATTTGCCGGATTTACCAATGAGGCGGTTTTCGCAGTAAGTATGAATAGTGAAATGGGTTATTTAACTAATGAACTTCTTTTGAACTACCAAAACTTTCAAACAAGTGGTATGGTGGTTAAAAAAACAACATTCACTGAAAACGGTGGATTCAAACCATCTGTCAAACTAACTTTTGTGTATGAATTATTATTACGTATGACTTACAACTCTAATAAAATAATGACCATACCTAGAATTGGTTATAAACACACAAACATGAGAGAGGGATCACTTTTTTGGAGTTACAAAAATGGTGATGAAAGAATGACAGACAACGAAGTAACATTTTGGTTAGATACCGCAAAAAAAGAACATTTCTTCACTACCGATAGAAATATAAAATATGTCGAAGAAAATGTTTAATGTCATTGAATGAAAACGAACAACAGTCAATAAAAAAGAAAAAGGCGATAAAAAATAATAATTATTTTGATGTTCGCGAAGAGGAGGCCGTGATAAGTTACATAAATTGTGATGACTACAGGGAAAAAGAGTATATTTACAATACATTTCTTAGGGATCCTTTAGATAAAATGATAGATTCGATAATAAGAAGATATAAGCTCTATAGGAAAGATATGGAATATCAGGACTTGCACAGTGATACACATTCTTTTTTGATGACCAAGGTAGATAAATTCAAACCAGATAAAAATAAAAAAGCATATTCCTATTTTGGTACAATTTGTAAAAACTATCTCATGGGTCAAATACAAAAGGATCAAAGGGAGATGAATAGAAAAATATCATATGAGGATATTTCTACTTCATTAGAAAATAGACCAGACCTTATCTATTATATGGAAAATGAGGATGTAGACGCTGAAAAAATTATAAACGTTTTTTTAGATGAACTTAAGGTTTATATTCAAGATGTAAAACTAAATGAGTCAGAAATAAAACTAGGACAATCTCTTATCGAATTATTTAATAACTATGGTAACATCTTTATAGGTAATGATAATAACAAATTCAATAAAAATATAATATTATTATCATTGAGGGAGATGACAAATCTTTCCACTAAAGAAATTAGATTGTATCTAAAAAAATACAAAAATCTTTATTTAATAACTTTAGAGAAAGTTAAAAAGGATTGAAAAATTCTTATTTAAATATTTATATACTATGAACAGACAAAGGAAAAAAGAAATCTCCCTTAATAAGGACTCGGTTCTTAGTTTAATGCAAGAAATCTATAACGAACTAGTAGAACAAAGATCTACCGCAATACGAATTCAAAATAAAATGTTAGGGATGCTAAAAGATCCTGAAGATATGACACTTATTGGTCCTGTCATAAAGGAACAACAGAAAATTATTAATGATACAATAGAAAAAAAGTTAAGTCTATCTAAATTACAATCAACAATTTGGGAAAAATCTAACAAAAATCAAGATGACAATTTTACTTTAACAGACGTAGATGATGAATTGTTACAAAATTTGATACAAAAAGATATTGATAACACAAATAAAGGTTCTTTTAAAATTTAATAATGGCTATCGATCTTAAAAAAAGTTATAGTGATGCCTTAGAAAATATCTCAGCAATAAAAACTGTCAAGGAGACTAGTAAGGCTGAAAAAAAATTAAAAAAAGAAAATGTCAAAAATGCTAATGCGAGTAAAGAACAATTATCAAAACAAATAAATAGGTCAGAAAATGTAAACGCACTCAAGAGAACAATAAAAGACCTAAAAAGTAACACTGAATCACCATTAGAAAGATTATTTAATATTTTCTCACAAACAAATGACGGGCAAACAACAGATGAAACCACGGAAGAAACTGGAGAAAAAAGTGTTAAAGAACTAAGAAAAGAGCTTAGAAAGGCAAGAACCACAGATACGCTAAGTAGAATTTTTTTACAGACAACAGTAAACACTAAAGAAAGAGTTAAAAATTTAATAATTTCAGAAATAATAAAAACTATAGGGTGTTCTCAAAATGAATCATATGACAATGTCACATCTACAAATTCACCAATTTATATTAAGATAAAAAATATTGATTTTTTTGACATTCTAAAATATTCACCAGATGACGAATATGTTAAATATGCTTACGAACTAAGCGCAACAACAAATGGTACTTTTCCTTATTCGATGAATAGAGAACTATTCAATAGATTAATTACCCCCTCATCATTTTCTCAACAATACGGTAGTTCATTTATTGCAAAATCAGGTAATCAATTGTTTGATATCCAGTACGAACTTGTATCTGGAAATCAATATTTCAAAGTAACATTAACACAACAACTCAATAATCAATCAACGGTATCAGCATTTTTAAATGATTATTTTCAAAGTATTGATGTATTCAATATTGATAATTTGATCGGTAACATTCTAAATAAGTTATTCAGTACTTTTGACACAACTAATAAAACGCCAGACAGTTTTTTGATAGACGTAGAAAAATTTTTCAAAATAATTACGAGATTAATGGGTGTTTGTAGTGATCCATCACAAAGAATAGAGGTTGCGGGCACGGCAAAGGTTAGTGATGATGAGGAATTGAGTGATGATTTTTTTACGGTTTCAGACATAGAACTTAGATCAATAGAACAAAAAGTAGACAATATCCAAAATGGTTTAATAACTTTTGTTGGTTGTGATAATATACTTTTACCGAACAACCCAGTGGCAGTAAATAAAGCGCTAAATCAAATAATTACTGAAAACAAGACTGAAAAAAAAATTGACCTACTTTTGAAGAACATAAACGGATTATCAAAAGATCCAAATTGGTCAATATCTATTGGTGGTCTTAATATATTAGACTACATACTTAAGGAAATGGTTTTGGATTTACCAACTTTATTAATGAAAACAATTTTGAGTCCAAAAATGATGTTAGGTTTCATGATTATGTTCAAGGCAATTAAAACATCAGGAGTTAATACCCTGAACGAGTATTACGATGGTCTTTTGGATTTTATAAAAAAATTCAAAAAAACTGTTTTCAGATTATCTAAGGATATAGTTGAAATTTTTATTGAAGAACTTTTCAAAGCAATAAAGAAAAATATTAAAATTCTTGTTGAAGATATTTTGTTAGATATCATAAAAGAGAGAACAAACAAATATTACGCAATTTACTCCACTATTGTTTATAGTTTACTACAATTAACTCAAGCATTCGTGGATTTTAAAAATTGTAAAAACGTGATAGACGAAATATTAAAATTACTTAATTTGGGGTTAAATAATCTCGGAACAGGTCTTCCTCAATACGTACTCGCGGGGGCGTCTCAATTGGATGGGGTTTCAGATACCAGGGCCTTTTCAAATGTGATAAAAAATTTACAAAAAAACGGATTACCTACAGGTCCAAATGCCGATGGTACTCCCAACTTAATGAATATCGCAATGAAATCATTAATTGAAGGTCAAAATTTTGAACAATTCACAAGAGGTAAAACAGAAATATATATACCACCATTAACAATAACACCTGCTGGTATAACTTTACCTTCGAAAGGTGTTGGTAAATCGTATTAATATGGAGAATGACAGAATACAAGATTTATTAAAAAACTATAGAAATGTCTCCAATAAAGACTTACTTGATGGATTGAAGTTTTTAGAATCTGATTTTAATAAAACAAAAGATTTAATAATAAAACTTACTCATCATTTAGATTCAACCGAGATTAGTTATAATAAAATACTAGAAGAATTTAATAGAAGAACAAATGTCTGAACAACTGATGCCTAGTGACTTTTCTCCTGACATGACTCAAAATATTTATTTTGGGGTTTGTTTGGATAATAATGATCCCTTGATGCTGGGTCGTGTAAGGGTCGCACCAATAAACGAGGATTACGACCAAAGAAAAACATCGGTCAAGGGTTTCGATGAAAATTCGAAAACTCCATTCAAAAATGGTCCATGGTCACCTAAAGACCCGTTCATATTTTTACCTTTATTACCGTACTTTATAAATCAGGTTCCTAAGGTAGGTGAAAATGTAATGATTTTTTATTTCGATAGAAAAAGAAAATCAGGAAAGAATAAGTTTTACATGATTGCCCCTTATTCTTCACCGACAACAATAAAAAATGAGGATTTCAGGTCATCAAATACTCATTTAGATAGTGGATATCAAAATTCAACAGTAAGTTTACCATTCATAAAAGACAGTAATGGTGAATACGCAGATAAAAACAAAAAAGGTGTGTTTGTTGAACCTATAGATATTTCAATAAATGGTAGAGATAGTTCTGACATAATATTAAAAGAGAGTGAACTTTTGTTAAGGGCCGGTAAACATTTAGCATTCCAAAGAGGAGAAATACCAACACCCAACGAAAAGAGGTCTTTTTTACAAATGTCGTATTTCAATAAAATAAAGACTTATGGTGAAGATAAAAAATTAATAAGATTAGTACCAAATGTAGAACCGGTAAAGTATTTGATAGAATATCAATGTTCGACACTTAACACACAACAAGATGTCTTCACCGGTGTTGTTATAATATATAAATTACCTGAAAATTCACAAACACAAACAGATTTTTTAGATTATGATACTGTTTTCAGTGGTATAACCCCTTCAATAGTTTATATTAAGAATCTAACAGCACTTCCATTGAATCAATTTATTTTGGAAATAAATAAAGTACTAATCGATTTTAAAGATCAACCTCAGGTGTTAATTCCTGAAGTTGTACAGGCAAGTAATTTTCCATTTTTTTACAGACCTGATATAAATATTAGACAAACTTTCACGACATTACTATCAGAAAACAATATAGACATAAACGTAGTACAAAACGCGTCAAAGTTAATTGACTCAGTACAGGTAAGTCCAACTGATATAACTCAAGGTTATGGATTAGTTAATGATATAAATAATTCAGTTAGAGAACCGTTCATTAAGGTAGAAGAAACATATAAACCATCTACTGAAATTCCGTTGGGTACGACTGTCAATTTGATGGGTGCCGAACAGATGTATTTTTTATCACATAATAATACAACACCTGAGATACAAAATGCACTATCAAATACAGGAATTTATGGTATTGATCCCGATGTGGTTTACGATACGTTATTACCAAATACTAAGTCTATGGTAAGAGGGGAACCATTATTGGAACTATTACAATTGATTGTTAATTTTTTGGTAACCCATGATCACCCATACCCAATGTTACCTCCATCATCAATATCTGCAGCCTCAGGAATATCCACTTCTGAAATATTAAAAAAAATGAGAGAAGCATATCAAAAAGTTTTAAATAGTAATATTCGAATTAACTAAGTATTTATATAATAAAATACAATATGTCAATTCATAGATCTTATTTTAATAAGTCAAATACAATATTATATAATTCTTATACCAACACTTCGAGAAATCCAATTGTTGAACTTTTTTATGGTAGATTAGCTAACGTAGGTGTCCCTTTTGGTTTTAGTAGGTATATTTTCAATATTGATCTAACAGAATTACAAACAAAAATTTCTGAAGGAATTATTTCAACGGGATGTACAGGTTTTTCATCGTTTAGTCATAAATTGAAAATGACAAATACTTCCTTTTTTGATCAGGAATTACTAAACGATAAGACTTCACAAGGAAGAAGGAGAGCAACGTCATTTGATTTAATACTTTATAGGATACCTCAAAACCAGGTTTGGGACTCAGGTGTGGGTTATGATTATTATAATTTTCAAATAACTAATTTGAACGATAGATCGTTTTCTGAAAGACCGTCAAATTGGTATGAAACAACAACTATAAGTGATTGGTCAACCCCAGGAATTTATAATAACCAAAATACATCAACAGGAACTGGTGTTAACTATACAGGTCTAACTATTATTGATAGCCAACATTTTGAGTTCGGTAATGAAGATATAGAATTTGACATGACAAGTGAGATAAACTCTATATTAAGTGGTGGGACTACCGGAGTTACTGGTTGGGGAATATCTTTTTTACCTCAGGTTGAAAACATTTCGGGTCTAACAGAAAATTACTCAGTTGGATTCTTTTCTCCTCAAACACAAACATTCTATGAACCTTTCTTAGAAACACAATTTAGTGACTTGATTTTAGACGATAGAAATAACTTTCATGCCGGTTCTAACAATAATCTTTATTTATACTTATACGATGAAGGGACTCCAATAAATTTAGACTCTAATCCAACTGTCGATATTTTAGATTCTGAAGGCGAACCAGTAGTTGGATTTACGGCAATGACAACTTGTTTAGTTACTGAAGGGGTATATAAGGTAAATGTTAGTGGTTTAACAACAGATAATGTTCCTTGTTTGTATTATGATGTTTGGAAAAATTTAAGTATAGGTGGTATTTCTTTGGATAATGTTGAAAATGAATTTGCAATTCTTTCTAAGTCAAGCAAATATAAAATAGGTATCGAAACAGAATCTCCAAAAGTATATGGGTTCAGTTTCGATGGTATTAAACAAAATGAAAAAGTTTTAAATACTGATATCAGAAAAGTAAATGTAAACATAAAACAGGCATACTCTTCTAAATCAGTTTTGAGCGACGTTAAGGTTTATTATAGAATATATGTTAGAGAGGGTGCTAAAACTGAAGTACAGGTTCAAGACTGGACAAGAGTTAATAGAACCCCTGATGGACACTATTTTATATTTGATACAACAGATAAAATTCCAAATGAATATTTTGTAGATATTAAAGTTGTTTCTGATAAAAATACAGATACTTATAAAAGAGAATTACAATTCGAAATAGTTAATAAAAAATAGTTAATATGAATATAGAAAAAATTATCAGAAAAGTGTTATTGGAAAATGAAGGTAGATCCAGTAGATATATGTTTTTTTCAAATTTGGAACAAATGAAAAGACAATGTGAAATGTTATTAGATATGGATCAAAACGAGATTGAATCTATTTTAGAAAACGGACATGATTGGGCTCAAGATCATATAGCGGAAGCTAAAAACAATATGGATCAAGTTTTTGATTTTTTAAAAAATGAAATGGAAGGTGACCATGATTACGAAGAAGAAGATGATGAAGATATGATTGAAGAGGGTCGTAAAAAAACAGGGACAAAATTATGTGCTAGAGGAAAGGCATCCGCAAAGGCAAAATATGATGTGTACCCCTCAGCCTATTCAAATGGTCACGCCGTACAAGTTTGTAAAGGAAAAATTAAAGGACTTGACGGTAAAAAAAGGTGTTCACCACCATATTGTTAAAGACTAGATAAAATATTTCTAACAATCAAATTTAAGGACTCATTTTGGGTCCTTTTCTTTTTTGGTTTGTACGATGTCATAACAGGTTTTTGTCCTTTACCTGATTGTGGATCTTTTTTCTCGGCCCTTCTTTTTTGTTGACAAGCAGATCTTTTTTGAGAATCTGACATTTTACCAGCAACACCAGCTGCTCTACATTTAGGATACGATCCCTTATCCGCGTCACTCCTACCACAAGGAGGGTGTTTACCGTCAACTTTTCTACATATATCAACCCAAGGTCCTTTTGGTTGTTTTGACCCTTTTGGTTTTTTCTTCTTACCGAACCAAACCGCTAAATCCTCATTTAATGGAATTTTATCGAGTTCAATCCATTCGCCAACAATTGGTACGATTTTTTTACCTTTACCTGGTGTTGCATTAATAGGTCCACCTTCTTCATCACTTAATTGTGGGTGTTTTTTGTGGTATTTTGATATTTTTTTGGATTTCGATTCTAATTTTTTTCTATCTTTTTTATGTGATTGCAAAGATCCGTCATAACTATCATGTTGTAATTCTGCATTAAAAAAATTAGAAACCTTATCAGTAAAAGGTCCTAAAGAACTGTCCTCCCAATCGATTTCACCCATAGTTAGTGGACCACTATAATAACCCGCATATCTATCTGAATTAGCTTCGTTTACTACCTTTTTTATTATTTCTGATAAATTCATTTTTATCTTTTATCTAATAAATATCTGTATATTGTTAAATGTGTGTGATAAAAAACTAAAGTTATTATACCCCAAGTCTCTGCCCAAAATAATCCATCTAAAAGAAAAAGAGCGGATAATAAAAATATAAAAAAATAATATCTGAATTTTTTAATACTCCACAAGGAAACACCTGAAAAAATAAAAAATAAAATAGCAAAAACATTATGTAAAACAAAATGGTCATCAACTGAAAATGATGTCAGTAATAGTAATAATAATGCGGGGATTCTCCATTTAGGAAGTTTAAAAAAGAAAAAACTAACAAGAGCGTTTGTGATTATAAAAAGTGGTTGTAGAGGTGTGTCCCATACTCTTGAAATCGCTCTTCCATCACCATATAGTAAATAAATGATGAAAGGTTGTAACACCGCTAAAAACGATGTAAACAACCTTTCAAACATATCCCATCTATTCATCTACCTAATCATTTTTTTCATAGTTCCATCATCATAAATTTCAATAACAACCCCTGTTGCGTATTCAGGATTAATTTCTTGACCCATCAAATTTATGTATTTAACAATTTTTTTCTCAGTAATTGTTTTTGTTACCAATATTGGTCCATAAGTTTTAAATTGACCATCAATATCAAATTGTTGTAATCTGTAATATGTTACTGAATTTAAGTTGTAATCAATATAAGAATATTTTATTTCTTCTGTAGAATTACCGGCAGCGTTTTTGGTTGTTACTTTTCTCCAATTTTCATCATCAGTACTCATTTCTAAATCAAAATGACTTGAGTTTTGTTCAGATGCTGTGGCCCATTTAATTACATTAAATTGTGGATATGGGTTTGCTTCGAATTGTGTTAACTCTACAGGTAGTGAGGTTACTATTGATGCCTCAAATAAAAACCCGCCCCAAACACCTATGTTGGACACGTCAGTTTTCCATCTTATTGTTAATTCACCATTTACCGATGATGAAGTTAAAAATGAAGGAACAACAGTGCCTGTGGTTGCTAAAATCACGGGAGATGATGTTGTTGGTCCGTCATACACATATAAAGAGTCGTAACTAGTCTCTAAATCCATTTGGTAAAACTGTAATGAAACTTTTTTTGTGTTATCAGATGGTGTGATAGTTAATGTTCTATTAATATTATTTGAATATCCACCATATAGAGGACCAACCGGTCCTGCATCATCACTAACATTTAAAAAGTCACCATAATCTAATGTTTTAGAACAACTACCTAAAAAAGGAAAAAGTGAATTTTCAGTTGATGTCGTTGAGGTTAATGATAAATCATCAACATATCTTTCATGGGCACCTGATCCTCTAGCGTCAATAAACCTAATGAAGACATTTGTTAAACCTAATGACTCTATATTTAAAGTGTATTGTTGATATGTTGCGGTTACTGTTGTAATTGACCCTCTTGTTGTCCATGTTGTTCCATCAGGTGATGTTTGTATATTTAACGTCCACGCAGTTGTGTTTGAACTTCTTCTATACCAAAATGTTAAAACTCCAGGATTTGCAATTTGTGGAGTTCTAATCCAATCGTTGGCACCATTAAAAGTTATATTATGTGTACCAGTTCTAACAGGTGATGTTGATGCAACCATAGAGTTAGATGTCCATGTACCACCTTGTGTTGGTAATACACTTGCAAAACTTTCATAGATTAAATAATTAGTACATTGTGATAAAAGATTAGTTGTTGTAATCATACTGACTACAAAAAGTGTGATTAAAAGTAGTTTTTTCATTAAAGTTTTTTTAAAATAAGATTTCCCCTATAAATAAATATAGGGGAAACACTTATAAATCAACCATTTTAATGTGTAAATGAATATTTGGGGAAATTTTTTTTATATTTACACTCCTATAATGATTATTTTTAATACCGTAGTTATTGAAAACATGGTCATAAAGACCAATGAGAACAATTTTATATTATCTAAACTATTTTTCATTTTAATGTTTTTATTTCACAACCAAAAAATGCACTTATGATATCATCTTCGTTTTCTTTTATTATATCATTTTGACAAAGTTCCAATATTTCACATAAAGTATTTTTATAAATGATTTCTTTTGAAACATTATCTTTAAATTTTTGAACACTTTTAATCATTTCTAAAGTCATTTCTATGTCTTTAATCGATTGTACGTTTTTTTGTTCGGAACAATCACCTATATCGTTTAATAAGTCTTTGATTACGTCCCAACAGTGTTCTTCAATCATTTTAGTGATTCTTATTTTAGCATCACTCAAAATAATTTCTATTTTCATTTTTTCTTTTTATGGTTACCGATTTAAAAGTTTATTTTAGTTTTTGTATATTTTTTTAGTTATAATACCGTCGTTTACAACAAAGTAGTATCCAGGAAGTGCGTTTTCTAAATTTGTTGTTCTACCGTTAATGTCAATCACAACCATTTTTGATAGGTTATCCCCTAATGTTGTTTTATTATTGTTATCCCATCCAAAATGATTACCATTGTTTCCTTGGTTTCCGTTACCTTGACCAGGATTAGATCCGTCTACGCCGTCAGTATCATTACCGTGACCATTATTACCGTCTTCCACTTCTTGAATCATTTCCCATACTTTTTGAACGGCCAAACCTGAATTTAATCTTCCTGATCCTATTTTACCTACATAGTTTGGGTTTAATGTGTTTATGTTTGTTGCGGTTAATCTTAAAATTGAATCGATTTCTTGATTTGTTAAATCTGGTTTAACTGATAACATAAGTGCCACTGTTCCTGTAACATAAGGTGCCGCGAATGAAGTACCTGAAGAATTTAAGTACCACCCTGGTGCTGCGGTTAAAGGTACGTTGTGACCAGGTGCACAAATATCTACAGTTGAGTTTGTTTGATGTCTTGTGTTAGGATTACCAATTACACTTTCGATGTTATCTTGAGAACCAACACTTGTCACCGCAAATACGTGATTGTAAGATGCTGGATAAACAAGTGAATTAGGACCACCACATGTAGAACCGTTCCCTGCTGAAGCAACAATGAAAGTTCCATTATTATAAACCTCATCTATTACTTGTTGTGCATATGTATTAAAACTACAACCTGAAGTCCAAGATAAGTTAATTACTTTAGCCCCATTATAGGAAGCATTTAATATTGTGTTATAACACATCTTATAAAGATTTAACGTAGTGTTGTAACCGATTGATGATAAACCTGTTGAGTTGTTTGTGTTTCCTGCAACTATTGTTGCCA
>VFQS010001537.1_pt1 | contig 20889 bp, 9 predicted proteins | sample 3512361 | NCBI WGS metagenome assembly VFQS01 (sample SAMN10412375, study PRJNA504923) | tailings metagenome | isolation source: Relicate 1 Philex TSF3 active mining | place: Philippines
CAGTCGAATACCGTAGTCCGGTGCGTCACTGCTGCTGACCTGCTCAAGCGTCATTTCGATGCCGCTGTTTTCGATATCCACGGCCGTCTCATCCGTGGTCGTGATCAGACCGTCAGACGCTCTGATCAGGCGGTTATCGAGACCGAAGAAGCCGGTCCCGCCGGTCGAAACCACACTCATGTCCGTAAAGTTCACAAGTCCGGTATTGTTGCGAACGTCGATGCCAGCACCGCCACCCGGGTTGCCCGTGGCATCCACCACAACGGCTTCACCAAACGCCACCGTGCCGCTGTTGCCATCCACGGAGATGGCCGCACTGCCGGACGTCAGCTCGTTGTTCACCTGTGTCAGTCGCCGCGGTGTGCCCGAACCAAATTCCACCGAACCACTGCTGCCGGTGACGAGTACACCTTCGGCCAGTCGGTTGGTGATCCGAGTTTCACCCCGGAATTCCACATCGCCGCTGTTTGAGGCTACGGCTACGGATGCCAGATCAGTGCCGTTCACCGTGGTCACTCCCAGCGTTCGCACGACGCTGTCAGCGGCATTGCCCGAGATCAGGATGCCATTGCCCTCGGTACGCTGCGGAGCACCCGCTGCAATCGCTGTGGCTGTGACATCGATCGTGTCCGAAAATTCGACCGATCCACCGGCCAGATTGTTTGCTATCAGAATTCCAGCTTCAGCACCCGCACCCAGATGGTCGGTCAGAGTGACGGCCTTCGAAAACCGGACTGCACCCGAAGAATTCGTGATTTCAACTCCACCGGCATTGCGATTCGTGATGTCCACCGGTGCGTTGAACGTCGCTGAGCCAGTCAGGCCGTCAATCAGAATGCTCTGCTGCGAAGCGGCATCCACAGTCAGGGCAGCCACCTGCGGGCTGGTGTTGATAAACGAATAGCTGCCCGCACTGTTCAGGATCTGCAGGCCACTCACCGCGGCATTCGTGGAAACGAGGTTGTCAATCACCGCCGTGCCACCGGTGTTGTTACGGATCACAACACCTTCGCCGGCATCGTCAGTCACTGAAGACCGATTCATCGTGAACTGGCCGCCGATCATGTTCTCAACCACCAGCGCTTCAGTACCCGAAGTGTTGCTGATGGAACCGAACAGCAGACTGTCCGTGGAGGTGAACGTGACCAGACCATTGCCGCCACTGACCAGCATCAGCGGGCCACTGGCCGCAGCGGCGGATTCCAGCGTTGTGTTGGAGATGGCGGTAAAGCCCTTTGTGTTCGTCAGGACAATTGCGGATGTGCCGGCACCGGTAATCTTCACGTCGTTGATGATTGTGTTCTCAGCACCGTTGCTGAAGATCCCTCGCACCGTCGGGTTGGTGATCGTGAAGCCGGAAAACTGAGCCCCGTCTGCCATGGTTACTGCTGTACCAATTGAACCGTTCAGGTTCGGTCGAGCCAGATTTGGAGCGGCAGCGAATGTCGGGGACTTCGGCAGTTCCACCTGCAGCAGCTGGCCGGCGGCCTGTACCGTCACGAAGTTCTGAGTACTGCGACCCGCCGTCAGCTCGCCTTCGCCGATAAGCTGCTGGCCCGGCAGCAGATTCACAATGTTCTCAGGACCAGCGGTGAAGTTGCTGCCGGCATGCACGTAGACCAGATCCGTGCCGGCACCCAAACCCTGCTGCAGCAGGCGATAAGGATCGTTCACCGTTCCCAGAAACGGACCGCCCAGGTCATTGCTGTTCACATGGGCCACTGTCAGTGGCAGACCGGTCGAGGGGTCCAGGGCCAGCTGGCCCGGAGCATCCTGAGATGTGACCAAAGTCACCACATTCAGGTTGCGGCGAACCGGTTCACGAAATCGCTGAATCGCCGAACGCTTCAAATGCTCCTGGCTGCGGAAACCGCCAAAGTGAACAGCAGCGGTGAAGGAAACCGTGGTGTCAAACTGCTCGTCGTTCGTCAGCTTCAGCCCCAGCTCCAGCCATTGACGAATGTCAGCGTGCAGTCGTGTCGACCAGCCGCCAAAGCTCTGTGCTGCCTCACCGTCGTAGTAGTAACCGCCACCAAAGGCGCGCAGATCGATCTTTTCTGCAAAATCACCAGGCAGCAGAAAGCCGGCTTCTGCGTCGAACCCCTGCAAACCTTCGGCAAAGGCGTCCACACGAGTGAACGTCAGGTTGCTGCCGGTGAACACCGAACTGCCCGGCTTCACAGACTGGCCTGTCAATGCAAACGAATCCCCGAATGTCTGGTAATAGTTGCCGCGCAGTTCCCATGCATGTGCCAGAACTTCCGCACCAGCACCCCACTGGTTCAGATAGGTGCCACTCAGATTGTCGCGGTCGTAATAACCGTTGCCGCCCAGCACGACGTCCCAGTCCTCGACATAGTAGCGGTAACCGCTGCCGAACGACCACACCAGGCCACCCTCGTTGGCCCGGCCCAGTCGCGTGTCGCCGAAAATCAGACTGTTGCCCGCACTGAAGTAGGGCGACAGACCAATGAAGGAAATCGAATCGTTCCGACCCACCGTGTCGCCGGCCACATGGCCCCCGCGAAACTGCAGACCGTAACCATCCCGATTCAGACCCGTGGATTCCGATGCACCACCCGAAGGCTGGGCCCCCGAATACAGAGCACCGTCCTGGGAATACGCTGACACTGGCCCGAGTGCCAGCGACATCAGGGCTGCTGCTCGGGTGAGTTTTTTCAGCCAGCGATTGGAGTTCTGAACGATCTTCATGACGTTCCTCAAACCAGGATCGTGACTCACAGGCATTCTTTGCCCGTGGCGTCGGACTGTCGGCTCTTCCTGAACCGGCGCAGCCTGGGACAGCTGCCGCCTCGAAAGAGAGGACGCGTTTGTAATGAGCCCCCGAAACACCAGCAACACGGACTACCGCCTGCAGTGGACGAAAATTCGCCGCAACACCACCAGTGGTGACGGCATTCTGCGGAAACGGCAGACTCGACTGTCAGGCCCGGCAACTTCCGCCGTTGCAGCAGCAGCAGCCCCGGCAGCCGCAGATTTCGAATAGTGAACAAAAGTGCATTTAAGTGCCGGGGGGTTCAGCGTTTTCGAGTCGAGTCTCGTGAAATCCGTCGTCTGGTTTCGGTCAGGAATCGGGATCGTGGGCGTTTGCTGGCAGCCGCAGTGCCGTTGAAAGCGAGTCTTTTTCAGGAAACCGGGCCTGCACGGCTCTCTGTTCGAAACCTTTTCCATTTCCGGTGGTTTCAGAGTTTTGGCCCCTGGAAACTCACCGTTTCAGCGAATAAATGGCTGGAAGTGTCCTGGGAGAGCCGTTTTTTGGGATTTGCATATGTCAATCATGCGTGTTCGCCATGTGTTGCTGGCCCTCGTTTTTTTGTTCTGCGGTCTGCCGTTTTCAGTCGTACAGGCTCAAAGCGATGAGCCGGCCAGTCCGCTGCAGCTCATTCAGGAAGGCAAGCGGCCGCTGCTGACCATCACTTTTTCCGGCGCAGACCGCTTCATGGCGAAGTCGAAGTACATCTTCGAAGCGTCTGAGCACAGTGAGGTGTTCGGGATCATCGAAAACTTCATGAAGGATTCCATGAACAATCTGGAAGGCTTCAATCGTGGCAAGCCCTTCGGGATCATGGGTTATCTGCCGGTGGCCATTCCGCCACTGCCGGAATTTGTGGCCTTTGTGCCGGTGGACTCCGTGGAAGCTGCCACGAAGCTGGTGGAAAAAGCTCCGGTGGTGATCAGCAAGGGTTCCGAGGAAGGCCAGTACGAGGTGATCGGGCCGAACCGCACATTTCCGGTGCTGATGCGGGACGGATACGCGTTCATCCCGCTGGGCAATGAGCCGGACAAGAAGATTCTGGAGCGGGCATTCCCGGATCCGGCGGATTTGCTGGCCGGTCAGGCTCAGGAGTTCGACGCCGCGGTACGTCTGGACGTGGAATCCATCCCCGTCGCGACTCGTACCCTGCTCTACGGTCTGATCAACAGCGGCATTTCCACTCAGCTGCAGCAGCGTGACGGTGAAGCTGAAGGCGCTTATCGCATTCGCCGCACGGAAGGTGAACGCGGACTGGCGGCCCTGAAAATGCTGTTCATGGACTGTCAGAAGATCACCTTTGGAGTGAACATTTCAGAAGAAGAGCAGGCGGTCAACCTGGACATGGTGATTGATGCCATCAAGGGTTCGCAGATGCTGAAGGAAATGTTCAGTTCGACTGAACGTCCCAGCTATTTCATTCCGCTGCTGGATGAAAACGCTGCCGTCTCTGTGTCGATTTCGTCGCTGATGGCGGATCGCGAGAAGGAAGCGTATGGAGAGATGATGGAGGGCTTCCGCATGGAGGTGGCTCGTCTGATTGAAGAGAACAAGCTGGGGCCGGTGCCGGACGAAAACAGTCCGATCGGGCAGGCGATGACCGCCATCCAGAAGACTCTGCAGGAAGGCCACATGGACATTTTTGCGCAGTTTTATCGCGATTCCGCGGGCAAGCTGGCGATTGTCTGGGCGGGTCGTGTCCAGGACGGAGAAGCCATCAATGCCGGGGCCATGGACGTCCTGACTCGACTGAAGGACATCGAGCAGGTGCAGAATATGGGTGAGCTGCAGATCAATGCGGGTGAGCATCATGGTGTCATGCTGCATCGGCTGAACTTTGCAATTCAGCCGCCTGAAGCGGTGGCGGTGTTTGGCGACAACGTGGGCATGACGATGGGCATGGGTGCGACAGCGATCTGGGGCGTGATTGGTGGTGAAGAATCCACGGCCACTCTGAAAAGCGTCATGGACAAGCTGGAAGAGGCTCAGGCGACGGCAGCCGACCAGCGGACACCGCCCAACTTCCGCGTGATCATCAACGTCAATCAGCTGGTGGAAATGGCTGAAATTGCTCGCGAAGTCAGTATGACTCGCCGGCAGGAACGTGAAGCTGCGGCCGGAGCGGAAGCTGCACTCGCCCAGACCGCCGTCGACACTCCTGCCCCAGGTGGTCCTGGGGCTGGTGCGGCACCCGCACCTGGTGCCGGCGGAGCCGGTGGTCCGGGAGCTGGTCGCGGTTTTGGTCGTGGTGGTCGCGGTCGTGGCGGGTTCCAGCCGAATCCAGCTCAGGCATCGGCTATGCAGCGACGGGCCGAACAGGGCCGCCGCATCGCCATGGAAACGCTCAAGGAAGGCGATGACCGCATCGAAATCGACTCCCGCCTCACCGAAACCGGAGCGCGCCTGCGAGTTCGTCTGGAGCAGGGCTTCGTGAAGATGTTCGGCCGACTGGTGGCCAACGGAATTTCCGGCGGTGAAGCCGAACCGGATGCTCCGGCTGATGCCCCGGCACCCCAGGCTGTCCCGGCCCAGTAATACCGATCGCAGCACCTCAAATTGATGGTCTTCCAACACCCGGCACCCATGCCGGGTGTTTTTGTTTGCTCAGCGGCGCGCCGGCTGGATTCGTCCCGGCACCGCAATGCGTTCCTCGCGAAACCCAAAGTCAATCCCTGGACCCGAAAATCGGCCGTGCGAAAGCAAGGGTCTGGAGGCCTTGAAGTCCCTGCCAGAGCGACTTAACGCCCGGTACTGACCTGGAACGTTTGATATAGCCTCCTGACTGCGCGACCAGTTCGATCATTTCCTTCAGCCGCAGAGGCTGCGCTGGAACTGGCTCGCCACGATGTATGTATGCGCAGAGACACTTCCATTCACTCGGCTGAAACACAAGTTCGCAGCTGCAGTCAGGCCAATCATCAAACAGACACAGCAGGTAGTTCACTCGCCACGAAATGATCAGACTCGCAGCGAGTTCTTCCAGACTGTACGGCTCATCAAAACCTCCATGCGGGGTCGTTAGCCCTTCTCTGAGTGTGCTGATCAGAGTTGAGATCTGCCAGCGGTGACTCCACGTATCGACGATCATCCGGATCTCTTCCAGAGTACTGATTGGCAGAGTCGTTGCCAGTATCCACTGAATGGGCGCGATGCTTTCGGGTGGACCGGGTTCCTCCACCAGCACCACGTTCACTGTGACCGGAGGTTGTGTTGCTTTCCTGCTGGCTGGTGGCGGCACCGTGACTGTCATGGCGCGGACTTCGACATTCGCGGGGGGAGCCGTTCCTGTGTACGCTCGCTTGTGCCCGGCGACCTTTGATTTTTCGCTTTTTCTGCTGAAGCCGACGGAAAACGTGAGCAAACACGGCGTTGCCCGCAGGTGGTCCAGCCAGCCACCTGCTTCCGCCGATCCCTCCGGATCTGCCTGCACGATGATCTGAACATCTGACGCGGAGCCGTCAGTGCCAATCGATCGAGTTTCACTGAACAAGTCGCAGATGTTCGTGTCACAGTCGGCGACATAAACGCAGAGGGTTTTTGGACAGGCGGTGGCAACATCCCGAGCGTTGCGAAGTCCCTCGGCCCAGCGGCTCGTTTCCTGCTGCTGGTCCGCTGGTTTCTTCTTCTCGATCTCCTCACAGGGCTGGAATCTGTGCCAGACCGTGCCCAGCGGAAGACCGGTCGGGCTGACAGCAAACATCAGATCGGCGAATGCTTTGCTGATGCAGTCCGGGTCCACCGGCTCCACGTATTTCGTCCCCTTTCTTCTTCTCATATGGGGATTTGTCAGATCCAGCTTGAAGGTCTCCTGCGCCAGAATTACTCGCTCACATTGCGAGATTCTCTCCAGAGTGGCGTCGAAGTGCGGCTGCAGAATGTCCAGCGTGGACGGATCTTCGTGTGCGCGGACCCTGAACATGAGCTCGCTGGCCGCGCGACGATCTGTGGCGGCCGGAAAGACGGCTGTCTGCATGTTCGGCGTCCTTTCACGCTGATGACGATCTGCGTACGAGTCGGCGGCATGTCGGTGTGGCATCGAGATGACGCGAAAGGGGGTTCATATGGAAGCCCCAGACAAACTGCATGTTCGCTGGCTCCCAATCGCAGTCAATTCGACAGGCTCCCAAAAAATCCCGGAAGAACCCAAATAATAGGGTGCATCAAGCTTGCTTCCGTCGCCATTAACCCTTGTCCGCCGAGGACTGCACCGCTTGCTGCTTTAGATCATCACGAGTGTCTTTATTGATAAACCCGAGATTGCACACATGCTCGACGACGGCACTGAAACTGACGCCCAAATGCTTGCTGACTGTCCATATGCTTTCTACGGTGTCGAGGGATATCTGTTCGTTATCGATAACGCGCCGAATCAAATCAGGCGGCATCAAAAACATGGCCGCAAATGCGTTTGCACGCTTCTCGACATCGACTGGTGCCCACGGCCCCGACGCCAGCGCCAACCTGATTCCGTGCGTACGGTCATGCAGGATGTGACACAACTCGTGAGCCAGCGTGAACCGAACCGGGTGGGAATGCTGGTACTTGTACCGGGAATTCATGGCCACCATTGGACCGCAGCCGTCACCGGCGAGGGCAATAGCGCGAATCGTTGTGTCGTTCAATTCAACTCGGGTAACACGAATTCCAAGATCGAAAAACAAACGCTGAACATCCACCGTGTTGTCGTTGCAGTACTCGCCGTTCAATGCTTCATGCAGATCCTGTGCAAGTGCGTAACCGCGGTCCCAGGGACGCTCTAACGCAGAGCGGATAGGTTCGTCCCGAACAAGTCTCCTTAGAGACTCGTTTTCTTCATGCGGATGTGAAATAGAAGCAATGATGTCGATCAATCGAGCAACATCGGACTGGTCAATGTCGGGAGCGACTGATCCGAACATGAGGCAGTATTTCGGCGACTCAGCGACCACTAATCGGGATGGGCGTCCGTTGGCAAATGGAGCCAGCCACGACGCTTGAAAACTTTTCCTGGCGAGGAGGATGTCGCGAGTTCCACTTTGAAGGCCGCAGATCAAAGCGAGTTGATCATCAATCCTATCGCTCGCGGTCAGCTCCTGGAATGCGGATCTCAACAACAGGAACTCGGGATCGTCCGGGGCCGCGCAGCAAAGATGCCCAATTGCAGCCCCAATCACAGACGATAGATGCTCCGCGACAACCAGAGGATCGATTCTCGCATATCCGTGATTTGCGAAGAAATAGTAGTGCTGAGGGGCACCTGCGATTGGCGAAGGCCCCCACGAAAACTCGACCTTGTCCTGCATTCTCCTAATGACGATATCAGGGAAAAGACCGCCGTCACGACATGCAAGTAAAGAATGCCGTTTCCACCATGCATGTTGTAATTCGTCCCATTCATACGCTGCCGCTTCTGACAATGCAAGCGGAGGTTCGGCCGTTGCTCTAAGCGAAAGCCAGGCATCCCGACCTTCATTTCGGTTGGGCAATCGCTCTTCATGCAACAACGCATCCCAATTCGACACGAACCATCGAAGCAATGGCAACAGGTACCAATGGACATCTGGAAGAGTGACGCTATCTTCGTGATGCAGGCATAGATTTAGTCCGTTCACCCAGATTTCGAAACTGCCCCAAGTCGCCGACATGGATGATGAAGCACCTTTACCTTCATCCGGATCGGGAGAGAAAGTTAGTCTAATTGCAAATTCACTCTGATCGCCGGACGACCATGAACCAGGTGTAATCATTGATGAGCCTCCCAGTTCAACTTCAATTGGCGTATTGAAACTTTGTTCTGATGCCGCCAGACTCGGCAGAGTCGAGGCGGGACTTCACTCCAGCCCACAGGATATCCACGCCAGGTTCCGGGACGGTGCTCCTGAGCGCAGTATGCTTTCCCATTGAAGACAGCAAAACGCCTTTCTCCGTCCAATTCACTTTCAGCGAGTAAAGCTTCGGCATGTGGGCGAACATCCGCATCGCAGATGCTTCCTTTTCTGCCGGGCTGCCAGGGATCACGATGTTTCGGGTTGGATTCGTAGATAAGCGTGATTGACGACCCATCCCCTCGTGACTCGGGCGATCGTTGTCCCGCGGGTTCACCAGACATAGTGACCTCCTGCCCTATTTCCCGGGACGCCCGCAATCTTGTCATGGAGATAATTCAGCGTGTCGCGATGCTCAGAAAAAATGATCGTTTTGCCAGCCCCCGGGTCATCTGCCAGCACGAAGCGAAGCGGTTGCTTGTGCAGCATTGACTCGTGGACGGCAGTAATCTGGTGCGGCAGCGGATCGACGTTCGACGTATGAACCGCCATCATCGGGTCGAAGAGAAATGCCAGATCGATGCGTTTGGCTTCGCAGGTCAGCTGGAATGCCGCACCGGCCGCATCGCTAATCGGAATGACAGCTGCAATGGTGGCAACACTGGCAGATTCCTGGCCAACCGGCGGCAAACCGGGCTTTAGGTCTTCGAGTATCAGCATGGCGGTGGAGGTCTTAGCGTTTCCGACATTTTGTTATGCTTGCAGGAACAGCAATCATGCTCAGGAATTTCATCAGATCCTTCCGTCGAAAGAGCCGGTATCCGTTCGCCGGGTTCTTGTGCATCGGGATTTCTCCAGCTTCTGCCGATGGGCGAACAGTCCCTGAACAACTCCGCGAACACCGCTTTCTATGCCACTTTCACCTCTTTATTGAGTCTCGTCAGCGACCGGGCCACACCGCGAGTGCGGTGTGGCCTCCCATCTTTACTGTAGTCTAGTGCGAATTTCAGAAAAAAGTAGGCCCCTCGGGCGTCCCATGGGACTGCCCTGCTCATCACGTGCAAATCGCACAACGTTCCGAAACTTCCGGACCATCGCCGTGATGCAACGGTCGAACGGTCGCCACTGGGTGGCGTCTGGGCTCTGCTTTGACTTCCTGGCAGTGTTCGAGCATGCGGCCGGCATTTTGAGCGCGTCTGAAACTGGCCGGCGCGGCAAAAAAGCCGCAGGTATTACCTGCGGCTTTCTGCTTCACTGCCTCACCGGACTGTTCCGGTTTGTCAATCGGCGGTCACTTGCCTTTGGATGCTTCCACTGCGGCCTGGGCTGCTGCCAGGCGAGCAATCGGAATGCGTCGCGGAGAACAGCTGACGTAGTTCAGACCGATTTCGTGACAGAAGTACACGGACTTCGGATCCCCGCCGTGCTCGCCGCAGATCCCGATTTTCAGGTCTGGTCGAGTCGCCCGGCCATCCTGCACAGAGGTCTTCATCAGCCGGCCCACACCGGTCTGGTCAATCGTCTGGAACGGGTCTGCCGGGACAATGTCGTTCTCGGTGTAGTAACCGATGAAGGACTTGTAGTCGTCGCGGCTGATGCCGAGGCAGGTCTGAGTCAGGTCGTTGGTGCCGAAGCTGAAGAATTCGGCGGTCTTCGCGATCTCGCCCGAAGTCATCGCTGCTCGCGGTACTTCGATCATCGTGCCGACCATGTAGTCCACCTGCACGCCCTGCTCTTTGCAGACCGTTTCGGCGGTGTCGCGGATGATCTTCGTCTGGTTGTCGACTTCCGTCTTGTAACCAGCCAGCGGGATCATGATTTCCGGGTGGCAGTCCACTCCGGCCTTCTTCACAGCACAGGCCGCTTCCATGATGGCTCGCGCCTGCATCGCGGTGATTTCCGGGTACACGATCCCCAGACGGCAACCACGATGGCCCAGCATCGGGTTGGATTCCTTCAGTTCGTCCACGCGACGGTGCACCTGCTCTTCGCTGACACCGAAGGTCTTCGCCAGCTTGCCGCCAAGCGTCGGGTCCTCGTGCAGATGATGCTCAGACAGGAACTCGTGCAGCGGCGGGTCCAGCAGTCGGATGGTGACCGGTCGGCTGCCCATCGTGCGGAACAGGTGTGTGAAGTCGTCGCGCTGGAACTTCAGCAGCTTCGCCAGGGCCTTCTCGCGGTCCACCTTGGTGGTGGAGAAGATCATTTCACGCATTTCATCGAGGTGATCGAAGAACATGTGCTCGGTACGGCACAGGCCCACACCTTCAGCACCCAGCGCCACTGAGGCTTCGGCGTCAGCCGATTCCGTGTTGGCTCGGACCTTCAGAGTGCGATACTGATCGGCCCACGCCATCAGCTGTGCGTAGCGACCGTAGATCTCGGACTTTTCCGGAGCCAGTTTGCCCATCAGCACGTCCATGACTTCGGACGGGCTGGTTTCGATCTTGCCGGCAAACACTTCGCCGGTAAAGCCGTCGACGGAAATCCAGTCGCCTTCCTTCAGCACCTTGCCGGCAACGGTCACGGTGCCTGCTTCGTAGTCGATGTTCAGCTTGTCACAGCCGCACACGCAGGTCTTGCCCATCTGGCGGCTGACGAGAGCGGCGTGCGAAGAGGCCCCGCCGAACGCCGTCAGAATGCCCTTGGCCACTTTCATGCCGCGCAGGTCTTCCGGGCTGGTTTCCTTGCGGACCAGCACCAGCTGCAGATTGTTGTCGGCATTCCAGCGCTCTTCAGCGTCAGAAGCGTGGAACACGATCTGCCCGGTGGCAGCACCCGGACCGGCGTTGATGCCTTTGGCCAGAAACTGGTCAGCCTTCACGGCTGCCGCCTTGGCGGCCGGATTGAAGATCGGCTGCAGCAGCTGGTTCAGGTCGTCGGCCGGAATACGGCGTTTTTCCAGAGCCGTCTTTGCGTCGATCAGACCTTCGTTCACCAGGTCCACGGCAATGCGGACCGCCGCGAAACCGGTTCGCTTGGCGTTGCGAGTCTGCAGCATCCAGACCTTGCCACGCTGCACCGTGAACTCGATGTCCTGCACTTCCTTGTAGTGCTTTTCCAGAATTCGACCGATGTCGTCCAGCTGCTTGTAGGCGGCCGGGGCATCAGCGCTGAGAGATTCTTCGATGCGCTTGGGGGTGCGAGTTCCGGCGACAACGTCTTCACCCTGAGCATTGATCAGGTAGTCGCCACAGAAGCCAGGCAGACCGACTGAGCAGTTGCGAGTCAGGCCCACGCCCGTGGCACAGTCGTCGCCCAGGTTGCCGAACACCATCGCCTGCACGTTGACCGCTGTACCCCAGTCGTGCGGAATGCCGTACTGACGACGGTACACCAGAGCACGGTCGTTCATCCAGCTGCCGAATACGGCACCGATGCAGCCCCACAGCTGTTCCATCGGGTTTTCCGGGAAATCAATGCCCTTGTGCTTTTTGATGACAGCCTTGAATTCGCTGACGATCTGCTTCAGTGCATCAATGGACAGATCCTTCTCGTGGTCCACGCCGGCTTTGTGACGCGCCACTTCCAGAATTTCCTCGAAGTGGTCGGGGTCATTCTTGGTTTCAGGCTTCAGTCCCAGCACGACGTCACCATACATCTGAATCAGACGACGGTAGCTGTCCCACGCAAAATGCTCGTTGCCGGACTGCTTAATCAGCGCCTGCACGACCTTTTCGTTGATCCCGATGTTCAGTACGGTATCCATCATGCCGGGCATTGATTCACGGGAACCCGAGCGACAGCTGAGCAGCAGCGGGTTGGTCGCATCGCCGAACTTCGCGCCCATGATGGCTTCGGCGTTGGCGATGGCTGCCACCACCTGAGCCTGCAGCTCGGGCGGGTACTGCTTCTGGTTCGCGTAGAAATAGGTGCAGACTTCCGTGGTGATCGTGAAACCTGCCGGTACCGGCAGCCCAATGCGGCTCATTTCCGCCAGATTTGCACCCTTGCCGCCCAGCAGCGGCTTCTGAGTGGCGTCACCCTCTGCGCGCCCATCACCAAACGTGTACACGTACTTCATTGAAGGAACCTTGTGAAGAAAACAGGCCACAGGAAAGGCCGCATCAGCCTGCGCGCGGACTGCGCGCACAATCAACGGCTGCCGCCAGCGGCAGAAATTGCAACCGCCACAGTATCAGCGCGGGATTGAAACTGCAAGCTGTCTCAGGTTTGGGTGCCGGACGCAGCAAAAGACGCGAATTTCGCCCCGCAAAACGGGCACACCGCAGATCGCCATCACCACCCCGTGCCCTTCCGGCAGCACACGCCATTCCACGAAATTGCAATTCCCTGCCGAGAATACTCGCCGCCTCACGTTATCATCAACTGCAGCAGATACTACTTTCCCCGGCCTGTCCCGCAGTCGCCCATTCAGGAGCCACTCACGTGTCAACCGGATCTGACAGCGACGAAACAGGCTTTCAACTGCTGGGACTGCCGGCCGAAGACGACGAATCCGGACAGCGGGCCCGAGCTCCCTTCGAAATGCTGGTCTCGCAGTTCGTCGAAGAGCTGCGGCGGGGAGGACGCCCATCCATCGAACTGTACGCCCGTCGTTTCCCGCCCCACGCCGAAAGAATTCGCGAAGTCTTTCCGGTGCTGGCCATGCTGGAACGAGCACGGCTGGATCGGGAATCCCGGTCCATTCGCCGCAATATGCCCGGCAGCTTCCCATTTACCAGGCTGGGGCATTTCGAACTGCTGCAGGAAATTGGACGCGGCGGAATGGGGGTGGTCTTCCGTGCAAAGGACCAGACCAGCGGCCACCTCGTGGCCCTCAAAATTCTGCCCTGGCGGGCTGCGGTCGTCCCCGAGTGGGTGGCCAGGTTTGAGTCTGAGGCACGGACGGCCGGCGAAATGCGGCACCCCGGAATTGTTCCCGTCTACAAATACGGTCAGGAAGACGGCTACAGCTATATCGCCATGCAGCTCATCCCCGGAGTCGGGCTGGACCGCGTGATCCAAACACTCGGTCATCAGGGCCGGATCAGTCTCCGGGATCTCGTGGAGGACGCCGGGCTGGCTCCGGTTGAGCCCGCCGCGACGGCAGGCCGGCCCGGATCCGAAGATTCGCAGCTGGGGACAGATTCCTGGGCGGCGTTCATCAGCATCGCCCTGCAGGCTGCTCAGGCCCTGCGAGGTGCTCATCAGGCAGGAGTCTGTCACAATGACATCAAGCCGGCAAATCTGCTGCTGGGCGTCGGGTGCCAGGTCTGGGTCACGGATTTCGGCCTCTCCGGGCACCTCGCCGGACGTGGCGAACGAGCGAAGGAGCCGGCCAGGGCTGCTGAGGAGCAGGAAGGGGGCGGGACCCTGAAATACATGGCACCGGAGCGATTTATCGGCCACACATCAGCGTCGGCAGACTGTTACTCGCTCGGTGCCACCCTCTACGAACTCAGCCTGCAATGCTCGCCGTTCGCCCACGACGATCGTCAGCAGTTACGGGAGCAGATTCTGAAGCAGCCTCCTCTGCGGCCGCGCGAGCTGTGTCCGGAGTTTCCGGTGGGGCTGGAGACAATCATTCTGAACTGCCTGCAGAAGCGTCCCGAGGATCGATATGAATCGGCGGATGCCCTGATCGCTGACCTGCTGCGACTGGATCGTGGCCTGCGGATCCGCAGTACCCGCCGCAACATCGTGCGGCGCATCTTTGGTGGCTGAGGCCGGCGATTGGTCGAGCCTGGGTGGCAAGGTTTTTGCCGTATCTGCCTCAGTGAACATTCGGCCCCCGGGGGTTTGCGCCGGGGAATCGCCTGATCGGCAGTCTTAACAGTCCGTGCCTCGGCAGGAATCACCGGCGGCGTGCAGGACAACAGCACACGGAAAGACTCAACGAGTTTTGAACCAAATGTTAAAACAAATTGTAAACACAAAACTCGTCAGGTGTCCTAATTGCCGACCAGTCTGTCCTGTAATCTCTGGTGGTTTTGCGGGTTATGAGACATGGCTGGTTTCGGTGCTGCCGGGATGAACGGTGAAATCGTTTTTCCCTTGCTGTTCCGCGTGGCTTTTCATCATCGCAGGTTGTTTTTTCGCAGCAGCCACAAAAAGCCTGGTCGCGGTACACGCCTTGCCCTTGTTGACATGAGGTGAGCGGCATCCTGATGTGCGCCGGGCTCTCGGGCATCGGTGTCGGCAACGTGGGCGGGCCGCCTCGTGTGACTTTACTGGTCGTGATTCTGAAGCGATCTTTTGGGGGGCGAGGCTATGTGGTTTTATGGTCACGGGTTCGGGCTGCGCGCATGGCGCAGTCACGGGGTGAAAGCGTTTCTTTTAGTGGGTGCACTGGCTGGCTGTACTGCGATGGTATCGGCACAGCAACCGGTGGCAGCAGTCCCTGTGGTTCAGGCGGCGCCGCTGGTGGCGGACGGTGACTTTGCAGCAGCGGGGTTCGCCCCGGGTGAGTACCTGGTGCGTGCCGGGCAAAGTATTGGTCCGTGGAACGTCGACCTGGGGAATGTGGGTCTGCACGTCGGGCAGGTGGCTGTACCCGGTCCCGGTATGAATGTCGTGGATCTGAACGGCAACCGCGGGGGCTCGTTGTTTCAGACCCTGCAGCTGCAGCGAGGCACGACCTACACTCTGAGATTTCTGCTGACCGGCAACTGGCGGACCAACCCCACGACGCCGCGTCGCGTGGCTGTGCTGTTTGGCCTGCAGCGGCAGGTGTTCGAAGTTCAGCCACCGGCGGACTGGTCATTCGAAAATCCGCAGTGGCAGGTGATCGAAACCACGTTCACTCCCAGCGCCAATGCTGTCGGGCTGCGGTTTTCGTCTGAAAACCCCGGTGTGCCTGACGGGGCGATGATTACGGACGTTGAGGTTCTGCCGCCGCCCGTGGCTCCCGGGCCGCTGGATGCGGAACCCATTCCGCTGCCGCCGGATCTGGACGATTACGTGATGGATCGGCAGAAAGCTGTCCTGCTCGGGAAAGCCCTGTTCTGGGATATGCAGGTGGGTTCAGACGGCCGCACGGCCTGTGCGACCTGCCACTGGCATGCCGGTGCTGACATTCGCACAAAGCACACGCTGAGCCCCGGCGCTCCGGGCAGTCAGTTCGGTCATCAGACGGACCTCGGTGACGCCCTGGAAGCGAAAGCTCTTGCCGGATTTCGTGGCGTGAATGCTCAGATGCGTCCCGAAGATTATCCGTTCCACCGATTCGCGAATCCGCTGATTCCGGGGGATGAGCCGGGCTTTGTGAACCGCGGAAATCCCGTGATTTTTGACACGCTGGAAGTGCATGGCTCTGCCGGAATTCGAAAAGCGAAGTTCAAGGGCATCATCCCAGGCAGTGCCGTTGATGAGATCCTCGTGGGTGCCGATGATGACGAGATTTTCAACATTGACGGAGCAAATGTCCGCCAGGTGACTGGTCGTAACGCTCCGACATCGATCAATGCGATTTTCTTCGATCGAACCTTCTGGGACGGCAGAGCCAACAATTACTTTAACGGGGTGAATCCATTTGGGGACCTTGATCCCGATGCTCGCGTGCTGAAGGTCGACGCCAGCGGTCGCCTGCAGCGGGTGCGAATTCTGCTGCGGAATGCCTCACTGGCTTCTCAGGCAGTAGGCCCGGTCAACAGTTCTGTCGAGATGTCCTGGATTGCTCGCGAGTTCCCGGATGTGGCTCGCAAGCTGTTTTCCCTGCGACCACTGGCCCTGCAGCAGGTGGACAGCACAGACAGCGTGCTTGGTCTGTGGGTGGATTCCAGTGGTCGTGGTCTCGACGCTGAGAAGGCCGGCTATGCACGACTGGTCCGTGAAGCGTTTCGACCTGAGTGGTGGTCTTCTCAGGAAATTACGTCCGGTGGCTACACTCAGATGGAGGCCAACTTTTCGCTGTTCTGGGGTTTGTCGCTGATGCTGTATCAGTCGACTCTGGTCTCTGACCAGGCCCCTTATGATCAGTTTGCAAAGGGTGACATGAACGCGCTGACACCCAAGGCCAAAGAAGGTCTGCGGATCTTCCTGAATGAGGGCAAGTGCATCAACTGCCACGGCGGTCCGCAGTTTGCGGGAGCACTTGTGAACGAAGTGCGTGGTACGGCAGGTGAGGGCCTGATTGAATTCATGCCAATGGCTGTCGGTGCTGCCTTCTACGATGGTGGATTCTACAACATCGGCGTGCGGCCCACGGCAGAGGATATCGGTGTGGGGGCCAGCCATCCGAAGTTCGGACCGCTGTCGTACAGCCGTCAGGAACAGCAGGGACGCAATCCGGACGAACGAGTGATCGTGAGGCCCCGTGATCGTGTGGCTGTGGATGGTGCTTTCAAGTCGTCCACCCTGCGAAATATCGAGCTGACGGGTCCCTACATGCACAACGGTGGCATGAAGTCACTGGAGGAGGTCGTGCAGTTCTATACTCGCGGTGCCGACTTTGAGCGGACCAATCGACGAGATCTGGATCCCGATGTTGGCGGGATTCCTGAATTGCAGGGTAACCCGGAGAAGATTTCGGCGGTTGTCGAATTCATGCTGCATCTCACGGACCCGCGGGTCAAATATCGCAAGGCTCCGTTCGATCATCCCGAATTGGTACTGCCACAGGGCGTGTCGGGAGTCGTGGATGGATTCGCTCGCGACATTCTGTACCTGCTGCCGGCAGTCGGTCGGGATGGCGGAGCCCCGTTCGGAACCTTCGAGGATGCTCTGAAGTACGGTTTCCCGCTGGAACGCCTGAATCAGACGCAGATGATCGCTCCGGAATCCACTGGCCGACGCATGCAGCCGGTCGCTGGTGAGCCTGTTATTGACGTCGGGGTCCCTCCGGGCGACGTAAAACCGCCAGTCGTGATTGATCCCGCTGCCGAGCCGGTTGCCGCAGATCCTGCGGTGGTGGACCCGGCTGCAGCGGATCCGGCTGTTGTGGAGCCCGTCGCCGCGGATCCGGTTGTGGCAGAACCACTGCCGCCAAAGCTGCCTGCTGGTGTCTGAGCGGCTGACGATGCGAAGGATTCTTTTGGGGAGGCTGACACGCTCAGCCTCCCCTTTTGCATTTCCCCCCGGAACTCGCCCCTGAAAACTCAGATAGTCTTGCTTTTCTGAGGGTTGGCGGTGGAGAATAACGGGCAGCGGTCGGCGGATGCGCCGGCAGGTCTGCAGCGTGCTGGAAATGGGGGCAGGCGATGGTCGGACTCGGGTTGCAGCAGAAGCTGTCGGTAGTGGTGTCCCGGCTGGCAAAGGTGCGGGTCCTGCGGCATCAGACTCGGGTCTGGCTGCTGCTGCTGATACCTGCCGCAGTGCTGGTGCTGTTGTTGCCCCTGCGGGCCGATTCCTTTCGTCCTGAAATTCCGGTGCTGCTCGGCACAACGCTGCTCGGCATTCTGATTGCCAGGCTGATGGTTCGGCAGCCCTCTCTGGCCGAAGCAGCTCGACTTGTTGAGCAGCGTGACAATGGGCTGCAGGACGTTGTGCTGACCGCTGTGCAGGTGTTGTCCCAGTATCCACCGCCCCGGACCGTGCTGGCACAGATGACTGTTCAGGATGCGGATGATCTGGTGCGACAGCGTGACTGGTCAAAGGTGGTCCCTGCCGGGCAGATCCTGAAATGGTCATTGCTCAGTCTGCTGTCCTTTCTGTTACTGGTATCCAGTGTCACAGCCGCCAGTCACTACGGTCGTCGTCTGCTGCCCGCGAAACCGCATGCGGATGCCGATCGGGGCACCACGGAACAGGCAGCTCAGGCTGTACAGGAGCTGGTGGTGGAGCCTGGCGATACGGAGCTTGAGCAGGGTGCGGCGCTGACAGTGGTGGCGCGTTTTCCCGGTCCCGCACCGGAAAAAGTGGTGCTGGAATTTGCCGGTGTGGATGCAGCTGCCCGCCAGGTCTCCATGAGTGAGACTGTTGATGCCGGTGTGTTTGCGGCTCGGCTGGAAGAAGTCGCCGTCAGTGGCGTTTATCGAGTGCTTTATCAGCAGCAGCTGGCTGCGCAAGGTCAGCCGCAACGCTCTCGGGATTTTCAGGTGACGACATTTGTTCGTCCCAAACTGGAACAAATTGACGCTGAAGTGACTCCGCCGACGTGGTCCGGGCGGGATGCAGAAACCATCGAAGATGTCGTCCGCCTCACGGTAACTGAAGGGTCTCAGGTGCGCCTGCTGCTGCGCCTGAATAAGCCTGTGGTACAGGCTGAATTGCGACCGGCCAGCGGCCCGGCGATTCCTCTGACGGCCATTGCTGCCGACGGTCTGATCGTTCAGACACAACTGGTTGCCACTGCCAGCGCTGCATGGACTGTGCATCTTCAGGATGCCCAGGGGCGGACTCCCGCAGATCAGCAGCAGTTCTCCATCCGGGTTGTGGCCAACAAACCGGCTGTGATCAAGCCAGCATTCCCGGGGCGTGACGTGAATGTGTCACCGCTGCAGGAGTTTGTTGTGGAAGGCAAGGCCACAGACGACTTTGGGCTGGTCAATTACGGTCTGGAGTATTCACTGGCTGGGGGAAAAAGTCGCGAAATTTCGCTGTTTCAGACGTCCCCTGATGGCTCGCCGGTCACAACTGCTCAGCTGCAGCAGCTGATCGATCTGGAGTCCCTGTCAGCTGCTCCGGATGATATGGTGACGTACACTTTCTGGGCTGAGGATCGTGCGGCGGACGGATCGGTACGGCGGGTCTGGAGCGACCTGTTGTTTGCCGAGGTGCGGCGGTTCGAAGAGATCTTCCGTGAAGACCAGCAGGGGGGGCAGCAGTCAGGCGGACAGCCGGGGCAGCAGCCCGGTCAGGGGCAGCAGGGCCAGCAGGGCAGCCAGGTGGATTCGGCACTCGACCTTCAGAAACAGATCATTTCAGCGACGTGGAATCTGCAGCGGCAACTGCCGCTGCTGCAATCGGCAGGGACGCTGCAGCAGGATGTTGAGACCGTAGCGCAGTCTCAGCGGCAGGCGATTGATGTGCTGCAGCAGTCGTTGTCTCAGGGACCGCAGGAGCCTCAGATTGCGGCACTGGCCGAACAGGCTGTCCGGGAAATGACCGCTGCAGCAGAACAACTGACAAAAGCTGCGACCGATGCATCCGGCCAGCAGTTGTCGCAGGCACTCCCGCTGGAAAAGAAAGTCACTCAGACACTGCTGCGCATGCGCGCCGCTGAATTTCAGGTCCGACAGCAACAGCAGCAGCAACAGGGACAACAACAGCAGCAGGGCCAGCAGAATTCTGCGTCGCAGCAGCAGTTGCAGCAACTGGAGCTGGATAACGAACGCAACCGCTACGAGTCTCAGCAGCAGCCAGGACAGCAGCAGGACGATCAGCAGCAGACTGAGCAGCAGCGAGAGCAACTGCAGGTGCTCAATCGGCTGAAAGAACTGGCTCAGCGACAGCAGATGGTGAACGAACGCCTGAAACAACTCGAAAGTGAGCTCCGAACGGCAAAGACGGAAGCTGATCGCGAAGAAATTGAACGTGAGCTCAAACGACTGCGTGATGAACAGAGGGAGATGCTTCGTGACGCTGATGAACTTGCGGAACGCATGCAGCAGGCTCCGGAAGCACAGGAACAGCCTCAGCAGCAAATGCAGCAGCAGATGCAGGAAGCACGCAGCAATATGCAGAGGGCGACCAGTGCCATGGACGAAGGCAGGCTGGCTGAGGCGATTGCCGAAGGTACCAGGGCCGAACGTCAGTTTGATGAATTGAAAGAAGAATTCCGCAATCAGACGTCGTCTCGCTTCGACGAAGCGGTACGTGATCTGCGGGATCAGGCGCGGGAATTGACGGAAAAGCAACAGCAGCTGGCTCAGCAGTTGTCCGGCCGGAATCCTCAGCCGGACCAGCCCGCGGATCCTGCGGATTCCCCGAAACGCTCTGCCGAGGTCGGTGGTGATTCAGATCCGCCCGGTACAGCCCAGCGACCATCCCTGCGATCCGAGCGGAATCGTGAGCAGGTTGAACAGACCGTGAAGGAACAGCGCGATCGACTGAACCGTGTGCTGGACCAGTCAAAACAACTGATTGAACAGGCCGAGCAGACCGAGCCGCTGCTGTCGGGTCGATTGTATGAAACCCTTCGTGATGTGAAGGATCTGAAACCGGAGGAGGCTCTTGAGGCGGCCGAAATGCTGGCCGAGCGAGGTCTCTGGCCACAGACTCAGGAGGCCGAACAAATTGCTCGCAAAGGCCTTGATCGGCTGCGTGAGGGGATTGAGAACGCGGCAGATTCGGTGCTGGGAAGTGAGGCAGAATCGCTGCGGAGGGCGCAGGCTGAGCTGCAGCGGGCGTCCGAGCAGCTGTCGGACGAATTACGGGCGGCTCAGGGTCAGCAGCCGGGTGAGGGTCAGCAGCCGGGTGAGGGCCAGCAGCCGGGTGAGGGTCAGCAGCCGGGCGAGGGTCAGCAGCCGGGCGAGGGTCAGCAGCCGGGCG
>VFQS010001540.1_pt1 | contig 20866 bp, 17 predicted proteins | sample 3512361 | NCBI WGS metagenome assembly VFQS01 (sample SAMN10412375, study PRJNA504923) | tailings metagenome | isolation source: Relicate 1 Philex TSF3 active mining | place: Philippines
GCGTCACCGAGGTGACCGACGAACTGAAGCGCCTGATGGCCGAGTTCGAGAAGGAGCTGGCGCTGCTGAAGGGCCGCGTGGATGGCCTCGAGGCCCGGGTGGGCGAGCTGGAGGCCACGCAGTTCTCCACCACCACCAAGCTCGGGGGCCAGGCCACCTTCGTGCTCGGGGCCAACCGCTTCAGCGGCAGCGCCGATGACGCAGTGAAGCAAGGCAATACCAGCGCCGGCGGCACCACCCTCAGCTACGACCTGCAGCTGGCCCTGACCACCAGTTTTACGGGCAAGGACCAGCTGCTCACGATCCTGCGCGCCGGCAATTTCGCCGACTCCGCCTTCGGCGGCAGCGGTCCAGCCGGGGGCCTGAGCGTGCTGGAGGTGGCCTTCCAGGAGGACTGCGGCGAGGGCGCCGACTGCGGCGATGTGGTGGCGATCGACAAGATCTTCTACAGCCTGCCGCTCGGTGCAGGCTTCGAGGCCCAGCTGGGGGCCCGCATCGGCATGGAGGACACCCTGGGCGTCTGGCCGAGCGTGTACCCCGGCGAAACGGTGCTCAACGCGATGGCGGTGAATGGGGCCCCTGGGGCCTACAACAAGGCGATCGGCCCCGGCGGTGGCCTCACCTGGCGCAACGGCGGCTTCAGCCTTTCGGCAAGTTATGTGGCCGGCAACGGCATCGACGGCAACAGCGCCGAGGGCGGCATCGGCACGCCTGCATCGGCCGCCTCCGGCAGCGTGCAGCTGGGCTACAGCAGCGAACAGTGGGCAGTGGCGGCGATCTGGTCGCGGCTGCAGGCGGGAGTGGCCCTGCCCGGAGCCACCGCCTTCACGGAGCCGGTGTTTGCCGGCGACGCTGATGCCCACACCAATGCCATCGGCCTGGGCGGCTACTGGCAGCCGAGCAGCAGCGGCTGGCTGCCCTCGATCAGCGCCGGCTGGGGCCTGAACAGCACCAGCTTCGACGGCGACGTGCCCAGCGGCTCGCTGCGCACCAGCCAGTCGTGGCAGGTGGGCCTGCAGTGGAGCGATGTGCTGAGCAGCGGCAACCAGCTGGGTGTGGCGGTGGGCCAGCCGGTGTTCGCCACCGCCCTCACGGGCGGCGACACCCCCAACGACGGCGGCCTGATGCTGGAGGGTTGGTACAAGTGGCAGATGAGCGACCACGTGTCGGTCACCCCGGCCCTCTTCTGGCTGAGCCGGCCGCTGGGCCAGCTCACCCCCGCCGGCGAGAGCTTCAGCCAGCTGGGGGCGCTGGTGCGCACCACCTTCAGCTTCTGATCGGGGCGGGCGTTTTCTGATCGGGGCGGGCGCTCAGGGGATCAGGATCAGGAACCTCTGCAGGTGCAAGCGCGCCCTGGCAAGTGCCGCTACGGTTCGCCCAACTTTTCCCAGAAGCGCCGCCATGGCTGCCCCCGTTGCCGCCCGCCGTGTGGCCCCCATGGCGGCGGCCGCCCTGGCGGCCCTGCTGCCGGTGGGGCCGCTCCACGCGGCCGACAGCCGCTGGAGCGGCAGCACCGACGGCCAGTGGAGCAATGGGGCCAACTGGGATGCGGGCGTTCCCACGGCGGCCCTGCGGGCGATCCTGCCCAGTGGCGTGAGCACGGCGGCCCTGATCCTGCCGGCGGGGGCCCAGGCCCTCGATCTGATCGTGGAAGCCGCCGGCTACAGCCTCGGGGGCAGCAGCGGCAGCGGCCTCACCCTCACCAGCCCCACCGGCAATCTGGTGATTGATGGCGGCGTTGGAGCAGCCGCCAGCCTGCTCGTGAACACGGTGGCGGCGATCACCACCCCCTCGGCCACGATCGGCATCAGCGGCGGCAATGCCAGCAACCTGCTGACGCTGGATGGGGCCAGCGTGAGCTTCAGCGTGGCCAACACCCTGAACGTGGGGTACGACGGCAACCTCAACGCCCTCTCGCTGAAGGCGGGTGCGGGCCTCACCGCCAACAACCTCTGGATCGGTGGCCTCGGCAGTGCGGCCGGCAACAAGGCCACCCTGGAGAACACTGGCACCAGTGCCACCGTGTCGAGCAGCACGATCGTGGGCTACGACGGCCAGAGCAGCACACTCACACTGAAGAGCAGCTCCAGCCTCTCCACGCCCGCCCTTCACCTCGGCCTCGGCAGCGGCTCCACCAACAACAGCGTGTCGGTGGAGGGCAAGGATGGCGTCGGCGGCGCCGCCAGCCAGCTCAGCGTCACCAATGAGCTGAACGTGGGCTACGCCGGCACCACCAACACGCTCCAGGTGCTCGCCGACGGATCCCTCAGCAAGAGCGGCGCCGGCGACCTGACCATCGGCCGGGATGCCAGCGCCAACGACAACCAGCTGCTGGTGAAGGGCACGCTGAGCCAGACCGGCGGCACCTTCAATGTGGGCCTCAACGGGGATCGCAACAGCCTCACCGTGAACACGGGCGGCCAGCTCACCACCACCCAGGCGCGCATCGGCCGCAACAGCGGCGCCGACGACAACACCGCCACGGTGAGCGGCAGCGGCTCCCTCTGGACCCTCAACGGCAGCCTTCGGGTGGGCGACGGCGGCAGCGGCAACAGCCTCACCATCGACAGCGGTGGTGCCGTGACCATCGCCACCAGCGCCAACCTGTTCGTGGGCTACGGCGCAGGCAGCAACAACACGCTCAAGGTCACCGGTGCGGGCTCCACCCTCACCGCCACCACCGGCACCAGCGAGGTGACCGTGAGCCGCTCCACTGGCACCAACAACAAACTGATCCTCAGCGACGCCGGCCACGCCAACGTGCGCAGCATCCAGACAGGCCCGGGCGGCACCCTCCAGATCGGCGAGGGCGGCGCTCCCGGCACCCTGGTGAGCACCGCCACCGTGAACGGCAACAACGGCGGCCTCAGCTTGGGCGGCGGCGCCGTGGTGTTCGACCACAACGCCAGCAGCTACAGCTTCGCCAACGTGCTCTCCGGCGACCTGCGGGTGCAGCAGAAGGGCAGCGGCACCACCACCCTCACCGCCGCCAGCAGCTACACCGGCAAAACCGAGGTGCTGGCAGGCACCCTGGCCCTCAGCGGCGCCAGCAACGGCATCGCCGCCAGCCCGGCGATCGAGGTGAGCAGCGGCGCCAGCCTGGATGTCACCGGCGTGACGGGTGGCTTCAACCTCGGCGGCAGCCAGACCCTGGCGGGCGCGGGCAGCGTGAGTGGCAACGTGACCGCCCCCAGCGGCAGCACGATCTCGCCGGGCCTCAACGGCGGCACCGGCACGCTCACCTTCTTGAACGACGTGACCCTGGCCGGCACCCTGGCCATCGATGTGAACGGCTCCCTGATCGATCAGCTGGTGGCCTCGGCGCTGCAGCTGAGCCCGGGCGCCAGCCTGACGTTCACCTCCACGGCCGCCCCCAGCGGCGCGGCCCTGGCCCTGGCCACCTACTCCAGCCTGCTCGGCAGCTTCAGCTCAGTCACCGGCCTGCCCGCCGGCTACAGCCTCGATTACGCCTGGCAGGGCAACCAGATCGCCCTGGTGCGCAACCCCGATGCGGTGCCCGGCCCGCTGCCGCTTGCCGGTGCCCTGGTGGCCTGGCGCAGCGGCCGGGCCCTGCGCCGCCGCCTGCGCGGCCGCTGATCCCGCAGCGATCAGCGCAGAGCCCGGCTCACTTGTAGATCACCACATCCACGCCGGGGGTGCGGCGCCGCACCAGCACCCCCACGTCGTGCTCGCTGCGGTGCAGCTGCAGATCGATCTCCTCCTCGCCCAGGCGCAGGCCCGTGATCTCGAGCCTGTTGATCTGGCGCGGCAGCACGGGGTTGCGGAACTCCACCTGCACCCGGCCGCCATCCTCGGCGCGGCTGATCGACATGCCGGTGATCGCCTCCAGCAGCCCGAACACACTCCCGCTGGCCCAGGCCTGGGGGCTGCAGGCCACCGGGTAGTGGGTGGGGCCCTCATCGTCGCGCCGGCCGAAGCCGCAGAACAGCTCCGGCAGCCGATGCATCGGCATCGCCCGGGCGGTGTCGAACTGGCCGGTGAGGATGCGCATCGCCTCGCTGGTGTGGCCGTAACGGCCGAGGCCGAGGGCGATCAGGGCGTTGTCATGGGGCCAGACGGAGCCGTTGTGGTAGCTCATCGGGTTGTAGCGGGCCTCGCGCTCATCGAGGGTGCGCACGCCCCAGCCGTTGAAGCTGGTGGGGGCGAGCAGCAACCGGGCCACCGAGGCCGCCGCCTCACGGCTGGCGATGCCGGTCCAGAGGCAGTGGCCGGCGTTGGAGCTGCGCACGGCACAGGCCCGGCCTTCGCCATCGAGGGCCAGGGCGTAGGTGCCGATCGCCTCGCACCAGAAGGCCTCGTGGAAGCGGTGGCGCAGGCTGTGGGCCTCCTCCAGCAGCCGCTCCGCCTCGGCATCACGGCCGAAGTGGCGCTGGATGCGGGCCATGGCGCGACGGGCGCCGTAGGCATAGGCCTGCACCTCGCACAGGGCAATCGATCCCTCCGCCAGGCGGCCGTCGGCATGGTGCACGGCGTCGTCGGAATCCTTCCAGCCCTGGTTGCGCAGGCCGCCCTGGGCGGCGCACAGGTAGCGCAGGAAGCCATCGTGGCTGCGCCCCTCCGCATCCCGGATCCAGGCCATCGCCGCCTCGAAGGCCGGCAGCAGGCCGGCGATGAATTCGGTGTCGGCGCTGCGCACCAGGTAGTCGCCGGCGAGCATCAGGAAGAGGGGCGTGGCGTCGACCGTGCCGTAGTAACGGCGGAAGGGCACCTCGCCGAGGGCCGCCATCTCGCCGAGGCGGGCCTCGTGCAGGATTTTGCCGGGCTCGGCATCGCTGGCCGCATCGCTGTGGCGTGCCTGGTGCTCCGCCAGGAAACCGAGCACCCCGCGGGCGAGGCGAGGCTCCACCAGCAGCATCTGGCGGGCGGTGATCAGGCCGTCGCGGCCGAAGGGGCAGCTGAACCAGGGCACCCCGGCGTAGGGATAGAGGCCGTGCTCCAGGCGGCTGGAGAGCAGGTGCACATCCGAGTAGGAGCGGGCCAGCCAGCGGTTGAAGCCCGGGTTGTCGGTGACCACGCCGGCGCTGAGGCGCCGGGCATCACGGAAGCGCTCGATCGTGGCGGCGAGGGCGAGGTCGTAGGCCTCCTCCGGGGTGGGCCGATCGGCCGGATCCAGGGCCGGATCGGGATGGAAATCCAGCACCAGGCAGAGGCGCCGGGTGGTGCGGGGCTCCAGGTGCAGCAGCAGGCTCAGGTGGGTGTCACCCACCTCGTGCACCCGGCCGCTCACCTGCAGGGCCGTGCAGCGGTCCTCGCCATCGAGGCCGTGGTACACCCACAGCAGGGCATCGCTGCCGCAGCTGTGCACGGTGCGACCCCGGGCCGGCCGGCGCACGCCGCGCACCTCGAAGATGTCGCGGAAGTCGGCGTCGAAGCGCAGGGTGAGCGGCACCGCCAGCACCCCCGGCTCGAAGCTGGTGAAGCTCACCTGCTGCAGGTAGGCGGTGGGGGTGAGCAGGGTGCTGCGCTCGAGGTGCACAGCCCCGGGGGGCGGTGAATCGCCGCCGGCATGGGGGGCCGAGGAGCTGCTCAGGTGGCTCACGTGCACCCCCATCTCGCCCCGCTCGGTGGAGCTGAGCACCGCCGGCGGCTGGCCCCAGAGCAGCAGCTGGAGGCGGCTCACATGGCGCGCGCCGCGGTGGAAGATGCCCGAATCGGGGTGGGTGTCGGGATTGATCTCCCCCCGCGAATCCAGCATCGCGAAGGTTTCGCCGTCCTTCAGCACGAAGGGCGGCAGCTTGTCATGCAGCATGGAGCATCGGCACGACGATCCTGGAACTACTCTGGCGCACCTGGATCTGGTGGCGGTAGAGGCGTTCGTAGTCCTCCGCCTGGCGGGCAACGCTGAAGCGGGTTTCGAAATCGGCGCGGATGCTGGCGCGCTCCAGGCGCTCGATCCGCCGCACCGCGGCCACCGCCTCCTCGATCGATTCCACCAGCTCACCGTTCACGCCGGGGCGGATCACCTCCGGGGTGGAGCCGTTGCGCCAGGCCACCACCGGTGTGCCGCAGGCGTTCGCCTCGATCATCACCAGCCCGAAGGGCTCGGGCCAGTCGATCGGGAACAGCAGGGCGAGGGCGCCGCCGAGCAACTCCTGCTTGCCCGCATCATCCACCTCACCGATGAACTCCACGTTGGGGTTGCCCACCAGCATCGGCTCGATCACCTCGCGGTAATAGGCCTGATCGGCGCGATCCACCTTGGCGGCCACGCGCAGGGGAAGCCCCACGGCCGCGGCGATCTCAATGGCGCGGTCGAGCCGCTTCTCCGGCGAGATCCGGCCGATGAAGGCGAGGTAGTCGGAGGGGGAGGTGTTGAGCCGGTAGAGATCGCTGGGCAGCCCGTGATGGATGGTGCCCAGCCAGTGGGCCTCCGGCACGGGCTGGCGCTGGGCCTCGGAGATCGACACCAGCGGCACCTGCCGGAAGTGCTCGTAGAGGCGGATCTGCTCGGGGGCGCTGAGGGGACCGTGCAGGGTGTTGAGGAACGGAACCGGGAGGCGCGAGGCCAGCGGAAAATGGAAATGGCCCGTGTGGAAATGCAGGATGTCGAACTGATCCACCTCCTCCACCACGCGGTCGAGCTGGATGATCTCGTGCACGGTGGGATCACCGGTTACCCCGGCCAGGCGCAAGGCCTGGGGCACCACGGGGCGCAGCTCGGCGCTGGTGCTGGAATCGCCACTGGCATAGAGCACCACATCGTGGCCGCGGCGCACCAGCTCCTCGGTGAGGTAGTGAACCACCCGCTCCGTTCCGCCATAGCGCTGGGGCGGCACGCTTTCCCAGAGGGGCGAGATCTGCGCAATCCGCATACGGCGAGCTCCAGAAATCGAGAACAACTCAACTCAGAAGGGCAACCCAGAAACCCGAACAGGGCTACGCCTGGGCTACACCCAGCGGGCATGCTTGCGCCTCACCCTAGACAAGAAATCGCAGAGTGTGCAGCGCCGTTGCAATTCCGTGAGAATTCACTGACCAGCACAGGCAGGGCAGACTCCGCGCACATTCAGCACGCTCTCCCGCAGCTGGAAGCCATGCAAACGCGCCGCCGCCTCGCCGGCGCTGAGCACCGCCGCATTCTCGAACTCCTCGGTGCGGCCACAGCGCACACACACCAGATGGTGGTGATCGCGATGGGCCTCGCCGGCCAGCTCATAGCGTCGGCCACCCTCCGGCAGCTCGAGTTCCTGGAGCAGCCCCATCGAGCTCAGCAGCCGCAGGCTGCGGTACACCGTGGCCAGCGACACCCGCTCCTCACCCTCCAGGAGCTGCTGGTGCACCTGTTCCGCACTGAGGTGGCGACCCTCACCACTGCGCACGAAGAGGGCCAGCACCCGCTGGCGCTGGGGCGTCAGCCGCCGGCCCACGTCGTGGAGGCTGCCACGCAGGTCGCCGGCCGGCTCGGACACGGAACTGGGCATGGCTCAGCCTTTGGCCTCCAGGGCCTCGCATTCGCAAGAGTAGCTGGTTATTGAGAACGGGTCAGAACCTGGGCCAGGCGGCCGTCGAGATGCACCAGGCCGGCCGCGAGCACATCGGCCAGGGTGGTGATCAGCCGGTAGCTCAGCGCCACCGCCAGCACGGAAGGCTCCGGCAGGGCCACGCCGAGCCGCAGCAGCAGCACCGCCTCGAACACCCCGAGGCCGCCGGGGGCACCGGGCACCACCAGGCCCGCCGTCCAGGCCAGGGCGAAGCCGGCCAGCCAGGTGGGCCACTCGAGCGAGAGCTGCAGATCAAAGGCCAGCACGCAGCAGGCGAAGGCGGCGAAGCGCAGCAGCACGAAGCCCAGCTCGGCCAGCAGCGGCAGCCAGGGGGGCCCGGGCAGGGCAGGCACGCTGAGGGGCACCACGGCGCCGGCAGGCTCAGGGCCGCCAGCTTCAGTGCCATCCGCCCCGGCCTCCAGGCCCAGCTCCATGGCGCGGCGCCGCTCCAGCCGCAGCAGCAGCGGCTGCAGCCAGCGGGGCCGCAGCAGCAGCAGCGGCAGCAGGGCGAGCACGCCCAGCCCCAGCTGCAGGCCGCCGGCCGCCACCAGGGCCAGGGCCGCCAGGGCCGCCAGCAGGGGATCGAGCAGACAGGCCAGCAGGGCGAGCGGGGTGGTGAGCGGCTCGATCAGGGGTGCCCCGGGCCCGGCCGCCCAGCCCTGGCGCAGCGCCTGCACCCGGGCGGCGATGTGCCAGATGCCGCCGGGCAGATACTTGCGCAGGTTGGTGGCCACGTGCAGGGCCACGCCAGCCTCCCAGCGGGGCCGCTGGCCGAGCCAGCGCAGGATCACGGCCCAGGCCAGGCCATTGGCCAGCAGGCTGAGCAGGCTCACGCCCACGCCGAGCAGCAGCCAGAGCCAGCCCTGCAGATCGAGGGCGAGCTGGAGCAGCTGGCGGCCGTGGCTGAGCAGCGCCGCCAGCACGAACCCCAGGCTCACCAGGGTGATCCAGATCCGCAGCCCGCCGGGAACGCGGAGGCCGCCCGGGCGCAGGCCGGCAAGGCCGCGCAGGGGGAGTGCGGAGAGGCGGTTGCGCAGGGCCTGCAGGCGTGGGGTCATGGATGGGGGTCGAGGGCCTGCCGCACGGCGGCACGCACCTCCTCCAGAGAGAGATTGTGGCGCCGGGCCAGGCCGACGAGATCCCCATGCTCCGGCTTGGCCCGCTCCCCGCCCTGGGGAAGCCGCGCCCACTTGAGCCGCACCGGGCCGAGCGCCGTCTCCAGGGTCTGCTCGCGGCGGGGCAGGATCCAGCGCTGCTGCAGCTGCTCGCGCACGCCCAGGCTGGTGGAGTGCTGCCACCACACCCGCCGCAGCGGCTCGGCCCGCTCCGGCAGCAGCAGGGCCGAAAGCAGCACACCGCTGCGCCCTTTTTTCATCGCGATCGGCTCGCTGAACACCTCCAGGGCACCGGCGGCGCGCAGGGCCTCGGCGAGGAAGGCCAGATCCTCGGCAGTGGCGTCATCGATCTGGGCCTGCTGCAGCAGCACGGTCTGGCGCTGCTCCAGCGGCGGCGGGCCGGCGCGGAGATCGGAGGCCTCGGCCAGGGTGAGCCGCACCAGGTTGGGGCGATCGAGCTGGCGGCTGCCGAGACCCACCCCCACCCGCCGGGGAAGGGCGGTGGGGGCTGGCCCGAAGCGATCGGCCCAGCAGGCCATCAGGGCCAGCCCGGTGGGGGTGGTGAGCTCTCCGGGCGGAAACCCCTCGCTGCCCGCCAGGGGGATGGCGCGGCGGCGCGCGATCTCCAGCACCGCCGGCGCGGGCAGGGGCAGGAGGCCGTGGGCGGTGGCCACCTGGCCGTGGCCGGCGGGGGGCACGGCGCAGATCAGCGGCTCCACCTTGAGGTGCAGCAGCGCCGCACACACCCCCACGATGTCCACCAACGCATCGAGGGCGCCCACCTCATGGAAGTGCACCTCGCCGGGGTCGTGGCCGTGCACGGCCGCCTCCGCCTCGGCCAGCAGGCCGAACACCTCCAGCACCCGCCCCTGCAGCACGGGCTCCAGCGGCGCCGCGGCGAGCAGCTGCCGCAGGCTCGACCAGTGGCGGTGGGGGGGCTCCTGCTCCAGGGACTGCACCGCCAGGTGCAGGCCGCGCAGGCCGCCGCTGCGGCGCTCCTCCAGCACCAGCCGGTAGCGGCCCTCGAGGCCGAGGGCGGCCAGCGGGGCGTGAATCACCGCCTCGGGCACTCCCAGGTCGAGCAGGGCGGCCAGCAGCATGTTGCCGGCCAGCCCCGTGGGGGCATCCACCAGGCAGAGGCTCATGGCGCGGGGCGGCCCAGCCGCGGCGCGGCGGCGAGCAGCCGCTCGCTTTCGGCCTCGAGCTCGGCGCGGTGCTGGCGCAGCCACTGCTCCACCTCGCGGCGGGCGCGGCGCTGCTCCCGCTGGGCCGTGGCCACGTCGTGGCCGGAGATCCCCCAGAGGCGGCCGAGCAGGGCCCGGTCGTCGGCGCCGCCGACGCTCTCGCCGCAGAGCAGCTGCTCGGCGAGCATGCCGGCCTGGAGCACCCGGCTCCAGCGGCGCAGCTCCTCCGCGGGCAGGCGCACCTGGGCGGGCACCTCAAACTCGGTGCAGCCACCGCTGGCCAGGCCCGCCCGCAGGCAGGCGAGGCTGCCCACCAGCACCCGCTGCACCGGCATCGATTCAGAGGCGGCCACCAGGGCATGGCCCGCCTCGTGCACGGCGATCCGGCGCAGGCGCGCCCGGCCGCCGGGCAGGGCCTCCGCCAGCACGTGGCCGCCGCGGCCGCCGAAGCGGGCGGCGTCCACGGTGAGGCCGCCGAGGCCGAGGAACACCAGCACGCTGATCAGCCAGGGGGAGAGGCCCAGGGGCGGGCCCACCACCGCCAGCAGGCTCACCAGGGCCACCGCCAGCCCGGCATTGAGCGATCCGAGGCCGCCTGGCATGGCGGTCAGCGGGAGGGACGGCTGACGGCCTGGCCGTGGGCCCGGGGCCGGCTGCCTTCGGCGGAGCGGTGGCCGCCGCGCTCGCCACGCTCACCCCGCTCGCCCGCGGCGGATGGGGCAGTGCCGGCGTCGCCGGAGCGGCCGCCGCGCTCGGGATTGCGGCGGCCGCGGCCGCCACGGTTGCCCCGCTGCGGCACGGGGCCGATCACCTCGAGGCCCTCCACGCAGAGCTGCTGGCCGCTGCGGCGCAGGTCGAGGGCCACGAAGTGGCGCAGGTGCTCGAGCGGGATCTCGCCGCGCAGCTGGAGCTTGAAGGGCACCGGCCGGCTGCCATCGGCCCGGGGCAGCTGGCGCACCTTCACCACCAGATCGCCCGTTTCCGGCCTGGTGAAGATCAGTTCGCCGCGCACGGAGAAGTAGTCGTCGCCTTCCGGCAGGGCATCGCCGGCGGCAACCGGAACCTCCGTGGGGGCCTCGCTGTCGGCTTCAGCGGCATCGTCTGCGGCGGCCTCAGCAGCGGCCTCGGTGGCCAGGGTGCTGGGTTCCCACACGCCCACCAGCTGCAGATGCAGGGCGTCCTGCTCGCGGCTGCGGGGGTACACCACCCAGAGGTGGGGAACGGCCAGATCGAGGTGGCGGCGCAGCAGGGTGAGCAGCCGTCCGAGCACCACCGCCTCGATCTCGGTGCCGTCGTCGGTGCGAATCACCCCGCGGGTGAGCTGGCCCGGCTCGGCGGGCACGTAGGTGCCACGCACCACACCGATGGCCCGGTACTGCATCGGCTCGGTGACCGGGGGGATGGGGTGGTGGCGCATGAAGGGTGGATGGGGGTGGGCGGGGCCGCCGGGGGCCACACGCCGGCCAATGTAAGCAGCATCGGCGATACCCTCCGTCCAGATCTCCACACGCAGGCGCCACACGGATGGCCAGCTCGAGCGGACGTCAGCCCGGCCCACGCCGAGGGCCCGCCGCCAGCCCGCTCGCGGCGCTGGCGGCGCTGGTGCTCGCCGCCGCGGCCCTCGCCGGCGGCTGGTGGCTGGGCCAGCGCCAGACCACAGCGCCGCCGGATCCGCGCCGGGCCGCATTGGAGCGGGAGGCCGGCCGGCTGGCCCTGCAGCTCGAGCGCGGCGACGCGGCCGACAGCGACCGCCAGCGGCTGCTGGAGCTGCTGGTGGGGCTCGGGCGCAAGCAGGAGGCGATCGGCCTGCTCGAAACCATGGCCGACCGCCAGCCGGAGCGGTGGTCGCTGCGGCTGATGCTGGCGGAACTGCGCCGCGACGGCGGCGACAACCGCGGCGCCGAACGGGAGCTGCGCCAGATCCTCAGCCGCCGCAGCCAGCAGGTGGAAGCCCTGCAGCTGCTGGCCCTGCTGCTGCTTGAGCAGGGCCGCGGCGCCGAGGCGGAGGGGCGGGTGCGCGCCGCCTACGCCGCCGCCAGCCGGCCCGATCAGCAGCCGCAGGCCCTCGGCCTGGGGCTGCTGCTGGCCGAACTGCAGCAGAAACGGGGTCAGTTCGCCGCGGCGGCCGAAACCTGCCTGGAGCTGGCCCAGGCCTTCCCGCGCGACCAGCGGCCGCTGCTGGCGCTGGCGCTGCTGCGCCAGGAGAAGGGCGACCTCACCGGTGCCCGGGCGGCCCTCACCCAGGCGCGGCTGCGCAGCCCCGATCCGAATGCACCCGATCCGCGGCTCGACCGGCTGGCGGCGAGCTGGGGGCTCAGGGAGCTGCGGGAGCGGCCTGCACCTCAAGATCCCTGAGGGCCTGATCGATCGCCGATTCGGGCGTGGTGGCCTCTTCCATGGCCGTGCCGCGCCGCAGCTTGTTCATCAGCTCGATCGGGTTGGTGGTGTCGAGGATCGACCCTCCCCGTCCCGAAGGGGAACCACCCGGGCTGTAGTCGTAGATCTGCTGCTCCTGCGGCGAGGTGCCGAGGGTCTGGCCGTAGCCGGCCTGCTGGGCCTGACCCGGCTGGCCCACCAGCAGAACGAGGGCGGCCGCCAGCGCGCCACCCGGCAGAAGCAGCCGGGGGGTGCCGAGCCGGTGGAGGAAGGCGGGAGGCATCACGGAATGGGCGCAGGGGACGGGGCGCAGGGAACGGTGGACCTGGCGGTGGCGCAGACCATCTGCGGGTCCCCATGGTAGGAGCGCTGCACCTGTTGCAGCCGCCATGCGGATCGCCACCTGGAACGTGAACTCCGTGCGCACCCGGCTCGGCCAGCTGACCGCCTGGCTGGCGGCCGCCGGGCCCGAGGTGGTGTGCCTGCAGGAAACCAAGGTGGAGGACGGCCTCTTTCCGCTGCAGGCCTTCACCGAGCTGGGCTACCAGGTGGCCTTCAGCGGCCAGAAGGCCTACAACGGCGTGGCGATCCTCAGCCGGTTGCCGCTGGAGGATGTGCAGGTGGGCTTCGAAGCGCTGCTGCCCGGGGAGGCCGGGGCGCTCGAGCTGAGCAGCCAGAAGCGGGTGATCAGCGCCAGGATCGAGGGCATCCGCGTGCTCAACCTCTACGTGCCCAACGGCTCGTCGCTGCGGTCGGACAAATACACCTACAAACTGGCCTGGCTGGACTGCCTGCGCCGCTACCTGGCGGTGCAGGAGCGGCAGGGCGATCCCCTGGTGATGGTGGGCGACTTCAACATCGGCCCGGAGGCACGCGATCTGCCCGACCCGGAGCGGCTCACCGGCACCATCATGGCCAGCGATGCGGAACGGCAGGCCCTGCGGGCGCTGCTGGGGGAGCGGCTGCAGGATGCCTTCCGCCTGTTCGAACCGGCCAGCGGCCACTGGAGCTGGTGGGACTACCGCTCCGGCGCCTGGGAGCGCGACCGCGGCTGGCGCATCGACCACATCTACCTGGAGGACACCCTGGTGGCCTGCGCCACCGGCTGCGTGATCGAGCGCGCCCTGCGCGGCAATGACCAGCCCAGCGACCACGCGCCGGTGGTGGTGAACCTGGCCTGGCCCGAGGCGGACGGGGAGGGCGACGACGAGCTGGAGGAACCGGGATGGGAGAGCTGAGGTCCGCCGCCGCCGCGGAGACGGCGATCGAGCTGGTGGGCGTGAGCCGCCGCTACGGCGCCACCGTGGCGCTGGAGGGCATCGACCTGCGCATCGGGCGCGGCGAGTTCTTCTCGCTGCTGGGGCCCTCCGGCTGCGGCAAGACCACCAGCCTGCGGATTCTGGGCGGCTTCGAGCGGCCCGATCAGGGCCGGGTGTGGCTGGCGGGGGTGGACCACACCGAGGTGCCGCCCCATCAGCGCCCGGTGAACACGGTGTTCCAGTCGTATGCGCTCTTTCCCCACCTCAGCGTGTGGGACAACGTGGCCTTCGGTCCGCGCAGCCGCCGCCTGGGCGAGGCGCAGATCCGCCGCCAGGTGGGGGAGATGCTGGAGATCGTGGGGCTGCTGGAGCTGGCCCGGCGCCGGCCCCGCCAGCTCTCCGGCGGCCAGCAGCAGCGGGTGGCCCTGGCCCGGGCCCTGGTGAACACTCCGGTGGCTCTGCTGCTGGATGAGCCGCTGGCGGCCCTCGATCCCACCCTGCGCCGCTCGATGCAGCAGGAGCTCAAGCGGATCCAGCGGGAGGTGGGGGTCACCTTTCTGATGGTCAGCCACGACCAGCAGGAGGCCCTGGCCCTCAGCGACCGGCTGGCGGTGCTGCGGGAGGGCCGGATCGAGCAGGTGGGCACGCCGCAGCAGCTCTATGCGCAACCCAGCAGCCGCTTCGTGGCGGGATTCGTGGGCGAGGCGAGCCTGATCCCCCTGACCGGCGGCGGCCTGGGTCTGCTGCGCCCCGAATGGCTCCAGCTCAGCGCCGAGGCCCCGCCGCCCGGGCGCAGCGCCCGGCGCGGCCGGGTGGCGGAGATCAGCTTCGAGGGCGCCAGCCTGCGGGTGAGGCTCGACTGCGGCGACGCCCGGGAGCTGCTGGTGCGCACAAGCAGCCACAACGCCCCATTGGAGCTACGGTCTGGCGCAGATCTTTGGGCGCACTGGGACCCCGTCGCCGTCCATCCCCTGCCATGACGCCCCCTTCCCGCCGCCCCAACTCCCGCCTGACGCGCCGGGGCTTTCTGGTGCGGGCTGGCCTCGCCGCAGCCGGGGGCGCCCTCGCCCCCTCGCTGCTGGCCGCCTGCGGCGGCGGCGGCAGCGGCGACAACGGGCGCAAGCGGCTCGTGATCTCCACCTACCCGCTCTACATCGATGCCGGCAGCCCCGGCGAACCGGGCACGGTGGAGCGCTTCGAGCGGCAGACCGGCTTCGATGTGACCTACAGCGAAGACCAGAACGACGCCGCGGCCTTCTTCGCAAGGCTGCGGCCTGACCTGGCCGCAGGCCGGCCGGTGAAGGAAGACATCGTGGTGACCCCCTACTGGCTGGCGGACCGTCTGATCCGCCTCGGCTGGGTGGAACCGCTGCCGCTGGCGGACATTGCCAATGCCCGCAACCTGATTCCCCAGCTGCGCAAGCCGGCCTGGGATCCCAGCGGCACCCACAGCCTGCCCTGGCAATCGGGCATCACGGGCATCGCCTACAACATCGAAGCCACGGGCGGCGAGCTGCGCACGATCGACGACCTCTTCTCGCCGAAGCTGCGGGGCCGGGTGGGCTTCCTCACCGAGATGCGCGATTCGATCGGCCTGCTGATGCTGGCGGAGGGGAAGGACATCACCCGTCCCACCTATGCCGACGCGGAAGGGGCCTTCCGCCGGCTGGAGGCGGCCCGCGCCGATGGCCAGATCCGCGCCTTCACCGGCAACGACTACCAGGACGACCTGCTGGCCGGAAACTTCGCCGCCTGCGTGGCCTGGTCGGGCGATGTGGCCCAGCTGGCCCGCGATGAACCCAAGCTGCGCTTCATGGTGCCGGCCAGCGGCGGCGTGCGCTGGGCCGATGTGATGGTGATCCCCCGCGGCAGCCGCCGGCAGGAAGCCTGCGCCGCCTGGATGAACTTCGTGTACGACCCGGAGAATGCCGCCAGGATCGCCGCGGCGGTGCAGTACATCTCCCCGGTGGAGGGGGTGCAGGCGGTGCTGGCGCGCACGCCCGGCAGCGAGGAGATGGCCACCAACCCGCTGATGTTCCCCAATGCCAGCCTCGATGAGCGGCTTCACACCTTCGGCAGCCTGAGCCCCGCGGAGGAGACCCGCTTCGATGAGCGCTTCGCCCGGCTCACCCAGGCCTGAGCCGGCAGGGCGGCCCCGGGCGGGGCGGCTGCTGCTGATTCCGGCCCTGGTGTGGCTGCTGCTGCTGTTCGTGCTGCCCCTGGCGGGGCTGGTGCCCCTGTCGCTGTCGGTGCCGGTCGACCGCTTCAGCCTGGCGGTGCGCTTCGGCTGGCACGGGGCCAACTACAGCACTGTGCTGGGCCAATACGGCCCCGTGCTGCTGCGCTCCTGCGGCTATGCCCTGGCCGCCCTGCTGCTGGCCCTGGCGGGGGCGCTGCCGATGGCCTGGCTGATCCGCTTCCACGGCGGCCGCTGGAAACCGCTGCTGCTGGGGCTGGTGGTGCTGCCCTTCTTCACCTCGTATCTGGTGCGCACGATCGCCTGGAGCACCCTGCTGGGCGACCGGGGCCCCCTGCTGGCCGTGCTGCAGCGGCTGCCGGGGCTGGGGGAGCTGCGGCTGCTCAACACCGCCTGGGCGGTGATCGGCGGCCTCGCCTACAACGCCCTCCCCTTCCTGGTGCTGCCGCTGGTGGTGAGCCTGGAGCGCATCGAGCCCAGCCTGCTGGAGGCCGCCGCCGACCTGCACGCCGACCGGCTCGACCGGCTGGGGCGGGTGGTGGTGCCCCTGGTGCTGCCGGGGGTGCTGGCCGGTGGGCTGCTCAGCCTGATCCCGGCGATCGGCGATCTGGTGAACCCCCGCTTCCTGGGTGGTCCGAACGACCGCATGATCGGCAACGTGGTGGAAAGCCTCACCCTGGTGCAGATGCAGCTGCCCCGGGCGGCGGCCCTGGCCCTGCTGCTGATGGGGCTGCTCACGGCTCCGGCCCTGGCCCTGCTGCGGCGCGGCGGCGCCGAGGAGCCCCTGCTGCCGTGATGGGCCCGCTGCGCGATCCGGCGGCCCTGCTGCTGCGCCTCTGGGTGGGGCTCTGCTACCTGCTGCTCTTCTCGCCGATCGCGGTGGTGGTGCTGTTCAGCTTCAACCGCCCCCGCGGACGCTTCAACCTGATCTGGCAGGGCTTCACCCTGGAGAACTGGGTGGATCCCCTCGGGGATGCCGCCCTCACCCAGGCCTTCCTCACCAGCCTGGCGATCGGGGTGGGGGCGGCGCTGATCGCCACCTGCTTCGGCGGCGCCATGGCCCTGGCGCTGGCCCGCCGCCGGCGCCGTGGCGATGGCTGGCTCACGCTGCTGTTGCTGCTGCCGCTCAGCACCCCGGAGGTGGTGCTGGCCACGGCGCTGCTGAGCCTGTTCGCCGCCCAGGGGCTCCAGCGCGGCCCCCTCACCCTGCTGCTGGCGCACAGCCTCTTCTGCCTCAGCTATGCGGCCCTGGTGCTGAAGGCGCGGCTCGGCGGCTTCGACTGGACCCTGGAGTCGGCCGCCCTGGATCTGGGAGCCACGCCGCTGCGAGCCTTTGTGCGGGTCACCCTGCCCCTGCTCGCGCCGGGGCTGCTGGCGGCGGCGCTGCTCTCCTTCTCGCTCTCCTTCGACGACTACGTGGTGAGCCTGTTCACGGCGGGCTCCACCGTGACCCTGCCCCTGCACATCGCCGGCGCCTTCCAGCGGGAGATCTCGCCGCGCATCCACGTGCTCTCGAGCCTGGTGCTGCTGGCGAGCGTGGCCCTGCTCGCCGCCTCCAGCCGAGGCCAGGCGGAAACCCGCACCGATCACCCGGTGACTCTCCATCCAACAGGAGAGTGGAGCATGGGGTCACGGGAGCCGGAAGGCCCCGCCCAGTCCCCTCGATCGGAGATCCCATGACCCCCACCAACCACGCCTGCGGCTGCGAGCCCTGCACCTGCAAAGCCTGCACCTGCGGTGCCTGCACATGCACATCGTGCACGTGCAATGCGTGCACCTGCAAACCGTGCACATGCGCGCCGACCAGCTGCTCCTGCGGCCAGTGCGCCTGCCACTAGGCCGCTAAGCCGGCCTGGCCCGCCCGCCTGGGAGGGGAGGGCCGGGCATCCGGCTCACTCCTCGTCGGCGGAGCCTGCGGGCACCAGGCGGATCTGCTTCTTGCCGAGCTTGATCTCAAACTCGTCGCCGGGCTTGAGGCCGAGCTGGCCGGTGTAGGCGCTGCCCACCATGAGGTTGCCGTTGAACTGAACCTTGGTGATGTAGCTGAGCTGGCGGCCCCGCCGCTTCGGCCCATCGGACTCGCCCAGATTCACACCCTTGGCTTCCAGGAGGGCCTCGTAGAAGGCGGTGAAGTTCAGCCGCTCGCTGCCATCCTTCTTGGTGCTCACGTAGCCGCAGCTGCGCACCAGTTCCGATTTGGAGGCATCGCCAAGCTCCCTGACCTTGGCGAGCAGTTCTGATCCGGTCAGCATGGAGTTCCCCATCCGTAGCCCTTTCATTGTAGCGATCAATCTCAGCGCCAGGAAGTACCGGCATCGCCAGACCAGCGTGAAGATGATGCTGCAGGGTGCCTACATCAGCACGTTGAGCCTGCGCACAGTGCAGGAAGGAGTTGCTCAGCCTGCACGCAGCATCCGCAGCATCAGGGCCAGCTCCCTGCCACGGGGCTGAATCAGGCCCCAGCGCACATCCGCAGGTGCCAAAAGAAACAGTCGCACCATTGCCGCGAGCACCTCCCGCGGGCTCAGGGTATTGGTGAGGAATCCGTACCAGAGCCCGGCGGGCAGGGCGAAGAAGCTGGCGAAGTGATGGCGCAGCCGCGCTTCCTCGAAGCGCATCAACTTCTCCAGACCAAAGCGGAAGAAGGCGTGCTTCCAGCGCAGATCCGCCGGCCAGAGGCTGGCCCAGGCCGTGATGGCGAGGCTGGCGCCACGCTCGCCGCGGGCCAGGGCTGTGGCGATGGCATCAGCAAGACCCGGCGCGCGCCGCAGCAGGCCACCCACCAGATAACCGGAAGCCGGATGCACCATGCCTGCGGAACCACCGAAACCAACCACCCGCTGATCGAGGAAGGGAAGTGGCGGATTCATCGGGAAGAGACAGAACTCCTCATGCAGCACCTCGATGCACTCCGCGCCCCGGGCGGCGAGGCGTTGCTGGAGCCGCTGCCGCAACACCGGATAGGGCACAGGCGGGCTCAGGGCGAGGGATGTTTCCTCCACAAAGAACACCCCCTCGCCGAGATCCATGGCATAGAGAAACGTGGGCGGCTGGCGACGCTCCTCGGGATCGAGGTGATCGCAGCGGAAGTCCATGAACACGAACCGGCCGCTGGCGATCGGATCACGGCGAAAGCGGCCCACGATTCCATAGGCCGCCTGCCCAGCCACCGCCACCGCCCCCTCCGACGGACGGCGTACGAACACCGGGTCATGGCCGGTGGCATCGATCACCAGCAGGGCCTCCAGCTCCTCACCGGCGGCGGTGGTCACAATGGAGCGATCGTCGCTGTGGCGAATGGAGACCGCGGCCCCCCGGTGCCACACCATCCGGGCCGCTGTGCAGCGCTCCAGCCAGAACGACTGCAGGGCGGTCTTGTCGAAGAGGCCGTAATCGCGGCCGTGGCGGGTGAGGGAGGCGTCGTCGGGGCCACCGGGACCGAAGTGGCTCACGGTGTCGTGCCAGCGGTGGGCGAGCAGATGGCCCAGGCCGTGGGCATCCACCTCATCGCCCCAGATGCCATAGGTGTTGGCCCAGGGGGCGGCCGGATCAGCGGCCGCCAGGCCGGCCAGGCGCACGCCGCGATCGGCGAGTTCGGCAGCGATCGCCAGGGCGGCGGGGCCGGCTCCCACCACCAACACCTCAGCCGGCTGGCTCACGCCGGCACCTCGGCGGCGTCAGGCATCGACGTCCGGCGTCAACGTCGCACTGCCGGGCTCGGCGCTGCCCGGCTTTGCGCTGCCTGGCTCTGCGCTGCCGGGCTGCTCACCGCCATCGGCGAGGATCTCGCCGGCCTCCTCCTCCGGCGCCGGGGGCACGAGCACCACCTCGGCGAGGCGATCGCCGGCATCGAGCTTTTGCAGGCGCACACCGGTGGCCGCCCGCGACTGCTGCGGCACATCATCGGCGCGGGTGCGCACGATCACGCCCCGTTCGCTCACCAGCAGCAGCTCCTCGCCGGCGCCCAGCACCTTGAGGCCCACCAGGGTGTCGCCGTCGCGGCGGAAGCGGATCGCCCGCAGCCCCAGGCCGGCGCGCTTCTGCAGGCGGAACTGATCCACCGGCACGCGCTTGCCCAGGCCGCTGGCGCTGGCCACCAGCACCCAGGGCCCCTCGCCGGCCGCGAGGGTTTCCTCGCTCTCCAGCTCGGCCTCCTCCTCGGAACCGGAGGAGCTGGCCACCCGATCCGCCAGCTCGGCCGGCAGCACATCCATGCTCACCAGGGCATCGCCGCTGCGCAGGGCCATGGCGCGCACGCCGCGGGCGGTGCGCCCGAGGGGCCGCAGCTCCTCATCGGAGAGGCGGAAGTGGATCGTCATGCCCTTGAGCGAGCCGATCAGCACGCTGTCGCCCGGCAGGGCGAGGCGAACCCAGCGCAGATCGTCGCCCTCCTCGAGCGAAATGGCGATCAGCCCGTTGGAGCGGATGTTGGCGAAGGCCGAGAGGGTGGTGCGCTTGATGTAGCCACCGCTGGTGAGCATCACCAGCTGCACGTCGTCGCCGAAGGCGCTCACCGACAGCAGGGAGGTGATCAGCTCCTCCCGGGGGATGGGAAGCAGCTGCACGATCGGCGTGCCCTTGGCGGTGCGGCTGCACTGGGGCACCCGGTAGGCCGGCACCGAATACACCACGCCGCGGTCGCTGAACAGCAGCAGGGAATCGTGGTCGTTGCAGCTGATGAACAGCTTCACCGCCTCCTCGCCCTGGCTGCGGGTGCCGGCCTTGCCGCGGGTGCCGCGGCTGGTGGCCTCGAATTCGCTCACCGGCATCCGCTTGAGGTAGCCGTTCTCGGTGAGCATCACCACCGAGCGCTCGTTGGCGATCAGGTCGATGTCCTCGAGGCCGCCCTCGAGATCGAGGATCTCGGTGCGGCGCGGTGAGTCGTAGCGGCTGCGGATCGCCTGGAGCTCATCGGTGATCAGGCCGAACACCCGCTCGCGGCGGGCCAGGATGTCCTGGTAATCGATGATCTTGGCGAGCAGATCCTCATGCTCAAGCCGGATCTTGTCGGCCTCGAGGGCGGTGAGGCGGCGCAGCTGCATCTGCAGGATGGCGTCGGCCTGAGCCTCGCTCAGCCCGAAGCGATCCATCAGCTCCTGGCGGGCCGTGGCGGTATCGGCGGCGGCGCGGATCAGGGCGATGATCGCGTCGAGGTTCTCGAGCGCCACCAGCAGCCCGAGCAGGATGTGGTCGCGCTCCTCGGCCTTGCGCAGCAGGTAGCGGGTGCGACGCT
>VFQS010001542.1_pt1 | contig 20864 bp, 29 predicted proteins | sample 3512361 | NCBI WGS metagenome assembly VFQS01 (sample SAMN10412375, study PRJNA504923) | tailings metagenome | isolation source: Relicate 1 Philex TSF3 active mining | place: Philippines
GTCGATGATCAGATCCAAGGGGTTGGATCCAAATTCAGAGCTGATGACACCGCTGATCGTCTCAACATCATCCTGCAGGATTCCACCATGAAGCTTCACCGTGTCCGCGAGGCCATGGTTTGCGATTGTCTGCTGCAGCGCTTCGGTGGGAGGCCAATAGTCAACCCCCACAATCTTCAGGGGATTCTCTTTGTCACCTGGATCAGGGTCGCGCATGTCCGCGATGAGGAGGGGCATGCCACCTTGGAAATATCCCAGCTCCAGGATGCGGGATGGTCTGCTGGCCAGCAGCTCGCGGTAGATGTTGATGAACTGCCGGTGCTTGAGAATGGCAATGCGGTTCCCCTGGGTTTTGTCATCAAACTGGGAGACCGAACCGACGAATTCGAAATTGCGGGTGCGGAACGCGTTGTCGCTCTCCCACTGCGGCCATGTGTCCCACAGGGATCCGGGTGCAACCGACTGAGCCACCAGCGGAGCAGATGGGAGGGTGCCAGATTGGGCGGGTTCCCCTGCGGCGGCAGGCATGGAGGAGTTGACGGCCTCCGATCCGTTCAGCTTCTGAAAGAAGCGACCAACTCCGTCGATGACATGCAGCTCAGGCGCAAGCTGCCTGGCAGCGAGAAAGTCGTGTACGGCTTGCTTGCAGGCAGGCACCACGTCGTAGTCGTCGATGATCACCCAGCCACCGAAGGCAACACGGTCGTAGAGATTGTCGAGGGCCTGGATGGTGGATTCATACATGTCTCCATCGAGACGCAGCACGGCAATCTGGCTTGTGGGCAAAGAGGGCAGAGTATCCTTGAAGAAGCCCTTCACAAACACCACTTGGCTGTCGAGGAGATTGAACCTCCTGAAGCCATCCTGCACCTGTTCAAGGGTGGCAGTCAATTCCGGGTACTCATGAAAGGTGGAGCCTGCGTCGCAGGGGTATTCCTCTGGGTTCGGAGCCGGCAGACCTTCGAATGAATCACAGAGAATCACCCGACGCTCGCTCTGGTCGTACACATGCAACACGGCTCTGGCAAGGATGCAGGCCCCGCCACGCCACACACCCGTTTCTACAATGTCGCCGGGAATGTTGTGGGCAACAACATTCTCGATGAGGTTGCGAAAGTTCTGCAGCCGTTTCACGCCAACCATGGTGTAGGCACTGGAGGGCCAGTCCCAGCCGTATTCTCGAATCTCAGGGTTGTACGCCACATTGCCGTCTGTGTTGGCCTTGAGCGGAGGATCTTCGTAGATCGTTCCTGCCAGAGTGGCCTGAATCAGTTGCAGATAGCGTTCACGCAATTCGAGCACGGAATCCATGAAGGACTGACTAGGCTGCTCAGGCGCGGGACGGGTTTCCAATTCAGGCGGGCGAGATCGGGCGGCATGCTAGCACCGGCGTTCTGGATCTCTTCCTGGGAGCAAGCCCTGGCGGCGTGTTTTCAGGTTGACCATCAGTAGGTACAGCAATCCGATCATCCTTCTGAGCAACAGAAGCGGCTGAATTCGCGGGCAAGCAGTCTCTTTGTTGTTCTGCGTTACTTTGGCGGGCCTGGTTTGGTCCCGGATGCAGCGCAAGCCTCCCCAGCGACCCCACCGAAGCTCGGCAGCGGCCGAGCCGGCCCATGCAGGCGCTGAGGACGACGACCTGCTGGTGGTGCGCGGCCGCAGCCTGGGCCAGCGCCTGCTCGGGCTGCTGGCGGCCTTCTCCTTCGTGGCCCTGGGCCTGGCCAGCGTTGTGCCGATGCTGCAGCCGCCGCGGCCGGAGATGCCCGATCAGCGGCGCTCCCCCACGGCTTCCGCTGCGCCCCTGGCGCAGGCCTGAGCGGGAGGGGGGGTGCCAACAAAAAAGCCGCCCCGTGGGGGCGGCAGGGGCTCTCAGGGGAGCGGATGGATCACCAGCGGCCGCCGCCGCCACCACCACCGCCACCGGGGCTGCGGGGCTCGGCCTTGTTGACGCGGATGCTGCGGCCCATCCACTCCACACCCTGGAGGTCGTCGATGGCCTTGGTTTCCTCGGCCGCCGAGGACATGTCCACGAAGGCGAAGCCGCGCTTGCGACCGGTTTCGCGATCAAGGGGGAGGCTGCACTTGCTCACCGAGCCGTACTCGGAAAACAGGTGCTTGAGGTCTTCAACCTCGGCATCAAACGAGAGATTGCCGACGTAAATGGTCATGGAACAGATCGTGAGTATGGGCAGATTCGTCGAAAGCCCTGGAGACAGTGCCTGGCCTGGAGGAGAAATCTTGTGGAACTCGCCGCTCGGGGCGGAAACCCGCTGAAGAGTGTTCGCTGAATCGATCTCACCCTACAGCAGATAGGACGGCTCACCAACCGTCACCATGGCGCGGTGCTGAGGTGGTGACGCGGCCCTTCCGCCGCAGGGCCTGAACGCCGGCGCTGGGCTCGCCAGGCTTCAACCATCCGGCCACTGCCGCCGCGTGCCTCCGCCATGACCAGCCCCCTGGCTCAGGAGGATCAGCAGGCCCGCGCGCAGGCCCTGCTGGTCCAGCTCAGCGTGGCCGAGAAGCTCAGCCTCCTGGATGGCGACACGCCCTTCTGGTGGGGAATGGCCTCGATCGCCCTGGGCGATGCCTCCCACCACAGGCCCTGGCCGGCGGGCGCGCTGCCGCGGCTCGGGCTGAAGGGCCTGCAGTTCGTGGATGGTCCCCGCGGCGTGGTGCTGCGGGGCGGTGCCACCACCTTCCCGGTGCCGATCGCCAGGGGGGCGAGCTGGAATCCGGAGCTGGAGGAGAAGATCGGCGAGGCCATGGCGCGCGAGGCGCGCAGCTTCGGCGCCGACTGGCTGGCGGCCGTGTGCGTGAACCTGCTGCGCCATCCCGGCTGGGGACGGGCCCAGGAGAGCTACGGCGAAGATCCCCTGCACGTGGGCCTGCTGGGAGCTGCGCTCACCCGGGGGATCGAGCGCCACGCGATCGCCTGCGTGAAGCATTACGCCCTCAATTCGATCGACAGCTCCCGCTTCCTGGTGGATGTGCAGGCAGAGGCGCGCGTGCTGCATGAGCTCTACCTGCCGCAGTTCCGCGCCTGCGTGGAGGCGGGAGCCGGCACGGTGATGAGCGCCTACAACCGGGTGAACGGCCGCTGGTGCTCTGAGAGCCCAGAGCTGCTCACGCGGATCCTCAAGGAGCGCTGGGGTTTTCAGGGCCTGGTGGTGAGCGATTTCATCTTCGGTGTGCGCGATGGCGTGGCCGCCCTGCTGGCCGGCCTCGACCTGGAGATGCCCTTCCGGATGATCCTTCAGGGGTGCCTCCCCCGCGCCCTTGCCGAGGGGCAGCTGCCGATGGCGCGGGTCGAGGATGCGGTGCGGCGCCAGCTGCTGCTGCAGCTGAGGATCCCCGCCGGCTCCTATCCCGCCGAGCTGCGCCGCTGCCGGGCCCACCTAGAGCTGGCACGCGAGGCCGCCCGGCAGTCGATCGTGCTGCTGCGCAACGGGCCGGCCCCCGATGGCAGGCCCCTGCTGCCGCTGCGGCAGCTCAGCTCCCTGGCCGTGATCGGCCACCTGGCGGATCAGCCCAACCTGGGTGATCGGGGCTCTTCCGACACCCGGCCGCCGCCGGGGGCGGTGGTCACGCCGCTGGAGGGGTTGCGCCAGGCCAGGCCCGATCTGCCGATCCACCACGCCAGCGGCCAGGATCCGGCAGCGGCGATGGCTCTGGCGGCTCGCTGCGACGCCGCCGTGCTGGTGCTGGGGCTCGACTGGCGGCTGGAGGGCGAGCACATCCACCCCGGCGACATCGCCCCGATCCTCGAGCAGATCCCTCCGCCCGACGGGCTGCTGCACAGCCCGGCCTGGCCGGCGGCCGCGCTCTCCTGGCGGCGCTTCGGCCGGCTGGTGGCCTGGATCACCAGCCATGCCAGCAGCCGCGAAGGCGGTGATTTCGCCGCCGGTGATCGCACCGATCTGGCGCTGCCTGCCGCCCAGGTGTCCCTGATCCGCCGCGTGGCAGCCGCAAACCCGCGCACGGTGGTGGTGCTGATGGGTGGCGGTGCCATCCTCACTGCCGACTGGGACCAGCTGGTGCCCGCCCTGCTGCTGCTCTGGTATCCGGGGGAGCAGGGCGGCCACGCCCTGGCGGAGGTGCTGTTCGGCCGCGTGTCGCCCTCGGGCCGGCTTCCCTTCACGCTGCCGCGCCACGGGGGCCAGCTGCCCCCGTTCGAACCCCGGGCCGAGCGCGTGCGCTACGACCTCTGGCATGGCTACCGGCGCCTCCAGCGCAGTGGTGAGGGTGCCGCCTATCCCTTCGGCTTCGGCCTCTCCTACTGCCGCTGGTCCCTGACGGAGGCGAGCGGCACGATCGGGCGCGGCGCCGGCGGGCAGCAGGGCCCGGTGCAGCTGAGCGTGCTGCTTGGCAATGGCGGCGAGATGGAGGCCGCCGAGGTGGTGCAGGTGTATCTCGAACCGCCAGGGCTGCTGATGGAGCGGCCACGGCGCAGCCTGGTGGCCTTCCAGCGGGTGAGCCTGGGGGCGGGGGAGCAGCGCGGGCTGGAGTTCACCATCCCGCTGCGGCGCCTGGCCTGTTTCGACCCGTCCCGTGATGCCTTCGTGCTGGAGGGCGGGCCGCACCGGTTCGTGCTGGCACGCCACGCCGACGACAGCGGCCCGGTGGTGGTGCTGCAGCTGGAGGCCTGCGTGCTGGGCCCATGACCTGGCCTAGGCCCTGAACCGGACCAGGCAGCGGCACAGACGGGCCCGGTTGTGCCGCTGCAGCAGCAGGCAGGGAAGGTTGAAGACCAGGGCGAACAGCAGGTTCACCGCCACGGCCGTGCGTGGCATCCACAGGGCCGGCAGCAACCCTGCCGGCAGGAGCAGCCAGTGCACAAGTTCGGCCCGCCGGGTTTCGATCACCAGGCGCTTGAGCGCAAGGGGATCACGCCGCACCAGGGTGGCCTTGCGCACACCGCCGGGCAGGGCGCCGCCCGCATCCGGGATCCAGCGTTTCCAGCGCCGGATGGCCAGCGGATCTCGGTCTGGCTCTTCCCTGCGCTCATGCCTGCGCTCGCCCAGGCACCGATCTTGGCGCAGGGGGCCGCAGCCCATCAGCCACTGCGGTGGAACCCGGTTGGCGAGCAGGCCCACAAGCACGCTGGCCACAAGCCAGAAGAGCACCGAGCTCAGCAGCGGACTCCCCGCCAGGGCCCGCATCAGCGGGTGCTGAAGCGCCTGCCCTTCCACACCACATGCCCCCGTTCCAGGTTGAGGATGGCCAGCAGAAACACTCCCAGAAAGAAGAGCACGGGAACGGGAAACACCAGGCAGATCCAGCTGAACCGCCCCACCCTGCGGCTCAGCAGCAGCAGCTGCAGCGCATAGGCCGCATAGATCAGTGCATTCGGCGCAAGCTCCCGGGGGCCGATCAGGGGCCATCCCAGCAGGGAGGCGGGCAGGCACCAGGCAGCCCAGAACAGGCCCGAGAGCCAGAGCAGCACGGCCAGCATCCAGGGCCAGCGCACCTCACCGGCGGCGGTGGCGAAGTTCTTGTCGAAGCCCACCACCATGTCGGCCAGCCCACCGGGGTACATGCGGTAGGCGATCTGATCGGCACCGATCCAGGCGCTCACCGGCAGCCCGGCCTGTTCGTAGCGGTGCGCCAGGAACCAGTCCTCCACCACCTTGCCGGCCACAGCCGCGTGGCCGCCGCTGCGGTCGTAGGCGGCGCGGCTCGTGGCCATCGCCGGCCCGAAGGCCACGCCGCAGCCCGGTCCCAGGGGGACCGCCATCAGCCCCACCAGGTTGAACAGCAGGGAGAGCTGCTCGTAGGGCCGCTCCGTGCGGTGATAGGGCTGCACCGACACCAGGCCGTCGTCGATCGCATGGCGGCCCAGCAGCCGCTCCAGGAAGGCGGGAGCCGGTTCCGTGTCCGCATCAAGGAACACCAGCAGCTCGCCGCTGCTGGCCAGAACCCCGTGGTGCAGGGCCCAGGTCTTGCCGCACCAGCCGCTTGGCAGGGGTGGCAGCTCCACCACCTGGATCGGCAGGTCCGCGGCGGCCTGGCGGGCCACGGCAGCGGTGCCGTCGCTGGAGTGGTCGTCGATCACGATCACCTCATCGGGCCTGAGGGTCTGGGCGGTGAGGGCGGCCAGCAGGTGGGGCAGGGTGGCCGCCTCGTTTCGGGCTGGGATCAGCACGCTCAAGCGCTGGCGCCGGGCGGGCGTGCCAGGCGGGAGCGAAGGCAGACGCGCCGCCAGGGCCCAGCCCAGCAGCCACCGCACCAGCAGGGAGAGCCCGAGCCAACCCATGCCCAGCCCTCAGCTCCGTGTTCCGCTCAGGCTAGGGGCGGGAAACGGCCGCGTTTGCCGCTCGGGGCCCGCCCCAGGGAAGGCGGCTCAAGGCCGCAGCAGTTCCCGGGCCAGCGGTGCGAAGGCGCTCCTGTCACGCAGCAGCTGCGGATGGGTGAGCACCGGCAGCATCGTGCGCCTGCCAAGCGGCAACACCGCCCGCCAGCCGGGCAGCACCACCAGATCCAGAGCCGAATAGAAGCTGTGGCACTCGATTCGCTCAAGCCGGGAGAGGTCGGCATTCAGGCTCGTCAGCAGGCTGCTGCCCCACTTGAGATCGGCGATGCCCCGGAAGATGCGGCCAGGCCACGGCTGGGCGGTGAGGGTGCCCTGCTGGGGGCTGCCCACGCTGAGGAAGCGGCGGGTACGGCGGTGGCCGCCGAGGTGCTGAATCCAGCAGCGCACGATCACGCCGCCCATGGAGTAGCCCAGCAGATCCACCACCTCCTCGCGGCCGAAGGCGGCCTCGATGTGCCCACCGAGCAGTTCCGCGGCCTCCTCGATCGCGGTGCGTCCCAGGCGCAGCGGCAGGGAGGGGATCAGCAGCGGCTGGCGCCGCCCGGCCAGCTCCCGCTTGAGCGCATCGAACACGGCAGGCGTGTCGAGCAGACCATGCACCAGGATCAGAGGAGGGATGGGCCAGGCGGCAACTCTTCCGATCGTGGGTCGATCGGCACCGCCCATGGCGCGATGCCGCTGAGCCGCAGCACCGGCGCGTGCCCTGAGGCGTGCTGGGGGCATCTGCCGCAGGGGTGCCCCACATCCGTGGTCGCTCCCATGGCCAGGCCCCTGGCCCTGCTGGCTGGGCGGCGGCAACCGCCGGTGCCGCCACGCACCCCAGGGCTTGCGGCCGCAGCTGCGGCCATCAACAATGAACGACCTGCCTTTCATTGCGCATGCCCGCCACGCCAAACCAGATCGCGCTGACCCCCCTCGCCCCTGGCTCCCTGGAGTCGGCCCTGAACTGGCGGTATGCGGTGAAGACGTTTGATGCCTCACGGCAGATCGAACCCTCCACCTGGGCGGCGCTGGAGAACAGCCTGGTGATGAGCCCCTCGAGCTACGGGCTGCAGCCCTGGAAGTTTCTGGTGATCACCGATGCTGCCCTGCGCGCTGAGCTGCGCCCCCACTCCTGGAACCAGAGCCAGATCACCGAGGCGTCGCATCTGGTGGTGTTCCTGGCGAAGCGCGAGATCACATCGGCCGACCTCGATCAACTGATCCACGCCTCCAGTGCGGCGCGCGGGGTGCCGGCAGAGCAGCTGAGTTTCTACCGCGATCTGATGCAGAAGGATCTGATCGATGGCCCCCGCAGCCAGCAGATCGAGCGCTGGGCCTCCAATCAGGTCTACATCGCCCTCGGCACGTTCATGACCGCCGCAGCGCTGCTGGGGGTTGACACCTGCCCGATCGAAGGCTTTTCGCCGGCCGACTACGACCGGATCCTGGGCCTTGAGAGCAGCCCCTGCCGCAGCTGCGTGGTGTGCGCCGCCGGCTACCGCGACGCCAGCGACAAATACGCCGCTCTGGCCAAGGTGCGTTACTCCCCCGTGGAGCTGATCGAGCACCGCTGAACGAGCCAGTTGGCCTGCTTCTCGTGTGCGAACCCCAGTGGCTGGCGCCTCCTTCCTCACTCGCTCAGCAGGGGGCCACGGCCTTTCTCGGCTCCGACTGGAGTCTCGCTGCCATCGCTCACAGCTTCGAGCGGAGTCCGCTGGCAGCCAGGCTGACGCAGGCTGAGGCGCTCGCCGCTGATCAGCAAAGTCTGCTCGGTCGCTTTCACCGCGATGGCAGTGTTGTCGACACCGGGCAGCTCCAGCAGCACCTCAAAGGCCTCAGGGGTTTCGCGCACCTCAGCGGCAGGAACCTGCTCGGTGGATTGCGGCTGCTGGCTGAACTGCTGCTCGAGACGGTCAACCAGATCGAAGGGGAGAGGAAGAACGGCAGATCAGCACGGTTCCGATCGCGAAGGTTGCAGGTGCGGGGCCGTCATTCGCCCCCGGTGCGCTCACTGTCGATATCTACACTTTCCATAACGCAACACAAGCCGAGTACGGCGCATGATCAAGGCAGCCAGTACACGCGATCGATGTTGACCTTCAATTTCTTCTGGCATTCCGTATCGTTGATGTAGCAACTATCAACCACGATCGTGGTCAACCCCAATTGCGCGGCTGATTGATTGAACTCTGCCTTGGATTTTCCCGCCTTGAGGTTGGGAACGTACATGAACCTGCCATCGTAAGCCCATTGCTCGCGTCCAGACTGATTTTTCTTGATGGTAATCGCATCCAGCGGGCCTGCCCAGGATTGCCTGGATGATGTCTTCAGGTATGGAATAAAGTCGTTCAGGCATGCGGCAACACATTCCCTAGACTCACTGAATTTCGAGCCAAACACGTAAACCGGAATCCTATCAGCATAGGTGTACAGCTGCAGCCGGCGCTTTTCACCGCTTAGAACGACACCGCGAAAAGGAGGCGTCGATCGCTTGACGGTTTGCCAATAACCTCCGGATGAAGAAACCGCCTTTTGATCGCCGGGGTTTCTATCATGTTTATGCAAATACAGGTATTGACCATTTATCTCCCATTGGGGATCCTCGTTCGATGCTGGGTGGCCGTCATTGCCGAACATCCCCATCATGAACCTTGGCTGTGTAGCGCCATCCCAGTCAAACGGGAACTGCGTTGTAAACGGAATCACGCTCTCCTGGCATTGCAGCCCGCACTGGCTCGTGCCCAAAGGAAGATTTGCGTCACGCCTGGCGTAGAGAGTCTTGCCTTCGTAATTGACCAGAATGCCCTGTGAGTTGTAGTAGGCAGGCTGAACCTTTTCCCAGCCCGATTCAATTTGATGATCCTCCTTTGGGTAGTAGTAAAGCGGATGGCCATCAAAAGCCCATTGAATCCTTCCATCCGGCCGAGTAATTACGGATAGCGGTGTTGCCGCGCATCGATGATGGATCCTCAAGTCATCAAGACTCTTTGCATCCTGAATATCTTTTCGGGAGTAGCTGCAGTCTTTCCCGGGATGCAATGACAGGAGTGGAAGCCTTCCCGATGTGCACGCATCCTTGCAGTCGAGTTCGACCGGGTTTTTGCTGTTGCGATCGGAGCCTCGATAGATATAGGCCGGCAAATAAACCGGGTCTTGCCCCATGTCGGGCTCGGAGAAAGCATGCTTTCTCGCGGCATTCGCTTCGGGCGAGAGGAACGGAGTAACGAGTTCTCCATTCATGAATCGTGGAGACTTGTCCCATCTCTGAAGATCTAAACTGCTGCTGAAGATCGCATAAAGGAATCCGGCAATGCCAAGATACCAAGTGCTGTATGCAGCCAGAGCCAGTACAACGACGCTTGCTCCGACCCAAACTCTGGTTGACGTCATCTGCTCTGGCTCCTCAGACACAGGACAAGCTGACACGCTTCTCCCTCAGGCAGAAGGTGATTGCCCATGGCGCCAAATCCGACACAACCCAACTTCGCCATATCCAGGCTTTCCACGGACTGCTGGGGGCTAAGACCACCAAGAACCATGTGGCACCTTCACCCGTTATAGACCCCACACGGCGGGGCAACCAATGGTTCCATTCCCCTGAGGTCGGGCATGGCATGGTGTACGCCCTTTCGCCATTTGCCCGTGCGATAGGGCGAGCCAGGAAGCCGACGGTCATATCCATCTGCTCATCGGGCAGGATCTCCGGGTACGCCAGACTGGTGAAGTCTTCGATCGCCACCTGAACCTTCTCATAGCCAGCGCCGCGGCCCGCTGCAACCGGTCCATCCCCGGGCAGCTCGCCGCGCTCATCGCACCGCTCAATCGCCCAACGTCCGCCAGCGTGAGCAAGGCCGCAGCCGCGTTAGCTACCTGCAGGCTTGGGAGGTGGTCGCGGAAGCCAACTGCAATGTTGGCTTCAATGGCTGGCAGGGCCAGATGAGCGCCCTCCGCTGCGTGGCCCAGGCCGAGCGGTTGATCGGCTGGAATCAGAACCCAGGCCGGGGCATCACCCACAGTCGCCTTACAGCTTTGTATCAGCCGCACAATATTCTGAGCAAAACACCTAACGTCTGGCTGACCAGCTCCGCTGTGGCAAAACTCATGCTCCACCGCCTGATCCAGCTGCCTGTCGGCTATTCGAGGGTCAGCCGATCTCTTGGTTTCGCCGCCCTCATCACCGCCGCCATCGGCGTGGGACAGCACCCAGTCCACGCCGTTGCCTTCATCGCCACCGGCACCGTCATCGCCCCTACTGCCGACATCGGCAAGACATTCAGCCTCACGGCGGATTACACGCCTTCATCCAGCCAAAGTGCCGTGCTCAACTCGGCAACTCTGGTGGTTGGAACGCAGACCTGGAGCTCGCTGCTCGGGGGCACAAGCCCCTCCATCACGGTCTCTTCCGCCAGGGATTCCTTCACCATCGCCGGTCAATTCCCCGGCTCTACTCCTGGGAACGTAGGTGACATCTTCACATCACTGTCCTTAAACCTGGCAAGCAGCATCACGGTGCCATTGAGGCAGGCCACGGAGGCAAACATCAATGCCCTCTATGGAGCGCAGACAAGCGTCCTCGGCACACTCACGTTGGTCAGCGGCGGCACGAGTCCCTTTGGAGGACCCATACTCAACTTGCAGGGCAACCCGTTGCCATCTCCACCAGCCGCAACCGCACCTGGGCCCCTTCCACTGCTCGGAGCGGCCTCTGCCTTTGGCTTCGCTCGTACACTCAGAAAAAGGCTTCATCATCTCAATTGATCATCGCGTCTGATGGCCAACAAGGCATTGCTGACTGGTGAAGCCATAACAATCCATGCAGTCATATGCTCACGGATGCTGTACAGCATCTCGTTGCCCATGACCTGCCCTGGATCACTGACCATCCAGGCCCTGCATCTGCGGGCTGCACATCACGCTTGGCACGGTTTGAACCTCATGGCCAGTGGCTCCAGCCTTAAACCGTTCAACGTGGCCAAGGTGCTGGTGTTTCTGGCCGCCCGGGGAGTAGCGCTTGTCGCCACGCAACAGCGCCGGCCTGCGGCGGCCTGATGTCGATCCAGGTCGTGGAATGCCCCGGAGCAGGGTGGCTCACAACGGATTCGATTCCCGCGAATAATGAACCCTGAACAGATCCAGAGCCTGGAGGTTCTCCTCCTGGCCATGCTGCCCGTGGCGCTGCTGTGGTGGCTTTGGGTGCGGATGCTCCGCTGGTGAGCAGCCGGCGGCGAGGGCCCTGAAGGCACCCTGACCTACCGCGGCACCTCCACCGGAACCAGTGGCATGGTGGCAGTGGGCTGCTGGGGCCCCATGGGCAGCAAACGCATCTTGCCGCCTGCTGCGGCCAACGCCTGGCGCAGATCAAGCGACCTTGGCTGGGGGTCTCCGTAGGTGCGCCAGTTGAAGCGCAGATTCTTCAGATCGGAGACCGCGGTCCAGGTGGTGAAGTCCGCATTGGTTTCCGATGTTCCCTTCGGTGGCTGTGTGACGCCATAGGGAACATCGAAATTATTGAGGATATGGAAAAGGTTCGACACGGCTCCAGCTGCATCAGCAGCCGGGGTGGCGCCCTGGGTGAAATACACCATGCGCACAATGCGCGAGGGCGGTGTGAAGTCACCTGGCAAGCCAACACCCCCAGCTCCCATCCCGAAGGGCTGTAGCGTCAGCTCTCCTGCCCCGGGTGCGCCGATCACCTTGGGTGATGGGTAGCTCTTCATCAGGGTCACATAGTTATTGAGATTGGTGATCTGCCAATCGAATGTTGGGGCGTTGGTGAGCACGCGGGTGGGGTTGTCGTGCACCAGAAGCCGCCCACCGCGGGGCTCGATCACAATGCTGCGCCCAGATGCATCCTGAACCTTGATGTGAATGTCCGGCACGATGCCAATCAGATCAAGCACCTGGGGTGTGAGATCAACCGTGTGGATCTGTGCCTTGACCTCCTCAACGTTGGCGAAGTTGCCCAGAATCCAGGCCGTGATCTGCACCGGCGCCAGGATGCGCCCCGAGCGAGCTTTCTCCGCGGGGGTGTACTGGGCGTAGCCGGGGAAATAGAAGAGGCCCACATTCAGGCCCTTCTCGTTCAGTCCCTCAGCCAGCATGTCGCTGTGGTTGCCTGCGGTGGCACCCACAAAGCCATATCGGGTCTTAAACCTCAGACCGGCCCCGCGGGTGCTCAGGCCCTGGATGCTGCTGCCAGCTGGCCACACTGCGATCTGCGAATCCAGCGGTTCCCCGAATTCCAGGGTGCGGCCCACCACCACCGACCCATCACGCGCTGTGAGGGCTCCGCCAGTGCAGGCGCTGGCCGGGTTCCCCCCCAGGAGGCATCCCAGTTGCAGTGACGGTCGGGGCGCGAACTGACGGTGGCGCGGGCAAGGGCCCAGGTTGCCCAGGGCCAGCAGCATCACCACCAGCAGCGACAGCGGCACCGCTGCTCCTCGTCCTGTTCAGAGGCCGCCATCGGCGCTGGAGCTGATCCGTGCCGTCGATCGCGCCGTGGAGGCTCCAGCACCAACCTCGGCACCGGAAGCCCCCCAGGCTCCGCCTTCCGGCTTCTCGCCAGAGCACCTCGCGGCGCTCTCCGCCCCCCTCGATCGGGCCAACGTCCGCCAGCGAGAGCAGGGCCGATCAAAGGTCCACTACCTCGAAAGGTGGCAGGCGATCGCGGAAGCAAACCGCATCTTTGGCTCTGACGGCTGGCAGCGGCAGACCATCGCCGTCCGCTGCGTCGCCCAAGCCGAACGGTTGATCGGTCCCAGAGGCACAAGCCGAGACCAGAAGCCCGGCTGGGGTGTCACCTACACCGCCCGCGTGCGCGTCACCGTCACCGCCGGGGGCCTCCCGCCTCTGATTCGCGAGGGCAGCGGTGCCGGCCACGGCATCGACGTGGATCTGGGCCAGGCCCATGAGTCCGCCCTCAAGGAAGCCGAGACCGACGCCATGACGCGGACATTGATGTCCTTCGGGAACCCGTTTGGGCTCGCCCTCTATGACAAGCGCCAGCGGGAGGTCAGCAGTGCTGCGGGCCAGGGTGATGGGCCTCAGCGGCCTGGTGGGCAGCAGTCTTCTCTGAGTCGGCCGCAAGCTGGTGCTCCCGCCGCCGCTGCCGCTCCGGTTCAGGGTCGCTCCCAGGCCACGGCCTCGACGTCTATGCCATCAGCCCCTGTCAACCCTGGACAGGTGGTCCTCGATGCCGAGACGATCCAGCACCTCCACAGCACACTGCGGGCACTGCCCCGACCACTCCTGGAGAGCCTCACCCGGACCTTCCGCAAGCGCTTCCATGTGCCCGAGTCCGCTGCCACAATCGCCGATCGGATCAACCAGAAGTGCCACCACGACTGCTTGAGGCCTTCTTCGTGCAGCACCAGGGCGGCGCCGGCTGAGCCCATGGCGCCAAAACGCCTCCCCGGCTAGTACAGGTAACGCATTGAGGCGTTGTCATGGTGCCGGTCCCGCTCTCCCGCCTGCGGCCCTCCCGCACCGACGAGATCGAGGACTGGCCCAGGCTGCATCAGGCGGTGCTCCGCTCCAGCCGCAGCCGGCAGGTTTGCATGACCTGCCACTTCTTCCGGCATCACCCCGGGCCGGAGTGCATCCCGCTGCTCACCTGCCATCTGCATCAGGGCCTGATCGCCCAAGGCGAGCACCTCACCCACCGATGCACTGGCTGGTCAGAGGACCTGCACCGCCAGCGGGGCTGGGCGCCTGAGGTGGTGGGATAGGGAGAATCGCGCCAGTGATCTATGACTTTTGTCAGTTGCAGGAGCGGCGGTAGCCGCTGCAGATTGGAGAGGTCCGTTTCACCCTCTGGCCTGCATGCTCCCCAAGTCGTTGGCCACCGTCACGCTGGAGACAACAGCGGTACTTTCGCTTCTTTGCGCATGCGACCCCTGTTCGATAGTGGCCCCTTTTGTTGGCATCGAGCTGATCGATCTAGCGGTGGTGCCCCGCGGCTGACTTGACTCCTGCTGGCCGCTCAGCAACTTTCTCGCACAAATACCCATGGATTCTTTCCAGGAACCAAGATTCAGTTCTGCTGGGAACTCCGCTGGTCCAAGTGCTGCCTTTCGCTCTCCACGAAGGATCTCAATCACCGTGTCTTACCAAGTTCACCAACGCCTGATTGAGCGCAGTGATTGCGAGGGCCGTTCACTCAGCAACCTGGCAGCATTCTTGTTGGAGCAGTGCTGCTTCAACAGCGTGGACGGGTTGCGGGCACATCCTCAAGGACAAGAACGCAGCGATTCCCGTCTTTAACGAATACATGGCGCGTTCATGGCCCGCCTGCTGCATTCAGCTTCTGGCTGCAACTGGCGCTCCTGGCCGTGCTCAGTGACACGGTCGCACTGTCGAGCTCGTTGTTTCCGTGACTACCAGCCGGAGGAATTCTGATGGTCATTGCCCAACTGTGGAAAAGCTTGGCTCACCCTGTTGTTCTGCTTGGCAGGCGATCAAGCTGGTGGTGAGCGTCATTGGCCTCAACCCGGCGCTGGATGCGCTCAGCGCTTTGTTTGCCTACAGCAAGCCGACGCCATGATCCGTTCCACCCACCGGCGCGGCACGGTCCTGGTGGCCCTGGCGGCGCTGTCGCTGAGCGAGGTGGCCGATCCGGCGGAGAACAGTCTGGGCATCAATCTCCGCCTGAACTCCGAAGGGATCGCGCCGCAGGCCCAGGAGGAGAAATGGCAATAAGGCTCTCCAGGGCACCTGTACCTGGCGTGGGTGATCTGGCTGGTGATCCTGCTGCTGGAGCTGGTCACGCCGCCGGCTGTGGTGCTCGGCATTCTCTTTGGGGTGCCGCTGATGCTCGGGGCCTCTCAGCGCACTCCCACCCAGGCCTGGCGGTTTCTGTTGATCTGTTGCATTTCAACCCTGCTCAATCTGCTGGTGCCGGTGCCGGTGCATCAGGATCTCGCCATCGTGCTGCTCGACCGCCTGTTGGTCTGCCTGAACCTGGTTGTCATCACCAGCCTGCTGGTGCACGAGCGGGAGATTGAGCGTCAGCGCTTCGCTTTGGAAGTGGATCTGGCGCAGGCGGAGCTGCGTCGCGATGTGATCGCCACCCTCGCCCACGACATCAAGACTCCGGTGCTTGGCACCCTCGCCTCCCTCTCGCTTCTGGAGAACGGCGACGCGGTAGCGGCGATCCGCAGCAGCCAGCAACGCTGCCTCCGCCTGATCGACGACCTGTTGCAGGTGTTCCGGGCGGAGCAGGAGGGTCTGCCGTTGCAGCTGCAGCTCTGCAATCCGGTGGCGATTGCTCAGGCTGCGCTGGGAACCGTGGAGCCGATCGCAGCATCTCGGCAGATCAGCCTGGTCCTGCGGCCGCAGGGCTCCGGCGGCATCGATCTGGTGGCCGACGCCTCGTTGCTGCAGCGCCTGATCGAAAACCTGCTGCTCAATGCCGTGCACCACAGCTTGCGTGGCCGGCGGGTCTGGCTGCAGCTGAGCCAGCGGGAGGGGGCCTGCTGGATCGAGGTGCGCGATGGCGGCCAGGGGTTTCCGCCGGAGCTGCTGCCGCAGCTGTTTCAGCGGTTTGCCCAGCGCGGTTCTGGAGCACCTGGGGCAGGGCTGGGCCTCTATCTTTGCCGCCTGATCACGGAAGCCCACGGCGGCAGCATCCAGGCCAGCAACATCAGCGGCGGCGGTGCCAGGGTCGTGGTGCGGTTGCCGATGCGGGAGCCTTAGCGATGCGGCTGCTGCTGATCGAGGACGACCAGGCCTACCAGCTGGCGATGGCCAGCCATCTGCGCCGACTGGCCTCTGTGCAGGATGTTTGGGTCGCTGCTGATGGCGAGCAGGGCCTCGAGCTCCTGGAGGGCCGGCCGGTCGATCTGGTGCTGCTGGATCTGGTGCTCCCAGGTCTGGGCGGGCTCGCCACCTGTCACCGGATCACCGCCACCACCGCCGTGCCGGTACTCATTCTCACCAGTCAGGAGGAACCGGCCTGGGTGCAGAAGATCTGGGTCGCCGGTGCGCGGGGCTATCTGCACAAGGAGCGGGCCCTTGCGCAGGTGGAGCTGGCCCTGGCTTCGCTGATGGCGGGAGCCAGCTGGTGGGATCGGAAAGCCACGGCTGTGCTGCAGCGCTCCAATCCCCAACAGCGCAACGCCGCGTCCGACCAGGGCGAACAACTCGGTGGCCTCACCCATCGGGAGCGCGAGGTGCTGGCCTATCTGGCAGCTGGCGACAACAACCGAGCCATCGCCCAGCGGTTGGGGATTGGTGAGGGCACGGTGCGCAACTACGTGCACGTGCTGCTCCAGAAGCTGCAGGTGAGCAATCGCACCCAGGCGGCACTCATCTGGCTGACGGCAGCCGATCACGGCAATCGCTGAACGGACCTATCGACCAAATGCCAGCGGCACTACGCCACCGGGTGCTCGGGTTCACGGCAGATGAACAGGTGCCAAGGCTTAGTACCTGCAGAACAAAACCCGGGGCCTTGGCCCCGGGCGTTTGCCTGCTCAGCCCTGGTGCCTTCCCAAGGGAGTTGGGCGCAGCTGTGCGAGAAGTCGGCGTGGAAACAGCCTGATCGTTTTCAGATCAGAAGGTGTTTGGTTATGGGGCGGAGCTGGAGCTGCCGGCGCTGGCACCTGGGGCCAGGTGTCGAGTGGGACGTTCCGTTGGGTCCGCGGCACCTCAGGCGGTGCAGTGGACGGCATGTGTCCCCTCCAGGACATGACACGCCAGGAACATCAGAGATCCGTCGAGAGTGTTGCAGCAGGGGCCGGATCGGCCTGCTGGCTCTCGAACCCTCACCGCCTCCCAGGAGAATGAGTCGCGTCAGCGCTGCGGAAACGCGACGGATCGATCCGCCCAGTAGTCCTAGGCTGTTGCACGAAACGTTTCACGGCTGACCCGATGGTGATCGGCGTGCGGATGGAGCCGGAGCTGGAGCGGCAGCTTGATCTGCTCGCCCAGCAACAGGGCAAGACCCGCAGTGCCTGCATCCGCGAGGCCATTCAGCAGTACCTGCTGCGCCATGGCGACAGTGAGGAGGCCCAGCGCCAGTCGGAGCACCTGGCTCAGCTCGAGCAGCCGAACTGGAGCGAGCAGGTACCCGACTGGAGCGACTGGACCGCATGACGCGCGTTGACCCGGAGCTGAGGGCAACATTGCGCCGGGGAACGGTCGTGACGGTGGCCAGCCCCGGCGTCTATTCCGGCAAGCCACGACCGGCGGTGGTGGTGCAGGCGGATCGCTGGCTGCAGGCCCATCCCAGCGTCACCCTCTGCCCTCTCACCAGCACCTTGTTGGCGGCTCCGCTGGTGCGCATCCCGGTTGAACCTTCGCCGCGCAATGGGCTGCGCAAGCCCTCGCAGCTGATGGTCGACAAGCTCTTCACGGTTCCGATGGAAGCGGTGGGGGCGGTGGTGGGGCAGCTGGAGCCCCAGGCCCTGATCGAGTTGGATCTGGCCCTGCGTGGGTGGCTCGAGCTGCCGTGAGCACAGCTGCCGACCACGCGCCTGGCGACAGCACACCAGACAATCCACGCTGCTCCCACCAGACCCCCAGGGCAATGCGTGTAAAGGCCGATTGTGCGGGACTGCTGGCGGAGCAAATCTGACTCCATCAACCCAGGGAGGCGCCACGCCATGGCTGACACCCCCCGGACAACTTTCCTGACAGTGGGGGGCTTCAGTCCGGCTGAGCTGCCCAGCCCCTCTCCTGAAGGGGGCAAGTTGGCGGCTTCTGCCTACGCTTGGCCCATGGCGTTTCCCCGCATCAGCCACGATCCCGCCGTGATGGGTGGCAAGCCCTGCATCCGCGGGCTGCGCATCACGGTGGGCACGGTCGTGGGGTTGATCGCCAGCGGCAGCAGCCGCGAGCGGATCCTGCAGGCCTACCCGCAACTGGAAGCGGCTGACATCGATGAGGCCAGCGCCTCGTCCTTGGCGCCTTCAATCAAGGGGGTGTCGACCACCTGCACCACCCCCATCAGGCTGAGGAAGGCCTCATGGCAGATCTGTGGATCGAGGCCTCGACATGTCGCCAGGTCGCCGATGTATCCAGCAGCTTCTGCCGCATTGGCCTCTGCGACATAGAAGTCAACCACATGGGCGAAGTCGGCGATCAAGGCGCGCACCCTGACACCCAGACAGGCACGAATGAGGATGTTGGCGTCCAGCACCAACCGTTTGCGCTCTGCCATCAGGCGCGGGCCTGTTGCTGCTGGGCTCGCCTCCAGTCCTTGAAGTCAGCCGCCAGCTCCTCTTCTGTCAGTCCCAGCCGCTGCAGCTCGGCTTGCATCAGTCGGCCCGCTTCCAGCAGCCGCTCGTGATCACTGAGATCCGACTCCTGGGGCAGGGGCACATAGAGCCCAACGGTTCGCCCATGTCGCGTGACCTCGATCGGGGTGGCCGTTTCCAGGTGAGAGGCCAGGCGCGCCCGAAGCTCACGGATGCCAACACGGACAGCCACAACGGACCCCGGAAAGATGTGTACACATCGTAGACGGGACGTGCGGGCTACCGCTAGCACATGTGTACGCATCTGGAGTTGTTCATGGGCGTCCCCTTGCCCCGGCCGGCAGCCCTGGCAGCCAGGCTTGAAACCCCGATCGAGGAGTGGGCCTACCTCGACAGCGAGGTGCTGCTCAAGACCCGCAGCCGCAAGGTCTGCATGACCTGCCACTGGTTTCGCCACCACGCGGGAGTGAACTGCATCCCGGTGCTCACTTGCCAGCTGCATCAGGGTCTGAACGCCCACGGTGAGCACCTCACCAGCCGCTGCCAAGGTTGGACCGATGACATGGTGCGCCAGAAGGGGTGGGCGCCGTAAGTGGCCTGAGCGGCCCATGCACGTCGGTGACCGGAAGCGACCGCCGCTCTCACCCCGGGAAGGCGGGCTGAGCGACGGCCGCCAGGTGCTGCACTTCAGGCCACGGCGTTACGACCGCTGGAGTCAGAGTCTGGAGGTGACCTTCGGGGAGGTGATGGCCGGCGGTGAGCCGCCGCTGCTCAAGACGCGCAGGGAGCTGACGCGCGAGCAGGCGATCAAGCTCTGGGCCCAGAAGCGCCAGCAGGGCTGGCAGCCTTGTGACTCCGAGTGGCTGCCGCCTTCCTCCCCCGCTGAGCGCTGAGCCGCTTCAGAAGCGGGAGCCCGGCGTCTGCAGGAAGGCCAGCTCCTCGGCGCTCGACTCCCGTCCCAGAACCGTGTTGCGGTGAGGGAAGCGACCAAAGCGGGCGATCACATCCCGGTGCCGGCGTGCAAAGTCGGCGGTGCGGGGATCACTGAACCGCTCGAATAGCGGCAGGGCCGCCTCCTGCACCGCCAGGTCCTCGCTGTGCATCAGCGGCATCAGCCAGAACTGTCGCCGCGCCTGCTCGGGCTCCGCCTCCAGCCAGCCGCGCTCCACCGCCTTCAGGCTCAGCGCCAGGGCCTGGGGATCGCCCGCGAAGGCCATGGCGGTGTCGCGCCAGATCTGCCGCGGGAACTGATCGAGCAGCAGCACCAGCGCCAGGCCTCCTGCCGCTGCCGTGCCCCAGGGGTCGAGCTCACCGGCGATCGCCTGGCGGGTCAGAGCGAGGAAGCGTTCCCGCAGCAGGGCATCAAAGGCCGGGTCCTTGGCAAACCACTGGCGCGGCCGGCTCTGCACGAACCAGAACTCCAGCACCTCTGCCGCTTGTTCCCCCTGGCCTGGCATCAGAGCAGGGCCTGCACGCTGGCCACCTTGTCCTCCAGGGTCTGCTCCTTGTCGGTGCGGGTGTTGATCTTCACCGTGGTGTAGATGCGGGGGCAGCCCATGGCGTGCACCGCCTGGTGGCAGGCCTCGATGGCGGCGAACACCGGTTCCCACTCCCCTTCGATGGCAGTGCCGTTGGGGTGCAACTGGATCTTGAGGCCGGCTTCTGTCAGCACCTTTTCGCAGGCGGCGATGTACGGGGCCAGGTGCACGCCCACGCCGATCGGCACCACGCACAGATCCACGATCACCTTCATGGTCACCCTCGGCAGATTGCTCCCATCGTGCAAGCAGCTGCCCCGGAGCTGCCATGTCCGTATTCCCATTGCTGGTGATCGTCCATGCCCTGGCGGCCACGGTGTGGACCGGCGGGCATCTGGTGCTGGATCTGGGGGTGCTGCCCAGGGCGCTGCGGGCGCAGAGCGCAGCCCAGATCCGGGCTTTTGAGGAGGCCTTCGAGCCGCTGGGGCTCACGGCCCTGGCCATCCAGGTGCTCACCGGGCTGTGGATGGGCTGGATCTATCTGCCCGGCTTCCGTGGCCTGTTCAGCCCCGCCAACCCGATCGGGATGCTGGTGGGCGTGAAGCTGCTGCTACTGGCCGGCACCGCCGCCCTGGCTGTTCATGCCCGGCTGCGGCTCATTCCCAATCTCACCGACGACAACCTCAGCGGCCTGGCCTGGCACATCCGTGGCATCACCGCCCTGGCGATCGCCTTCGTGGTGGTGGGCGGACTCATTCGCCTGGGTGGCCTGGGCTGACGTGTTCACCCGCCACAACAAAGCCCGGAGTGTTAGCCCCGGGCCTTTGTCTGCTCAGCCGTGGTGCCGTCCCAAGGGGGTCGGGCGCAGCTGTGCGGTCGGTTGATCGTTTTCAGATC